>Ga0334883_1000323_pt1 | contig 89231 bp, 85 predicted proteins | sample GraSluR1_MG_6_FD_207230 | JGI IMG/M metagenome (GOLD analysis project Ga0334883, IMG submission 207230) | Sludge microbial communities from methane-producing bioreactor in Wageningen University, Netherlands - Granular Sludge_09_05-R1 | ecosystem: Engineered > Bioreactor > Anaerobic >... | reverse complement strand
ACTGTTATTGTCAATAAAAATTCCCCATTTATGACGGAGAAAATTCCCCACCCGTCATAATAGTAAAGATTTAGTTAATAGTGGGGATCACCTCCGTTATCAGCGTTTTGTTTGTTTTTTGGCGGCCGCCCGCGTTTAGGTTTTGCGATCTGATCTTTGACAATTAATCCTTGCCGCTCCCGCATACGGTAACTCTCACCTTTAATCATAACAAAGTGGCAGTGATGGACAAAGCGATCCAAGATTGCTGTTGCCAATATAGGATCAAAGAGAACCCGGCCCCACTCATCAAAAGTCTTGTTGGAAGTAACAACAGTCGACTTTTGCTCGTAGCGGCCTGCTATGACCTCATAGAGGTCATCTACACTGTTCTGGTTAAGCTTTTTCAAACCCAACTCATCTAAAATTAACAGATCCGGTTTTAAGTACTTTTTTAACTTCTGGTTAAATGAATTATCAGCCCGGGATATGTAAAGTTCTTCTAGCATCTGACTGACTGTCGTAAAAAGCACTGCATAACCCTGATGAGCTGCTTTAACCCCGATAGCTGTTGCCAGGTGACTTTTTCCGGTCCCCGGCGGGCCAATAAAAGCGATATTTTCTTTCTTGCGTACAAATTCGCAGGTAGCCAGAGCATAAATCTCCTGGCGGTTGATCGATGGCTGGTAGCTGAAATTGAACTCTTCAATTGTCTTGTGCTGCTTAAACTTGGCTTTTACAAGTCGACTTTGACTGGCCCTGTTTGCCCTGTTAATCACCTCGTCTTGAATGATCAGCTCGAAAAACTCAAGATAAGAAAGGTTGTTCTTGGTTGCCTCTTCAATTCTTAATTCTAAAGTGTTGACTACACCTGAAAGCCTTAAGGTTTTTAAATTGTTTAAAGTGGCGGTGTTCAATTAATCACCCCCAACTCGCTCAAGGTCAGGTATTCATTTAAATCGCGGGCATATTCACTGAGACTCTCCTCCACAGGTGTCTCCGGGATTGCAATCGGTAATAATTGTAGCTCTTTTTCGCAAACCCGGCGTACTGTGGCATAGGAAAATGAGTTGTAGTAAAGAGCCCTGGCGCAGGCAGCATTGATGGTTTCGTTGCTGTATTTTTTGCGTAAGGCTAACACACCGGTAATGGAGCGGTAGCCGTATTTTTGTAAGTCACCTTTTTGGACATAGGCGTCGAAAAAGAGCAGAGCCTCTTTACCAATCTCGGCCATTTCCTCACGCTGTCTTGACAGGATTTCTTCCCGTGATATATTTTTCTTAGCAGGGTAATGGTTGTTGTTTGTTACATGTTTGCCCTTTTGCCCTTCCCACAGGGTATGAAGGGCAACCTCTTGTTGGTCAAAGTAGACCTTGACCAGGTTGTTTACCTCGATAATTTCTAGTTCATTGCCGATATATTGAAAAGGTGCTGAGTAATAGTTGCCCTTGTAGGCAAAATGACAGTTGGGATACAAAATTGCCCTGGCTGAGTTAGAGAGGATAAAATCCTGATGGTTTATGCTTTTCAGCGTCCGTTTTTCGATTGCTTCAAATTCTTTTACTGGCTTCTTTTTAGTGGTGCCATGTATTCTGCAGTTAGCCGTATGTTCAAGCCAGTAGTTTAAAAAAGCAGCAGCTTTGCGATCATCTTCAAAATCACGGCTTTTGAAGCAATTCTCTTTGACATAATCAACTGCTCTTTCAACCTTACCTTTGTCTGTCGGGGTGTAGACCCGGCAGGGCTGAGCATAGAAGCCATAGTGGGCGGCAAATGCAGCATAGGTGCGTTGGACTATCGGCTCATAGAAGTTGGCATCAATGACTCCGGCTTTTAAATTGTCAAGGATCACAGTTTCCGGAATCCCACCAAAATAGCGAAATGCATCTAAATGGCAGGTGATAAAAGTCTTAACGCTTTGATCGAAGACGATTTTGACAAACATATAACGTGAATAGCTCAATGTCATAATGAAGACCCAGGCTTTCTTGCGCTTACCGCCTATTAACAGGGTGCCGATATAGCCGAAATCAACCTGGCTTTCTTCTCCGGGCAATGTTTCAATGACCATATAGACTTTTTGCCGGTTGCCCTTTAATTTTCGCACATAATCTCTAACGGTAGAGTAGCTGCCTTTAAAACCCTTCATGAGTTGTAGGTCTTGAAATATACGCTGTGCAGTCAGTTCCTTGGCAATGCTTGCTACAATAAAGTCGCGATATTCATCTAATACAGAAGGGTGAGGCTTCTTTTCAATTGGTTGATCTTTATCCGGGTTCTTAAGAATCTTTCTGACTGTCTTGCGATCAATTCCCAACATCTCAGCAATTCTGGTCTTATTGTAGCCTTTTTCAAATAGTGTCTTGATTGTTGTTTGCATATGCACCTCCAGCATGTTCTGCTCCTTTCTTCAGTCTAATCATCAATGCTTTCTAATTAGACTATATCGGAGCAGTGATTACCACTGGGGTGGGGAATTTTCTCCGTCAAAAGTGGGTATTTTTATTCTGCCATTGACAAACCTGCGTGGCAATATAACCAGAAGCTATGCTACCGGTAATGTAGTTGGATTAAGCACCGCCGGTGGTCTGGTTGGCTCAATAAACAGTTCAGATAGCACTGTTAGCCAAAGCTATGCCATGGGTGATGTTACACTTGCAAACCCCTGGGGAGAAAACTGGGGTACCGTGGGCGGCCTGATTGGCCGCAATTATCATGGTAGTGTTATAAACTGCTTTGCCACCGGTATGGTTTCTGGTGGTGACACCAGGGGCGGGTTGGTCGGTGAAAACGGTGGTACCATCCAGAATTCCTACTCCATCGGCTGGGTAACCGGCCGCGGAGCAACAGTTGGCGGCTTGGTCGGCACAAACAGTAGTTGGGGGTGGGATGACCCCCCCGGCATTGTTATAAACAGTTATTACAACTGGCAGACCAGCAACCAGCTTGATATTGGCAAAGGCATTCCACGCTCAACAGCACAAATGATGAGCGGTGTGCCTTCTGCCTTTATATTCAATGGTTGGTCAACAGATGTTTGGAGTTTTGAACCTGGAGACCGCTACGCCTGGCTGGTTTGGATGGATGGGCCTTACGTCTACGTACCGCCGGTGTTTCCTTCGCCGCCGGATACATTCACAGACTTCCCAATGCCAGTACCAGCACCCACACCGGTGCAAACAATCTTCAACCAGACTATTCCTGCCTTGCAGGCGGTAATCAGTACCGGTTTTGTAACCTCAGGCACACAAACCGACCTTGCTGTAGCTAAAGGTGCTTATGAGCAGTTGTTAAGCCAGTATGAAGCAGCTAAAGGGTCTATGAATCCGGCAGAAATAGCAACGGTTGAAACCAGCTTGGCTATAAGTTTTGCCGCAATTCAGGCCCTTGAAGTTTCACTTAAAGCAAGGGCTGGCGAACAGGTTGATTTAGGCTTGCTGCTTGAGGCCTACAACCAGGCCAGGGCGGTTTTAGAGGCAAACAGGGATCTGTTGTCTCCTGAGCAAATCGCCTATACAAATGCAATTCTGGCGGAAATCAGCTTACTGATCAGTTCGCTGACGCCACAAACAACTTAAAGTCAAACGTTTAGTCAACAAACAAAATATCCGGTTGCATTAAGTAAAATACTTGTGCAACCGGCTTTTGTTTTGCATGCTGATTAGTTGTTTTCTTTCAGCCGCCGATAGAGCGTTGCTTTCGAAACTCCGGTCATTTCAGTAATCTCTGCCACACTGTATTCTTTCGAACCATAAAGCTTCAAGGCCTTCTCCACTGCTTTACCATCCACCCGCGGTCGACCTCCGATGCGGCCACGTTTGCGGGCTGCCTGCAGACCGGCTTGGGTTCTCTCAACGATCAGTTCTCGCTCCATTTCCGCCAGGACGGCCAGCATGCGAAACATAGCCTTGCCGATGGCGCTGCTGGTGTCGATGTGATCCTTTAGGGAGACAAATTCAACGCCGCGCTGCTGCAGTTCTTCGGTGAGACCCAGGAGCTTGAAGGTGGAGCGGCCCAGGCGATCGAGTTTATAAACCACCAACACATCGCCCTCCCTCAAGTTTTCAACGAGGCGGTCCAACTCCGGCCTTTCCTTGCTGCCGTTACCGCTGGCCTTTTCGGTGATGATCTTGTCGCAACCCGCCGCGGTTAGAGCGTCAAGCTGAGCCTCGAGGTTCTGATCCCTGGTTGAAACTCTGGCGTAACCAAATCTCATCGGTGCACTCTCCTTCCTGTTATGGGTAGAGTATCACAATAGGGGGGTTAGCGCAACTTTGATTTGATAATAGTTTGTGATACGGATTTTGAAGGCTGAAAGCTTGTTTTTAGGGTGAGGCCTTGAGTGTCTCATAAATTATCGTTATTGAAGCTGGGAAAAAGCGCTGGAGGTTGGTCGGTTCAAGATAAATCAATTATTCCGACAGACCTTTATGCTTACGCACATTATGTGCTTTCCATTGAAGAAGCGGTTGATCTTGGATCCGTTTTTGAAGACTGGTATTGGCGGTTAATAAGGTTGAATCGATTACGCCTTGGTCTAGGAGTAGATCAAGAAAAGCTTTTTCAGGAGCGGTAAAAGGCAGCACGGCAGAGATTCGTTCTCGGCATTCTCTAATCAGGTAAAGGCCATAATCCTTTGGAGTTCCATACTTTTCAGCTGTACCGGCCTTTAACGTAGGCAGTAGTTGCCGAGCAAGCTCTGCTGGTTCGAAATTAATGTTTTCAACAGTAACATCTCTCCAATCAATGCGACTCATTGCTCCATAAACAATAAAAGCAAGGCGTAATTTGTCAGAAACAATTGCCTCTGATTTTAGAAGCCAGTGAGAATCAAAAAGATCTCTCGCTTGACCTCGCGATAATAGTGCAGCCAGCTTACCGGCTGCTATTTCGTGGATATCGAGCACTGGGATATTTATGGCTTTAAACGACCCTAACATATATGAATCAGAAGGCTTGCTCTCCCATAAAGGTTGTCTGAACATATAGTTAAGATCAATTTCAAGGTTGCCGGATTGACCGGTGTAGCTCTGGTAGTTTAACCTCCACTTTCCGCCGGCGTGTTCATCAGGGACTCTTCTAACGTTAAATCCTTCCCGAGCACAAACTGCTTGTATAGCCGCTTCAAATTTTGGTCTTTCGGAAAGCATTATTTCACGATCAAGCGCGCCAATATAGTTCAAGTCAATATCTACCGATAATCTGGGCAGATATTGGCTGAATAAATTAAGGGCTGTACCGCCTTTTAAAACCCACTTATCCTTGAGGTAAGGATGGGTATTAAGGGCATTTAGTAAACACAATAAATGCAAAACTTTTTCAATCATATCAGCTTTGTACCCCGTCAATCTGGCCAGGGGCTGCACTTCTGACGCTGAAAAAATCACTCTACTTCCCTCCATGTTTCGTGCATTATCTCTGCCGGGACTAAAAGATTCCATTCCTTAACAAACAAGCTATTCCTGCGCTTTCCACGGACAAAATAGTGGGGCTGGTCAGGACGTAACCGGTGAAGCGCTTTTAAATGAGTTTCATCAACCATTAAGGTTTCTCGATGTTGATCCAAGAAAAACCCTACCTTTGCAGCAGTAGTGGCATTGTTGAGCAGGCTTACATAGCGTATAACCTGATCTAAATCAAAGAACTCTATTGATTCTAATGAACGCCACATTTCTTCCAGGCTTCCGGCCAGATCGGGACGATTTAACAGATCGACTAAAGTTCGCTCAAGTGTGGCTACTTTTAGTTCTACACCAGAGCGGTTACGGAAAACAACTCCGTATAAATCCTTTTCCATTTGCTGCAGATTTTGCGGCACCTGCACACTTATAAACTTATAACTTCTAAACTCAAACGGTGATATCCGGTGGCGAGCCGTATAGTAGAGAGTGTTAAAAGTAGAGTAGGCTCTGCCGTGAAACTCAAGTGCTGTATGATGTGAAAGAACCGCATCGGGTTGTAATTTGGCTGCTACAAGATAAGGGTCGACCGGGCTTGTCTCCGGATCTGCACCTGCGGGCACCGACAGGTAAAGGCCGCGGCGTACCGGTACGATTAAACCTTTGTTCCGATAATAGGTGAGAAGCGCTTTACGGGTATTTGTTTTGCCGGTACCCTGGGTGGATAAATATTGATCAAGATCTGAAACGGTAAAAACAGCATGTTTCGCTACAAATTCCTGCATTGTTTCTCACCACCATATGACATAAAATCGAGATAGTGCTAATAATATTAATACTATCGAAGGAAATTGTCAAATAGATCAGTTGTGAGGATGTGAGGGCTGGCCTATCGTTAGTGCAAGAGCTTAAGCGCTTTCGTGGGAGCAAGGTTGCTCACAGGTTTTCCCGGTGAACACCAGGCACCAATATAGCATCATTTAATTGAGATAGTTCCAAATACTTAACAAAACACCAATCACTAATATGGCTATACCAATCTTGATAAGCCTGGGCCTTAAGGTGTCTTCGCCTTTTGCTACATCGTGGAGCCAATCGAACAATGCAACGCATCCCCTTTGTTAGTTTTCATAATTGATTTCGAAATAAGGCATGCATGCTTAATATAACTCGTTTACCAGGTATGCAGTAAATACCTTGGTATCTTCTTCGGTAAATATATCACTCAAAAAGTAAGTTACATTTATTCCGGCTTCGTCCAGGTTCAGGTATGCTGAAATCACTTCTCTGCCCTGCCTGTTAATATAGGCGTACTCCACTTCCTGGCCGTTTATATTCCAGTTTCCGATTTCATCTGCCCCGGAGATCCCGGCATATTTAAATACAGACGAATATTCGATCATGATGGGAGTGGTTCCTTCATATGGCCCATATAAAATGCTGATCCCCTGTGATTCCTCTACTTTTTTTACCATCGCCTCATCTTCATAAACTTTTACTAGCTCCACATCGTCGATGCTGTACTGAAGGTTTATGAAATAAGGGCCGTTATCTATCTCAACCAGTGGTTTTCTCAGGTAAGCATAGACAAGCGGATAGTCCTCGTGCAGGGGCGCTTCAAAAGCGCCACCTGTAATCTCTTCGATACTGGAGTTTAGCCTAGAGATTTCATCTTCATCCTGCTCGCAGCCGGCAATTGCCATTAGGGCAATAAGGATAATAAGTGCTAAGACATGTTTAAGGGTGATCATGGATATCGCCCCCCTCTACTCAAATTTTACAACCTATTTTTGTACTGCTTTCGCTTAAGCTCTTTCTTTTGATACCACAAGATAAAAAACCCCAGGCCAACAGAAACGAAAAAAGCTAATATACCCGAAATTAAACCAACCCAGGTAAATTCCCTATGCTGAACGTAGTGGATGATAGTCCGACCTATAGCGTACGTTAAACCATAAACAAGGCCAAACTGGACACCCCACTTAACCGGCTCTTTTCGTGAATCAACATTTTTAAACATCATTTGCCCCCTAGTATTATAGTAATGCTTCCCGGCAAAAGTATGAATAGATTGCTAATTGCTGATTAGTTAGTAAATAGAATACGTCTCCCAGGCTACACTGATCCGCCATATAATGTGGCCACCCATACAGCACCTATAATCCGAATCATCCTTTTCTCACCTGGTTCCATGGTCTTTCTGATAAAAAAATCAGGCTTCAAAATGGTTATTAGAAAACCAATACCAGGGATGCTATAAATAACAGTGTCCATAATGACTTGTTCAATGCTACGCCATTTCATTTGGGAGCGAAAATAATAGGCGATGCTTAACAATAATATGAGAGTAAAAAACCCTTCCAGTTAAAATCAGTTAAATACCTCTTCCAGTTAATATGCATGGTTATCCCTCCAATATTATAGATATCTAAAACTTCATAAGTAAAGCTTTTACATCCTTTCATAGCGGTTTTCCTTCTCAAACCAGCTAATCACTGCTAAAAGACAACCGAATCCAATTATTATTAAAAATATAATTGGTAAAACCGAGCTATGGGCAAACGATGCTGATATAGTCTCTGCGGGAGCATGCCCGTAAAAAAGGAATTGCCCCGAAATCACTATAAGAATGAATAAGAATGTGAACCATGCGCTCTCTTTGATAAAGTACAGCCAAAAACCCTTTTCCCGGGTTTGTTCCCACTTCTCAATAAACCTTTGATATTCCATTCCACCGTAACGCAATTTTTGGGCTATCCCATAGATTACCAGGGCTGCAAACAGTAGATAGGTAAGAAAAAAATATTGCGGAGGATAGAGCAGCGGGAATAGCAGTAGCGCGGCTGATGCCCCAAGCCTGGCAATCCAATCCTCCAATCTGGGAAGCTTTGATTCTAAACTGAGAATGCTAAATATCAAAACGATTGCATAAGCATATGGTACACGGTAGTCGGCATTAAGATAGTAAATAGTTAGCAATAAAGCGATTATTCCAATCGCCCTCAGTAAACCGAAAAATACTTGCCTTGAGGTAGCAGGTTCAGGCATAATCACCATCCTCATATCTGTATATTTAAGAAATAAAGCAGCATAGGGGTCAACTAGTCCATAGAATCATTAGTAATAATTTTTGTAAACAATATGCCCATAAAAACACTTAGCAGCGGTATAACAAAATAACAAAAGTTGTTCCGTAGCCAAGACCAATAATTCTGCTTATTAAAAACCAGTGAGGAACATTTAGAACAACCAATCCGAAAAAGATTGCTACAGGTATTAATGCCTCCCACTTTATAATACGAATTCGCTTATTGAATGGGGCTAATTCAAACAGAAATCCAATTAGAAAAAGAAGTTACTGCTATTAGTAGATAATAGATAGTTATTTCAGGCTCTTGCCTTATCATCATTGCCCCCTGGAATAGCTCAGTTAAATATATAAACGGTAAAACCCCTGCAAAAATTATTAGTAAGGACAAAAAGATCGCCTTAACCATAATTACCTTCAACCCCTTTAAAAAACTCATAACTATATAATCACAACTTGGTACGGCTACAGATTATCTGTATTCTTTAGCACAATATCTTCCTGCTGATCCCCCCATTGTATGGTTATACTAAGTGTTTCTGCCATTTTAGTTATTTCTGCAATACTCTCATCAACCGTATAATCAAAGAAGTAAAAAAACTCATTACTTTCTAATTGTGTTTTGGTAAGGACATCTGACTGTTCTCGAACAAGCGATATGCCAACTGGTATAGTTTCACTTAGCTCTTTTAAATTATCTGGAAGGATAACATTGACTACATTACCCATCTCGTCTTTTATAGCCACCACATCTTCAGGTAACCATAAATATTTAATGATAAGAGTTTGCCCTTCTCGAAGATTGGACATGTCCTGAAGATAATTTAACGAAAAGGCTATTCGATACGTTGACGAAGTATTTTCCGTTACACTTGCTTCTACATCCCAATATTCACCTGTGCCAGTAAAAGTGTATTTTTGGTTTTTCCAAATATTTGTTGAGCAGCCGATGTTTATAAACATTGTGTATAATAATATCACTGCAAATATGATATATGTGTTTGTTCTCACAACTAAACCTCCTCATGCAAATATGGCTAGATAGCTTTTTCCTTAAACCCCGCCATATAAGATAACAAATCAATTAGTGGAATCATTACACAGGGATTATTTAATTTATGTTCAGGCTTACCGGTTTAAGAAAAAAGAGCTGATGCGCAACTGTCTGCTCTTTTTTATATTACCTTTGATTAATTGAGTAGATCATGAAGTTGAGGCTCAAATTGGAGAGTTGCTGCTATGAGGCTTGGTTTTGATTTAAGATATCTGTTTCAAATACTTGAATGTATTTGTACAGCGTTGGCCTACTAACCCCGATCAGCCTGGCAAAATCAGTAACTGTAATATCCCCGTCTTTCCACATCGGGTAATACTTCTTAAAGCTAGCCGGTATCTGCCGCGGCGGGCGGCCAACCGGGCGGCCGGTCTTTGTGCCATAAATTTTTGCTTTGGCCATGCCATCGCGGATCCGCTCCACGGTCAGCTCGCGATCCATCTCGGCCACAGCACCCAGGATGGTTAGCATGAACTTAAACATGTTGTTGTCATTGCCGGTATTGAAGCCTTCCTTGATGAAGTGAACTGTGATCTCTTTGTCTTTAAACTCCTGCACGATCAGGCGCAAGTCATCGACGTTGCGACCCAGGCGGGAGATGCTTTCAACATAAATATTATCTCCCTCCTTTGCCTCCAGCCTCAGTTTGTTCAGCTGCGGCCGGTCTGCTTTTGCACCGGTTAGCTTATCGCAGTATTCCCGATCAATTTTTATGCCCTTAAAAGCTTCCTCCTGGCGTCTTAAATCCTGCTTCTGGGTGCTGACTCTTTTGTAGGCAAAGTTCATAACCGTCCCCCTTTTCTGTCAGTATTGTAGCACTGTAAAATAAATGTAGCAATAATTATTTTACAATATCCCAAAAATTAAAGGCCGCATTTCAGGGAATTTTGCCCCTTCTCTGCGACCTTCATTTTGCCTTTAAATTATACTATAGTTTGTTTTATTGCCTATAACCTGGCAAATACGCTATATCAAGCATCATCTTTCTCATGGCCGCTGCCCTCTCTGCCGGGGATACTAATTTGCGGTGCCTTTAAGTCCAAGCTTCCTACAATTCTCTTAAGGCCAATATTCATCGTTTGTAAGGTTAACACTTAAAGCATATAGAGCGGGTAATCATTAATCTGCTCTCGCACCAAAAATTTCAGGTTTTTGCAAAGCCGGCATTCCTATAACTTTGCCTGAGCAACATATAGACCCGGCTGATTGGTAAACAGCAATTATAATAGTGTTGTTTAATTGAAGTAACTCCATATTATAGTCTCTTATCTCAGTGTCCAGCAAACCGGGGGAGAGTCAGATGCTTAATAAAAAGCCAATTACTAAAATGGCTAAGCCAATCTTGATAAGCCTGGGCCTTAAGGTGTCTTCGCCTTTTATTACATCGTGGAGCCAGTCGAACAATGCAACACGCCTCTTATGCAAGCTTTCTATAAAATGAAACGAGTAAATCATATTTCATTCAGAGGTCCCAATAGTATCACTTGATTCTTAAAAGGTATAGGGTCAGGTCTTGAATTATGAGTTTCTTATAGCGACCAAAAACATATACCGCAAAAAGTAATAATTCAAGACTTGGCCCCATTACTCCCACTTGACTTCACGAAAAAAAGAATTTAAACCAAATCAATGATATACTTTAACATGCTGACAAATAAGATTGATGACTGAGTAAAGTGAAAGGTATTTTTGACTGGGAAAGATGCTTTTTATCTCATACAAAATCTTTTAATTAAGAAATATATGAGGATATCAACCTATGAATAAAAAAGAAATAATGGATGAATTAAAATCTGTTCTCCGGGGGAAAACATTTGATGCCCTGCTCCCCCCTTTAATCTATGCCACAGTCAACAGGTTTGCCGACTTGAACACCGCCCTGGCTGTAGCGCTTGCTCTGGCAGGACTGATTGGCACTTACCGTTTAATAAAAAAGCAGAACTGGTATTATGCCTTGGCAGGGCTCCTGGGGGTAGCACTATCATCAGGGCTCGCTTTTTTTACTCGTGATGCAGCTGGTTATTTTATTCCTGCCATTTTAAGCAGCCTGTTACTGCTATTACTCGCTCTAATCACCCTGATAATCGGAAAACCTCTTGCAGCCTGGGTAAGCCACCTTACCCGCGGGTGGCCTCTTCCCTGGTTTTGGCGTTCAGATGTAAAACCAGCTTACCGGGAAGTTACCTGGGGCTGGTCTGTTTTCATTGCCCTTCGTCTGCTTGCACAAACTTTACTTTTTCAGGCCGGTGATGTATACACCCTGGCCTGGATAAACATATTGCTCGGCTGGCCGATGATCATTGCAGTTTTAATTATCACCTATATCTACGGCATTAAACGGCTGCACCAGCTGGGAGGCCCGGGCGTGGAAGAATTTAAAAATGACATCGGGCCTCCCTGGAAAGGACAGACTCGCGGGTTTTAGTTAAAGTTTATTCCCGCTTCTGTTCATCATAACGATTGAGTACATCATATAGCTCATGCGCTTTTTCCTGTAAATCAGCAGCAGCCGCTGACATGGTGCTCATGGTTGCGGTTTGTTCTTCCACAACTGAAGACAAATCATTACTGCCTGATCCTATTTCCTGGGAAATACCGGCCACTTCTTCAATCTGTTTTACAATATCAACAAATTTGTCCATGATTTTTTGCAATATATCATTTGCACCAACTATCGCTTCCGAGTTGCGGTTCACCTCGTTAACACCTTTTTCCATGTCGAGAACAGCTTTACCGCTATGCTCCTGGGTCGCTTCCACCAGGGCAGTAATTTCTTCTGCTGACTTTTCCGATTGCTCGGGCAGCTTGCGGACCTCTTCTGCGACCACGGCAAATCCTTTGCCCTGTTCACCGGCCCGGGCTGACTCTATCGCCGCATTTAAAGCAAGCAGATTGGTCTGGTTGGCAATTTCTTTGATAGCATCAACTATTCTGCCAATCTCCTGGGCCCGGTTATCGAGTGACACAATTACCTCCTTGAATCCATAGACCAGGCTTGATATGGATCGAATCTGTTCCACCGCCTCTGAGAGAGAACGGGAACCATCATCAACACTCCTGGAAATATCTTCACCCGCCTGTCCCATCACCTGTGCCTTATCGCTTAAACTGCGGGCGTTATCTGCAAACTGGCCGGTAGTTGCCGCTACCTCTTCCAGGGAAGCAGTCATCTGCTCGGATGAAGCAGCCAGCGATTCACTTGATGAGGTCACTTGATCACCGGTCGCCTTAGCAGTCACCAGTATTTCTTCAAGATCTGCTGCCTGTTCCGCCACATTTTTCTCCAGGTCCAGCGCCATTCCCAGTAAGCGTGATCCCCAATAGGTAATAAATATAGTGGTAATTGCTAATATAGCTACAATCATAGTTACAGAATATAAGTGCTGTAAGCAACTGCACGTTAATTATAGTAATCGGTTTCAATATGATTTAATTAAGTGTAGAGGGGTGATAATTAGTGTTAAAAAGAAGTTTATAATATCGATCCTAAAATATGTAGAGTTATCGTTTAAGCCAACTTGATTATTCCCAAAACATGGCGCATGATCAGCGAAACATCCCTTATGTCAACTAAACCGTCATTATTAACATCCGCTGCTGCCAATTGCTCCGGTGCCAGTACTCTTACATTCAAAATATACTGCATTGCATAGGTTACATCTCTCACGTCAATCAGTCCATTGCCAACAACATCTCCATAAAATACCTGGGGGCCCGATTCTGTTACAGGCTCCTGCTCCGCACCCTGCGCAGTATCCTGATCAAGAGGTGGATTGGTTACCGGTTCCTCTTCCCGGATTGAAGCGGGGTCGAATTCACCAGCAGTTTCGAGATATGTTTCAGCAACCCATCCATTAATCAATTCTTCCCCGGTATCATATTCAGCATACCACCAGTGATGATAAGAAGTTGTGCTGCCGGGCTGGGAGGAAAATAAACCATTGCTTGAGTGTTCTTTTATCTTAATAACTGTATTTTTTGCCAGGAGTAGAGGGGTTTGATTAACACCTTCAACCCTGAAGTTGAGATTATCGGCATTTACCGTGACACACTCACCGGGCGTGAACTTAACAGATTTATCCTGGCCGACTGGAACAGCAATGAATGCTGTTGGCCAGATAGCATCATCCGGAGATATCAAACGCGTATTATACTCACTGCCACTGCTGCTGGATTCTGAGATCAGGATAGAACCAGTGTCAAGTACCGCTTCTACCACGGCAACATGCCCCAGGGCACTGCCAAAGTAAACACCGCCTTCCCAGAAAGCAATTACCCCTCTTTCAGGCAGGTCTGTTACAACAGCTCCCCTGTCAGCCCTTTCCGCCCAGGTATTAGCATTAAAACGCATACTGTCGAGGGCATATTTACAGTATCCAAGTTGCATCATGCGACCGTGAGCGAACCAGGTGCAGTTTCTGCCCTTCGAAGGGAAAAAATTAAATACAGTATATTCAGGCCACTGCGTCCATAGGTTAAACTGATCACGGGTAAGCGGAGCATCACTGCTGTCAGCAAGCACAGTATTACCCAGCAACGTAATAAACAGCAGGATCAACATTGATTTTTTAATAATCTTGAACATAGGGCGGCTCCTTCCGCGACTTATTGAGCTGACCCGTAAAATATAGCTATCTACTGGATATTTATATACCATTATACATAATTACTAATATATTGCAACTGTGGTGAATAATGCTTTACAACGAATAATTTCTGTATTGCCGTCATAATTGTTATAATATCTTTGAATAACCTAGCTTCAACTCTAATTAAAAAGCAGGTGCATATTATGAACAGCATCGAGCCGATTCGCTGGCAGGACGACTGCCTAGTTCTTCTTGACCAAACTATGCTTCCCGGAAAGTTAGTTTATAACAAATACTGTGATGCCGAGAGCATACATCAAGCTATAAAAACCATGGTTGTAAGAGGTGCCCCTGCAATCGGCATAACGGCAGCCTACGGGTTGTACCTGGCTATCAGGGATTATAAAGGCGATATAAAAGAGGACTTTATCAAAACATTCGAAGCTAAAGCAGATTATCTGGCTACTGCCCGCCCTACTGCAGTAAACCTCTTCTGGGCCCTGGACAGGATGAAACATTTAGTCTACAGGCATCAGAATGAACCGGTAGAAAAAGTTATAGCGCTGCTTCTGGAAGAAGCAATTAGAATACACAGGGAAGATGGAGAGATTAACCGCAGCATTGGCGAAAACCTTTTAAAACTGCTGAAAGACGGAATGGGTATTTTAACCCATTGCAATGCCGGTATACTGGCCACTTCAAAATATGGAACGGCAACAGCGCCACTTTACCTGGCTCATGAAAAAGGTTGGAAGCTAAAGGTATTTGCAGATGAAACTAGGCCCAGGCTCCAGGGAGCATCGCTGACCGCATTTGAACTCAAAGAGGCGGGGATCGACGTTACCCTGATCACGGACAATATGGCCGCCCATGTGATGTCACAGGGCCGGGTCAATGCCGTCATCGTTGGAACTGATCGTGTGGCAGCCAACGGCGATGTGGCTAACAAGATCGGCACTCTTGCCCTTTCCATAATAGCCGTTTATTATGGAATCCCCTTTTACGTTGCCGCTCCCACTTCCTCCATTGACATGTCCTTAAGCAGCGGGGATATAATACCTATTGAGGAGAGGGATATACGCGAAGTAACAGAGCCTCTGGGCATAGCGGCAGCCCCACCTCACTGCAAGGCTTACAATCCTGCTTTTGACATAACCCCGGCAAAAAACATAACAGCAATTGTCACCGAAAAAGGTATCATACGCCCTCCCTACCTGAACAGCCTGAAACAAATGATGAACAGGTAGTAATAAATAACTTTTGTACATTATGCAATGCCTCTTAATATGGAAATACCAGAGGTAACAGCAGAACACTGACAACCAGAACAATCAGTACAAGTGGAAATCCATTTTTAACATAATCACTGAAGCGATAACCACCCGGGCTCATAATTAATACATTAGCCGGATGAGAAACCGGGGTCATGAAACTGGCGGCAACGGAATAAGCGATCCCCATCACGAAGGGATAGGGAGACAAACCCATCCCCAGGGCCGTAGCCATGGCAATAGGAGTCATAACGACAGCATTTACCGCACTGGGGATAAACTGGTTTAAAATCATTGTCAGTATCATCAGTGCGGCAAGTATTGCCGTTGGTCCAAAGCGACCGACAAAACCGATCACCGTATCAGCAACCAGCGCTGCAGCTCCTGTCTGCTGCATAGACATGCCCAGAGGAAGCATTGCTGCTATAAGAAAAACCGCTTTCCATTCTATTGCCCTATAAGCCTCTTCAACCGACAGGCAGCGGGTGACAATCATTAATAAAGCGCCCGCAATTGCCGCCACATATATAGGCAGCCAGTTTAAAATTGTAACTAATAATACCCCCAGCATGATCAAGCCGGCAACCGGAGCCTTACTAACCAAAGGCTTTTCACGGTAATCGAGGTCAAGTATTACATAATCCGGATCACGCGATAAAACTTCGTATTTTTCTCTTGTGCCAAGACATAATAATGTATCGCCAAATTCGAGACGCCTATCGTTAAGGCCGGTTCTGTATGCCCGATCACCTCTCCATATCGCCAATACAGAAATACCGAACTTTTCGCGAAAATTCAGCTGGGCCAGGGTTTTTCCGGTTATTGATGAGTGAGGTGAGAGCATCACTTCAACCACCAGCATTGTATCAGTTTCAAGATCCTTTAAGTCAACATCCGGGTTTCGCTCGATACCCATGGTTTGATGTCCCCGTAAAACCTCTATATCAACCGGACGACCTTCAACGAGCAAGAGATCATCTTCTTTAAGCCTGGTTCCCGGATTTGGAATGCTAAGTTCATCTTTACCGCGAACAATTTTAAGGATTGATATCCCGTAAGCCCTGGGCAGACGGATATCTTTAATTGCGCTGTCAACTAAGGGCGAACCTTTGGGAATACGCAGGTAAAGCAACCTTTCATCAAGGTTATATTTTTCATGGTTACATTCACCGGACGGGCAAAAACCATCATGCCCCTGGAGTGATTCAAGCTTAATGTGCCTGCCTCTGAACAAAAGACGATCGCCCGGTTTAAATACTTCGTCCTGGAGATTTGTACGACGAACCATATTGTTGCGGTAAACAGCAAGCAGATCAAGCCCCATTTTATTTCTAGCATCCAGTTCAACCAGTGATTTACCATTAAAAACGGATGTTTGATCAACTTCAAGTTCTATTAATCCAATTTCATCAGAAACCAGGCAGGAAGCATCCATTGGTTCACTTTCTATCACGACTACCGGTTTACCGCTGAGCTCATCTATCATATCAAGCCTGCCCAGGACCAGCAACTGATCACCAGACTTCAGCTCCAGGAATGAATCCGGCAAATTATGAACTCCCTCATCACGGATGATGCTTAGAACGTTCAAGCCCAGCGCCCGTCCGAATCTGCTTTCTAATAATGTTTTACCAGCCAGCTGATTCCCGGGAGGAATGTTGATTAAAGCCAGTCGCTCCTGAAGATCATAATGTTCCCTGTAATCAACCCTGGGATTAACATGGTCAACTGAGGGAGTCTTGCGTGCTGGTAGCAACCTCCTGCCAATCAATATCATATATATGATTGATACCACCAGGATTACTATACCTACCGGCGTAAAATCAAAGAGACCGGGTACGCGCATCCCTGCTTCCCTGAGAAACTCCACAACAACCAGGTTCGACGCGGTACCGATTAGGACAAGCATGCCACCCACAGTAGTCCCCTGCACCATTGGCATTAGAAGCTTTGATGCCGAACGACCGGTCCGGTTTGCTATATTCAGGGTTACCGGTAAAAAAATCGCAGCCACTCCTACATTTATTACAAAAGCAGATACTGCAGCTGTACTGCTCATTAATACAGCCAGTAAACGGCTTTCTGCTTTGCCTGCCAGATGCAGAACATAGTCAGCCAGTTTTGCCGCAACACCGGTACGGCCGAGACCGGCTGATAGAATAAACACTGACCAGGTGGTTATCACTGCCGGGTTGGAAAACCCTGCGATACTATCTTCAGGAGTAATCAGACCAACCAGCACCAAAATAACCAGAACCAGCAAGGCAACCAAATCAGCTCTTATCAACTCAGTCACAAATAAAATTACAGCCAGTAACAAAACTGCAAAAGTGAGACCAATCTCCATGGTCATCCAGTAAACCTCTCCTATCAGAATCAACATCAATGCGTGCACGGTTCAAAACGAAATAACCTGTATAAAAGAAGAATAAACTGAAGTTTTTCAACCATTATAGCATAACTGGCTGCAGCGCTGTAAATGTTATCATACCTCACGATACAACAGAAACTAACAAACTTTAAATAGCTGGCAAGATTTTTGATTTACTTTCTTAAAAAGCTTGATTATAATTGGCCTTGTCAGGTTATTTTAAGATCAGATTATATTTTCAGGAGAGAAGGTAGAAAAGTTGATCAGATCTAACGGTAAAGCTATCCTCACAATTGCTTTAATGCTCATTCTCTTATTAACCCTGCTCACCGCCTGCGTAAGTCCAGATGAAACGGCAGAGACAGTAGAACCAACTGAAAACACCGACCAGCCGGCTTACCAAAACAATGAGCAACCTTCTGATGAAACAGAGGTTCCGGGCAATTGCCCGGCAGCAACCAGGGTGTTAATCGAATCATCAAACGGAGCTTATGCCGACAGGGAACCACTGAGTTGGGATAACCCCGGCTCACAGGAAGCGCATGTCAGCAGATCCTATGGAACAGCAAGTGTTAATATTTACATTGCCAACTTTAATACTACTGAAAGCCTGAAAGACTACAAGCCTGAAGAGGGTCAGGCAATCCTTAACTTTGCCCTGCGGATAAGAAGTGAAGGTGAAGCAGTTCCACTTCAAACAGGAATTTATGATTTGCTTAGTTACGACGACAGTGATCTTTTTGTAACCCCAAAAATTATTTTAAGTGGCGGTAGCACCGTGCAAATTTCCACAAACAATATTAACAGCGCTGAATTTGAAATTACAAGTATTACTGAAACAGAAATATGCGGAGTGTTTAATATCGATGAAAAGTGGACCAGGATGGATGGAGAATTCAGGGTTCCCTTCGCCAATTAATATTTTAAAAATATAGCAATAATTAATAAGCTCCCGGTCAAACTGCCGGGAGCTTTCTTTTACCTGTTTGACCGGATCAGAAAAAGGAGAATAGACCTGCCCGGTAGAAAGATTTAAAAGATAGCCGACCGGATAAATATAACGGGAGATGATCATCATGGAAATTGTAGTTATCGGGGGCAATGCTGCAGGAATGAGCACAGCCAGTCAGGTAAAAAGGCAAAAACCCGACTGGAATGTAACTGTGCTGGAGAAAGGATCTTATATCTCATATGCCGCCTGTGGCATACCATACTTCGTTCAGGGTCTGGTTCCCGGATTGGAAAACCTGATAACAGTTACCCCCCGGGAAGCCGTGGAAAAAAGAAAGATAGCCCTTAAGCTGGGGCATGAAGTGTTATCGATAGACCCTGGTAAACAGGCTGTCCAGGTGAGGAACAGTGATCGCACCTATTCAAAATCATTTGACCGGCTGCTCATATCAACCGGCGCCCGACCGTCAAAAAACGGTGTAGAATATGACATTTCATCACGTGTTTTTACTGTTACCAGCCTCGAAGACGGCAAGAGACTATTAGACTTCATTAAGCAGGAAAACCCATCAGACTGTGCGGTTATCGGAGGTGGTTACATTGCCGTCGAGATGGTTGAAGCTTTTAAAGAAATTGGCTTAACAACTCACCTCATCCACCGTCGCGACAGTCTATCGCTATCTTTTGAAAAAGAAATTTCTGATCTTGTTCTTGACGAAATGGAAAAAGAAGGGGTTGTCAGACATCTCAACGAACCGGTGCGCAGTGTAGAAGAATCCGGGAATCGGGTGAAAGTATATACTGAAAACAATTCACTTGCTTTTGACCTGGTTGTGGTCGCTACCGGGATGGAACCAAACAGTGACCTTGCCGTTCAGTGCGGCATTCAAACAGGAGTAAAAGAAGCAATAAGAGTTAACGATTACATGCAAACCAGCCTGCCGGTAATCTATTCGGCCGGTGATTGCACCGCGACAAAAAACCTGATTACCGGCAAAGAGATTTTCTCCCCCCTGGCGCTAAAGGCAAATAAAGAGGGTGTCACGGCAGGAATAAACATAAGCGGTGGAACGGATATTTTTCCGGGCACCCTGGGCAGCGCAGTAACAAAGTTCTGCAAACTGGGGATCGCCCGCACCGGGCTGACTCTTGGCGAAGCTATAGACAATGATATAGATGCTATAAAGTTTACTGTAACAGCAGGCAGTAAGGCTCATTATTATCCAGGCCATGGCCCCCTGACAACAGTGCTGGTTGCAGAAAAAAAAGGAGGTCGCCTGTTAGGAGCGCAGATGGCCGGCCCTGTAGATAGCGTTAAAAGAATAGATGTATATGCCGTAGCCATAACAGGACAGATGACTGTAAAACAGCTTTATGAGTTGGATTTGGCTTATGCACCGCCATTTTCACCGGTTTACGACCCGGTTATTCTGGCTGGTCGGGTAGGGCGTAAAAAGTTTGAAAGTTAAGAACCACTTGTTAAATAGTTAAAAAAGATCAAGCCAACTATATTTGTTCGGAGCAGACTGTTCAAAAAAGGTTTCAGCTCTTTGTTCATTGTTAATAATTATTTCCTGAGCCTTGTATATATCTGTTCCCTGTTCACTCCCGCTTATTGATTGCTGGTTAAATAACCGGTCAGACCCGTTGTTTGAATGATCAGGTTCATTAAAATTATTAATATTAATATCTTCATTCCCAAAAACATTATCCAGGTTAAAATCATTTTCTCTACCCTGGGCAGGCCACAAATTATTCATACTGAAAGAATCATTAATTTCGGCCCGTCCTACGACTGTAACCTTTTCATTTAGGTAAGCCCCGGACCACGGGTCGCTGATACTTATATCCCGGCTAACAACTCCCTGTGAATTCCCACTCTGCTGTTCCATAATAAAAGTCTGCCCAAAACAAACAGAAGGTGTACTTAAAAGACCAAGCGGCAAAAAAACATGAGCTGAGAAGAAAAGAAGCATGAGAGATATAATCCTGCCAAAGCATTTCATAACGATAGCCCCTTCCTCCCATATAAAAGTTGAGTAACTTAAAAACATTATAACATGATTATTATGTAAATTAAAACAGGCCGGGTGAAGATATCCATCATACCAGAAGGACAATTAACAACTACGTAGAATTTTTAGTATAGTTTGTTTGTTTCCAAAATAAGAATAAGTATCGCTCCTTTCTCTTTTACTCCGTTAAAGTAAACCAATTTGGGATTACTGGAAGAGGTGTTTTCAATGGGTAGCGAAAAAAAGAAAATAATGATTTGTGATGATTCCTTACTGATTCGCAAGAAGATGGCCATTGCTCTTGAAAATATTGGTGATTATGAACTGCTCGAAGCAGTTAACGGTAACGAAGTCGTTAATTTGTATAAGCTGGAAAAACCTGATCTTGTTTTACTTGACCTTATAATGCCCGGTCTTGACGGACTTGAATGCCTTGAAAAAATAAAACTTATTGACAAAGACGCCCGTATAGTGATGATTACATCCGCAGGAACCAAGGAGAACCTGCAGAAAGCCCTCAGCCTTGGCGCTATCGATTTTCTGCAAAAACCCTGGAATGATGAAGATTTAGCCAATATAATCAGTAAGCTTTTAGGAGGGGATACACTTGTATGATAAATATTTCGGCAGCTATTTGTTAAGAAATAATATTATAGCCGTAGAAGAACTAAAAAAAATACTTGATCACATGCAGGAAACAAGGGTTAAGATTGGCACCCTGGCTATACAACAGGGACTTTTAACCGGCAGCCAGGTTGAAGAGATAATCGAGACACAAAGAAACAGTGATATGTATTTCGGTGAAATAGCAATTGCCAAGGGCTTTATATCGCTTGAAAAAATAGGAGAATTATTACGACTGCAGTCAAGGGAATCAAAACTTCAACTGGGACAGGCAGCAGTTGACTTAGGTTATTTCAATTACGAAGAACTGGATCAAAAGTTAAGAAGTTTTGAAGAGGATTCCGGCTTGAATTATGACCAGCTGGATATCCTTGAAGAAGGCAGGAATGAAGAAATAATTCGGGAGTTTGTTGATTTCGAAGGTGAAGAGTTTAAGCCTGTTTTTTATGATTATCTCTCCTTATTACTTAGAAATATTACAAGGTTCCTCGACCAGCAGCCATGGCTTGACCTTGAGAAGCAGGAAGTAAATGATAGCTACGTCTGCGCTTATCAGTACCTCGAATACAAAAGAACTATTTTCACCGCTATTCTTACCGGACAGGAATCTTTCGCAAAAATAGCAGAAATATATGCCGAAATACCGCTTGATGGAACCTCAGAATTGGCCGAAGCCTCCGTAACCGAATTTCTTAATCTCCATAACGGCCTTTTTTCGGTTAATATGTCTAACCAGGGGGAAATTGTAAGACTTGCTCCACCCAAATTTTCTATGAGTAAACCGCCTGAGATTTTGGGAAAAGCCCACCTGGTAGGAATAAATACCGGCATCGGCAAAATAATTCTGGCTTTGGGATTCAATTAAAACATGGTTATTCAGAAACTAATAAATGCTTTTCTGATCATTGTTTCATCTTTTTCATGGTTTACTCTGCTCTGTTCTTTAAGTATTAAAATGATGGCTCTGCGGGTAAGCCTTGAGCCGGGGGCACAGCCCATACCCGAGCTGCACACAGCTGCGCTTACCGCTTTTCTGCTTGGCCTTGGCGGAACCTTGCTGGTTCATTTAATTTATTATTTGAAAAAGACAAGGATTCGCAGCCTGTGGATTGGGAATCTGGTAGCTACAATTTTATATGTTCCGGTTTTTCTTTTTACTCTTTTACTGATGGTTTAGGGATCTTTCCAGCTCATATATGGTATAAAACCTGGTATACATACGGGAATGAACAAAGAGCGTGTCAGCATTTTTTTGATAAAAAAGACCTGAGCCTAGCCTATCGTTAAATTTCCACCCATAACCTTCCAGGTAAGTGTTTAGAATTCCCACATCATCGCTTTTCTGAATCAGCTTTCGTTCTGACAGTGATACCAGGTTATTATTACCAAGCTCCAACCTGACAATTCCACAGGCAACGACCAGCGGATTACCTTCCTGGAATATTGTTTCATGCCATATTATAGTGGCAATTATCAGCAGAGAAAAAAACACAACCAAGCTATTGCGTAGTCTCACGAGAGCGCCCCCTGCTTAAAACATACCACAAAATAGAGCCTTTCAAAACATTTTTCAGTAGACTTAGATGCTTAAAAAACATGCAGATTGCCTGTTTTATTAATTAATTACAACAAAAGAAAAAGAATGATATAATATGCAGGTGTAATTATAGCTAAAAATGTCTATGGCTCAAAAAAAGAGATAAAACAACTAGGAGAGCTGTTCAATGTTAGGAAATTATGTCAATTTAATCACAATAATCGTCGGCAGCCTGTTGGGACTTCTTGTTCATAAAGGTCTAAAGGAAAATTATAAAACAATCGTAATGCAGGCCATTGGGCTTTCAGTTATTTTTATAGGCGCTACCACAGCGATACAGGGGCTTTTAGAACCCGATAGCGAACCAATACTGTTTATCATCAGCCTTGTTATCGGTGGAACAATCGGAGAGCTTGTGGGTCTTGAAAAAGGTCTCGATAAAATTGGAATGATCCTGCAAAACAAGATCGACCCCGGGAATGGGCAGGATAAAACCAGTGTTGCCCGTGGTTTTGTTACAGCAAGTTTAATTTTCTGTGTCGGAACAATGGCAATTATAGGCTCTCTTGAAAGCGGCCTTCGCGGTAACCACGATATGCTTTTCGCAAAATCTGTTCTTGATGGCATCACTGCAATGATCCTGGCTTCAACCATGGGTATAGGCGTGATGTTTTCAGCCGTTATGGTATTCGTCTACCAGGGTGCAATCATCCTTTTTGCCGGATATCTGGAGCCTCTTTTAACCGTCCATGTAATCAGGGAAATATCAATAATCGGCGGTATATTAATCCTGGGCATAGGCCTGGGTATGCTGGAAATTAAAAGAATTAAAACACTTAATCTCTTACCGGCTATTTTAATCCCGGTCTTCTATTACTTTCTCTTTATACCTCTGCTCAATTTAATAAAATAGGAAAATAATTAACCAGCTCTGTCATATCCGTTCAGTATTTCAGCAACGGTTTGTTTATTGATAACTGTAAAAACCTTTACCGCTTTTTCTGCCTAACCAGCCGGCTGCCACATATTTTTTCAAAAGGGGACAGGGTCGATACTTGGCGTCACCAAAACCATCATAAAGCACTCCCATTATAGAAAGGCAGGTGTCCAGGCCGATCAGGTCAGCCAATGCCAGCGGCCCCATTGGATGATTCATACCTAACTTCATTACACTGTCGATCGCTTCCGGTTTTGCCACCCCTTCCATCAAGCAAAAGATTGCCTCGTTAATCATGGGCATAAGGATCCTGTTAGAAACAAACCCGGGATAATCACTTACTTCGACAGGTTCCTTATCAAGCTTGATTGTTAAATCCCTGATCTCTTGAAACGTAGTATCGGAGGTAGCCATGCCGCGAATTATCTCTACCAGGCGCATAACCGGGACCGGATTCATAAAATGCATTCCTATAACTTTTTCCGGGCGGTTTGTTGCCGAAGCAAGAGCAGTTATGGACAGCGATGAAGTATTGCTGGCCAATATTGTACGGGCCGGGCAGATGCCATCCAGTGTTTTAAATAAATCTATCTTTGACTCCTTCTTTTCAACAATTGCTTCGATTACAAGATCAGCATCCACAGCGTCTGACAGATTAACGCTGCCCTCTATTAGTTTCAGAATTCGCTCTTTATCCTCGCCATTAATGCGCTTTTTTTCAACACCTCTTTCCAGGTTGGCGGTAATCCCGGCCAAACCTTTCTCTACATAACCCTGATTCAGATCGGCAAGCAAAACAGGCAAACTTGCCTGTGCACAAACCTGGGCAATTCCACTGCCCATTTGGCCGGCGCCTACTACCATCACTTTACTAAGGTGCACTGCTCCAACCTCCTGTATAAATTGTTTTAAACTAGCCTGTAGATAAAACAGTCCGCACTAAGCCCTGTCCAACGGTTTTTCCATATAAATACTCCTGCTGGGAAAAGCGACGGAAACCCCTTCATTTTCAATTATATCCATGATTTTAAAATTTATGTCTTCTTTTACTTTAAGGTAATCGCCCCAAACGGTGGTTTTGGTAAAAAAGTATATGAAGATATCGAGTGAACTTTCATTAAAGCTATCAAACCTGACAAATATTGTTTTTTTGTGAATATCATCGTGATTATCAAGCATATCTTTTATTTTATCCACACAACTCTGTATTTTCATTTTTGGTGTGGAATAGGTAAGCCCCAATTTAAAACTAACTCTTCTGCGCCCCATTCTGGTCCAATTTGTTACCGCTTCATTGGCCAGAGTTGCATTGGGAACGGTAACCAGAGCATCGGCAAATGTTCTAATTTTCGTACTCCTGAAAGTAATATCTTCGACTGTCCCTTCCACACTGGGAGTCAGGATCCAGTCCCCAATTGAAAAGGGTTTATCAACAATAATAACAATCCCACCAAAAATATTGGAAGCTGTATTCTGGGCAGCAAGAGCAATAGTTAAACCTCCCAGCCCGAGCCCGGCAATAAAACCATTAATATCATACCCCAGCTCACTGACTATAATTACAAAAGCCAGCAGCAGCAGAATACCCCTCATCACTTTTGCCAGGAAAGAGGCTAAAATACTGTCTATATTGATATCAAGCCTGTTTCCCACTTCATAAAAAAGGGTTGAATAATTGCCGATAAAATTGTATAAACCCCATGTGCAGAGTATTATAATCGCAATTCGCCAGACACCAACCATTTTTTCATTAAACACTTCGGGAAGCGGCAGGAAAGACAGGGCCAGGTAAAGACCAAGCAGTATTAAAAAAGCCCTGAGCGGTTTCTCAAGAGATCTAACGATTAAAGTATCCACGGCGGTTCCGGTTTTACTGGTCAACCCCAGCACCAGCTTCAAAATATACTTTACAAATAACTTTCTAAGAATCAGGAAGAAAATAAATATTGCCAGGGCAATAACAATCCCGATTAAATGTTCTTCGGCTAGAGTTACCAGCCAATCCAGAAATTCCATACCAATAAACCCTCCCAAACATAATCTATATATCCTTTATTCTTTTCTTTCATTTAATCGTAATTCCTTTAAAAAAGCACCGTATCATGTTTACGGTGCTTTAGTGCTTCTGTCATGGCCTTAGTCTTCTGTTTGTCCGGGTCAACTATATTATCTCGATTGTCGTATCCAGGATAATATCCAGTTTTGCCGACTGATCCAGGTACCAATCAATCAGTTGCATATCAAGCATTTCGGGAGAGAATAACCCCTTCCGGGACATCTTGTCGTTGATAAAAAGCTTTGTAAAAAGAGCTCCGCACTGGCCGGTAAGTTAGGTCTCCCCGGTCAGTCCGGAACGCTGAAATGATTCCTCACAGCCCGGGGCATTAATATAGGTTTCAACATTCACTTCTTCACCTTTCAAAACACCAAAAGCCTGGACCAGCATCGCTCCCTCATCGCTGATTGACCCTTCTTCAATTATCTCTTTTATTTCGTCATAATACTTGGGCGCAGGCGGGGTAAGCCTGATCACCAGGCTTCTCGGTATCACCTGCACACCGTCCAAGTCGAGCGGCTCTTTGGACAAAATACCCATCCGGTAAAGCGGTTCTGCAAAGTCAACCCCTACCCCACCGTACTTGAAATAGATATTTTTTGCCCCTTTTAAATATTTATCGGCATTAATGCCCATCTCAACCGGTTCATCGTGAGCATATTCTACCAGCCTGATTTCCTTATCCTGACCCCTGAACCTGATATAAACCGGCTTGCTGAAGGGTTCTGTCTGGACTATCTTTCCATTTTCACAGGCATAAGCAGGTTCAGACATGTCAGCGTAAGCAACAGCAGGAGACCACCAGAAGGGAAGAAACCTTTTTGCTTCGACTCCTTCCCAGACCAGGTTATAGATGGTATGACAGCTTTTTCGTCGTAATCGGCACAAATAATTTCTGTTACATTCTTTTCTTCATCCATTCTCTTTGCTACAGTGCTACCCTGTGCTCCGACACCAAGGACAAGAATTCTTTTCATAATTACTCCTTCTGCGTAATTATTATTCCAAAACAGCCCACTCAACCGCCTTACGGGCATGGAGCTCTGTTGTGTCAAAAAGAGGCACTGGTGCATCGCCAGGCCCGATTAATAAGGCAATTTCTGTACAACCCAGGATAACACCTTCTGTTCCGCTGTTTGCCAGTTTCTGAATAATTGCTTTTACCCGTTCTCTTGATTGATCAAGTAATTTCCCCAGGCAAAGTTCATCAAATATTATCCTGTGCATGGCCAGGCGGTCTTCCCTGTCCGGCACAACCAGCTCCAGATGATGCTTGTCTTTAAGCCTGCTGCAGAAAAAATTATCTTCCATAGTTGTAAGTGTGCCCAGCAAACCTACTTTATTTATATTTTGCTTTCGCACCGATTCTGCAGCAGGATCAACTATATGCAGCAGGGGGATATTAACTGCAGCTTCAACTGTTTCAGCTACTTTATGCATGGTATTTGTAGCTATGAGAAAAAAATCTGCTCCGGCGCAGGCCAAGATTTTTGCTGCATCAGCCAGCTCTGTCCCGATTGATTCCCAATCACCGGCACGCATTAATCGTTCATACTGGTCAAAATCAACACTGTTTAATAATATTTTTGCAGAATGGAATCCGCCCAGCCTGTTTTTAACTGTTTCGTTAATTACCCTGTAATATGTCATGGTCGATTCCCAGCTCATTCCGCCGATAATACCTATAGTTTTCATTCAGCACCCCGATTATTATAGATTAATACGTTATTGCTTACTGGCCCGGATGAAAGCCATCCCATACAATTTTCCTGTACATTTCAGGATCTGTGTCTCCCTCGGTACTGAATAGCAACACCTGTGAATCAGGTCCTAATTTAAGGGCCGATCTTGCTTCCCGAAGGTACTCTTTTTTAATCAGTTCAGAAAGAATACCGGTTGTTACGGCTCCTGACTCTCCCGATACAATCTTATGATCAGTGCCTAAAGGGTTACCAAGCATTCTCATCCCGTTTGCAGAAATATAGTCGGGACAGGAAATATACATGGCCGAAAGTTTCCAGAGAATTTCCCAGGCAACAGGGTTTGGTTCACCACAAGCCAGCCCGGCCATGATTGTGTCGAGTTTGCCGCTTACATGACGGGGTTTCCCGTCCCCGGCCAGGGCAGAACGGTAAAAACAGTCTGCCTGGTCAGGCTCAACCACGGCTGACAGGGGCATCATCTTTTTCAACTTGTTGAAAAAATAACCGATAACCGCTCCGGCCAGCGACCCCACGCCTGCCTGGATAAATAAATGGGTTGGCCTCTCTATGCCCTTTTCCTGCAGTTGATCCAATGCTTCCGCAGCCATTACAGTATATCCCTGCATTACCCGGTTTGGCATATCCTCGTAGCCTTCCCATGCAGTATCCTGGACCATAATCCAACCATTTTTCGATGCATTTTCTGCCGTAATTCTGACTGTATCATCGTAGTTCACATCCGTGATATACCCTTCGGCTCCGGTTGCCCTGATATGCTCCAAGCGAACTGGAGAGGAACCGCCGGGCATATTAATTACCGCCCGGTGACCCAACTGTCCGGCAGCCCAAGCCACACCACGCCCGTGGTTACCGTCGGTAGCTGAAGTAAAAGTGATTTCTCCCAGCTGCTTCTTAACCTGATCCGAGCGAAGATAGGAATAAGATATCTGATTAAGGGTTTTCCCGAGTCGGTCGGCCAGGTAACGACCGATTGCATGGCCACCACCAAGCACTTTAAATGAATTCAGCCCAAAACGGTACGATTCATCTTTAACATAAATCCCTGCCACTCCAAGATATTCAGCCAGGTTATCGAGGCTTATTAATGGGGTAACTTCATATTGAGGAAAACTTTTTATGAAGCTTCCGGTTTCTTTAACCTCTTTTTCATCAAACAAATTAAGGAATGGCTCCGCCAAGCCTTGCTCTTGAATACTGGCAAGCCGGCTGCCGTTGACCCATCGGACTACATCTGCCATTATTTTCCTCCTGTTGCAAGCTGTTCTCCAACTACAAGGTTCCTGCTTTATAACAGCAGGTAGGAATAGTTTGCAATTATTTCACGAATGAATTGATATGAAGCACAGTCAGATTCAGAAACACCGCTTTTGTTAATAGCATCAGATCCGACCTGCAATACTTTTCCGTTTACCCTGATCAGGAAAGTATCCAATTGCCCGTTACGGTTACCCAGGAAGCCATTATTACTGCTGTCATAAAAATCATTTTCACTCTGGAAATAAGTAAACTTGTCCCGGTATGGTTCCCCTTTTTCAGGACAGAAAACAGAACAATTACCGCATTCATTGCAGATATGGTCCAGGTGCAAAACCTGTCTGCTGAATTTAAAACCATCGCCTGAAACGGTAACAAGGTGATTAGCCCTGTTAGGACAAACATCCGTACACATTCTGCAGCTTTCCCTGCAGTCAAAAACCGGAAGTGGTTGAGCAGGCTTTCGTAATATCCGCTGTTTCATTTTACGGTATACAGTTTCATTAATCGACCTTTCCGCCAGTTTCTTTAACTGGTCCAGCCTAATGCCCTGCAGCGCTTTTCGCTGAACCGGTGCCACAGCTTCAGAGAGTTTCTTCAGGCGATTATACCCCCCGGGCTTTAAAAGGGTAGTTGCAACGGTGACCGGGTAAATGCCGCTTTCAACAATCTGTGCAGCGTTTTTATGATCTGCTCCACCGCAGTACGAAATACAGATCTCTCCCTTAAATGCCGCCGCCAAACTATAAGCGAGATTAATAGTCAGGGGGTACAGAGGGCGGCCAGACAGGTACATTTCATTACCGGGCAGTTCTCCGCTTGTTATCTTTACCGGTAGGGTATTGGATAGTTTTATTCCCACCTTTCTGCCCTTTTCTGCCGCCAGCTTATTAATCTTTGTTATGAGAGAACATGCCTGATCGAAATTGAGATCTTTGTCAAATGATTCTTCGGAAAGCCTGATATACCCGTAACCCATCTGATCAAGGGTCTGGCGTACAAATTTATAACCGAGAAGGGTAGGGTTAAGTTTAATATATGTATGTAATTCTTTTTCACCCAACAGGTGCTCGCAGATTGATTCAATTTCTTCCGGGGGACAGCCATGCATAGTAGAAAGAGCAATAGAACTGCATATATGTGGAGACAGGTTTTCCAGGCAGCCCGGATCAAACTTTCTGAAATGGGGAGCTTTCTTGAACAAAACTGTCCTGCACTCCTGAAAAACATCAGTTCCGGAAGCATCTTTAAGATTATCAATGAAGCGATCAACCTTAGACGATTTGATACCGTCCAGATCATATCCCACGCTCATGTTAAAAATATAATCCTGCACATTAAGGCCGAAAATTTCCCCTGCTAAAAAAAAGAGTAAAAACCAACCTTTCACATACTCGCTGCAGGCATCTTCAATAGAAAGCTCAGTCGACCATTCGGTGTTGTAACATTCGTCTTCAGCATAAATACAGGGTTTGGGGAAAGAAAGGCTGTCTAAAACCTGGACAGTCTTTAATTCAAAAAAGCGGCCTCCCGAAAGATAAGCCGCCGCAAGATTCTGGGCCATTTGGGTGTGAGGCCCGGCAGCCGGGCCGACAAGATTGCTGATCTTCTCACCGTTGTAATCAATAAACTGCTTTACAGGATACCGGAAAAAATCTGCTTCCCGGATACCGAATATAGAATTTTCACTTTCATACTCTTCTATTACCCGGTCGAGCAGACTGGTAAAAGGAACTATCTTCATCCGGTCACCCATTTAATATCCACCACCATTAAATTACTGTAAACCGGCAAAAAGAGCTTCTTTATAATTCTACTTTTATTTCGTTATAGCAACCCAGTATCTTAAGCCCTGTTGTCATATGCTCAGCATTTTTAAGGGTTTCTGTGACCACCTGGTCTTTTATGGAACCATCAAAATCTAGAAAATATGAGTAATCACCGGGCTCATTGGGGATAGACTCAATCCTGGTCAGGTTAATACCGGCCTCGGCAAATAATCTTAACACATTAAAAAGCGTGCCCGATTTATGTTCGGTGGTAAAAATAATAGAGCTCTTGCTGCCTTCTTCATCGTAACCACTCGAGGAAAGAAGCAAAAAACGGGTTCTGTTGCTGGTCAAATCTTCAATATTACTCTTGACAATTTCCAGGTTGTAAAGCTCGGCAGCCAGTTTCCCGGCAATACAGGCCGCTCCCCGGGGTTGTTCTTCCGCCAGCATCTTAGCTGCTCCCGCCGTATCGTAGTAAGGGACAGGGGTAAGGTTATTTCGTGACAAGAACCGTCTGCACTGGGCCAGGGCCTGTGAATGAGAATATACTTCCCTCACTTCGCGGTAATCACTGCCGGGGACAATCATCAGAGAATGATGAACAGGCATATCAATAGCGCCCATAATTTGCAGGTCAGTGTTGATCAGCAGTTCGTTAACCGGACCTACGTTACCGCCAAGGGTATTTTCCACCGGCACTATACCGTAATCATAAATACCGGAGTTTACACCTTCAAATACTTCATTAAAGGTTGTACAGGGAACAGTAACAAAATTTTTATTATAATGCCTGACTGCTTCTTCACTATAAGCGCCATGCTCACCCTGAAAACCGGTTATTACCAGATCCTGCGCCTGCAGTTTTTTACTGTGTGCCAGTATGATTTTATATATTTGTTCACTGAAATCATTTTCAATCAGGGCGTTGGGGCTGTTCCCTACCCTTTCCATAATCTCTTTTTCTCGTTTTGGATCTTCTATAACATCCTTAAAACGTTTCGCCATCAAACCCTGTTCAAATCTATCATTTAATAGCTTGAGTATCTTGGAATCGATCAAATCAATATTATGCCTTATATCGCCAAGTTTCATTTTTTATCGCCACCTGTTATTGGAGTATTAAATATTTTATCACTCATAAATTTACTTAGCTTAATCAGCTTCTTCATCAGGGCTGCAAACTGTTCCGGGGTAAGCTGCTGGTCGGCATCACTTTTGGCCTCGCAGGGATTAACATGCACTTCCAAGAGTAACCCATCTGCTCCGGCGGCAACTGCAGCCAGGCTCATTTTCTCAATCAGGCTTAGCCGCCCTGTTCCGTGAGAAGGATCGACTAAAACAGGAAGATGGGTAATTTCCTTGATAGCCGGAACCATGCTCAGGTCAAGGGTATTTCTCGTATACGTTTCGAATGTCCTGATTCCACGTTCGCAGAGTAAAACATTAGGGTTCCCTTCGGCCAGTATGTATTCGGCACAGTTTAACCATTCTTTAAGGGTTGAATACATACCTCTTTTAAGCAAAACCGGTTTTCCCGCCTTACCTACTTCCCTGAGCAGAGAAAAATTCTGCATATTTCTAGCTCCTATTTGCAGAACATCGGCAAACTCACACACCCAGGAAACATCACGAGGGTCAATTACCTCGGTAACAATAGGCAGTCCGGTTAACATTTTTGCTTTTTCAAGTATTTTCAAACCTTCCAGGCCCAACCCCTGAAAATCATAAGGTGATGTACGGGGCTTAAACGCCCCGCCCCGGAACATCAGCCCTCCGCCAGCCTTAACAGCTTCTGCCGTTTTTAAGGTCTGTTCTTCGCTTTCAACCCCGCACGGCCCTCCGACAACTACAAACTGATCTCCGATAACCAGATCTCCGATTTTTACCCTGGTTTTTTCTTTGTTCTCTCCAAGTTTAACTAACTTCAGATTTTGCATGGCCATCTCCATTTAGTTCTGTTATTTGAGAAATAATAACACAGCTTGAAGCAGTAAATCAAATATATTAAAAAAATCGCAGCAGTATAATCATAAATCCCCCTTTTATAAAGAAAGGTTTTAACGAATTATATGATAGAATAATTTATAGTTGGGGGTGTGTTATGAATCATTCAAACCAACCTTTAATGGAGCTGGCACAAAGGGCTGCGCGTAAGGCGGGGCAGACCATTATTAACCGCAGGGAAAACCCGGTTGTGAATAGTAAAAGCAGTCATAATCTGGTCACTGATGCCGATTATTCTGCACAAGAAATAATTATAGATACTATCAGGGAAAAATATTCCGATCATCATTTTATTGCTGAAGAAAACCAAATTTCATCTTATTATGATGCAGATAATCTCTGGATAATAGATCCTCTTGATGGAACAAACAACTTTGCCCACAACATTCCCCATTTTAGTATTTCCATCGCCTACGCCCGCCTGGGCAGGGTTGAAGCAGGAGTTGTTTTAGATCCACTGCGCGATGAGATGTTCACCGCTGTGCGCGGCAAAGGAGCATTTCTTAATGGAAATCAAATAACTGTATCTACAAATAAGACCCTCCAGCAGTCTATCATTGCCACAGGCTTTTATTACGACCGGGGCTTGTTGATGCGTAAAACCCTGCAAAGTATAGAGAAACTGTTTGAGCATAATGTTCATGGCATTCGCCGTTTCGGTAGTGCTGCTCTTGACCTCTGCTGGGTAGCCTGCGGCAGGTTTGACGCTTATTTCGAATACATGTTGTCGCCGTGGGATTTCGCTGCCGGAATGCTTATAGTTCAAGAAGCCGGAGGCTGCTGTACCGACTCTTACAATAACAACCTAGTGCTCAACAGCCAGGGTATCGCAGCATCAAACAATCTTCTGCATGAATCATTTCTTGAAGTAGTTTCCCTGGCCTGATTCTATTCATAAAACATTTCAAACCTTAAATAATACAACAGATAATCTGCAGGATATTTGCCTAACCTTTTAGAATATTCTTTATCAGGTGAAGCTGATGAATAGCAAAATTATCATTCAGGTTAATAAAACAGAGCAGATTATCAAATCACCGGGAGAAAAAACCCTGCTTAGCTATCTGCGCGATGATCTGAGGCTGACGGGGACCAAAAACGGTTGTAATGAAGGCCACTGCGGAAGCTGTACGGTTATAATCAACGGCGTTGCAAAAAGGGCCTGCCTGGTTAAATTAAAAACCCTGGGTGGCAGCAAAATTGAAACTATTGAAAGCCTTTCAGAAGGAGGAACTATCCACCCTCTTCAGGAGGCATTTGCCAGGGAAGGAGCCGTCCAGTGCGGGTTTTGTACACCGGGCATGATCATGGCCGCCAAGGCTTTGCTGGTTAAAAACCCCCGACCCGATCCGGCAGCAATAAAAAGAGCCTTGCGTCACAATGTCTGCCGCTGCACAGGATATGCTGCCATAATCAAGGCGGTGCAGGCTGCCGCCACTAATATGTGCAGCGCCAACCGGGCTCCATATTCAGCAAAAGAACAAGCTTTGCACTCAACAAACCTTATCGGGGCCTCACCAGAAAAAATAGACTCCCGGGCCAAGGCAGCCGGAACAACCCTATATGCCGGAGACCTATACCTTGATAATATGCTTTACGGCAAGCTTCTTTTAAGCAAACACGCTTCCGCACTAATTAACGGAATAGATACTGAAAAGGCCCTGCAACTGCCCGGAGTTAAAAGGATCCTGCTGGCGGAAGATATACCCGGGCACAACGGGTTTGGCTTATTTACACCCCATCAGCCCGTATTGGCCGGAGACAGGGTAAGGTTTTACGGAGAACCTGTTGCCCTGGTCCTGGCTGAGTCTGAAAAAGAAGCTGAAGCCGCCTTATCTCTCATCAGAGTTGACTACAAAATTACCCCCGCTGTTTTTTCCGCAGAAGCAGGTTTAAGTGAAAAATCACCAAAGATTCATCCTGGAGGAAACCTTGCCCACCATGTATCCGTCCGCAAAGGCAATGTTGATAAAGCATTCGTTGAAGCAGATGTAATTGTTGAAGGGCACTACAGCACCCCTATGGTCGAACACGCATACCTCGAGCCGGAAGCCGCCCTGGCTGAACCCGAACCTGGCAGAACAATCAAGATCTGGACTTCCAGCCAGGGCTCGCGTGCTTTCCAGGAAATGATTGCCGCCAGCCTGAATCTGCCCCTGGAAAATATTAGGGTTATTTACACCCCGGCGGGCGGAGCTTTTGGAGGAAAGGAAGAACCTACTATTCAGATTCATTGCGCTCTCGGCGCATTGTTGACCGGAAGACCGGTAAAGATGACTCTGACCAGGCGTGAGTCAATCATTATTTCCACCAAACGGCACCATGCCGTGATGCATTATCGGCACGGGGCAAAGTATGATGGACGGATAACAGCAGTCGAAGCAGAAGTAATCCTCGATGCAGGAGCCTACGAATCTTTGAGCAAGCCAGTCGTATTCCGGGCCGGAGTAATTACTACCGGCCCTTATGATATAGAAAATGTAAAAACCGATTCTTACGGAGTTTACACCAATAACACTCCGGCAGGAGCCTTCAGGGGGTTTGGCTCAACCCAGGTTGCTTTCGGATCAGAAATGCAGATGGACAAGCTGGCCAAGAAATTAAAAATAGACCCCTTTGAACTGCGGAGAAAAAATGCCCTGAAACCAGGGGGGAAAACCATGACCGGACAAATAATCGGGGATGACTGTGGTTATATTCAAACGCTTAATGCGGTAGAGGATTCGTTAATAAAATATAAAGAAAAGCTACGCTACACTATGCCGAGTAAAAAGATTGGCATTGGTATCGCGAGTGCATACAAAAATGTCGGGCTGGGCGCAGGTAAAAATGACCAGGCCGGAGCCAGAATTGAGATTAACTCCAGGGGAGAATTGTTGTTAAAAACAGGGGCTGCCGACATGGGTCAGGGTTCCGATACCGCCATGGCACAGCTTGCTGCTGCCAAAACAGGTCTGCCATATACAGATTTTATAGTATTATCCAACGACACAGCCCTGACCCCTGATGGGGGAATAACAACCGCATCACGTCAAACTTACATATCTGGCCAGGCAGTACTGGGCGCGGCGCAAATTTTTAAAGATATTTTTGAGAAATGCCTTCAAAAGCAGTTTAACCTAGAAAATGGTGATTACCGGGTAGTCCCTGGTGGAATAAGTGTCCCGAAGGAAAACCACCGCTTTATCTCTTACCGGGAAATTGCTGCCACTGCCGAAAATACGGAGGATACAATTGCCGGGGAGTTCCTTTACACAGCACCAAAAACTTACCCTCTTCGCGAAAAAGCTGATCATGAAAACGGCATTTCTCCGGATCAATACAATATCCATTTTGCCTACTGCTACGGCACCCAGGCAGCGGTAGTAGCTGTTGACGAGGAAAGCGGCTCCGTTGAAGTGCTTAAAATAATTGCAGCCCAGGATCTTGGCCGGGCGATACATTATCAGAACAGTTGTTGCCAGATTGAAGGAGCAGTGGTAATGGGAATGGGCTATGGTTTAAGTGAAGAATTTATAATAAAAGATGGCATAGTAGTTACAGATACCCTGGCTAAACTAAAAGTGCCTAAAATAGAAGATAGCCCTGAGATGGAAGTAATCCTGGTTGAACAAATGTCAGACGGACCTTACGGCGCTAAAGGCATGGGTGAACTTCCCCTTAACCCCACAGCACCGGCTATTATCAATGCAATCTATGATGCAACCGGAGTAAGAATCAACAATCTGCCAGCCACAAGGGAAAAAATTATTTCTGCCATAAAATAAATCCGATTAAAAAGAAATGGAGATAAGTTAATGTTGCTGATTGGAAACGGAACGCTGATAACCCTTGGTCCTCAATGCCGGGTAATTGAAGACGGCGCCGTATTAATCAGGGGCGATACAATATCGAGAATCGGGAAAACCGCAGAGCTGCTTGCCGCTGAACCAGGCGCCAGGTATATCGACAGCGAAGGCAGAATTATCATGCCCGGCTTTACCTGCGCTCACACACATACTTATAGCGCCCTGGCCAGAGGAATGCCTCTGAAAAACGAAACACCTTCAGATTTTATGCAGGTCCTTGAACGCTTGTGGTGGCATCTTGATAATATCCTCACTTATGAAGACATCTACTACAGCGCCCTGGTAACTTTTATTGGCTGTATTAAGAACGGAACCACTACCGTGCTTGATCACCATGCAGGTTTTGGGGCAATCGAGGGAAGCCTGGAACAAATTGCCCGTGCCGTAACAGAAACCGGAATAAGGGCCAGCCTCTGTTACGAAGTAAGTGATAGAAATGGCATGGAAAAAGCAAGAGCCGGCCTGGAGGAAAACATATCATTCATTAAAAAATGCAAATCCGGGAAATCACCACTGCTTACAGCAACAATAGGCATGCACGCTTCATTTACCATCGGACCGGAAACCATGGAACAATGTGCCGCTGCAGCCCAGGAACTGGAAACAGGAGTGCATATTCACGTTGCTGAAAGCAAAGGTGATGTGGAAGACAGCATGATAAAATATAAAATGCGCCCTGTTGAACGACTTAACCATTATAACCTGTTAGGTCCCAAAACACTCGCTGCCCACTGCGTGCACATCAGCGAAGATGAAATGAAACTGCTGGCCCTGACGAAAACGAATGTAGCCCATAACCCGCAGTCAAACATGAATAACGCTGTCGGCTGTGCCCGGGTTGATCAAATGCTCAGGCACGGCATTGTTCTGGGCATGGGGACTGACGGCATGACAACAGATATGCTGGAAGGCCTGAAAACTGCACATCTCTTGCATAAGCACTGTCAAAATAATCCCGCAGCAGGCTGGTATGAACCTCCGCAAATGCAGTTTATAAATAACCCGCAGATAATGTCCAACTTTTTCCCGGTAAAGCCGGGAATAATTGCCCCCGGGGCCGCAGCAGATCTCATATTAGTAGAATATGACCCACCTACCCCATTGACCGCTGAGAACTATTACAGTCATATGGTTTTTGGAATGAGCGGCCGGTCGGTTGTAACTACAGTAATTGCCGGCAATATCCTGATGATGGAGAAAAAGTTAACAGGCATCAATGAAAAAGAAGTGAAGATAAAAGCAAGGGAAAGGGCTGATAAACTGTGGAAAAGGTTCTGAGGAAAGGAGAGTATAGATTGCCGTATAAGATCATCGGAAGCAGCCCTCCGCGTTGCGATGCCCGGGCCAAGGTTACCGGTAAGGCTAAGTATACAGGCGATTTAACAACCCCAGACATGCTGGTCGGTAAAATACTTCGCAGCCCCTACGCCCATGCCCGTGTCAAACAGATTAACACGGAAAAGGCTCAAGCTTTACCGGGAGTAGAAGCAATCCTGACATGTTACAATGTGTCGGACAACCTTTATCCTACAGCCGGTCACCCCTATGTTATGGAACCCGGGCGCGGCGATGTGGCAGACAAAAAAATCCTCACAGATAAAGCACGTTTTGTCGGTGATGAAATTGCAGCCGTGGTTGCAATAGATGAAGAAACTGCACTACAAGCGCTCGGATTGATTAAGGTAGATTATGAAATCCTGGAACATGTTCTGTCAGCTGAAGAGGCTATGCAGAAAAACGCCCCGTTGATTCATGAAAAAAGGGGAAGCAATATTGTTAGTTCTGCCGGTTATGAAATAGGTAACATTGATGAAGCAATGCAGAAAGCTGATTACATCTTTACCGGCGAAATGGAAACAGGGATAGTCCAGCACTGCGCCCTTGAAAACCATATTTCGTATGCCTACATCGATACCGATGACAGAATAGTTATTGTTACTTCAACCCAGATCCCCCACATCTGCCGCAGGGTTGTCGGTCAGGCCCTGGGAATACCCTGGGGGAAGATTCGCGTGATCAAGCCTTACGTGGGCGGAGGCTTCGGCGGCAAACAGGATGTCTGCCTGGAGCCGCTTAATGCAGCCATGAGCATGGCTGTGGGAGGCAAACCTGTTAAACTGGAACTAAACCGCGAAGATTACATGGTTTGTACCAGGACTCGTCATTCTGTAAAAGTTAAGTTTGAAACAGGTGTTTCTTCAGAAGGAAAACTTCTGGGTATTCGCGTTGCGGCAATATCTAACACGGGAGCTTACGCATCACACGGCCATTCTGTTATTATGGCCGGAGGTTCAAAGTTTAAATTCCTTTATTCTTTTGAAGCAATAAGTTATAAACCACACACTGTTTACACCAACCTGCCGGTAGCAGGAGCTATGCGCGCATATGGTTCACCCCAAATAGCATTTGCCTTTGAATCTCACCTGGATGATATCGCCCGTAAACTGGAGATAGATCCGGTAGAAATCCGTCTGAAAAATTTTAACCAGGTTGGCTATCATGATCCGGACACCGGAAACCGCATCCTCAGCTGCGGGGTCAGGGAGTGCCTGTTAAGAGGCAAAGACTTAATTGGCTGGGATAATAAAAAAATAGAATACAAAAACAAAAACGGAAATAGTTCTTCTGTCATGCAGGGAGTAGGCACGGCCTGCTTCAGTTATGGAACCGGCACCTACCCGGCAGGATTGGAAATTGCCGGCGCCAGGATAGTTTTAAACCAGGATGGTTCGCTACAACTGCAGGTTGGAGCCACGGAAATCGGCCAGGGCAGTGATACTATCCTGGCTCAAATGGCAGCGGAAACCATTGGTGTTTCATACGACTCGGTCCACCTGATATCTACCCAGGATACTGATATCAGCCCCTTTGACACAGGGGCTTATGCTTCAAGACAGGCATATGTGTCCGGTATGGCCGTTAAAAAAGCAGCCCTGGAGGTTAAACAAAAGATCCTTGAAACAGCGGGGCGGATGGCCGATCTGCCTGTCGATGAACTGGATATTCAGGAAAACATGATAATTATGAAAAGCAGTAAGAAAAGAATCATGACCATTGCCGAAGCTGCCCTATACAGTTATTACAGCAGAACTAATGCAGGGCCGATAACTGCCGATGTATCGAATAATGCCAGGGTAAATGCCATATCCTTCGGGGCCACTTTTGCAGCTGTTGAGGTAGATACAGTTACCGGAATGGTAAAAGTTACTGAGCTCTATAACATTCATGATTCAGGGACAATTATTAACCGCAGACTGGCTGAAGGGCAGGTTTTCGGAGGCGTCAGTATGGCCCTCGGCTATGCCCTGTCTGAAGAACTACTCTTTGACCAGCAGACAGGCAGACCGTTGAATAACAATCTTCTTGATTACAAGCTGCCAACCATTCTTGATACCCCGGAAATAAACTATGATTTTATTGAAACATTCGAGCCGACCGGCCCATATGGAAACAAAGCACTGGGTGAGCCACCAACGATATCACCGGCCCCGGCCATCCGTAATGCCATTCTCAACGCCACTGGAGTTGCTATTAACCGTATTCCCATCAGACCACAGGTTGCATTTGAGCATTTTCGGTCAGCCGGATTGATTAGTGGAGGTGAAATTAATGTTTCCGGTTGAAAAATACTACGAGGCCGACTCTCTTGATAGCGCACTTGATTTTATGGCAAAAAACAACGATTTCAAGGTTATTGCAGGGGGCACAGATCTCCTTGTAGAAATGCGAAATGATAAGCTCCAGCCCTGCTGTTTAATTGATATCAGCAGCCTGGAGGAATTAAAACAGGTCGATCTAAACAGGGACGGCTCAATCAACATAGGTGCCATGGTAAGCTTTTCCCAACTGGCCAGTGATCCTGCCGTCCTTACCAATCTGCCTGTTCTGGCTGAAGCTGCCCTGACAATCGGTGGGCCCCAACTGCGCAATATGGCCACTGTCGGGGGTAATGTATGCAACGGCTCTCCATCAGCCGACAGCGCTCCTTCCCTGCTAGCCCTTAATGCACTTTTAAAAATACAGTCAGTTGACAGCACTCGCCTGGTACCTGTACAGGATTTTTTCCTGGAACCCGGAAAGGTTGATCTTAAAGCGGGAGAGCTGCTAACAGCTATAGTAATCAAACCCGATGATTACTTAAATTTTGGCAGCTGTTTTATCAAGTTTTCCCCCCGTAAGGCAATGGATTTGGCAATAGTAAGTGTGGCAGTCCTCTGCAAAACGGACAGCAGTAAATGCTTTGAAGATGTGCGCATCAGCCTTGGTGTCGCCGGTCCTAAGCCACTGCGCTGCCGTCAGGCAGAAACTTTTGCCCAGGGATGCCCGGCGAACCGGGAAATCATTGAGCAAACAGCTTTTCTCACCCTGGATAATGCAGAGCCAAGAAGCTCCGCCCGGGCATCTAAAGAATACCGCAGCCATCTGATTGTTGAGTTAACCAAGAGGGCTCTGTTCACCGCCACAGCCTGTATAGGAGGTTTTTCCAATGCTGAAAAAAATTAAGTTCACCATTAACGGAATATTAAAAGATCTGGAAATCAACAGCGGCGAAACTTTGCTGGAAGTGATTAGAAACCGCTTGCAGCTGACCGGTACCAAAGAAGGTTGCAGTGTGGGGGAATGTGGAACCTGCACCGTTCTGGTAGATGGTAAGCCGGTTAATTCATGCCTCTACCTCGCTGTCCGCGCTAACGGCAAAGAAGTTACCACTGTTGAAGGACTCGCCGTTGATGGTAAACTATCAAAAATGCAGCAGGCTTTTATTGATGAAGGAGCGGTTCAGTGCGGCTTTTGTACTCCCGGTTTTCTGATTACCGCCACTGCTATGGCTGCTGGAAGGAAAAAATACACGGTAGAAGAAATAAAAGAAGGTTTAACTGGTAATTTTTGCCGCTGCACAGGATACCAGCATATAGTTAAAGCAGTATGCAAAGGACTTGGAGTGATTGAATAGAAAAAGCACAGCCCAGGCAAGCTCGAAGGCTGAAGGAGTGATTGTTTAATGCAAATTGATTTCAGGGAAATTCTTAACAGGGCCGATTCATACAAAGCAGATATAAGCCGCTTCCTGAGAGAAATAGTCGCAATCCCATCCGAAAGCACCCGGGAAGAAAAAAGAATCGAAAGAATCAGGCTGGAAATGAATAAGGTTGGTTTTGATCGGGTTGAAGTCGACCCCATGGGCAACATCCTTGGTTATCTGGGCCAGGGCAGCACCCTGATCGCGATGGATGCCCATGTTGATAATGTTGGAACAGGAGATATCAACCTCTGGAAGTACGACCCTCTGCTCGGTTTCGAAAACGATGAAATAATCGTTGGCAGGGGAACTTCGGATCAACTGGGAGGCATGGCCTCCATGGTCTACGCGGTTAGAATTATTAAAGATCTCAACCTGCAAGGCGATTATACTCTTCTGGTAACCGGAACAGTCCAGGAAGAAGATTGCGACGGCCTCTGCTGGCAGTATATTATTAATGAGAGCGACATAAAACCGGACCTGGTTGTGCTGACCGAACCTACTTCGTGTAATATTTACCTCGGGCAACGAGGAAGAATGGAAATAAAAGTATCAACTGCCGGCCTCAGCTGTCACGGCTCAGCTCCCGAACGCGGTGAAAATGCAATTTACAAGATGGCTCCGATTATCAGCGAACTAGAGGAACTAAACAAGCATCTGGGGGATCATCCTTTCCTAGGCAGGGGGTCGCTTACTGTATCAGAAATATTTTTCAGCTCTCCTTCCCGCTGTGCGGTTGCTGACGGCTGCTTCATATCAATAGACCGCCGTTTAACCCTGGGGGAAACAGCAGAAAAAGCCCTGGAAGAAGTGAAAAACCTGCTATCGGTAAAAAAAGCCTCCGCTATTGTTGAGCTATATGATTATGGAAAACCATCATATACCGGACTAATCTACCCTTCAAAAGCTTACTTTCCTGCCTGGTTAATTGACAGAAAACACCCGGCGGTTAAGATTCTTGCTGAAGCTTATCGAAAACTTTTCAATCAAGATCCCATTATAGACAAATGGACTTTTTCTACCAACGGGGTTTCAATTATGGGACTTCACGGCATACCTTGCGTTGGGTTCGGTCCTGGCCATGAAGAGGAGGCTCATGCTCCGAATGAAAAAACCTGGAAAACTGAACTGGTAAAAGCTTCTGCCATTTATGCCCTGTTTCCCCTTCTCTATACAACCAAGTTTAAGGGAGGTATTTAAATGCAAACCATCTTTAGAAATAAACACTTTATCACACTGCAGGATTGGAATAAAGAAGAAATAGACACTCTGTTGGAAGTCTCTTATGATCTCAAAAAGAAATTCGCCCTGGGCCTTAACACACCTTACCTAGAAAATAAAACCATGTTTTTAATGTTTTTTGAGCAGTCGACAAGGACCAGGAACTCTATGGAAGCTGGTCTGGCCCAGCTTGGAGGCCACGCAAATTATCTTGATACAAGCACCATGCAGATAGCTCACGGTGAATCGGCTAAAGATACCGCAATTATTCTCTCCCGCTATGGTCACGGCATTGCCTGCCGCAACTGCTTTTGGGGTATCGGCAACGATTATTTACGCGAAATGGCAGAATATTCAACTGTCCCGGTAATTAACATGCAATGCGACCTCTATCATCCATTACAGGCTATAGCTGATCTGATGACTATGAAGGAAAAAATGGATTCCCTGAATAATAAAAAAGTGTCTATAATCTGGGCTTACGCGACAAGCCACAAAAAACCTATTTCGGTACCTCTCTCCCAGGTACTGCTTTTCCCCCGCTATGGCATGGATGTCTGGCTCGCTCACCCTGAGGGCTATGAACTACCTGATTGGGTCATAGAACAGGCTGAAGAAAATGCCAGGCAGTATGGGGGTTCACTCACCATAACCGACGATATGGATGCTGCTTATGAAAATGCAGATGTAGTAATTCCGAAAAACTGGGGTGACTGGGTTACAGATCCGGACGGTAAAGCAAGCAGCGCATTGCTGGAAAAAAACCGCAGTTGGATCTGCACTGAAGATAAAATATCGCTGGGAAATGATAAAGTCTACTACATGCACGCCCTGCCCGCCGACAGGGGAAATGAAGTCAGTGACACTGTTATTGACGGTCCCCGTTCGATCGTCTATGACGAAGCTGAGAACCGTCTACACACTTCAAAAGCATTAATGGCACTGTTATTGGGTGGCAGGTAAACAACAATCAGTTTATTTTTTTAATAATCCGCTGTAGTGATTTTTCTGCAGCTGGAAGCAAGCTGTTTTCATCAATTGTTTGCAAAACATTATCCTGATAAATAATCCGGCCATCAACCATGGTCAAAGATACATCAGCCGCTTTGGCTTCGTAAATAAGACGGCCGTAGATATCTGTTCCTTCCACGGGCAATGTATGTGGTTTGTTCAAGTCAACCAGGACCAGGTCAGCCTTTTTGCCAATCTCTATTGAGCCGATAGATTCCGACATGTTCATAGCCGCAGCACCCCCGAGAGTGGCCATTTCAAACACTCTAGCGGCAGGCATGGCAGTTGGTCCGTTAACCGGCTTCTGTATTAAAGCAGCAAGGCGCATTTCCATGAATGGGTCCATGTTGTTGTTACAGGGAGCTCCATCAGCCCCGATGGAGAGATTAATTCCCAACTCGTCCATTTTTACCATGGGTGCGATACCGGAACCAAGCTTCAAATTTGATGAAGGGCAATGAGCAACTGTTGTAGAGCTCTCCTTAAGAATATTTAATTCCTCATCATTAACCCAGATGCAGTGGGCTATAATAAGGTTGTCGCCGGTTAAACCGATCTGATCAAAATATATAATATTGCGGCAGCCCAGGTTCCTTTCAACTTCGTTTATTTCATCCCTGTTTTCAGAAGCGTGTGTATGCACAAGGACTTTATGTCGGTCAGCCAGCTTTTTCGTTTCCCGGAGCAAATCCTCTGTACACGACAGCACAAACCGCGGGTTAAAAGCGTACTGCAGCCGCCCATCGGCGCTGCCATGCCATTTTTCGAGCAGGTCAACGCTCTCCCTGAGTGATTGATCAGTAGTTTCCTTTAATCCTTCAGGTTTCTTATCACCACTGTCCATCATGCATTTACCACAAACAGCGCGAATTCCCGTTTCAAGAAGCGCTTTAAAAACAGCTTCAGTGTGATTAACCGTAGCCATATCAATAATTGATGTAGTGCCGCTGCGCAACAGTTCAGCAACTCCAAGAAGTGATGAATAATAAATACTCTCGCGATCATGGGCTGCCTCCAGCGGCCAAATTTTTTTTCGCAACCAGTCAAGCAGGGCCAGATCGTCAGCTTGACCCCTGAAGAGAGCCTGGACCAAGTGAACATGGGTTTGAACAAGACCCGGGATCAATACCTTACCCCGGCACTGAATAATATTGTCAGTCTTTTCAATATCGGTTCCAATCATTTTTATCCGGTCATTTTCGATGAGCACATCACCGGTAAATACATTTCTTTCAGAATCCATGGTTACAACAAGGGCATCGCGGAAAAGGTAAGTAGACATTCTGTGATCAACTCCCGGAACAGAACAGTGGTTTACAGGTTCATTATAACATGTTTCTATTTTTTACCTACGCAATGATCTCTCCACTATTCGCACAGCCTAAGCAGGATTTTATCTCATCGATAACAAATAAAGAACTTAATAAAGGAAAAGGAGCGTGAGCCGAAATGATCAACTGCAGCAAGGAAAGGATGAAAGATAAGCTGCAAACTTTCAGTAAATTCGGGGCCACGGGTAACGGCGGCATCACCAGGCTTTGTTTTACTGAACCAAACCTCCAGGCCAGAGCAGAATTTAGCAGACGCTGCCGTGAACTGGGAATGGAATTAAAAACTGATGATATGGGCAATATCTATGCCACCTTAAAAGGCAGTGAGAATCTCCCTTCCATTGCAGTAGGCTCACACGTTGACTCTGTTATCAGGGGTGGTAACTACGATGGCATTCTTGGTGTTTTAACCGCGCTGGAAGCGGCGGAAACACTGGTCAGCGAAGGAATAAAAACCCGACATCCAGTTACTGTACTGGTGTGGACCAATGAAGAGGGATCACGTTTCCGGCCGGCAATGATGTCTTCAGGAGTGATTACCGGTAAATTTGACAGGGAAAGCATGCTGGCAGTAAAAGATGATGATGGCATAACCTTCGAAGAAGCGCTTAACAACAGCGGCTATAAAGGTGATACCTCCAACCGCTTCAGTTCAGAAAATTATAGGGCACTTCTCGAGCTGCATATAGAGCAGGGGCCTGTTTTGGAAGCGGAAAACAAAGATATCGGGTTGGTGCTTGGCGTACTGGGAATGGTAAATTATGAAATAATTACTCGCGGCCAGGCCAACCATGCAGGGACCACTCCAATGCCGGTAAGGAAAGATGCGCTTCACGCCATGACTGAAATCATTCGACATCTTCACCATGAACTGGATAAACTTGACCCTGACCTGGTTTATACTACAGGGGAATTCGGAGGATCCCCCAATATACACACCGTAATACCTGATTATGTGCGCATAACTTTAGACGCTCGCCACAAGGACCCCCGGGTAATCGAACAGGTAGTCAATGTAGTTGAAAATTTGCCCACCGAGATCCTGCGCTGCAAAGTCAGTTTCAGAGAACAATGGTCTCGCCATACCGTTGAGTTTAATCCTGATCTGATTAATATTATGGAAGAGAGCATAAAAAAACTTGGTTACCCCTACAAAAAGATGTATAGCGGCGCCGGTCATGATGCCCAGTATATTGCAGACGTGGTTCCGTCTACGATGGTCTTTGTACCAAGCAAAGAGGGTTTCAGCCACTGTGAAGAAGAATATACACCGCTAGAACAATGCTGGAAGGGAGCTAACGTAATTCTACATACATTATTAGCCTTGGATAAAAAGTAATAAAGCTTTCATAATATAAATAACCAGGACTACTAAATTGTTAAAAATGATTGTAAATCAATATGCTGAAATACCCATTTGATTTTCAAAAAATTAAAGGCAAACTGCTGGCCCGGGTTAGTCGTTTTGTAGTAGAAGTTGAGGTTAGAGGCATAAAGAGTACCGCTTACCTGCCTAATCCGGGCCGCTTATGGGAATTGTTGCTGCCGGGAACTGAACTGACGCTTAGCCCTGACCTGTCAAAGGGTAAACTACCCTACACAGTCCTGGGTTGCTGCAAAAATAACCAGCATGTTTTGCTGCACACCCATTTAACCAACAAAATGATCCACAGCCTGCTTAACAGTGGTTCTATCAAATCATTTAAAAATTACAGAGTGATCCGTGAAGAACCAGTCTACGGCAGGCATCGTTTTGATCTGCTACTGGAAAACAGGATCAGCGCTGATAAATATTTCCTGGAAATTAAAAGTTCTACCCTGTTTGCCGGTTCATTTGCAATGTTTCCCGATGCAGTCACCCTGAGGGGTACTAATCACCTTCGCAAGTTAGAGGAGCTTTCTTTAAATGGGGTTAAAACAGGTTGTCTTTTCGTAGTCATGTCCCCGGAAGCTGATTATTTTCTCCCGGCATATAGCATTGACCCGCTTTTCGCTCAAACTTTCATGGACGTTAAAAATAAAGTTGCCCTGCGTGCTCTTGCTGTCGGATTTGATCATTCATTAAGTGAGGTTTCTACGATCAGGGAGATTGATATTCCTTATGACTTAATTAAGCAGGAGCTTCAGGATCGGGGCTATTACTTGCTACTTATATCCTTAGATAAAAGCCAGGCATTAAAAATTGGGAGCCTGGGCACAAGGTCATTTCCCCGGGGCTATTATGTTTATGTCGGTTCTGCAAAGCGTAGATTAACTAAAAGGATCGCCAGACATACACGTATATCGAAAAACAAACACTGGCATATCGATCACCTGACAACTGAAGCAAACAAAATAGTGCCTATTCCAATCGTTAGCAGTGATAACGGGGAATGTGTCTTAGCCAAAACACTTGGTTCGATTGCAGATTATACTGTAAATGGATTTGGTTCTTCCGATTGCCAGTGCCCGGGGCATTTGTTTTATTTTAACCAGCACCCCCTGCAAAACCCTTCTTTCGTAGAAACAATCCAGGAACACCGAATTCTCCGCCTGGACGGCAAAATAAATTCCGGTAGCTGAATTGTTCATGAAAAAAAAATTATTTGTCTGCTATTGATTCATCTCTGCTATGAGTTTTAGCATCTCATCGTTTGAAGGGATGTCACCCATTGAATGCCCATAGTGAATAAACCTCAGAATACCATTCTTATCGATAAGCATCTGGGCAGGTTGCCTTCCCAGTTTAAATAACTTAACCTGCTGACCGTATAGCTTAAGGACCGAGTGTTTCTCGTCTGGCAAACCAATAAATGTATAATCATTTACTTCCCAGTAATTACGAAATCTTTTTTTGTCATCAGGACCCACAGATATTATAACGGTATCGTTATCACTGAAAAGCTTGCTATCCCGGTGCAACTGCTCCAGGTGTTCTCTGCAAAATGTTCAGGTTAAGCCGCGGTTCAAAACAAGTAAAACATTTTTTTCATGCTTAAAATCAGAAAGAGTAACCTTGTTTCCGTTAAAATCTTCAAGCGTAAAATCAGGAGCGCTTTTACTCAATTCAACCTGGGACATAATTATCAACTCCTTTTCCTAGTTTCAAAATAATTTCTAAATAATATCTTTTAACCTTATCTTAATTGTTAATTACCAGGAGATGGCCGCCTGTGGCTCCACGGTTTTAACTTTTCAAAGCATGATGCAGCAGTTAAAACTTCTCTTTCACAGCCGGGTTTACCTGCAATTTGCAATCCCACGGGCAAGCCATCTTCCGTCCATCCGCAGGGGATGCTGACTACAGGCAGCCCGGTAACAGAAAAGGCATAGGTAAGCATTATCCAATCGATATAACTTTTCATTGGTTTACCATTTATCTCTGTCGGATAAGCGACCTCTGCCAAAAAAGGTTTAACTGGAACTGTGGGAGTAACCAGCAAATCATAGTTTTCAAAGAAATCCAGCATCTTCTGCCATAAATCGGAACGATGCTTTTCAGCCCTGGCAATTTCAGAACCGCTCAACGCTAAACCCTGCCTGGCATTTTCTATAATGTTGGGATTGACCAGCTCCAGGAAATCCGATCTTTTTAATTCATCCTGGTACAGTGCAGCATACCGTACACCTCTTAGCACTGCTGCTGTTTCCTGAAGCCCCTGGAAATCAGGGCAATCATCGGTAACCGGACAACCTAACGATTCAAAAACTGCGATGGAACTCCTGGCAACGCCGAGGATTTCTTCATCAATCGGGGTCAGGTTAAGGTTATCACTCCAGGCAATTCTGAACTTACAGCGCTCTATATTAATAAGATCGTCAAATATGCTGCTCTCCCGGGGCATTAACGCTACAGGACTTCTTCTGTCATTCCCTGTAATTACATCCAGCATAAAAGCTGCATCGCTGACAGTTCGCGCCATTGGCCCTTCAACCGACATGCTGTCCCAGTTCAAATCATTGGGGTAGACAGGAATCCGACCCGGTGAAGGACGGAGCCCGACAATCCCGCAAAAACTGGCCGGTATCCTTAAAGAGCCGCCCAGGTCGTTCCCTTCGGCCAGGGAGCAAAGACCGGCGGCCACTGCTGACGCAGATCCTCCGCTTGAGCCGCCGCTGTTAAAATCAACATTCCAGGGTGTTCTTGTTGCACCGAACAAATCATTATAAGTAGCTCCCCCGGCTGCAAATTCAGGCGTGTTCGTTTTGCCCAAAATTATTGCCCCGGCTTCTTTGAGCCGTTCGACAATGAGCGAATCTTTTTCAGGTATATAGTCTCTGTAAAGCTTTGAACCAAAAGTAGTTTTAATCCCCTTTGTCAGGGTAACATCTTTTATGGCAACAGGTACTCCTGCCAGTATACCGACAGGTTCACCTTTCATAATACTGTTTTCAAGCTCCCGGGCTGCTTCCAGCGCCTGTTCAGCCGCTACTGTACAATAAGCATTGAGCAGCGGGTTTACTGCTTCAATACGTTCCAGAAAAATTCTGGTTACTTCTACAGGTGAAACTTCTCCGGTTTTAATTAAACCGGACAGCTGATGCGCGTTTGTAAAACATATTTGTTCCACATCCATGGCAGGCATGCCCTCCATTCAGATCTAGTATATTTGGTTACCCAGGATAAATATTCTTTTCAAAAGATTACATTCCTTCCTCTGCCCGAACAGCATTAATAAATACTGGTTGACCACAAGTAGTTTCTTTCTTTATAATTGCTTTTAGAGGGTGACTCTGTGCAAAACAATAATTTTTTAAATATGCCGGTTTATCTAATCAGTATTATTTTAATCATATTCGGGATAACGTTTCTTGCTGCTCCAGACAGGGTAGCCGAGGTAATAGCTATCTTTATAGGCGCAGCGTGTACCCTCATCGGTTTATATAAAATTATTACGATAATTATTAACTGGTCTCATTCCACACTACAATTCTACACTCTCAGCTACAGTATCATTATTCTAATTGCAGGCCTCTTCCTGCTTTTTTTCACTAATCTTGCCATAACAGCAATCGGAATCATCATCGGTATTTTTGCCATTTTTCTCGGGATTGATCGTTTTATTGCCGCAAAACGATACAAAAATTTCCGCCTGGTTCCTTTTGTCCTTCCCGGCCTGCTCCATATCACTTTTGGAATTGGAATGGTCTATTCAGCTTTAGCTGTAATCTCAATAATAATTGTGATAATAGGCCTTTACCTGCTTTTCAGCGGTATCATGGTTCTTATTTCTTCATTCACCAGACAAGGTTCTTGATTGCTTCCCGACAGTTCATTTTCTTTTTTACATTAAAGAGCCGGGCTACCAGCGAAGCAACAATTTGCTGGTAATACCCGACCGATTTTACTCATTTTTTTACGTCTATCAGGATATGATTACCTTTTTTCAAGGGGAAGATATTCCTGGAAATTTAAAATCGCCTTGTAGGCCGGACGCATAATCTTATTGGCATTAACTATCTCTTCCAAACGATGAGCAGACCATCCTCCTATACGGGCAATGGCAAAGAGAGGGGTATATAGCTGTAACGGCAAGTCCAGGAGGTTATATACAAAGCCGCTGTAGAAATCAACATTAGCGCTCACCCCTTTGTAAATATGTCTTTCTTTCTTGATAATCTCCGGCCCTAACCTTTCGACCAGTGAATATAACTGAAACTCTTCAGTTCTCTCCTTTTCTTTTGAAAGGCTCTCAACAAACCTTTTAAAAACATTTGCCCTTGGATCAGATAGAGAATAAACAGCATGTCCCATCCCGTAAATCAAACCGCTGCGATCAAATGCTTCTTTATGCAACAGCTTTGTTAAATAATCAGCAACACTGCCTTCATCGTCCCAATCCTTGATATTTTTCTTCATATCTTCAAACATTTGTATTACCTTGATATTAGCACCTCCGTGCCTCGGTCCTTTCAGGGAGCCGAGAGCGGCGGCAATAGTAGAGTAAGTATCAGTCCCGGTTGATGTGACAACCCGCGTGGTAAAGGTAGAGTTATTACCACCCCCATGATCTGCATGAAGGATCAAAGCAAGATCCAGTATTTTCGCCTCAAGATGAGAATATTTTTTGTTTGGACGAAGCATCCTTAATATATTTTCTGCAGTGGAAAGCTCCTCTTTTGGCGCATGTATATAAAGACTTTTCTGGTCATGGTAGTGACGGTAAGCCTGGTAACCGTATACAGAAAGCGAAGGAAAGAGAGCAACCAGCTGCAGAAGCTGGCGCAGCACATTAGGCAGTGACGTATCATCTGCACTTTCATCGTAGGCATACATGGTCAGGACAGACCGGGCAAGTGTATTCATCATATCCTGGCTGGGAGCTTTCATAATAATGTCCCGCACAAAACCTGTTGGCAAATAACGGTAATCGGCCAAAATGTGGTTAAACCTTGCCAGCTCATCAGGATCGGGTAACTGACCGAACATGAGCAGGTAGACCACTTCTTCAAAACCAAAGCGGTCTTCTTCTGTTAAACCATCAACTATTTGCTCCACATCGATCCCCCGGTAATAAAGTTTCCCCTCACAGGGAACTTCAATGCCGTCAACCTTTTTAAACGATATAATATCAGCAATATCAGTTAAACCGGCCAGCACACCTTTTCCGCTTAAATCACGCAGTCCTCTTTTAACATCATACTTCTCATAAAGGGATGGATCGATGGTACTGTTATCTTCACAGAGAGTTGCAAGCTTTTCTATCTCTGCATTCAGATGGGCTATTTTTTTGTTCATATAATTACCTCACTTTTTCTTTTTATTAATTATATCATTAGTTGAAAAGCCCTGCTTTAACGGGATAGTTCTATACGATAAGCTGATAATCAAACGCATGCAGCCGACAATAATTATATAATGAAAAGAACCACCCGGTTTCGGGCAGTTCTATTTTTGTATTTATATTAACTTAAATCATAGATATGCTTTCCAGCCTGATATTACCTAATACATAAGGCTTGGCAGGAAAAGAACAATATTCGGAAATGCTGCTACCAGAATTGAAGCTATAATCAGGGTTATCCAAAACGGCCACTGGGCCGCAAACACCTGGGTTGATGGCACCTTGGTGATGGAAGATGCGACCAGGCTCACTACTCCGACGGGAGGAGTGAGTAAACCGGTAAGCAGCATCATTATAGTCATAACCCCAAACCAGACTCCATTGTATCCAAGTGACATTACTATCGGGTAAATAATTGGGGTCATGATAACCAGGGTAGCCATCTCGTCCATAAATGTGCCCATTGCTGTATAAATAACCAGAATGATTAGAATGATAAAAAATGGTTCAATGTGTAACCCATCAATAAACCCGGTGAGACGCATCGGAATAAGGCTCCGGGTTAAGAAAGCTCCAAACAGTTTACCGCCAATCAGAACTATAAATACCATGGCAGTAATCCTGACAGAAACAATAACCGCATCAACAAATTGTTTCCACTTCAGCCGACCGATCAAGATTGAAAATACAAGTGATAAAAAGGCCCCAACCGCACCGGCTTCAGTAGGGGTAAAAAATCCGCCATAAATACCACCAATGCTGATAATAAATATAACCGGCACAGCCCAGACATATTTTAGCTCCTGCCAGGGAAAGGGCGTTTTTTCAATAACCGCTTCCGGAGCCAGCTTTGGTTTCCATATCAGTAGCAGCCGTACCGTGATCATCAGCAAGATCATGGTCATCACGCCCGGCAGGAAACCACCGATTAAAACCTGGCCAATAGATTCTTCGGTCAGGGCACCATAAACAACAAGGGCAGTGCTGGGAGGAATTACAACCCCCAGAGTCGACCCGACGGCAGAAACACCTGTGGCAAAGCCGGGATCATATTTATACCTGCGCATTTCCGGTACTGCTACTGCTGAAATCGTAGAAACAGAAGCAACAACAGAACCACATACAGACCCGAAAGCAGCACCGGCGCCGATGGTGGCAATCGCCATTCCCCCTTTAATCCTGCCGATCAAACCATTGAGTACTTCGTAAAGATCTGCCCCAAGGTTCGCTTTCGACAAAAACATACCCATTAAAACAAAGAGAGGAATAACACTGAAGCTATAATTCTGGGTAATCAGGATAATGTCGATACCGAGTTTGTTAAGCGCCGGCCCCGTTGAAGAAAGCATGATATTGCCAATAATTGCTACTACAGTCATGGCAATCCCTACCGGGATCCGAATCAACAAAAGAACGAGGAGCAAAATTATGCCCAAGATTCCGATTTCAATCGGCGTCATTACTGAGCACCCCCCCCTCTTTTAAGAAAACCAGGTCAGAGATAATTGACAGGATATAACCGATCAATCCAACCGAGGCAATGAACACGACAGGCCAGTGCGGTATTTTCATAATCGCAGTAGTAGCATTGGTGCTGATTAAAAGGCGGCCATATTTAAAAACAACCCAAAACATCACAATTGTAATGGCCAGGTAAATTAATGAGCTTAAAAAAGAAATGAAGCGCCTGCCTTTCAAAGGCAGACGATCGTAGAGAACATCGATCACTACATGCTCCTTAAAATGCTGGGCATTACCAACGCCAAAAAAAACAATAAAGGTCAGGACAAGACAGGTAAGTTCATAGCTGCCTGAAATTGGCTGGTTTAAAAAATTTCGCATGATAACATCAGCCACAGTTAAACACATCAGGGATATGAGAGTTATTCCACTTATATATTGCAAGTAATAATTAATATTTTTAATACTTTTTCGCATCAAGGTAATACCTCCCCCAAAAGGTAGGGATATGCGTAACTATTATTTTCTATTTTATTGGTTGTCTTCCCGGCTAAGATTAACCGGTAATAATCCTTGTGTTGTATTTTTCCGGGATTATTTCGTATCTCCTTTTATAAAAGGGCTACGGTGGCCGTTTGAAGCCACCGTACCCTTATAAGAACCTTGTTAAGAAAAGAAACTGCTCGTCTCTTATCTGAAGCTATCCCTGATGGAGATCATCAGATCGTAAAATTCCTGGGCATCATAACCCATTGCATTCATTTCAGCAATATACTCTTCAACTACAGGAGCAGCCAGCTCAGAGAACATGGCTTTCTCTTCGTCTGTAAGATAGTGAATTTCCATTCCTTCCTCAATCATCGAATCAAGACCCCACTGGTGGAGATCATCGTAATATTGTGCAGATTTAATGCTGAGCGCCCTGCCTCCGATTGTCTCGAAGAGTTCCTGATCTTCAGGGGTTAACTTGTTCCAAGCATCCCAGCTAATAGCCATAACCTGCGGCGAAACGTAGAGGTTCATGCCTTCAGTACCATACTGGAGCACTTCATAAAGCCTGTAGGTCGGAATTGCAGAAGCCCCGGTAGCAAGACCGTCAACAACACCTCTTTCAATATTATCATAGGCATCGGGCATTGGCATACCTGCTGTTGTAGCGCCAAACCTGGCCAGTGATGCATCGATCATCGGGCCCGCACTTCTCAGGCTAACGCCCTGTAGATCGCTCGGCACACTAATTGGCTTATTGTTGGTATAAACATCACTAACATCGGCAGTATACATATTAAATACTTTAAAATCTTTATATTCCTCCTGGAAAGCTTCACTTTGCTCAAAAAGCCCCCAGATAGTTTCAGTTGCCTCAACACCAGAATCGAAATGATCGAAGAATGAAATCATTTCTGTAAGGGGGAAACGACCGGCGGTATAACCCTGCAGGGTCCATACCATATCGACTGCACCGGTGGAAATATCATCAATCGCTGATGTGCCACTGGTAATTGATCCGCCCGGATGCAGGTGGATAACTATACGACCTTCACTTTTTTCCATAATTTCTTCAACAAAGGGGACGATAATATCTACATGGTGATGGTGAGTTGCGGGGAAGGGGTGAGCAAAAGTCAGTTCCACCACTTCAGCAGGTGCAGCTGTTTCTTCATCGGGTGCAGTCTCATCTGTAACATCTGTCCCGGCCTGCTGGCCGCCGCAACCTGCCACACTAAGCATTATCAGAGCTAAAGCCAAAAAACCTATAAACATAAAAGACTTTTTATTCATCAATTTTCCCTCTTTTCAACGATGATTATGAAGCTTTACCACATATTACCTGAAGTCTTTAAATCAAAGTGTTTTTAACTGCATCACCTCTTATACCGTGGATTATCCTGTTCGTTACCAACTATCGAGTGTTGCAGGTATAACTAATCGAAAAAAGAGTAGCTATAAATTAATCTATACATCTATACATAAATGTATTATAATTAATTATGATAATCTTGTCAAACAATTAATTATTGCGACATATGCTGTTTTCAGTCATTTTCGTCAAGGTCAATAATTTGTTTTTATTTAACCATAGTTTCGTTAAAAGCTATGATGCGCCTTCTTCTGTTTGAAGTTATGTAATCGGGATTAAGCACAAAAATATATGTATATACATATAAACAAGTTAGCACGCTTTGCTACAGAAAGGTGTTCGGACAATGGCCGACTCTAAACAAAATCTATTTGAGTCGAGACTGGGACGATATCAGGCTGCCATAACACTGGAACAGCCGGATCGGATTCCGATTGCTCCAGGTACTAATTATTTTTCAGAAAAATATGCCGGCTACAACAACCAGGAAATTATTTACGACAGTGCAAAATGGCAAGATGCCGAAATCAAATTCGTCAATGACTTCCCCGAAACAGACGTTCTGCGCAACAACCGGATCTGGGCCCCCATGTATGATGCCGTAGGCTGTAAAACATATAAGCTCCCAGGGCGTGATCTCCCCCCAACAATGCAATTTCAGTTTGTCGAATCAGATTACATGAAAGCAGATGAATACGACCTCTTGATCAGCGATCCGGTAGATTTCATGTTAAATGTATATCTGCCCCGGGTCCTGGGTGAATTGTCCGACAGGGGTTCTAAACGCTCTTACGTGGCTTTACTCAAAAGCGGAATGGCCCAGGTGATGATGTCGGGGATAATGAAAAAGCGTTCCTTATTTCTTGAAAGTGAACTAGGAATGCCTCAACCTACAGTTGGTGTTTTTTTAGCACCGTTTGATGTTCTTTCCGACACCCTGAGAGGGCTGACCGGAATAATGCTGGACCTTTACCGCCAACCGGAAAAAATATTGGAAGCATGTGATATTTTAACGAATGAAATGATCAACCTGGCCCTGTCAACTGCTGACCCCCTAAAGCGGTATCCCATTTTTGTACCGACCCACAAAGCCTGCTTCCTCTCGCCGAAACAGTTTGAGACATACTATTGGCCCTCTTTCAAGAAAACTATGGAAGCAATCATTGACGCGGGTTACACAATCAGGGCATACTTGGAAGGAAACTGGAGCGCACACTGGCATTACATGCTTGAAATGCCCAGGGGCAAAGTTTTATGTGACATAGACTCGCAGGGCGACATAGTCAGAGCCAAAAATGATATCGGTCATCACCAGTGTATTGCCGGTGGCATTCCTGATTCGTTATTCATCTTAGGCAAGCCGGAAGAAATTCGGGAAAAAGTTCGGGAGCTTTGTTCTACTGTAGGTAAAGACGGGGGTTACATTATTAATGGAGGATGCAACATACCATACGACACCAAGCCGGAAAACTACCGGGCCATGATTGATGCAACAATTGAGTTCGGAACATATTTCAAAGACCTGAAAGCAAAGCCCCGCATCCCACTGGTGCAGGCCTCCTCTACTGAAGGCATTAACAAGAAAATGGTAACCTCCTGGGAAGAAAAGAAAGCCGAACTGGGTGAAATACTGGGAGATGAAAGTTTGATCAAAGAACCCTGGGAGACACTCGAAGTAATGGCTTACAACTGGTTCTGGCACTGGGTAATGTGAAAAAAGATATGCCAAAAGTATTGTCCGGTGGGATTGTTAAACTGTCGGAAATTACGATTTTTCTATGAAAAGGATGCCTTGTTATGGACATGGATAATATCCAATACACCCTGACTTTTCAGGACAGGATAGATAAAACATCTATTATTCCGGCATATTACCAGCTTGCCAAGATACTGGAATACAAAATTCGCCTCGCCGATTTTAAGCAGGGCGACAAACTACCGACTGAGATTGAGCTGGCCGAAAAATATCAAATCAGCCGCATGACAGTCAGACGGGCTATTGCCGAGCTGGTGAATAAAAAACTGGTTACCCCGCAGAAAGGGCGCGGCACTTTTATTAACAAGCCTAATATAGATAATATTGTATTTGAGCTTGAAGGTTTTCTAGAAGATTTGGAAAAAAGAGGATTGCAGACTATTTTCAAGCTAATTGAAGCAAAAGCTATGCGTTCTGACGGAGAAGATCGTATTTCGAAAAAACTGTTGCTTAATAAAGGCGAAAGATATCTTTACACCCGTTCCATCCTCTATGCCGATGATGAACCACTGATGTATGATGTTAAATACCTTCACTATTACAAACAAAAACCGATTTTGGAAGTCAGCAGCCCTTCTCTCTATCACTTCATCAGAGACAATACTGATAAAATGCCCACTAAAAGCGACCGTGTGCTTAAAGTTGCCCTTCTAACCAGCAAAGAAGCTTTGCTACTGAATGTGCCTCCAGACACTCCCGCTTTTCTTCTTGAACAACTCTTTTTTGATGAAAACGATCTGCCAATTGGTTTAAGCAAATCACTCTACCGTGGAGACCGCTACAAACTTACCAGCACAGGCAAGCTATTATTTTAACTCCTGGCCCAAAAAGCATTATAATAGTAACTATAATCACTGAAATTCCGAGGGGGGTTAAAAGATGAAAGATGAGCTTATTGATGCAATAGCCAGGCTTGATGAAACATCCTCAATAAACCAGGTTAAAGATATGCTGCAGCAGGGAATCAACCCGGTAGATATCATGAGATGGTCACAGGAAGGAGTCAAGCTGGTAGGCGAAAGATACAGCTTTGGTATCTACTACCTTTCAGACCTGATCATGTCCAGTGAAATCTTAAAAGAAATTTTTTATATGCTATCCCCGGGCATTGAACTTGAATATATTGAACAGCAGGAAAAGGAAGAGATCATTGTTGGAACAATCCAGGGAGATATTCATGACCTGGGAAAAGATATCTTAATTTTCACCCTCCGGTCAGCAGGTTTCAAAGTTCATGATCTCGGTGTTGATGTACCAGCCGAAAAATTTATAAAAAAAATACAAGAAACCGGAGCCAGGATTATCGGAGTATCAGTTCTTCTGAATTTTTGTTTCAATGAAATCAAAAAACTTAACGAGTTGCTGACAGAATCGGGTCTGCGCAACAAGGTTAAAGTAATTGTTGGCGGTTACCCGGTAAACCAGGCAGTTAATGAATTTGTTGGAGCTGATTATTACTCAAACGATGCCCTGGAAGCACTGAGTATCATCAAAAATATTGCCGCCTCATTCAAGAAAGATTTCTCCTGACAGCAATATTAAACTGTTGATACAAATCAGGACTTACAGGTGAGCCGGATCTGCCAACCCGGGTAATCAGCCTTTTTTTCAGTCAGAAGACAAACATCGTGATTACCGTTATAATAGATTGAGTTTATAGTGAAAGAGAGAGATATAATGTGAACCGTTTTTTAGTTGGAGGGAGAGTTCTTAAGACTGTCCTTGCAGTTACCATGTCTATATACATCGCCCAGTATTTTGGTCTACCGCGAATGATTCTTGCTGCTATTGTTGCTCTGATAACCGTTCAAAAAACATTTTACCACTCATTAGTCCAGAGCATGTCCAAGGTCGGCGGGGTGCTGATCGGCGGTATTCTGGGTGCTGTGTTCAGCTATTTTTTCGGAGTAAGCCCCCTTGGGTACGGCCTGGTCACACTGGCATCCATATATATCTGCCTTCAGCTTAAAATGCAGGAACACATTGTTTTGACCACTGTTACTGCAATAACTATAATTTTTAGCGGGAGTGAAATGCCCCTGCTCTCTTACTCTGCCGGACAAATTTTGACTGGCCTGATCGGCGCTGTTTGCGCCCTTTCAGTTAACTACCTGTTCACACCAAACCATAAGAAAGAAGTAATCCAAATTATTAAAGGAACTGAGGAAGGTCTCAGCAGAGCTATAGACTTTATTAAAATGGAAATGATCCAACCGGAATGCGACGATAACGACTTCAAAGAGCTGGTTAGAGAGCTTCATAATAAGATCGACAAAGGTCTGGAAACCTCAAAGCTGCTGCACGAAGAACAAAGATTTATTATTAATCGCGAAACGGCATCAGATCGATACCATCAAACTTTTCAGGCTTATAAATCTCAGCTCAGACGTCTGGCGGAAATGCATAATCTTGCCCGCCGCATCCCCATTCGCGTTCCGCAGGCAGCCCCCCTGGTCCAGCTATTTTCTATTGTTCAAAAAATACAGCGTAGAAAAATAGAAGGGAAGAAAACCCATTACCGCCTGGTTGAAAAAGTAATTGAAAGATTGGAGCATAGTTTTGAAGAGATGGAACTGCCCCAGACGCGCCAGGAATTTGTCAGCCGGGCTTCCCTCTTTCATCTTTTGCAGGAGATAAAACGTTACTACGACCGGATCCAACAGATACCTGCGAAAGTACTGCCGCAAAAAAAAAGGGACAGTAAACATAAGGCTTCGACAAAAAAGCCATAATTTAAAGTCCCTTTCTTTTTAAAATATACTCCTTAATAACAGAGAAACATGACAAACCCAAACATCTGCTCTTCATAACTTTCAAGGACAGGTTTAGCTTCAGCAAACTCTTCCTCGCTCATCTCCTGATACGATTCCTTAAGTCTCATTGTATCCAGATAGTATTTTGTATCCATAAAATATCGCTCCTTAATAAGCTGTGTTACCGGCTACATATTCAAGGACAGCACGTAAATTATCAACATTAACGCTATCCAGGGAAACCGGGCTTTTATCCATCGAGAAGAAGTATTTTCCTCCAGGAGCCAGAATATCTATTAATTCTTTCGCCTTATCAATACATTGTTCCCTGGTTCCGGTTTTGAGCAATGTTATCGGGTAGAAACCTGAAATAATATGTTTTGTCCCAAGCAGCTCTTTTGTTTTACGGGGATCCCCATATTCAAATAACATTATAGTGTTTTCCGGTAGCTCATAAAGGTAATCGAGGTAACGCATCCAGTCCTGCTCACAAAAAATGAATGACGGCTGGCCCATTTCTTTCAATCCTTCTACGGTCCTCTTAAACGTAGGCCAGTAAAATTTCTCAAAATCTTTTGGCCGCATGTAAGGAGCCATGTGCAATGGTATAAAAGTAGCCCCAAGGGGATTCGGCGCCTTAAAACGACCCATCTTGATCATCAGGGGGGTTACAGCTTCACAGGCTGCCTCAACCTTGTCTGGCACCCTTCTGATATCGGTGAGAATATTTTTAAAGCCTCTCAGCTGATCAGCAACATAATCAAGGGGCGCTTCACAGGCTCCTGCACTAAAGCTTGCGCTCGCATAGCCATATTTTTTTGCCAACCTGCCGAGGGCATTACGAATATTAGCAAACTCATCAGCATATATTTTAAATGCTTTGGCCAGAACTAATGCTTTTTGATTTGCATTATCCTTGTTAAGATTTTTGTATAAACGGGGCAGTACTTTTTCAACAATACAATCGTAAGGGGAAGCAATGAATTCGTCGTATTCATCCTTTTCAAGCCCTTCTACTTCCGGGTGCTGCATGAAACCGCTGGAAGCAATTATCCAATTTTTGGCGCCAAGCTGGGCATAAAGTGATGGAAACCGGGTAGCAGAAACCGGAAGCAGGTCATTGTAAAAATCCTGACATACTTTATCGGCAACCTTCTCAAAATTACCTGTGTTCCACTGGGCTTTAAGCAAATTAAACCCAGAGTACTGGGCCGCAAATTCATATGTAAGACGAACTGCAACCGGTACCCTGGCCGGGATTTTATTGTTAAAAAGATCAATAAAAAGTTGTTCCCGTTCTTCGGCTGGGTTTTTAAGATCAGTCATTTAATTCACCCACTCCTGACATATTTTTACCCCTTCAGCAGCGTTGATCGTGAAAGCATCTGCTCCTATTTGTTCAGAAGCTTCTTTAGTAACAGGGTTTCCACCTATAATTATTTTATATTTATCTCGAATTCCTTCATCACTAAGTGCAGTCACTACATTCTTCATTGACTCAAGAGCCAGGGTGAGGACTCCGCTCATACCTATGATATCGGGCTGAAGTTCTTTTGCTTTTTCAACAAACAGCTGATCGGCAACATCAATCCCCATATCGTATACTTCAAAACCTGCTGCTTCAGCCATGCCCTTAAAAATATTTTTACCTATATCATGTAAATCTCCCGACACTGTCCCCAGCAGAATTTTCCCGACCTTATCCCTGTCTGCCGAGCCAAGAACAGGGCTTAAAATGTCTATTGCACTGGTGAGCATTTCACCGGCAAAAATGAGATCCCCTACAAAGTACTCTTCCCGCTCAAAAAGATCACCTACAACAACCATTCCTTTTTGGCAGGCTTCGACAGCTTGCAAGGCTTCTGCCTCTGTCGGCTTTTCGGAAACAAACGTATTGAGCATTTCAAGAACCTTCTCTTCTTCCAGTTCGGAGACGGCATCAGTCAGTTCCTGATAATTAATCATTAGCATTGCCCTTCCTTTACTTTTATTTACATTAAATATAAAATACATTTTAAACTATCTTTCATTGTTAATAGCAACACAGGCTAGATTAAAAAGCCCTCAAACAGCAAAAGAAAGTTTGTTTAGGAAAAAAAATAATCTTTTTGGTTGGATCGAACAGGATGATCAGTTTTTATAATAGCATAGAAAAACATGAATTGTAAGTAATTAATTCAACAATGAATAAAACAGGCTACGATCAGCCACTATACCTGTGAAAGATACTCTTTTAAGGTTTTCGTGCCTTTTCTGCCAGGTCTCCCAAAATTTCACTGAATTCATTGAGGTATTGTTCCTTACTAAAATGAGTGGGAAGGTGAATTGGCATCTCTTTTAAGTTGGCGGCCACTGTTGGCAGCCACTGGTAAGGAATAGAAACAAGCATTGTGTTAGGGGGAAAAAGCTGCCTGCCGCTCATTCCATGGACCATCTCCGGAACCAGGTAGTTTACTTTTCCTGTCTGATAGGGATATAGAAGAAGCCAGGCACAACCCATAACCGGGGTAGTTTTTGATTCCAATATTTCTCCCGTGGAGTAACTCATTGCTCTCAGAACCACTTCTGCCTGTTTAATCGAAGCATTAACGATAAAAATATCCGGCTCGAAATTCAGACATTGCAAAGGGGAAAATACCAAATAGTTTACCACGCCCTTTTCCAGCTTGGGCACATGCTGGTAAAGTTTATAATTTGCCCTTGCCTCCTGGAAAACCTGAAGGCGTTCTCCTATTTGACCGCTGTGGGCAAACAGCTCCATCTCATCCATGCCAAGTAGAATTTTCCCCACACATATTTCATTGTGATCAGTGCTGAAATAGAAGGGTTGCTCTGCCTTTTGGGCTTCCACGATCATTTCACAAAGTGAAAGACTCTTATCCAAAGCCAACGGCTTTATACCGACCGGCTGAAAAAATTCAAACTTAATGCCCACCGGAGGTATGTCCAGACCAACCCGGTCAAAACCGGACAAATCATTTTGCAAGGGCTTCACAGTAAATCCCTCCTATTTGAATAGTCACATATCTTAATCACAATTACTAAGGATAAAATTGTTATTTAGGTTCAATATGTTTTCTAAGCTGTGAACCAGCCAGCTTTTCTTCCGATAGGTAAAGCCTATTATCATCAGTAACCACAATTACCCCGGATTCAATCAGAACCTTGAGAGCGTCAGGTTTGTAATCCCTTAATGAAAAAGCCCTTTCATGAAACTTTTTTGGATTCAACTTCAATTCGCTGCCCGTTCTGGCATTTTCATTGTCGGTTATATTGTTTTCCCTGAAAATTTTAATTACCGCCTTCATAGCACTGCGCACTCGCATAAAAGGGATGGTAAAAGCAAGAAGCAGCAGTACTATCAGAAGCAAAATCATAAAAATAATATCTGACATTGAAATAACACCTCTTCCCGACTCATTACAACAAGTGAATAATACATCCTGTTGATTTTATTAATTTTTACCCTGGCAAACCATCAAAACATCTCCGGTCATTGAAAAACTGATTTCCGGAGTTTCCAGCTGAATACGTTACTATATTATCATAAATAAGATGAGCAGGATTTCCAATCGACAAAATAGAAAAGTAGATATAGAAATAAATTAAGCAGGTTTGAAAGGATCGGCAAACTGATGAAATACAGAAAATTCGGCAACACTGATTTTGATGTCTCCGTTCTCGGTTTTGGCGCTATGCGGCTACCCCTTAACAATCGCCAAGTTGACAAAGAGAAAGCTGTTAAGTTAATTCGCTTTGCCATTGACAGGGGTATAAATTACATTGACACTGCATACCCTTATCACGACGGAGCCAGTGAAATTATTGTAGGACGGGCACTGGAAAACGGCTATAATGAAAAAGTAAAAATCGCCACCAAACTACCGTGCTGGAATGTGGAAAAATACGATGATTTTGACCTGCTGTTTAGCGAACAGCTGGAACGGCTGGGACAGAATAAAGTAGACTTTTACCTGCTTCATAGCTTAAACCGGGCAACATGGGATAAGATGAAAAGGTTAGGGGCGCTGGAGTGGTTTGACAAAAAAATTACCGACGGCCTCATTCATTACCCCGGCTTTTCATTCCATGATGATTACGCCACCTTCAGGAATATTGTAGATGCCTATGACTGGGCCATATGTTTGATTCAACATAACTACATGAATCTTGATTACCAGGCAGGCAGGAAAGGGCTCAGATATGCCTACAATAAAGGAATCGGTATCGCCATCATGGAGCCGCTTCTTGGCGGAAACCTGGTTAAACCACCGGCATCGATCGAGACTGTCTGGGATCGCGCAGATGTAAAAAGAACTCCTGTTGAATGGGCCTTGATGTGGCTGTGGGATCAACCGGAAGTAGCTACGGTACTGAGCGGAATGAGCTCTTTGGAGCAGGTTGCTGAAAACATCGGTTATGCAGAAAAATCAGCCCCCTCCAAACTGACAAGGCCAGAACAAAAGCTATACGAAGAGGTAATTAGCAGATATGAAGCATTAAGTGCAATTCCATGCACAGGTTGTAATTACTGCATGCCCTGCCCGCATCATGTAGACATACCCCGTAACTTTGTTAATTACAACGATGGAATAAAATACGATGAATACAACATCGCCCGCGGTAAATATAAATGGTGGAAAATATCCTACGATAAAAAGGATTTATTCCAAAATGACATCCGGGCTGCTGCCTGCACTGCCTGTGGAGAGTGCGAAGGCAAATGCCCCCAAAACATACCGATTAGCCGCTGGATGAAAGTAATTGATGAGGTGTTTGAACAAAATAAACCTTTTGTCAAAAAACTGTAAAACAACCGATAAACTCATGGCAGCTTGTTTATAATTTTTTCGAGGTTCACCTCTGCCAGGGAATTGTATACCAGGTCAGCCTTACCAACTCTTTCTGCAGGACCTATACCGATGACTGACATGCCGGCAGCCCTTGCAGCTGTTACACCCGCTTCGGCATCTTCAACAACAATGCAGGCTTGCGGATGTACTCCAAGCTTTTCCGCAGCAAAGAGAAATAAATCCGGGGCTGGTTTAGTTTTTTCCACACTATGCCCATCGGCTATATAATCAAAGTTAGATTCTATACCCAGTTTATCCAGAACAGTTCGAGCATTTTTACTGGCTGAAGCCAGGGCCAGTTTAAACCCTGCTGCTTTTAGCTGCATAAGGTTTTCTTCTGCACCGGGCAGTAGATCCGCTTTACTCATTTCTTTTATGAACTGGCGGTAATAACTATTTTTTCTTTCCATCATTTCAATTATCTTTTGTTCGGGGAGCTTTTCTTCTTTAAGAATCAGATTTATAGAAGCCCGACGGGATACACCCCTTAGTTTTTCATTATCTTCCCTGGAAAAAACAATTTCTTCTTCGTCGGCAAGCCGCTTCCAGGCCCGGTAATGATATTCGGCAGTATCTGTTAACACACCGTCAAGATCAAATATAAAAGCAGAATATTTCACATTCAAATATAACACTCCTTTCAACAACCAATTCCTTCCCCTGTCATAATAATAACATGCTGCACCAATCCTTTAAACAGAATGATTAGTTAGATAATTAATTGCAGGCCTTTTCAACAGAAAGTTGATTAAATGAGCAGCATTATGTAAAATTTCTATATGACTGCTGAATTTATGCAATTGATATTGCTCAGCCTGTTTGCCACTGTCACTGGACTGAAATACTTATTTGCAGTTATCCGCGGAGTTCGCCCGGTTGTGATCCTGAAGGGTGAAAAAAAACTATCTGAAAAAATTTTAGAATCTCTTCCTGTTGCTGGAACCGGACTGGCTGTGTTTCTGGTGCTTAGAAAAATATTTACACCGCAAATCTGCACTTTTCTCTCCAGTGGTTTTACAACTCCTTTTTATCTTCAGACTGCCGGTTTTTTCCTTGCCTTTATATCTTTCATACTATTGGTTGGCGGTTACCATGCCCTGGGAAGCAGCTGGAGAGTTGGAGCTGTTGAAGAAGAGACAGAAGAGCTTGTCACATGGGGAATCTTCGCTTATACAAGAAACCCTGTTTATATTTTTTTCTCTGTTTTTACAACTTCGCTTTTCTTTATGAACGGAGATTATGCCTTGCTGGTTTTATCAATAATAATAACTATTAGCCTGCACTTTCAGGTATTAAGGGAAGAAAAAATACTTCGCAAAAAATACGGAACAGTCTATGAAGAATACCTAGCAAGAGTACCACGCTACTTTATACAAAACAGGTAGGTTTAAATATATATTCCGTGCGGATCAATTTCATTGCGCAGCAAGTCGAGTTCGGCTCCTGTCGGGGCAGGAGTTTCAGGAATCTCTTTATCAATTAGCAACTTGAAGCCTGTATTGTAAATAATTTCTTCCAATTTAACTCCAGGGTGAAGTGATAAAAGCTTCATCCCGGCGCTAACCTCATCAAAACCTAAAACAGCCATGTCAGTTATCACCCGGACCGGACCACCACCTTTAAGACCTGCTTTTTTACGCAGGTTGCCTTCTCCGATGAAACCGGGTGAAGTGTTAAACTGAACTGCTGCCTGCAACTTTCTTTTATCATGACGCATGATAACGATTACACTGCGGGCAAGTGAAGCTATGTCATTACCGCCACCACTGCCTGTGAAATGCCGGATTGCATTATCACCAATATTAACCAGGGTGGAATTGATGTTTCCGTATTGATCAATTTCAAGAGCACCAAGGAACCCTACATCAACCTTGCCCCGGTGCAGTATACTACCCAGGGTGCCGATGAAAGAGTTGAAATGCTTTGCCCTGTACCACATACGTGGATCTGCCAAACCTACCGAGGGATCTACGGGAGAAGGATCTATAACTCCCTGCTCATTGATCATACAAAGAGCCGGGGCATGCGTTTTTTGTGCAAGCAAAGCAGCAACCTGGGGGAGACCGATCCCAACTACAACATTTTGCCCGTCTTTCAGCTCCCTTGAGCCGGCAGCTGCCATGATTTCACCCTTGGAATAAGCTAAACCAGCCATTTTATAAATTCTCTCCCTGTTCCTTAATATTTTTTTAAGGGATCCGCTTTCAGTTGAAGCATCCTTACCAAACCGCCTATCTGCTCTAGATAATCGTAAAAATTGTTGTTCTCTATGATATACCGCTGTAGATATTCAGCCATACCCTCTTCTGTTCCGGCAGCCCTGACATACTCGGTAATATGTTCATAGTCATAATCATAAAGACCGTAAACCGAGGTTGGATGGCCACCGTAAGGTTGATGAACAACAGTATCAACCAGGCACGAAGGGATGCGGATCTCTTCCACTACCAGGGGGATCATTTCGGAAGGAATTATTTCATCAGCGATAATTACAATGTTATCAGCCGACTTAGCAGCATCTTCGTCCCAGCGCGGCCCGTGTATTATTGCATTACCACTGCAATCAGCTTTCTGCACATGAATAAAAGCATAATCAGGCCTGAGAGTTTTCAGAAGAACCATTTTCTCGTCACTGTAAGGGCAGTTCATCAGTTTAACAGGAGGTTCTTCTTTTTGCAGCAACCGGTCAAGAAGTCCTGATCCAAGAAGCGACTGGATCGGAATACTTGGCAATCCCAGCGAACCTCCAAGAAAACGCATAGCCATCGAAAGGCCGCTAAACTCCTCTACCTCAATTGTCCCATGCTCGATAGCCCTGTTAACGTTATATAAAGGACCAAATCGGTCAAGGGAGCCACCACCGTAGATATATTTTTTTACAACTCCGGCACCTACCAGCAGATCAGCATCCATCCCTCCGATACACTGCGATACGGTTAAATTATTCTTTTTCTGCCGGATCAACTCGTGAGCAACGGCAATAGCGTTACGGGCAATTGTGAAACCGCTCAGGGTAAGATGTGCCCCATCAGGAACAGCAGCAACAACCTCCTGCATCGTTTTAATTTTACTTAATAAAGTCATTATCCTGGACCCTCCGGAAAGGATTCACTCAGCTATCTGTTTTTTTCATCACGCAGATCACAGCAGAACATTTATCCTTGCCAACCTCTACACAGACCAGTTCACTATACTTACCAACCAGTTTATCCACAAAATGCATGATAATATTTGCACAGGGGCAGTTAATAACATTTATCCCCTTGTTCAAAAGCTGCTTCTCCATTTCCAGGTGCGAGCAGGCGGTAAATGTTACTCTTAATGCATATTCATCCCTCTCGAATAAGGCATTATCAACCAGGCCCTCTTTCTTAAGGGCATCTATCACAGCTTCAACTGTTTCATCAACTCCAACCCCAACCAGTGAATCAGCATACTTTTCCTTAAAATAATCAACCCCAACCAGTGTTGTCCTGTATTTTGCCCCGGTCCCGTGCTCTTCCCACAGGACATCGGTCAGATCCCGGATAATACTGTGCAAATAAGCATTGTTATCCATGATAATTATCTTTCTCCTTAATCTTTAAAATAAGGGTTGCCCATTTTGTTTTCAAAGGTTACCTCTTCAAGTTTCAGGCGGGGCCTCGCTTTTGGCAGATTTTCCATATGACCAACCGGGACAATGCTGATCACTTTAAAATCTTTATTAACAGCAAGCAGACGATTTACTTCAATTTCGTCCCTGATGTCTGTGCAGGGAGCTATAACCCAGGTTGCTCCCAGTCCGAGAGCAGAAACCATTATCAGCATATTTTCGATTGCCGCAGCATTATCAAGTTGAACATCCCAGACATCTTTTTTACCGACAACAGCAATAACTAAGGGGGCGGTTGAGACAAAACGGGATACATTACCACTCATTAGCTTTTCAAAAACCTTTTTCTTCTTAGCTTCATCATCAAGACCGGTAAACCTGCTGTGCAATCTTTTGGAAACGAATTCACCTGTGAAGCGTCTGGCGCTGCCATCTCCTGATATTTCACCGAGTTTTTTAATTATTTCCTTATCTTTAATAACTATAAAACGCCATCCCTGTGAATTTTCACCAGATGGCGCCCATCTTGCAGCTTCCAGAATCATCTCAATATCTCTCTCAGCAACTGGTTCCTCTGTGAAACGTCGCACACTACGCCTCTTATAAATAACGTCCATTACTATTTCGCTTGTTGCTGCAGAACATTTATTTTCCGTCACCACATCCAACTCCCTGTTGTTAACATTAAATTTAACAAGCGCAGTTTTGCATTATGCCTGCTCCGGTATGTACGCTTCCGCTTCAACCTCGAGCAGCGCATCAGGCGGGCAGAGCGCAACCACAGCCATTGTAGTAATGATCGGCATTTTATCAGGCTCATAAAACATGTTGCGAATTCTCTCAACAACCGGAAAATAGTTGATATCACAAAGCAAAATACGCAGCGAAATCAGATCATCCATCGTTCCACCAGCATCTTCGATTAGTTTTTTAATATTTGTAAATATGTGGTAGGTTTGAGCCGCAATTTTTTCCTCCCGGAAGTGTGAACCAATGTTCTCGTCGGCACGCAGTTTTTTGCGTCCTTCCTCATCAAGATCTTTATACCCGGTAACCATAGTCCGGTCTTCAAACATCGCCACCTGCCCGGCAATAAACAAGAAAGGCCCGACTTTAACCATGTTTGAACAGGTGCTCGGATGCGATACTGCTGATTTAGGCTTAATAATTTCTTTTTTCCACATAAATAATTCCTCCTTCTAAATCAGTAATTATTGATAAAAGTATAATTCATTGAAAATATAATGTCTTCTGCAAACATTGAAATCATTCAACTTTATTTTTGTACGATCAGTATATATAATAGAGAAAGCTAGAAATAAAGCTAAAACAGAAGGTGTAAAATGCTGTTAAGCATGTCAATGATTGCCCATAAATTAAAGCATTTCAGAACTCAGATATCACTAAGGGATTGTGAAAAACCGACCATTAAAACTATTAAGTTTGTAAAAAAAGACCAGGGTCCTTATGATGAAGAAAGCCTGTATGTTGTTGATGCGAATGAGTTTAATTCTTTACCGTCAACAAACGTGCGGTGCAATATTATAGTAAATGGTTCCAATACCAGGATCCAGGCTTTGCGCCACAAGCAGTGCTGTAACTTAATTATTATTGATGAAAAATGCGATACCGTTAAATTGTTCAATGAAATACAGGATATTTTTACTCATTACCGTGATTGGGCCGATGAAATTCAGGATGCCCTGGTAAAGGATAAAGGGCTTCAATATATTATTGACAGCAGTTACAGCATTTTCGAAAACCCCATTTACCTGATTGATTCCTCATTCAGAACTCTTGCTTACAGCAAAGATGTCGGCCCGGATGAAATTGATACGCTCTGGAAAAGCATTGTTGAAGAAGGGCATACTGACATTGCCACAGTTAATGCGATGAAAGAGAGCGGCGTCCTGAATTGGCTCAACAGCAACTGGGAACCAATCATCAACGAATCGCCCATTTTTTCTCATCCGCGCATTAATGCCAACATAATGAACGGCTCCAGCAAAGCAGGAACGCTGATAATAATCGGGGCCTTTAACGTCCTGGAAACTGCCCACCTGCACCTGGCCGCCTATTTAACAAGGATAATTTTTCTTGCCCTGCAGAGAGATCATATTTATCAAAACACCAGAGGTGAAATCTACAATTATTTCTTTGCCGACCTTTTAGAAGGGAAAGATTTAAAGAAAAAGTTTATCGGTTACCAGCTTCAGTTTTTAGACTGGTCTGTACAGGACCACTACTTTGTAGTGGAAGTCAAAGTGGAAAAAGCTGATCTCACAAATAATACCCTTGATTATATTGCCCACCAGCTGGAATCAATCTGTGGTGAATGCCGTTCTATCATCTACTACGAAAATATAGTGCTAATAATTAATACAAGGAACAAGACTACTCTTGAGCAGGAATACAGCTGCAGGCTGGAACAATTTTTAGAGAACAGCAATTTAACTGCAGGGTTGAGTTCCTGCTGCCCCGATATTTTTGCCATACGTGATTATTACCTGCAGGCAAGCGCTTCCAACCTGCTTGGCCCAATGGTCAATAAAAAAACCCCACTTTTTAAGTATGAAAGTCTCAGCCTGTATCACATAATTCATCTCGCTTCTGACAAAATTGAGCTCACCAGACTTTGCCACCCCGCCTTGAAGTTTCTAAATGAATATGACAGAGATAATAAAAGTGATTTTTACAAAACTCTGCAGGTATTTATATTAAATGACAGAAATCTGGTTAAATCAGCTGAATTACTCTACATCCACAGAAACACCCTTGTTTACAGGATCAACCGTATTATTGATTTGACTGGAATAAACTTAAATAGTAATGATGAAAAAAAACAGTTGCTTTTATCTTATGATATCCACAATTATCTTGCGCACCTGAGCGGTTGACCATTTTATGCAATCCGCTTATTGGTTAAAAACCTGCCTCAGTCAAACAGTAAAAACACAGCATGATTGTAATACTTTAATAATATAAAGGGTGGTTTCTTCTACCTGAAGAAGAAACCACCCTTTTGTTCACTTAAGTTTAAGAGGCAACTGGAACGCTGTTTTTCCCCTTGACCATAAGGAAAATCACAACTGCAACCATCAGGATGATTGAAATAATTACTGTTGCGATCACCGCCGGGTAACTCCCTGTAAAACCGGCAGCGGCGGTATGCTTGATCCATATTCCGATGTAAGCCCAGATAATCACCAGACCGTAGGCAATACTTTTAAATCTTAGGGTTGTCGCCGCACCAATTAAAAATCCTACTGCTATAATAAAAACAGCCCAGGTCTGTTCGGCAATTCCAAATCCTCTCCATCCCGAATATACAAGCAAAGATGTAACATTTGCCACTGTTGCAACTGTAATCCAACCGAAATAAACTGCAAAAGGAAGTTTAATAAATAGCTTCTCGCGTGTGCTTAACTGCGCACTGTCCACTTTAAGATTAATGGCTATTAGCAGTCCCAGTATTACCAACATCAGCACCAGGGAAAGCCCAATGCTCAAATAGTGCCATGAAAAAATCCAGGCAGCATTGACCAGGGATGAAATCGCAAATAAAATGCCTATAGAGTTAAGTAACTGCTGTTTACCGGCGTCACTGTCCTGCCTGAACAAACCGAGCTGATAAGCAGAGTAGCCAGCAAGAAGTAAATAAATCAGGCCCCATATTGAAAAAGTCAGTCCAGTTGGTGCAAATAAATTGGGAAATGAATCTGACACTGCACCTGTTGTTATGCCGTTTATCGGCAGGGCATTGGCCAAGGCATTCACTATTACCATTACCAGGTAAGAAAAAAGAACAACAATTTGAGTCAGATTAATCTTTTTATTTTCTGCCATTGCGCATTCTCCTTTTGATAAATTGTTCTAATTTTTCTATATTCTCATAAACGATACAAATGATGATAACATATTTACTATAGTGATACAATCTGTAAAAATGTACTTGATAAATATATTGCAAGGTCTTTAAACGTTTGCCTTCTTCTCTAACCATTTTCCTCCAAAAGTAAAAAACATCAAGCCGATGAGGGAAATCCAGCCAATCCAATCTCCAAATCTCGTTGTGAAAGTGCCTTTTCCATTGCCCATCTGAAGCTCGCCAACCAGCGTTGCTTCACCCCCACCAGGAAAAACTGCAAGCTCTATTATTCTTCCGTAGGGATCTACCAGGACAGAATTATAACCACCATCTGCCTTTACCATGGCTACACGGTTTTCTACTGCCCGAAACACAACATGGGTATAATGCTTATCTGCAATGCTGCCCCAATCGTTTGAGGGGACTCCTATTAACTGGGCACCGCCAGCCACCATTTTGCGGGTTGTATCGGTATAATCAAGATCATAGCAGATAATTGTTGCCAGGTTGCCAATTTTAGTTTCGTAAACCGGGTAATTGCCGCGACTCAAACTGGTTTCCCCTCCAAAGACCACCGGGTGATCTTTCCCAAAAACACCAAGATATTCTCCTTCAGGGTTAATAACTGTCGCCTCGTTACGAAAACCTTCCTCACCCAGGTTAACAATATAACCGGTTGCCAGGTAGGCCGAGGTTTCTATCGCCAGTTTTGCCAGATCAGGATTATCTATGTCCCTGGGGTCCCCGTCTAAGGAACCTTCCGGCCACACGATAAATTGCGCCCCCCTGCCGGCTGCCTCGATAGTTTGTTCCACCATTCGTTCAAGAACAGGCATATTATTTTCACCGGCATCATTGATCATAATTGGTGAAACTGCAGGTTGAACAGCAGCTGTGGTTATCGTCGGCTCCTCCGATAAATTGTTGAGCTGAAACAGGTTAATTAACAACCAGGCGGCTATGATCAAACCACCTTTTTTAATCCAGCCTATTGACAATTTTTTAGACACTTCTATTTTTATATCGTCTCCGTAAAAATCAACTCTCTTTTGTTTATCAATCAAGTATATAACCTGCAGAGCCAGGATATAATTTACCAGCATCACCAACATCCCAGTCCCAATAATTCCAAAAATACTGGCCGGCTGAATCAGCCAAATCTGTTTATAAAGAGGGTACGCAACAAATGCCCATGTTCCGGCAATCGGAAGAAACAGACGAATCATTTCTATAGCTGCCCAAGTTACAATACCACTTACAACAAACCAGGAATAACCTGTTTTTTCATGAAAATTATGCTGATTACGATCAGCGATTAAAGTGATAATAAAGGCAATAAGTGGCAACCAAACCATGTATGTGCCAATTGGAGCGAATACTGGGCCCAGGTAGCCCTGCAACCACACAGCAATTGCAACGGCAGGAGCAAGAGATGATAACCGGGAAGGCATAACTCGGTACTGGGCCACCAACACCGGAACAAAACCAATAAAAATTAAAGGCCAAATTTCAAAAGGGGGGAAAGCCATTACAAAAGCACCTCCCCCACATGCTGACATGAGCAGACCGGCAATAATCCGGACTGGATAACCAATTACTGTAGTTTTCAATATTTCCACTTCCTTTGGTTATTGTGCTATTCCTTTTTTCTATTTTAAAGTTGGAGGTTACAGCTGAACAGTTACCCAGGTCATTCCGGGAGTAATAACCTTAGTGACCGTGGACACCCCTTAATTATATTATCTTCACTGTACTTTTATTGTTAGCATATTTCGACTATGGTACAATGCAAAAAGAGTAACCAGATCAAAAAAGGCAACTGCAGATACAACTTAATTATTGTAAATGCAAATTGACTCCGGCGCTGCCTCATTACAGGGCATCGGAATTTTTATGCAACCGGCATCCTTCTTTTAAGAGGCACCAAAAGAAACATCAGAACCAGGGTTATTGCCAGGGCAATAGTTATTTCAAGCCAGACAGTACTGATAGATTTTCCCATTACCGACACTTCCCAGATCGGACTGATAATCCAATAAAGTGGAAATATCTTTGCTATCCACTGCGGCCATTCAGGAAATATGTAAAATATAACCGGGATAAAGAGAAAAAAGCCAAGACTTTTAATAAGGGTAAAAAGCATAGTCGCCGTTTTTGAATAAACACCGATTAAAAGCCCAATCATTGAAGTCAGGGCAGAAGCCACTATTATTACTGCAATAATCTCAAGCGGGCGTTGCCCAAAGGCGCTGTTCAGCAGCAAGGTAACTATAGCCAGAAATACGGCAAAGAAAAACCCCATCAGCCACTTGGCAAGTAATACTTCGTTCAAGCGGGCTGCCGTCACCAACATAGCAGTCAGTGTGCCTCTCTCTTTTTCTTCAACCAGGCTGGCACTGGGAACCCACATGCCCGCCATTACCAAGGCATAAAAAACCAGCAGCGGAATCAGCCTGGTTGAAACCGGCAGCCCCGGTTCTCCAAAATAAACGGTTTCCATCTCTACCGGGGCTTCACTACCTTCAAGAGTACGAACCATTCCGATCGCCGCCACCGCAATAATTATCCTGTTTGAAGCCAGGCTTTCTCCACTGATATAAAAAGGCAGAAGAGGCTTTTCTCCTGCTTTAACTGCTTCGTCAAATCCATCAGACAGAACCATTCCCGCGTCAAGGTCATGCTGTTCAACTTTTTCAAGCAGTTCATCCACTCCACTGATCATGGTTACATCAAACCCGGCAAGTTCCCGGGCTTCAGCTGTAAGCTCCGAGTTTCCAAGATCGACAACTCCAAGACGGGGCCTGGGTTCAAAGAGCGATCCAAAGGCAAACTGAAAAAGAAAGGTCATAGCAAAAGGCATGATTAAAGCCCAGATAAAGAAAGATTTACGCGGTCCTACAGAAAAATCTTTCAGCAATATTGACAGAACACGCTTAATACTCATAATGTGGCCACCTTTCTTTTTAACACAAGAAGCGAAGCCAGATATATCACGAGAACAGCAAGAAAAGCATAAGCCAAAGAATTCATAGAATCGTTCCAGCCGGCATGATGGATTGTAACATCATAAAGCAAACTAACAATCGGATAAGTCGGTAGCACTTTTACCCATGATGCAACCGAACCCGGGAAAAGCACGGCAAATGCCGGTATGAGCAACGGGATCAAAAAGAGCAGGCTGAGCATCAGCTGGCCAATAAAGTCTTTTCCCGCAGAGCCAACAAGCATGGCTACAGCGGTAAAGAGCAATGAACCCAGAAATACTGTAAAGAGTAAAAGCGACCAGTTATCCGCAGTGAAAGCCCGCACAAAAATTAAGACAACTACTGCCTGGCTCATGGCAAGAGCAGTACCAAAAATGGTTTTAGACATTAAGAACTGCCGGATACGAAGCGGGGTAACCAACAGGGCAGTTACTGTGCGCTGAAGAATTTCATTGGAAATTAGAGAGGCAAGGGCAAAGGTCTCCATCATTAACATAAAAAAAGCAATAAGGGGGCGCATTCGGGCCTGCATCGATATTTGGTCTCCAAGGCGATCTACACCAATTATCATCGCTTCATCTTCCATAAATTCAACCGGCAGTTCATAACCGGCCAACTGGAAAGTTAATTCCCTGATAAAACCTTCCATGGCTCCGCGTAATTCTTCTGGAACTGCAGCATCGGCATATAGGGTAACTTTTGGCTTATTATTGAGTACTGTATCGCTAATGAAATTTGGCGGAAAAGCAATGCCAACCTGAACGTTTATCCTTGATGCCTCAGCAGGTTTTATAATCTCTCCCCCCGGGTCATGGATAACAATCTCACCTGAATCAGCTTTATAAATATGGATATCTCCGCGAACAGCTTTCTCCAGCTTTTGTACATCATCAAATTCAACCAGAACCAAACCTTCATCCCTGAATAGTTCTTCGAGGTGATCCAATTCAGCCAAAGCCTGCGAAGGCACCCCATGTGCTTCAAGGATTTCACGTCCTTCGCCGGCTATCACTGATAGTGAGGGACTTATGGCAAAAGGAATATCTTCATCAACAGAATCGGGTACCAACCAGAAAATTGCAATGAAAATTATTAACCCCAGCAAAGTTAAAAACAGATATATTTTATTACGGCTATAAACCCTGGCATCTTTCTTCAGCATGGCAAGTAAGAGGCTGCCGCCGGATACGAGATTATTCATCCAGACAACCCCCTCCCGGTCAGGTGAATGAAAATCGCCTCCAGGGTGGCTTCTTCGGTATGAATAGTCATCAAGTCGGGGGAAGCAGCCAGTTCACTGAGCCGCCGGGACGATTTTTCACCATCCAGGGGCAGCTCTTCTTCCCTTACCCCACTGCCATCACGCAGGCGAACTTTAACAGAACGCTTGCCATACTTAAGTTTCAGGTTCTCTGCCGTATCAAGAGCTACAATTTCTCCTTCGTTGATAAATGCAACACGGTCAGAAAGCTCATCTGCTTCAAACATATTGTGCGTAGTGAGCAGAACCGCCGCACCCCTCGCTGCTTCTTCTTTAATTGTTTTCCTGATGGCAACTGCCGTGACCGGATCTAAACCGTCTGTAGGCTCGTCGAGGAAAAGTACTTTTGGTCTGTTAATAAAAGCCCGGGCAATCATCAGGCGCTGGCGCATGCCCTTAGAATAAGAGGAAACACGATCTTTAGCCCTTTCCGCAAGACCAACCCTGCGCAGCGCTTGAAGCGAGTCCGGGCTTCGGATTCCAAAAAGCGATGCGAAGAAATCAAGATTTTCCAGGGCAGACATCTCCAGGTAGAGGTTTTTTTCTTCAAATGTCACTCCTATTTGAGCCTGTATTTCAGGATCATCCCGACCAATCCGGCGGCCCAATATTTGTGCGTCACCACTTTTTAGAGGCAACTGACCGGTAAGCACCTTGATCGTTGTTGACTTGCCTGCACCGTTGGGGCCAAGGAAACCAAGGATTTCACCAGGGCGCACTTCAAAACTAATATCTTTAACAGCCTGAAATTTACCATACCAGTGACTCAAACTTTCAACCTTAATTGCCATTATTTCCTGCTTTGATTTTTCATATAAAGGTTCCCCTGTATCTTTACCTGCTTCTTCAAGCGGCCTGACCAGGCGACCTTCTTCCCAAAGCCCTTTTATAGTTTTTCCGTCGGGGTAAATGTAAATACCATAACCACTTCGTTTACCTTTTATAAAATCGCCTTTGTATAAGGCTCCCGAGCGGTAAGAGACTTCTCCCCGTCCATGAGGACTTCCACCTTTCCATTCACCTTTATAACTGGAACCATCGGAGCGCTGCAATATTCCTCGGCCATCAGGTTTATTATCTTTTAATTCACCTCTATACGTTCCACCCAACCAGGAAAGGGAATGAAATGTTCCCGGTTTTTTCCTGTCTGACAATCGTCTTCACCTGCCTTAACTCGGATTTATAAAATACCTTCCCTGTGATCTTGCTCTGTACAATCAATATTTACTTTTCCCACCATCTTCAGGCATTGAGACGGCGTCCCTAACGTCTCTGATCATAAATTCAAGTTCCCCCAGGTACTGTCTGAGAGCCTCAAGCCCCTGATAAGTCAGGGAAACAGTTGTCAACGGGCGGTTGTTTTTGAAGGATTTGGTAATTGATACGTATTGTGCTTCCTCCATCCTTTTTAGCTGTACAGAAAGGTTTCCGGAACTGAGACCCAGCCTTTCATTAAGTTCCGTAAAAGCAACAGTTTTGCCTTTAGCGGCCAGATAACTAATAATTTGCAGCCTGGCCGGTTCGTGAATGATACGATCAAGGAATACCCCTTTCCCTGCTCTTTCGCCACTATTCATTACCGGCACCTCTTATGTCTCATACCAGTCAGATCTAAATGCAGAAGTAGACCACCCAAAACGAAACCGGCAGAAAAAGTAAGTCCAAGAGCAACCATGGGATGAAAAAGTTCCACCATAAATAGGGTCAGTAAACCGGTAGCAATCAACCATATACTGATGAAATAAAACTCAGCTACATTCAAGATAGGATGCATGGCTATAAATATAAAACCAAACAGTATAGCAAGAGTCGGAGTTAAGTAAATATACAAACCCTGTTGAATAAGGAATATTGCAAGAAATATTGTCACCCCGAAGAAAGGCAGCATCATTGCTATCAACCGGGATGTATATATCTCATCAAACAACCTGGCTAAATTCAGATCTTTTTTAAACGATCTTCCGCTAAGCAAAAAATTTCTTAGTTTAATAAAACCGACAAAAAGCCATGCAATCCCAATACCAGTAAAAATAATTGATCTAACTGACAGGGGAATCGCCTGAAAACTGCCGTAATGATCGATAAGGAAGTAAAAGCCCCCTGCTATAAGTAAAAATATAAAACCTGAGCATAGTAAAACATTTTTCATGGCGCCTCGTGTATCTACAAATCGAAAGAAACTGTCACTTTTACCAACAGCTTCCTTGATTATTTCCAAATCTGCAATTACCTCTTCCAGTTCTTTTTGTTTATCTGGCATGAAATTCAACCCCTTCACTTTATATCATAAACTTATTTATTATATAATATTATTTATTGACATTGTCAAGTTCTTTCATAAAAAAACTCCGGGTAATCCCCGGAGTTTTAACCTGAAAAAGCTGAAACATTTTATTAATCTGCTACGGTCTAGGATATGAACTGAGTGCTTCAAGGTTTTTGTCAATATCTTCCTGAGGCAAAGTGTAATCTGTAAGTTTGCCATTCAGGTAAGCATCATAACCGCTCAAATCGAGCATCCCATGGCCGCTTAGATTAAAGAGGATTGTTTTCTCACGGCCTTCTTCTTTAGCCTTTTTAGCTTCATCTATAGCAGCAGCGATAGCGTGATTTGTTTCAGGGGCACACACGAGCCCTTCAGTACGGGCAAATATTACACCTGCCTCGTAGGTTTCCAGCTGATTGTAAGATCTCGGTTCAACAAGCTTGTCAAGTATCAACTGACTAACCAGCGGAGCGAGACCATGGTATCTTAAGCCTCCGGCATGAAATGGAGCTGGTATAAAATTATGGCCCAGGGTATGCATCGGAACCAGAGGAGTAGTTGCAGCGCCATCGCCAAAGTCATAGAGAAACGGCGCCCTGGTCATGGTGGGACAGGCTGTGGGTTCAACACCCACCACTGAAATATCCTTGCCATGAATCTTATCCCTTATATAGGGGAAAGAAATACCGGCAAAGTTGCTACCTCCACCAACACAGCCGATTACAACATCGGGGTAATCACCAAACATCTCCATCTGCTTCTGAGCTTCAAGGCCGATAATCGTCTGGTGAAGCATAACATGATTTAAAACACTGCCAAGTGAATATTTAGTATTAACTTTTGCAGTTACAGCATCTTCAACCGCTTCACTGATCGCAATGCCAAGACTGCCGGGTGTGTCCGGCATTTCTGCAAGCAGTTTACGCCCATAATTGGTATCAGGGCTGGGGCTGGCAACACATTCCGCTCCCCAGGCATTCATCAGTAATTTACGGTATGGCTTCTGGTCAAAACTGACCCTGACCATGTAAACCTTGAGAGGCATGTTGAACAGTGAACAGGCAAAACTTAGAGCGCTGCCCCACTGCCCGGCCCCGGTTTCCGTGGTGATGCGTTCAATTCCGGCCACCTTATTGTAATAAACCTGAGCTATAGCAGTGTTCGGTTTATGACTGCCCGCCGGGCTGACCGATTCATTCTTATAATATATCTTTGCCGGTGTTTTTAAATGTTTTTCGAGAGCGTAAGCCCTAACCAGCGGGGTAGCCCTCCAAATTAATAATTTTTCCATTACCTCTTCGGGAATATCAATCCAGCGCTCGGTGCTAAACTCCTGCTCAATCAAATTATCAGGAAACAGTGGCGCCCAATCCTGTGGCTCCGTAGGTTTCCCGGTGCCCGGATGCAGGTAAGGTTTTACCGGGGTTGGCATATCCGCCCTGATATTGTACCACTGTCTGGGCATATCCTCTTGTTTTAAAAAAGCAACCTTTGTTTTCATTTCGCTCTTCCTCCTTTTATTTTATGAAATATAGATATTACCGAAACACATTTTCAGGAACCTTTCTCAGCTAATCATCCCCTAAAAAACGTAATAAAAAAACTCCCGTCCGGGGACGAGAGTTATTCGCGGTACCACCCTGGTTACCTGTTTTCACAGGTCGCTTTGTCAGATGCGGAAAACCGGGGAACGGCTTCCAGACCTGCTTCCTTTTAACGGTGAAAGTTCCGACCGGATCTACTGACGCTTCAACGCTTTCAACCGGTACCTCCAAGAGCCATTCGCCAGGTGCATCGGCGCCGGATTTTCAGCTTAGGAAGATTTACTTCCTTTATCCGGCTCTCTGGGCCGACACGATCCAGGTTACTAGTTCCTGTCATCGGCAAATTATTATTCTTGAATAATGATATTAGCACAGCAAATGATCCCTGTCAACCATATCATTGATTTGTTAAAAAATTTTTTTCCATAGAATCATTCCCAATCTAACCTGGTGGAAATCTGTATACAAACCCTTTTTTGAGTTATTTTGCAAGTACGTCTTAATAATTTTCCTGACCCTGTTAGTTATTTCTGTATATATACTGAAATAGTCAAGGAAATCTATTAAAGCTTCTTCAACTGGTTGTTTTTCCCCCCAAACTTCTGTCCAATTCTGAAACTGCAGCTCATAACCGCTGAAATAAAGATAATTCAGGGGATATATAATATTATAATGGTTTTCAGGCATTGTTTTATTTAATATCTCCTCCCACAGATCCAGTCGGCCCGAACAGGGCTTGCTGCCAGAAGCAATATCGCAGAGTAAACACCATGAACAGGAAACATCCATCATCCTGGCTAAGGCCTCAAAACTGCGCACGCCTGGATTAAGAGAAGCAAAAACTAGATCATAGTGATCTGCTGGTAAATTTTCTCCTGGGTTAAACTCCTCCCATAATCCGTTAATAATTTCTATTTCGTTGTTCAGATTATGTTCATTTATTTTCTTTTCAATCAAGCTGACCATCGCTGAAGATGGTTCAACGGCAGTGACCCTGGCCCCCCGCTGGGCAAAAGCCAGTGAAAAATCACCAGCGCCGGCACCAATGTCAAGGACCTTTAGCCCCTTCAAATCGATACTTTTTTCTTCAAGCAATTTGAGAGTGCGGCATATCCTGCTCTGCATGCGATCAGATGTAGAAAGTCGGCCGATCTGCTTTGCCATTTTATCCCAGCGACTTACTGTATCCATTCTTGCCGGTAAAATGTTGTCATCATTTTTTTTAAGTGCAGAATTCCAGGCATCTACCCAATACCTTACTTTTTCTTCCCGGCTATCATCAAACGGCTTATTTATAGATTTAATGCTGTTCACTTCCTGTTTTAATAAATATTATGGAAAAACGGCTAAAGCTGTGTTATAATTATAGCACGATAACTACACATTGTAACACCGACATTTTTTTTAGGTATTTAGTGCCACGCGTAAGCTATAATGTAACACGAGGTGTTTTTTGTTTAAAAATATTCTTAAAAAAATTGCGTCTCTGCTGATTGTAATGCTGGGGGTAAGCATCATAACCTTCTTTCTGGTTGAATTGGCCCCGAGTGATCCTGCAGAAATAATGCTGATCAAAAGGGATATAGAAATAACGCCGCAAAACCTCGCCGCCACACGCAGTCTTATGGGTCTTGACGGCCCGCTGCACGTTCGCTATTTCAACTGGCTGAGCCGGCTTATGCATGGCGATTTAGGTATTTCATATAATAGCGGTCAGCCGGTACTTAAAGAAATAATGAGCCGTCTGCCAGCAACCTTGACTTTAACCGCAGGTGGAATGATCGCGATGATTTTAATTGCCTTTCCTCTGGGGATAGCTGCTGCATTGTTCAATAAAACCCTGATTGATCACATCAGCCGCCTGGTAGCCCTGGTTGGGGCTTCTCTTCCTTCATTTTACATTGGTTTGCTTTTGATCAGTTATATTGCAGTCCCTTCCAGTTGGCTGCCGGTCATGGGTTCGGGTAGCTGGAAGCACCTCATTCTACCATCCTTAACTCTTGGCTTTGGCCTGGCAGCCACCTACGCCCGTTTATTAAGGGCAGGCCTGCTGGAAGTGCTGCAGCTGGATTATGTAAGAGCAGCGAGGGCACGCGGCCTCAAGGAAACTGTTGTAGTGGGCATTCATGCCCTGCGCAACGCCCTGATTCCTCTTGTTACTGTATTAGGCCTTTCCCTGGGCAGCCTGCTGGGAGGAACAATTGTGGTTGAGCAGGTTTTCGCCTGGCCGGGTGTAGGCCGTTTGGCTGTTCAGGCTATCTTTAATCGCGACATACCTGTTTTACAGGGTTACGCCCTGTTCATGGCTATTATATATGTTTTTGTTAATCTGGCTGTCGATTTATCATATCACTACCTTGATCCCCGGATTCGCCTGGGAGAAAAGGAGGCTGGATGATGTTAACCAGGATAACACGCGATCCGGCCTCACTGGTCGGCTTAATTATTATTATTCTGGTTTTTCTTACAGCCCTGCTGGCACCACTGGCAGCGCCGCACGACCCGGAACCTGTTGTGTTAGGACAACGTCTTTTACCACCTGATCGTGACTATCCTCTAGGCACAGATTCCCTGGGTCGCTGCCTTTTTTCCCGAATTCTATTCGGAGCAAGAATAACCCTCACTTACTCGCTCTCTATTCTGTTAGTAATAATGGCCGTCGGCATCCCCCTTGGCATGCTTGCCGGCTTCAGGGGAGGGTTGGCAGACTCAGTAATTATGCGCCTGGTTGATATGATCCTGGCTTTTCCCAATCTTATCCTGGCCCTTGTCTTGATCGGCATTTTCGGACCCGGCCTGTTTAATGTTATGCTGGCTTTAGCTCTTGTCTCATGGGTTGGCTATGCCCGTGTAGCCCGGGGTATGGTTCTTTCGATTAAAGAAAAAGAGTATATTTCCGCTGCAAAAATATGTGGAACCAGGGGAATTAAGCTACTGTGGAAGCACGTAATGCCAAATCTGCTTCCTCCGCTGGTAGTTCTGGCAACATTGGATCTGGGAAAACTGATCCTGTCAATTGCCACCCTCTCCTTTCTCGGCCTGGGAGCGCAACCACCAACGCCTGAATGGGGAGCTATGATTAACGATGCCCGCCCCTTTATGCAAACAGAACCACGGCTTATGCTCGCTCCGGGACTGGCTATTGGTTTAACGGTATTGGGGTTTAACCTGCTTGGAGATGGTCTCAGGGATATTCTCGACCCCCGTTCGTCAGTTAATAATACCTTAAATAAAAATTATCTGACCTGGACACTTCCTGGTGGAGAAAGGAAATAATATGCTGGATCAGAACAGGACAAAACAGAAAGTTCTTGAGGTTATGGATCTCTCCACTTCATTTTATACCTCATCAGGTATTATCCGGGCAGTAAAAAACGTTAACCTCAGCCTGTATAAAAACCAATGTCTGGCCCTGATCGGCGAAAGTGGCGCCGGCAAAAGTGTTACCTCTCTTTCCATTATGCGCATGGTTCCATCGCCGGGGACAATTTGTGGGGGAGCAATCATGATGAATGGACGCAATCTGCTTGAGATGCCCGGTAAAGAATTCAGAAAGCTTAGAGGTACTCAACTATCAATGATGTTTCAGGATCCACTCGCCTCTTTAAATCCTGTAATTACTGTTGGGGCACAGATCAGGGAAACAATTCTTGCTCACCGGAAAACGAAAAAAAAAGAGGCAGAAATGTTCGCCCTCGAAAAACTTCGGGCATTAAAACTACCGGCGCAAAGAGTTTATAACAGCTACCCCTTCCAGCTGAGTGGTGGTATGCGGCAGAGGGCTTCACTGGCCCTGGCCCTGATTCTTCATCCGCAAATCCTGATTGCCGATGAGCCTACTTCCTCTCTTGATGTAACCCTGCAGGGGCAAATACTGGCTGAGCTTAATCGCCAGTTATCTGAATGCTGTCTTTCACTGCTCTTTATAACGCACGACCTCGCTGCTGCTGCTTCAATTGCCAACCGGGTTGCAGTTATGTATGGAGGAATGATTGTAGAGGAAGGCCCTTTGAGAGAAGTCTTCAATAACCCCTGCCACCCGTATACGCGGGCGCTAATCAAGTCACACCCTTCATTTTGCAGTAGTAACCGACTTGAAGCAATCACAGGAAGCGCTCCCCGAACCTTTGAAAATATTGAAGGATGCCCTTTTCACCCCCGCTGCAACGAAGTTAAACCTTTATGCAGGGAGATAATTCCTTCAACCGAACCGGTTAGCAGCAAGAGAAGCGCTGCCTGCCATTTACTTACATTTGCGGGTAGTCAAGCCGGGCAAGGAGGCTCTTCCTGATTATTTTAAAAACCATCAACCTGAGTAAACATTACAAGGCAAAGCGCAGCAAATCGGTTGAAATCGTCCGGGCTGTAGATCGGGTTTGCATTTCTCTCAGGGATCGCTCAAGTGTTGGCCTGGTTGGAGAAAGCGGTTGCGGTAAAAGCACCTTGCTACGCCTGTTACTGAAACTGGAAAAACCAAGTGAAGGGGACATTTTATTCCATGGTATGAGTTATTCAGAATTCACCGATAAAAAAACAATTGAATTCCGCAGGGAAGTGCAGGCTATTTTTCAGGACGCAGCCGCTTCCCTTAACCCCAGGCTCACGGTTGGCCGGTTAGTTGCCGAACCTCTGACCAATTTCCGGGGTTCCTTTTCAGAGTCTGCCATAAAAGAAAAGGTTGCAGTTGTGTTGGAACAGGTCGGCCTGGATTCTATGAGCATAAATCACTACCCACATGAATTTAGCGGAGGCCAGCAGAGGAGAATCGCCATAGCCAGGGCTATGATCGCGCAACCCAAACTAATTCTCTGCGATGAAGCTACCTCAGGGCTTGATGTCTCCGTTCAGGCTCAGTTGTTAAACCTTCTTCTTGATTTACAACAGAAGCGCGGGCTTCATTATCTGTTTGTATCACATGATCTCGCAATTGTTCGCTATCTATGCCCACAGATCATGGTTATGTACGGAGGCCAAATTATTGAAACCATCCCCACTTCCATGCTTAAGATGGCGGCACATCCTTATACCGTGGCACTGCTGGCTGCTGAACCGGCCTTACAGCCGGATAAAAAAATTAAACTTTTAGAGGGGGAACCTCCTGACCCGGCCGACTATGGACCAGGTTGCCGTTTCTACCCCCGTTGTTCAGAACGGAATAAAGAGTGCCTTTTTGAAAATCCCTCGCTAAAGGAAATTCAAGCCGGGCACCAAGTTGCCTGTCGTTTGTTTAAATAGTTGCATTTTTGCCCGGAATACCCTGCAGACTTAATTATTAAAGAGGAGAGTGCTATCATGAAAAATTGGAAACGAATTACCTTATTTTGGATGTTGATCTTTATCCCGGTCATAATGTTGTCTTCGTGCACAACAGAAAACCAGGTCACAGATTCCAACCCGGAAGTAATTGAGAACCTGGAAGTAATTGAAGAAAGTCCGGCTAGGGATACCCTTCTAATCGGCCTGGGGCGTGATTTTTACTACGGTCCGGAGGATAGAACCTTTTTACACGGCAGTACCAATGTCTGGGAAAGCCTGGTTTATCTTGATGCCAACCTCAATGCACAGCCCTGGCTTGCCAGCGATTTTTATCCATCTGAGGACGGCCGAATCTGGACTTTTGCATTGCAGGAAGGAATCAAGTTCCATGACGGCAGTATTATGAATGCCGAAGTAGTAAAAGATAATCTTCAGCGACTAAGCAAACACCCGGGCACAGCTCAACCATATAGTGAATTGGTCGACATTCGTGTTGTCGATGATTTGACCATAGAAGTTGAACTTGCAGTTCCGATGCCGGCCTTCCCTGAAATGATCAGTTATTTCCCCTGTGCCATTTTCAGTCCCCTGGTTCTCAATGAAGAGAATAACGGGCTAACAGAGCCAATTGGTACCGGCCCTTACAAGTTTGAAGAATACGGAAATGATCAAATTACCCTCGCCGCATTTAACGAATACTGGAACGGAAAACCGGAAATCGATAAGGTTATTTTTAAATATATCCCCGATGCAAACACGCGAGTGGCTGCCCTGCTGGCGGGTGAAGTTGATGTGCTGGCAGACGTGGGTGTTATTCTTCCGGAACAGGTACCCTTGCTGGAAGTAGAGCCCTCTATTGAAATTATGACGGTTGAAGTTTTAACCACAATTTACATGCATTTTCAGACAGAAAGTGAGCCTTTTCACAACTCCGAACTGCGCAGGGCTGTAACCATGCTCCTGGACCGGGAAGAGCTAGTGGCAACAATGCTTGAAGGTATAGGCAGACCAGCTCAGGGAGTTATTACTCCGCTGGCCGAATACTGGATCAATCCTGCCTCAACACCTGCATACGATCCTGATGAAGCAACCGCATTAATCAACCGTCATCTGCAGGGAAACACGAATATCAAATTACTGGTAAATACAGCCTGGACTGCACGCTGGCCCATGCTTTCTATCGCCCAGTACCTTCAGACTGAGCTTAATGCCAGGGGTTTCAATGCTGAAATACTAAGCCTTGAAGCAGGTGCCTACAATGATGCAGTTAAAACAGGAGATTACAACATAACTTTTACTCCCTGGACAGGGAGTGATCCGGACGATTTTTTCAGAACCTGGATATTGTCAACCGGTAGTTTTAACCTTAACAGAGGTATGCTTTTTAGTAATTCAGGAGTTGATATTTTAATTGAGCAGGCAGCAAGCGAGATGGATCAGCGGAATCGCCGCAACCTTTACTTCACACTCCAGGATATCGTGGCTGAGGAAGCGCCGATTTCACCTATTTATCATGATATGACAGTCTATGCAGCCCGAGATTATGTTAAAAACTTTTGTATGGATTTTAATTTCAGACCCAACCTCCATTCTGTACGATTTGAATAAATTTATAAGCGCACAGGCTAAAGCTGTGCAGTTTTTAACCCAAAACTGGTAAAAAAAGAAAAGGGCCTTTAAACCCTTTTCTTTTTTATTTACATGATTTCAACATTGCTGGTAATGTAAGCAGGTATTTGATCACTTTAAACAGAATGCCTGTTTATTAATTATTATTCATAATTGCCGATACAAATATGTAGGAGGTGCTAGTATGCTCAGAAGTGTAAAATATAAACTTGCCTTAATAGGCATATTTCCAATAGTAATCTTTTTAAGCTTACTCTTCTTTCTTTTCGTTCCTTTGACCGGTAACCTTGCCGATAATCTTGTTGAAAACAACCTGCTGATGAAGCTCAATGGTGATATAAGGTCTGCTCACCTCTATATGACTGAGCACTTTGGTGAGTTGGAATACAAAGAAGGAAGAATATATAGTATTATCAATCACACTATATCGGAATATGTGGCACAACCTGCAGAATCTGAAAATGGACTGGAAAACAGGATCGATGAGGTCGTTGAAAGGAAATACCTGCTTGAGTCAGAAAGGCCTCTGGCCGATTTACCCAACCTGCACGATTTCGTAGATCAGCTGGGGCAGGACCTGGGCATAGTCGCAACTATATTCGTCGTGGAAAGTAATGACTTCATACGCCTGACAACAAATATCAGGGGCGATGATGGTAACCGGGCTGTTGGGACATACCTTGGAACAGACAGCGCCGCATTTGAAACTGTCCAAAGGGGAGAGCTGTACATCGGGGAGGCAGACATCCTGGGTGAACCTTACTACACTGCTTATGATCCAATCATACAGGGAGCTGATGTAATAGGAATACTCTTTATCGGTATTCCCCTGGATCAGGCCAATGCTATAATCGGCGAAGGAATGTCGGGACTGACCAAACAGTTGATAATCTGGACCGCTGTTATACTAATATTAACAGCGCTGATTATTCTCTTCATTTCACGGCCGATTATCCGTAATGTTGGAGACTCGACCTCCTTTATTGTTGATCGGCTTGCAACAGGCGATTTCAGCGTTGATGTTCCCGATTATACCCAAAATATAAAAGACGAGTTTGGTGAACTGGCCCGCGGCCTGTCCAGTATGACTAAAAACCTGCGCAGCCTGATAAAACAGTCAGCAGATCTATCATCAGGAGTGAATAGCGGAAGTGAATCTGTCTCCTCTGCCACCGAAGAAATGAGCGCTTCATTGGAAGAGCTCTCCGCCTCAACAAACGAATTTGCCAGCAATGCACAAAATTTAAGTGAAAACTCACAGGCAATGGCGGAATCAAGCACAAAAATTCTTAAGCGGGCCGATGATGGAAATAAAGCAATAGAAGAAGCTGTAAACCAAATGCAAGTTATTAATAAACGCGTCAGTGAGCTTCAGGTAGTTATCCAGGAAGTAGACCAGCGCTCCAGCGACATTGGAAAAATATTAAGCGTAATCACCGACATCGCCGATCAAACAAATCTTCTGGCCCTCAATGCAGCAATTGAGGCTGCCCGTGCAGGCGAGCAGGGACGTGGTTTTGCCGTTGTTGCCGAGGAAGTGAGGAAGCTTGCAGAACAATCGGCCGGCGCTGCCAGTGAAATCGGCGAATTGATTACGGCGACACAGGATGAAAGCAAAAAAGCGCTTGAAAGTATGGCCCTGGGTGTAAAAGATGTTGAGTCGGGAACTGAAGTTGTATCACGTTCCGGAATAACATTTGCAGAAATATTGAACGAGGTAGAAGCAATATCAAAACAGGTTGAAAGCACAGCATCTGCTGCCCAGGAACTCAGTGCAGGATCGGAAGAGATGGCCGCATCAATTGAAGAACAGTCGGCAACCATGGAAGAGATGGCGGCAACTGCCGAAGAATTGAGGGGAGCTTCTGAAAGCCTTTACCAGGAACTGCAGAAGTTTAAGCATGAATAAATAAATACGCAGCCATTCAGGATAGATAATCAGCCGGACAAGAACCTGTAATCTTTAAAACAGTAGACTTTTGGGTTCTTTCCGGATTTTTATATTCTTTAACCCTTTTTGAGTTTAGCCTTATCAATCAGCTTCTCCCCGGTAAGCCTTGCCCGCTTTAGAGTAGCTTTGTTTCTTCCACTAATCAGGCATGTTAACCATTTCTCGTTAGAAAACATAAGTTAAGGCTATCTTAATGTGGCTTCTCCGGGCTAATTTGTTTATAATTAACTGAGTTGGGAGGGTAATGATCATGGCAAACGAAAATCATACTCCAATGAATAAAACAATCCCCTGGCTCGGCGGCAAATACGCAGGAGAACTTTTCAACGGCATTCCTCATGGAACGGGAAGAATAATCCTTAGTAATGGAACC
>Ga0334883_1000316_pt1 | contig 90162 bp, 61 predicted proteins | sample GraSluR1_MG_6_FD_207230 | JGI IMG/M metagenome (GOLD analysis project Ga0334883, IMG submission 207230) | Sludge microbial communities from methane-producing bioreactor in Wageningen University, Netherlands - Granular Sludge_09_05-R1 | ecosystem: Engineered > Bioreactor > Anaerobic >... | reverse complement strand
CGTTCTCCCCCCTCCTCCCGTCTCGCCGGTCGTATCGGCGAGTAAGGGAGAGGGGGGTTGGGGGGGTGAGGTGACGTGAGTCGGCGCCCGCCCAGAACCTGCATAATCTGAGTTTCCAGCCCGACTCGGTGGGTCCGTGACCCGCCGAAATACGTTTTCGGCCGCACGTCCAGAAGCGCGGCCGAGAAGCCCGCCTTCGCCAAGAGTGTCATTCCGAGAGCGTCCGCTCCCGGCAAGAGCAGCTCGAAGAATCTCCCGGCATTCAGCGAGATTCCTCGCCCAAGCGGCGCAAGCCTGGCCTTGCGCCGCCCGGGCTTGCGACGCCGACGCTCCAGAATGACATGAAACGGACGGGCCGGACTTCTCGGCCGCGCTTCTAGCCGCGACGCTCACGCTCCAGAACCTGGTGCAAGCTGCCGATGAACCACACGGCGGGGTCGTCCTGCCGCGCCAATTGCGATACCGACACGCCGGGGGCGAGTTGCGCCTCCGGCGCAATGCTGTGCAGAGGCACCAGCACGAACTGGCGCTCAGAGGCGTGAGGATGGGGAAGGGTGAGAGTGGCGTCACGCATGGCGACGCCCTCGAAGAGGATGATGTCGATGTCGATGACCCGCGGTCCCCAGTGGCGCGTAGCCCTGCGGCCCAGGTCGACCTCGATGGACTTTGCCAGCGCCAGCAACCGGGGCGGGGAAAGAGCGCAGCGGATTGAGGCGGCCATGTTGTAGAACGCCGACTGCTCCGTGTCACCCCAGGGGGCCGTTTCGTAGACCGGCGACAGGCGCAGCAGCTCGACGCCGTGGGCCAGCGCCAGACGCGCCGCGGCCAGCGACAGGTGATACCCGCGCCGGCCGATGTTCGATCCCAAACTGAGCTGTACCAGTGCCACCGAAGCGTCCTAACAGGCCCGCCAGGGAAAGCCGCGACGGATCGAGGACACCCCGTCGTCGGCGGCGGTGATGCGCCGAACCGCCGCGGGAGAGAGCGAGAAGCCACGCTCCTGCAGGGCGGCGTCGGGGTCCACGCGGAGCTTGAGCCGGAAGCACAGATCGCAGTCGCGCAAAGCGATGACCTGCTGGGTCTGTAGCCCGTCCAGCGCGCGCAGGGCCTCCCAGGCGGCGAGAGAGATGTCGTCATCCGGATCGCCCACGCCGACGGCAACCTTCAGCCGCGCTACCGCGGCCTGATAGTTCTGCAGGCGCTGATCGATCATCGCCAGCTTGTAGTGGGCATAGGGGTCTCGCGGGGAGATCTCCACCCAGCGGGCCGCGGCCTGCCTTGCCCTTTGAACCTCACCGGCGCTCTCGCAGGCCGCGGTCAGCATGGCCAGCAGCGGGATATCCGTGGGCTCCGCGACCAGCTCATCGAAGCACGCCTCAATCGCCTCGATGTGGTTTCCCGCAGCCAGGCGGTCTCTTGCGGCCGCCAGAATGTCCTCAGAAGGTCTCACAAACACGCCTCCTCAACTCAGGACGGCAGTCAGACGGCAGGCTCGCACGACCGGCCACGGTGGGGCCGGACAAGCCGGGCGAAGAGGTCTAGCCCTCGCCCGACGCCTCCTCGGCGGCGCCGTCTGCCTCGGGCAACTGCCCTGTCTCCAGGATCGCCGCCACCTCGTGCTGGTCCAGGGTCTCCTTTTGCAGCAGGACCTCCACCAGCAGCTCCAGCTTCTCGCGATGCTCCACGAGGATGGACGTCGCCGTCTCGAAGCAATCGTCCACGATGCGGCGGATCTCGGCATCGATCTGCTTGGCGATCTCTTCGCTGTAGTTGCGCTCTTCGCTCAGTTCCCTGGCCAGGAAGATGGGGCCGTGCTTCTTGCCGTAGGCCAGGGGGCCGAGGGCATCGGTCATGCCGTACTCGGTCACCATCTGCCGGGCCATCTCCGTCACCCGCTCCAGGTCATTGGCCGCTCCGGTGGTCATGTCATCCAGAACGAGGACCTCGGCGGCGCGGCCTCCCAGGGCCTGGGCCATGCGATTGGTGATCTCGGTACGGGTCATCAGATAGCGGTCGTCTTCCGGCAGGCTGATGGTATAGCCCAGAGCCATGCCGCGCGGGAGAATCGTGACCTTGTAGGTGGTATCGAAGTCGGGGAGCATGCCGCCGACCAGGGCGTGACCGGCCTCGTGGTACGCAAGGACCTTGCGCTCCCGATCCCGGATGACCCGGCTACGCCGCTCGGGCCCGGCGATGACACGCTCGATGGCCTCATCGAAGTCCGGCATGTCGATGGTCTTCTTCTTCCGCCGCGCCGCCAGGAGGGCCGCCTCGTTCACCAGGTTCTCGATGTCGGCGCCGGAGAACCCCGGGCTGCGGCGCGCCAGGGTCTTGACATCCACCTCCGGCCCCACCGGCTTGTCCTTGGTGTAGATATGGAGAATGGCCTCGCGCTCGACCACGTCTGGATTGTCCACCACGATGCGCCGGTCGAAACGCCCGGGGCGCAGCAGCGCCGGGTCGAGGATGTCGGGGCGGTTCGTGGCCGCCAGGATGATGATGTCGGCGTTGGGGTCGAAGCCGTCCATCTCCACAAGCAGCGCGTTCAGCGTCTGCTCGCGCTCGTCGTGGCCGCCGCCGAGGCCGGCGCCACGCAGCCGCCCCACCGCATCCAGCTCGTCGATGAACACGATCGCCGGCAGATGCTGCTTGGCCTGCAGAAACAGGTCCCGGACCCGCGAGGCGCCCACGCCCACGAACATCTCCACAAAGTCCGAGCCGCTGATGTAGAAGAAGGCGCAGTTGGCCTCTCCCGCCACCGCTCGGGCCAGCAATGTCTTGCCGCAGCCCGGGGGCCCTACCAGCAGCACGCCACGGGGTATCTTCGCTCCCAGGGCCCGGAACCGCTCGGGCTCCTTGAGAAACTCCACGACCTCCTGGAGCTCCTCCTTGACCTCGTGCATCCCGGCGACGTCCTCGAAAGTGACCTTCTCGAAGTTCTCGCCCAGAAGCTTGGCCTGGCTGCGGCCGAAGGACAGCGCCTGGCCGCCACTCATGCGCATCTGGCGCATGAAAAACACCCACAGCAGCACGAGCACGGCCAGGGGGATCACCAGGTTGCCGGCGACGGCCAGCAGTTGGTCGCTCGCAGACCGTTGCACGTGGTCGAACTTGGTGCCTGTCTTTGCCGCCATGTCCTGGAGCTTCTCGAGCCTCAACTCGGTGAGCGGCACGCTAACCCGGAAGCGCTCGAAGTCACCCTCGTAGTTCTGCCGCCCGCGGGTACTGAAGCTACCCGTAACCTGCTGGCGGCCCACGTTGGTCTTCATCTCCGCGATGTAGCCCTTCTCGAGCGCATCGTAGAAGTCGATGACGTTCTCGAAGACCTTCTCCGGCTTGTTGGCGTTCAGCCGCGGGTACATGTACAGCGCGTAGCCCAGGGCGAACAACAACACGAGTACGACTAGGGGGCTTTGCTTTGGCATCGAATCCGTCAGAAGAGTCCTGACGGCCTCCTGTTCACGTGGTAGCGGCTCCGCGGATCTGTGAGCCGCGGCGGGCGCCGCCCGAGGTGCCATCCTGCCCCCCGGAAGCGCGCATTCGCCGTGCGACTAGTCCTCCTCCGCCCGCTCCCAGCACAGCCGCACACAGCTTCGCGTCGTTGCACAAACACAGACGGACCGGGCCACACATAGCCCTCCGACCCAGGCTATGCCCCGGTCCTCGTCCAGCACTATGGGCACTTTTCGGCGTTCGCGCCGGGGTACCTTCTTATCGGTGAAAACGTCCTGCAACTTCTTGGACCCCGTCATGCCTACAGGGGCCACGCGATCCCCATCCCGCCACCACCGCACGAGGAGCCGGCCTCCGAGCTTCGCCGCATCGAGGAAGGCCACACACGGCTCCCCCCGGGGCAGCCGTGGTGGCGGAGCCGACGTCGTCGCCTGCAAGACCCCGCCTCCGGGCAGTTCCACCGCGCCGGGCACCGCCAACCGGGCCTGCCAGTCCGCGCAGATCTCGGCATCGGCTGGCCCATATGACAAGACCAGATGATTATAACCGCGCTCGGCACGAACAGCAAAGGGCAGATGTAAAACCGCGCCCGTACGTCCCGTTACCGCCAGGCGCTCCAGGTCGCACAGGTGCCCCATGCTCAGACCCGCGAGACTGCCGCGCAGCTTCCCTACGGCCAGACGCAGCACTCGTGAACGCAGGCCCGCAGGCAGCCCGCAGAGCCCCTCCAGTTGCAGGTGCACCGCCCCCCCCTGCGTCAAGGCCAACCGGTCGAAGTGCGCCCCGGCGATCTCGTCGGTCCATTCCAGCTCCCGCTCCACGGTAGCGGCCAGGCGCAGCAGGGCGTCCTGCACCCCAGGAGCGTACTCGGCCTGCAAGAGCGGGATCAGCCGTAGCCGCACCCGGTTGCGCAGGTAGGTATCCGCGTCCTGGTTGGTATCGTCCCACAGCGGCTCTAGTCCCGCGGCGGCGCAGTATTCGCCGGTCTGCTCCCGGGTTAGCTCGATCAACGGCCGGATCACATCGCCGTTCACCGGCGGGATGCCGCGCAGACCCGCCGGGCCTGAGCCGCGCAGGATGTTCATCAACACCGTCTCGGCGCGGTCGCCGGCGGTGTGCCCCACGGCGATCCGTGTACCGGGCCGCCGGGAGGCCAGGCGCCGGAGAAACCCATAGCGGGCGGCGCGCCCCGCCTCCTCCAGCGAGATCCGCCCCTCGGCGGCCAGGGCGGGCACCGACACCTGCTCCCAGTCGAAAGGCACCGACCAGTCGCGGCACAGCGCTGCGAGCGTTTCCAGATCGGCATCCGCCTGCTCTCCGCGCATGCCGTGGTGCAGGTGGGCGGCGGAGACGCGGATTCCCAGATCGGCGCTCAGGTGCAGCAGGGCGTGCAGGAGCGTGAGCGAGTCCTGGCCCCCGGACAGACCCACCAGCACGTGCGCGCAGTCTCCGAGCATGTCGTAGCGCCGCAGGGTCGTCGCGATTTGCTGCCTGATGCTCTGCTCCGCCGGAAGTCGACCGGACACCTGTGCACCACCCGTAACACGGCGGCCCCACCGCTGCGGTGGGGCCGCTGCTCGTTCGCGGACCGGTCGGCGGCGGGCCTGCTCTACCCCGTCAAGCGGTCCAGAGCCTTCTGGTAGATCTCCCGGGTCCTCGCCACCACCTCGCCCGGCAGCTCCGGGCCCGGAGGCTCCTTGTTCCAGTCCAAAGTCTCCAGATAGTCGCGGACGAACTGCTTGTCGAAGGCCTCCTGGGGCCGACCGGGCTCGTAGCTGTCCATGTCCCAGTACCGTGACGAGTCCGGGGTGAGGGCCTCGTCGATGAGGATCATCTCCCCGTCGACCAGGCCGAACTCGAACTTGGTGTCGGCGATGATGAAGCCCCTCTGGGCCGCGTACTCCGAGGCCGCCAGATACAGCTCGATGGCCTTGCTCTCCAGCTCATCGGCCCGGGCCTGCCCCAGCTCCGCGGCCACCTCTTCCCTGGTCATGTCCCAGTCGTGGCCGCTCTCGGCCTTCGCCGTCGGGGTGAAGATCGGGTTGGGCAACCGTTCGGACTGCACCAGGCCCGCGGGCAGCCTGTGGCCACAGACCTCCCCGGTCTGCTGATACGACTTCCACCCGCTCCCCGCCAGGTATCCGCGCACGATGGCCTCGACCTTGATCACTTCCGCCTTCTTGCACCACATCGACCGGCCGCCCAGGACATCCTCCATCTCCCGCACGGGGGCCGGGAAGTCCCCGACCTCCGCGCTCAGCAGATGGTTGTCGATGATTCCTTTGAGCCGCTCGAACCAGAACAGCGACATGGCGGTGAGGATCTTCCCCTTGCCGGGGATGCCGTTGGCCATGATCACATCGAAGGCCGAGATGCGGTCGGTGGCCACGATGAGCAGGCCCTCCTCGTACTCCCAGATATCCCGCACCTTCCCCGAACGGCCAAGGAGGGCACCGGGAAGATCGGTCTTGAGAACTGTGTGTTCAGGGGTAGCGGACATGAAGGTGCCTCCTGGGCTCGCCTTTCTCTGGGTCGTGTGGGGGCTTCGGTATGTCGTCGGCGTCGCCGTTGCCTGCTAGCTGTATGGAGGGGCCGAGTCTGCAGCCGTTCCGCGGGCCCGGCCCGGCCGTCGCCGTTGGCCACGCCTCTTTACCCAAGCCCCAGCATCTCCACCAGGGCTCCCAGATCGCTTGGGCACTTCTCCGGCTGCGGCGAGATGGCCACCGCGCGGTCGGGGTCCTTGAGGCCGTGGCCGGTGACGGTACAGACGATCGTGGCCGCATCCTTACCGAAGTACCCCTCCTCCGCCAGCTTGTACACTCCGGCGAGGGACGCCGCCGAGGCGGGCTCAACGAAGATCCCCTCCTTGGCCGCCAGGTCCTTGTACGCGACGAGGATCTCCTCATCGGTCACCGCACGGAACAGCCCGCCCGATTCGCTCACGGCGTTCTTGGCATCCTCGCTGCGGGCCGGATTGCCGATGCGGATCGCCGTGGCGATGGTCTCCGGCTTCGGACAGGGCCTGCCGGTGGCAAGAGGCGCCGCTCCGGCGGCCTGGAACCCCAGCATCGTCGGGCGCGAGGCGACCACGCCGCGCTGCAGGTACTCGCTGTAGCCCATCCAGTACGCCGAGATGTTCCCCGCATTGCCCACCGGCAGGGCGTGGAAATCCGGCGGACCACCCAGCACGTCGCAGACCTCGAAGGCCGCGGTCTTCTGGCCCTCCATGCGATAGGGGTTCAGCGAGTTGACCAGCTCGATGGGGTACCGCTCGGTGATGTCCCGCACCAGCCGCAGGCAGTCGTCGAAGTTGCCGTCGATCTGGATGGTGCGGGCCCCGTAGGTAAGCGCCTGGGCCAGCTTGCCCAGAGCGATGTAGCCGTCCGGAATGAGCACCACCGACTGCAGCCCCGCCCGGGCGGAGTACGCCGCCGCCGCCGCCGAGGTATTCCCCGTCGAGGCGCACATGGTCACCTTCATCCCCGTCTCCAGGGCCTTGGTGATCGCCATGGTCATCCCGCGGTCCTTGAACGAGCCCGTGGGGTTGAGCCCCTCGTACTTGAAGAAGATCCGCAGCCTGCCCGGGAGGCCCGGAGCGATGGCGGTGCTCTCAATCAGCGGCGTGCCGCCCTCCAGCAGCGTGACCACAGGGGTCTCGTCGGTGACGGGCAGGTACTGGCGGTACTCCTCGATCACTCCGCGCCACGGGGCTGAGAGCTTGGCTGACTTGGGCATGGTGAAGGGCTCCTGAGTGTGGCCAGGGCTGCTGGTGGCTTCCGGCGGGTTGCCGGGCACGTGGCGTAAGGCAGGCGCACAGGACGACGGCGGCGACGGCCGCACAGCATACGGGGTCTGGGGCCCGCGGCCCCAGCGGGGTGCTGGGGCAGCGCCCCGCGACGTCGGCCGTCCGGCCCCTGCGCGACTGGCCCGTCTACTTCCGCTTCCGATCCACGGCCGCCGAGACCTTGGCCGGCAGGCCCCAGATCTTGATGAACCCCTCGGAAGCGGACTGGTCGAACTTGTCCGCCGCGTCGTATGTAGCCAGGCTGTAGTCGTAAAGCGAGTCCTCAGACTCCCGCATGACCGCCTCCGCCATGCCCTTGAACAGCTTCACCGTCACATCGCCGTTCACGCGCTTCTGAGTCTCGGCCATGAACCCGTCGATGGCCTCGCGCAGCGGGGTGTACCACAGGCCGTAATAGACCAGCTCGGCCCAGCGCAGCTCGAGGTAGGGCTTGAAGTGATAGGTCTCGCGGTCGAGGGTAAGGCTCTCCAGATCGCGGTGGGCCGCCAGCAGCACCGTGGCCGCCGGGGTCTCGTAAAGCTCCCGGGACTTGATGCCCACAAGCCGGTTCTCGATCATGTTGACCCGGCCCACACCGTGGGAGCCCGCCAGTGCATTGAGCTTGCCCACCAGGGCCGCGCCCGCCATCCTCTCCCCGTCCAGAGCCACGGGGACGCCGGCCTCGAAGGTGATCTTCACATACGCCGGCTCGTCCGGGGCGTCGGCCGGGCTAACCGTCCACTCCCAGGCGTCGGCCGGCGCCTCCTTGGACGGGTCCTCGATGATGCCGCACTCGATGGACCGGCCCCACAGGTTGGTGTCGGTGGAGTACGGGCTCTCCTTGCCCACCGGAACCGGGATACCGTGCTGCGCCGCGTAGTCGATCTCCTGCTCGCGGGTCATGCCCCACTCCCGGGCCGGGGCGATGCAGCGCATCTCCGGGGCCAAGGCGGCATAGGTGACCTCGAAGCGCACCTGGTCGTTGCCCTTGCCGGTGCAGCCGTGGGCCAGGAGCGTCGCCCCCTCCTCGCGGGCCAGATCCACCTGAGCCTTGGCCAGAAGCGGCCGCGCCAGAGCGGTGAAGGCCGGGTACTTGTGCTCATACATCAGGTTCGCGGCGATGGCCCGGGTGATGAAGTCCGAGAAGAACTCGTCCCTCTTGTCCGCCACCACCGACTTGATCGCCCCGACCTTCTCGCCCTTGACCCGGATGCCCTCGTAGTCCCGCTCCTCGCCCACATCCACGGCTATCGCGATCACATCAACACCGTACTTCTCGGCGATCCAGCGAATCGCCACGGAGGTGTCCAGACCACCGGAGTACGCCAAGACGCATTTCTCAGCCATCAGCCATCGCTCCTTAGGGCGCATCTATGAAGAGATGACGGGCCCGGCCCGGCAGGGCGCCGTCGCTAACACCATCGCGGTGAGAGCATTGTAGCACAAAGGGGACGTGGGGCTAAAGGGGCGCCGAGGGGAAACACGGAGCCCCTCCGGGAGCAAGCGACTGAGGCCCGCATCGCGCAGAGCACTCGGGGCAAGAGGCCATCCTCGCAGGGCGCCGCCGAGCGTGCAGGGCCTCAGGTAGGCCCTCACGAAACCGATGGCGAACCTGGTGCTACCGGTTGTCGCGCGGCGTCCACTCCGCCTCAAGGAGCCCTCGGCCATGACCACCAGACCGATCGTCCCGCTACTGCTCTGCCTGGCGTCCCTTGTCTGGTCGCAGGCGCCTGTGGCCCTCGCCGATCTCGTCGCCGAGGGCGCAAAGCTCGTGCCGGTCCCGGGGGAGTACCGGTTCACCGAAGGCCCCGCGGTGGCTGCCAATGGCGACGTTTACTTCACCGACATCCCGAACAACCGCATCCACCGCTGGTCTCCGGATGGGACTGTGTCCGTGTTCTTCGAGCCCACGGGCGGCGCCAATGGTCTGTACTTCACCAGGGGCGGCAACCTGCTGGCCTGCGAGGGCTCCAAGGGCCGCGTGGTCGCCATCGACCCGGCGGGCGGGATCGCCATCATCGCCTCCCAGTACGAGGGCAGGCGGTTCAACAGCCCCAATGACCTGTGGATCGACCCGGCGGGCGGTGTCTACTTCACCGATCCGGTCTACGGCCGCGAGGTGGTTCAGGACGGGGAGCACGTGTACTATGTCCCACCGGACCGCGAGACGCCGGTGCGCGTCATCGATGACCTCGTCCGCCCCAACGGCGTCATCGGGACCCCGGACGGCAGGACGCTCTACGTCGCCGACCACGGGGCCAACAGGACCTACCGCTACGGCATCCGGCCGGATGGAACGTTGGCGGATAAGGCGTTGTTTTGCGAGAGCGGCTCCGACGGCATGACCCTCGACGAGCACGGAAACCTCTACCTCACCGGCGCGGGAGTGCTGGTGTTCAGCCCGGGAGGGGAGCAGATTGGGGCCCTCGAGATTCCGCAGCGCCCGACGAATCTGTGCTTCGGCGGACCGGACCGCAGGACGCTACTGATCACCGCCCGGACCACGGTGTACACGCTGCCGATGCGCCTGAGGGGTGCAGGTGCGGAAGCAGAGTGAGGACGGGCGGGGTAGCCACCTGCGGGGCCTCGGATGCAATCGTCTGCAGAGGCGGGCGAGAAGCCGGTTCTGCCGCCAGGATGTCATCCTGAGCGTCAATCTCGCGTCGCAAGATAGCGAATAATCCCGGTGAATGCCGGGAGATTCTTCGAGCTCATCTTGCCGGGAGCGGGCGCTCTCACAATGACATCCCCGGCGAAGCCGGACTCCTCGGCCGCACCTCTATCCGCCCGCCGGGATCGTCGCCGCCACCACGGCGCGCAGTCGCGCCATCAGCTCATCCTCCGGGGGCTCCACGTCTCCCAGCGGGTACGGCACCCCCAGGGCCTCCCACTTATCCCGGGCCATGCTGTGATAGGGCAACAGCTCCACCCTCTGCAGGCCCGGGAGGCCGGCAACCATCCGCAGCAACGCCCTCAGGTCCTCCTCGCGATCGGTCCAGCCGGGCACCACCACGTGACGGACCCATACCGCCGTGCCGGTCTGCTTGAGGACCTCGATGAAGCGCAGGACCCTGTCCATGTGATGGCCGGTGAGAGCCTTGTGGCGATCCGGGTCGGAGTGCTTGACATCCAGAAGCACCAGGTCGGTGTGCCGCAGGCATTCCTCCACATCGGCGTCTAGGTAGAAGCCGCAGGTGTCCAATGCGGTGTGGATGCCCGCCTGCTTGCAGCCGCGGAGAATCTCCAGTGCGAAGGGCGCCTGCATCAGGGGCTCGCCGCCGGAGAGCGTGAGCCCGCCGCTGCTGCGGAAGTACGGCCTGAGCCTCAGCACACGGTGCACCACCTCCGCGCTGTCCATCTCGTGGCCCAGGCCGGGGTCCCACATATCCGGGTTGTGGCAGTAGCGGCAGCGCATGGGGCAGCCCTGGAGGAAGACCACGCAGCGCAGGCCCGGCCCATCCACGGCGCCCAGCGACTCCACCGAATGAACCTTCCCGATCACCGGCATCCCCTCACAGGCGGCCGTGGAATGTGCGCGAGATGACCTCTTCCTGCTGCTCCCGGCTCAGGCGGTGGAAGTTCACCGCATAGCCCGACACCCGCACGGTGAGATTGGGGTACAGCTCCGGATGCTCCATGGCCGCGCGCAACTGCTCCTGGGAAAGCACGTTGACATTCAGATGGTGCGCCTTCTGAGAGAAGTAGCCGTCCAGCACGCCGACGAGGTTGTCCACGCGGGCCTCCTCGCTGCTGCCCAGCGTGTTCGGCGGCATCGTCACCGTGCAGGAGATGCCGTCACGGCAGCAGGCGTACGGAATCTTCGCCACCGAGTTGAGGGAGGCCAGGGCACCGTGCTCGTCCCTATTGTGCATGGGATTGGCGCCCGGAGCGAAGGGCTCGCCGATGTGACGGCCGTCCGGCGTGCTCCCGGTCTTCTTCCCGTAGACCACATTGGAGGTGATGGTCAGAATCGACAGCGTCGGCTCCGCTCCGCGGTAGGTGGCGTGCCTCTTGAGCTTGGCCAGGAACCTCTGCACCACATCCACGGCGATGGAATCGGCGCGGTCGTCGTCATTGCCGAAGGCCGGGAAATCGCGGTTGGAGTAGAAGTCCGTGATGAGGCCCCTGTCATCCCGGACCACACCCACCCGGGCGTGGGCGATGGCGCTCAGTGAGTCCGCCACCACCGAGAGCCCCGCGATACCGAAGGCCATGTACCTTCTGACCTGCGTGTCGTGCAGACTCATTTGCAGACTCTCGTAGGCGTACTTGTCGTGCATGAAGTGGATGACATTCATCGTGTTGACGTACAGCTCGCAGAGCCACTCCAGATAGTCGTCGAAACGCTGCATGACCTCCTCGTAGTCGAGGAAGGGGCCCTTGATCGGGTCTGTCTCGGGCCCCACCTGGGCGCCGGAGATCTCGTCGCGCCCGCCGTTGAGGGCCATCAGCAGCGCCTTGGGGAGATTGCAGCGCGCGCCGAAGAACTGCATCTCCTTGCCCACCCGCATCGCCGAGACACAGCAGGCGATGCTGTAGTCATCGCCGTAATCCCGGCGCATCAGGTCGTCGTTCTCGTACTGGATGGCATCCGTCGCCACCGAAAGCCTGGCGCAGTAGCGCTTGAAGGGCTCCGGAAGCGTCTCGGCCCACAGCACCGTCATGTTTGGCTCCGGGGCCGAGCCGAGATTGGTCAGGGTATGCAGGAACCTGAAGGAGGTGCGCGTCACCAGCGTGCGGCCGTCCTGTCCCATGCCGCCGATGGCCTCGGTGATCCACAGCGGGTCGCCGGCGAAGAGCTCGTCGTAGTCAGGTGTGCGCAACTGCCGGGCGATGCGGAGCTTAAGTACGAGATCGTCCACCAGTTCCTGGGCCCCGCTCTCGTCCAGCACGCCCTCGGCCATGTCCCGCTCGATGTAGATGTCCAAGAAAGTGCTGACACGCCCGAGAGACATGGCCGCCCCATTTGCTTCCTTCAAAGCGCCGAGGTAGGCGAAGTACAGCCACTGCACCGCCTCCTCGGCGTTGGTGGCGGGTCCGCCGATGTCGTGGCCGTAGCCCGCGGCCATCTGCTTGAGGGCCTCGAGGGCATGCACCTGTACGTGCAGCTCCTCGAGCTTGCGGATCACGCTCTCGGTCAGCGGCTGCCGGGAAAGACGCGCGGTGTCCTCCTGCTTGCCGGCGATCAGGCGGTCCACACCGTACAGCGCCACCCGCCGGTAATCCCCGATGATGCGGCCACGGCCGTAGGCGTCGGGCAGGCCGGTGATGACGCCGCAGCGTCGGGCGTCCTTCATCGCGGCGGTGTAGACGCGGAACACCCCGTCATTGTGGGTGGTGCGGAACCGGAACGCCTCCTCCACCCGCTCGCTGAGCCGGTAACCATAGGCCTCGCAGGCCTGCTTGGCCATCCGCATCCCCCCGAAGGGGTTCACCGCCCGCTTCAGAGGCCTGTCCGTCTGCAGGCCGACGATGAGCTCGCGCTCGGCATCGATGTATCCCGGCGCGAAGGCGGCGACGGTGGTCACCTCATCGGTGGCGATATCCAGCACGCCCCCGGCCGCCCGCTCCCGACAGAGCAGCTCGGTGATCTGTCCCAGGAGCTCTTCGGTGCGGACCGTGGGCCCGCTCAGGAAGCTCTCATCGCCCTCGTAGGGGCGGTAGTTGAGCTGGATAAAGCCGGCGACATCCACGGACTCCTGCCATTCGCCGGCCGTGAAACTGCGCCATGCATCGCGGTTTCCCAAGGTCAACCCCCCTTGCGTCGTTGTGGTGGTGGTAGGGAACTGGCGTATCGGTCGGGCTTTGGGGCACCCGGTCGGGCCTTCCGGACAACTCGCGGCGGCCCTCAGCCCTTCTGCTCGCGTACCGCCTGGGAAAACAGCCGGATATGGGTGGGCGTCGTGCCGCAGCAGCCGCCGATGAACCTCGCCCCCGCCTCGATGAGCGCCGGGACGTAGGTCACCATCTCCTCGGCCGGCTGACGGAACACCGTCCGGCCCGAGGCCAGAATGGGCAGGCCGGCATTGGGCTTGGCCCAGATCGGCCTATCGGTGGCCCCGTGCATCTGCCGCACGACCTCAATGGCGTTCTCGATCCCACAGCCGCAGTTGGTGCCCACGATATCCGCCCCGGCGGCCTGTAGTTCCTCGGCCGCGCGGGCCGGGGTGACTCCCATCATCGTCGCGAAGCCGTTGGGCTCCTTGTCGAAGCTCATGCTGGCGGCGATGGGCAGGTCCGCCAGCGACTTGACGGCCTCCAGCGCCGCCCGCATCTCCCCCAGATCCGTCATGGTCTCGATCACGATGCCGTCCACGCCGCCCTGCAACAGGCCCTGCGCCTGCCGGGTGAAGCAGTCCACCATCGCCTCATAGCTGATACTGCCCAGCGGCTCCAGGAACTGACCTGTGGGGCCGATGGAGCCGAACACCAATGCCCGGTCCGCGGCGGCACTCTTCGACAGCTCCGCCCCGATGCGGTTGACCTCCGCCACACGCTCGCCCAGGCCGTCGCGCTGAAGGCTGAAGGGGCTGCCCCCGAAGGTGTTCGTCAGGATGATGTCCGACCCGGCCTCGACGTACGAGAGGGCCACATCCGATACAGCCTGAGGCCTGCTGAGGTTCCATTCCTCCGGCGCGGTGCCGGCAGGCAGGCCGTGGCGGCCAAGCTCGGTCCCCCAGGCGCCGTCGGTTACCAGCACGCGGTCTTGCTCCAGCAGAGACTTGAGGTCCGGCATCTTGCATCATCCTTTTGCGGGAGGGTGATGAGAAGCAAATGAGAGCCGATGGGGCGGCAATGGCGTCGTCGCCGTCGCCGTTGTGGTCGCCGTCGCGTAGGTCGGGCTTCCAGCCCGCCTCCGTGCCGTTTGTCGTCCGCCGTCCGTCGTCCGTCGTTTGCCGTTTGCCGTTGTAGGGCGGCGACCTGTGCGCCGCCGCCGTTCGTCGTTGGTAGTGGATGATCCCTTCGGCGCGGTACAGGCCCGCGCCCTACAGAGCGGCGCTGCCGAGCCGTTAGCCGTTAGCCGTTAGCCGTTAGCCGTTAGCCGTTAGCCGTTAGCCGTTGTAGGGCGGCGACCTGTGCGCCGCCGCCGTTCGCCGTTGCCGTTGCCGTCGCCGTCGCGTAGGTCGGGCTTTCCAGCCCGACTCCGTGCCGTTGCCGTTGCCGTTGCCGTTGCGTAGGTCGGGCTTTCCAGCCCGACTCCGTGCCGTTCGCCGTTCGCCGTTCGCCGTTGCCCTCTCCTGAGCGGCCGTGTCGCGAAGGGGAGGGAAGGCGGTCCGCAGGACCGACGGGAGGGGCGCCGTTAGCCGCTGTAGGGCGGCGACCTGTGCGCCGCCGCCGTTCGCCGTGGGTCTCCGATGACACATTCGGCGCGGTACAGGCCCGCGCCCTACAGAGCGGCGGCGCCCAGCCGTTGGCCGTCTGCCGTTCCACGCCCCGCACCCCGCGCCCCGCACCACGCACCACGCACCACGCGCCACGGTCGTTCCCGCCGCTTGCCCTACTCACCGCCCACGGGCTCGTAGATCGTGAGCGGGGTCTCGGCACCCAGGACGGTGATGTCCCGGCGGCGGGACAGGGAGATGCCCTCGGGAAGCGCCCGCGCGACGGCGTCGGTCAGGCCGATGCCCGTCTTGCAGTGCTCGGCGATCCAGCTCATCGCCAGGAAGGCCGCATTCACCGTCTCCCCGATGATGTCCAGGCGCGCATAGTCCGGGTGGCCGATGGTACCCAGGTAGATGTCGCCACTATGCAGGGCGATGACCAGCCCCGGGTTGCGCGCGAGCTCACGGGCCTTGAGCGCCGCCGACAGCGCCCGCTGCTGATGGTCGGTACCTGCGAAAAACCCCAGGAAGCCGTCACCTACGTACTTGACCGGGACGCCGTCGAAGCGCAGCACCGTCTCGGTGAGGTCGTAGTAAATGCCATTGACCCACAGGGCCACGTCTCGCGGTGGCATATGCGCCGAGCGCAGGGCATAGCCGTTGATACTGGTGCACAGCACCGTTGCCTCGAAGGTGTCGGTATCCTGGGCATTGGCGCCCAGAAGCCAGTCCACCGTCACCCCCAGGATCTTGGCCAGTTCCGGAAGCACCGAGATGTCCGGCGCGTTCTCGCCCCGTTCCCACTTGGACACCGCCTGCGAGGTGACCATGAGCGCGTTGGCTACATCCACCTGTCTGAGGCTGCGCTTCTCCCGTTGCTCGCGGATGCGCTTGCCGAGCGCGGCGAGGTTCACGGCCATCACCTCTTCTGGCTGTGTCCGGCCGATCCATTATAGGCGAGGGCCAAGGTGGCGGCAATGAACGGGCGGTTGAATGCCCTGGAGCGGTTGTTGGGACGGAGAGCGGCAGGAGGGCAGATGTCCCCTGACAGCGAACCCATTCTGATGTGGTCTGGGCCAGCACAAGGCCGCTCCCGCTCGCCGGTGACACCCCCGACCACTGACCGGCCGGCGACAGGCGGAATACAGGGATCAGGAGCCAGCCATGACAGGCCAAAAGCCCATCACCGTCGGCGTGATCGGTCTGGGTCGCGCCGGGTACAACATCCACATCAAGCGCATGCGTGATGATGGCCGCTTCGTCGTCGCCGGTGTGACAGACTGGATGCCGGAGCGCAGCGCAGAGGTGGCCGCCGAGCTGGGTTGCCCCTCCTATGGTAGCTACAAGGAGATGCTGCGCCGCTGCGACTGTGAGGCGGTCGTGGTCGCCAGCGCCTCCAGCACGCACCCGGCCGTCACCCGCGATGCCTTCGCCGCCGGCAAGCACGTCATCTGCGAGAAGCCCATGGCCGCCGGCACCCGCTCGGCCCAAAGCATGATCCGCGCCGGCGAGAAGGCGGGCAAACTGCTGTTTATGCACCACAACCGCAGGTTTTCCGCGGAGTTTCTGCACCTGATGGACATCGTCCAAAACGGGCCCATCGGCCGGGTGTTTGAGATCCGCATGCGCTACCTGGCCTTCCGCCGCCGCGATGACTGGCAGACCATGCGCAAGTTCGATGGAGGCCAACTGAACAACACCGGCTCGCACTATCTGGATCTGGGCCTGCAGCTCTTGGGCTCGCCGGTGAAGCAGGTTTACTGCAACCTGCAGCAGATCGCCTCCGCCGGCGACTGCGAGGACCACGTGAAGGTCCTGCTCACCGCCGAGAACGGTCGGGTCTGGGACATGGAGCTCTCCACGGCCTGCAAGTTCCCCGAGCCCAAGTGGACGATCCTGGGGACCTATGGGACCATCATCTCCGATGGCAGTACGTCCCAGGTGGAGTTCTTCGACCCCGCCCAGGTGCCGCCCATGGAGGCCACCGAGGTCCCCTCCGCCCAGCGCCGCTACGATAACGATGACGTGCTGCCCTGGCAGAGCATGGAGCTTTCGGCCGCCGATGCCCCGAAGATCGGCGATTTCTACGACAACTTCTGGGCCGTCCTGCGCGAGGGGGCCAAGATGGTGGTCAAGCCCGAGGAGACCCTGGAAGTCGTGCGGATCATCGAGGCCTGCAGGCGCGTCAGCGCGTTCTACAAGTGACGATGCCCCCGGAGGGTGCAAAGCATGCCCGCGATCAAGCTGGCGGTCATCGGCTATGGGTTCATGTCCCGCCAGACCTACTGCCCCCTGCTGCACGCGTTCTCCGGGCGCGTGGTGCTTACCGCCCTGGTGGAGCCCGATGAGCAAAGACGCCGCGAGGCGCTCCAGACCTACGCCTTCGACGCCGGCTTGTCTTCCGTCGAGGAGCTGCTCGCCGTCGGCAGGCCCGACGCCGCCCTGGTCCTGGTGCCCGCCGCATTCCATGCCGACGTCATCCGCCCCCTGCTGGATGCCGGGGTGGACGTGTACACCGAGAAGCCGGACACGTGGAAGCTGTCCGAGGCCCGGGAGCTGGTGGCTTTGGCCTCGGCCAAGGGCCGCGTCTATCAGGTGGGCCAAAACCGCCTGTTCATGACCGCCATCCAGAAGGCCAGGAGCTTCTTTGCCGATACCCCGGTGGACTTCATCGCCGTGGAGAAGAGCAAGAAGGTCCTCACCACCGACGCCGAATACCTCCTGGACGACGGCATCCACGTGCTGTCACCGCTCATGCACCTGGCGGGCGACATCACCGAGGTGCTCGGCGCGGTGCATGTGGAGAACAGGCTCCTGTCGGCACACTTCCGCCTGGCCTCCGGGGGCGCCGGTGTGCTCACTCAGCACGTGGACGCCGGCTACTGGGTGGAGCGGTTCCAGATGCACGGGCCCCAGAAGAGCGCCAACATCGTCACTCCCGATCGCGTGGAGCTACACCGGGAGCAGGAGCAGGTGGGCGGCAGTTCGGTAGGCCGCCTGCCCATGCTGTTTGATCCTGCAAGTCTCCTGGGCTTCCGGGAGGCCGTGGGCCACTTCCTGGACTGCGTGGAAAGCCGTGCCCAGCCCATCGGCTCCGCCGCGAGTCTGCTGCGAGTGCACGAGGTGATGAACGAGGTGTTTGCGATGGCCGGGATCGGGAAGCTGTAGGGCGCGGGCCTGTACCGCGCCAGGCGAACCGCCGGCAGCCGTTTGCTATGCACATTAGCGAGTCGTTTTCGTGCAGCGCGTGACGTGTTACGCGCTGCACGGTGGCGAACAGCCACAGATCGGCGTGCAGCCGTTCGCACGCCAATCTGCGGCCCCGTCTGCAGGCGGCGGCCTCGGCTGGCGAGTGGCTGGCCTCGTGGCAGACGGTATGCCCGGTGGCCCGACCGATGGGGTCTGGGGCCCGAGGCCCCAGCGGGGTGCAGGGGCAGAGCCCCGCGACGTTGCCCGTGCGGGAACGTCTGCCGGTCCTGTCCGCGATGGGTATAGCGAGTAGCCGCAGTCGGGGAGGGACGGCCGCCGCCGTTCCCGTCCCCCAACCAGACCGGCGCGGTACGGGCCCGCGCCCTCCAGCAGCTCTTCCCTACTCCCCGATCACTTCAAAGACGCCCTCCCCCTCCCCGCCGAAGGTCACCTCCCGCGCGCTGATGTCCTCCGTCTTCACGGTCAACCCCTCGTGGCAGATCACTATCGGCCTGGTCTTGAACGGGAGGGTGAAGGGAACCGTCTCGCCCGCGGCGGCGCGGCCCGTCAGGCGGCGCTCGAACTTCCCGTTGGGCCTCTGGTCATACGTGAAGAGCCCCAGAAAGGAGACGGGACCCTCCACGGCCTCAAGGCGCACGCGATGGAGCCCAAAGCCCAGGCCCAGTACTCCCCTGCGGTTCTCCATGAAGCGCTCTTGGCCCTCGATATCCACGAAGGGGACGTTCGTGGGCTGCAGGAGCTTCTCGGCGTCGTTTACCAGTAAACGAAGCGTGCCGCCGGCGGGGGTGTCGACGTAGGCCACCGAAAGGTCCGTGCAGACCGCGTCGATCTCCAACGCCTCCCCTGCGCCCAGCGTCACCATGCGGCTCCCGTACGGAGCCCCCCACTCGGAGGCGAAGTCCGTCACCGCCGCGGGCGCAGGCCGCCACAGCGGGCTGTCCATCCCGATGAAGCGCCGGTTGGGGCAGACCTTGGCGTCGACATAGCTCAGCTTCGCGCCGGTGCCCTGCAGTTCCAGTACATGGCGGTCGCCCAACCTGCAGCGGCCGTGGCGAAACAGGGAATTGCGGATATCGCGGTTCCCCATACCCCGGCGGGCCGAGAGCTTCTCACCATCCACATGGGGAATGGGATCGCCCTCGTCCGTGACCCCCCAGCAGTTCACGGCGGTGTCGTCGAAGACGAACTTGCCCCCGACGATGCGCGGGCTGTCGGGGCCGTAGGTGACCATCTCACCTTCCCAGCCATAGGTATTGGCATGGACCCGCTCGGGAAGCTGAAGCTGTGCCACACCGGGCTCAATGGGCTCCCAGCACTCGAAGGCCCGCTCGAGCTGCTTGAACCACAGGTAGTGCCCGGCCGCCTGGGGGTGCCCGTCGCCGGGCACCAGGGCCCGGGCATTGCACCAGCGGGTCACGTCATCTCCCACCTTGCCGTAGTCCAGGTATGGGATCTGATAGCGCAGTCCGAGGGCCTTGAGATCGCCGGGGTTGGGGGTATAGCCGCCGGCGTTCTGGAACTGGCAACACAGCATCTCGGTCTCCGGATAGTGCCTTTGCAGCCAGCGTATCGTGGCCTCGAACACGGCCACCTCGTCCGGGGTGTCGGTCTTCTCATTGGCCCCGCTGCCGAAGATGACCAGGTCCGGCCGCGGCCCCTCGGGGCGGGAGAACAAGTCGGGGTACAGCTCCTGCCACGTCTTGCCGGGAGCATGGCCGTTGGTCCCCTCCCCCGGAGGGATGGAAAGCGAGCAGTAGTCCGCCAGACCCGAGTGGGCCTCCCCCACGCAGGAGCCGTCGCAGGCCATGATGTTGAGCAGGAGCTTGCTCACCGGCAGGTCGAACTTGCGCATCAGCTCCAGCCGCAGCCTGCCGGCGTAGCAGAAGTAGTGCTGCCACCAGCCGATGTAGCCCGCCAGCTCCGGGCGGCCCACCTTCTCGGGCTCGAAAGCTCTGTCGGAGAGCGGCTGCTTGAAGGTGGGGGAAGCCGGGTCCTCATCGTACAGGTACAGGGGCGGGTTGGCGCTGCCCCGGTCGATACTGGAGCCCATCAGGATGATGTGGACCGACTCGCCCTTGAGAAGCTTCTGCATCGTGCGCGGGATATGCCGGTAGGTGGGCACCATCCTACGTGCCTCGGCCGGGCCCGACAGCGCCACCGGCCCACGGCACATACTGGGGCTCCAGACCCACACATCGCCCTCGGCGGCGGCATTGCTCAGCTCCACCCGGACCCCGATGGTGTTGACATCCGCCGAGTGGGACTCCTCGCCGGGCGTGAAATGGCCGACGATCTCGGCATCCTGGAGGCTCAGCTCCACCGCCCCGACCTGCTCAGAAGAGGCCTCATACGTCTGCGCAACCACCGGCTCGCCCCGCGAGTGTCTCGGGAACTCCCGGTCATCGCCCATGCCGAAATCCGACGGCTTCCAGCGGCCGTCCTCGCTGTCGAGCTTCATGAGCTTGACAGCGGCATGCAGTGCCCCGGCCGCGGGTTGGTGGCCGCGTACCACCAAGCTGATCCGATCCCCGTGGGCCAGGCCCGCCTCGGGAAGCGTGAAGAACTGGTACAGGCGCTTGTTCGGGGCGATGCGGACAAGGTTGCCCACGGAGTCTGCGGGCCGGACCGCCGGGTCCACATGGGCCTCGCGGACGACGGTCACATCACCCCAGGCGTCGGTGTTCCAGAAGGCCACATTGTGGGAAGTGAAGGCCTCGGGCTTTCCCAGACGGTGTGGGTTGAAGGCATGGAAGTCGAAGCGGGGATTGAGCAGGAGGTTCATCGGTGGGGGGGTCTCCTGGGGAAGGGCGCTACAGGCGAGGCCAAGGAGGCAGAAAGCGACGAGACAAATGCGGGCATGGCGCATGGAGGCTGCTCCCGACAGGCAGGGTGGCTGAGACGATGCGGGGCTATTCGGTAATCGGCTGCATCGGACCTCTGATAAGCCTGTAGGGCGCGCCCCCGGGTGATGCGCCATCTGAGGGATGTAGATGGAGGGCGTCCGGCCGGCAGACAACCGCCGTGTATCCCTCTGGTGTCACTGGGGCAGTGATCATGCCGTCCAGACACCCACAGACGACCATCGCCTTGCCCATTGCCGAACGGAGCTGAAGGCCCTTCGCACGCCTCCTGAGACTTTTCTACAGCATCTCGGAAGGACGCTGTGCGCGGCCGGCGAACCTTATCCCCGGTGACGCAGTGGTGGCGAGTGCAGCTTTTCGGTTTTCCTGATCCTAACCTGAGGAGGCAGATATGCAAAAGCAAGGTTTTACCCTGATTGAGTTGCTGGTTGTTATCGCGATCATCGCGATCCTGGCCGCGATTCTGTTCCCCGTTTTCGCGCGTGCCAGGGAAAAGGCAAGGCAGACAAGCTGTCTCTCCAACGTCAAGCAGCTCGCGCTGGCGGGAGTGGCGTACTCCACGGACTACGATGAGAAGATGGTTCTCCGCAACGGCGGGGCGAACTGCAACGAAAGTATCCGCACCGGTGGGCTGGCGCCCCACCTCCTCTATCCCTATGTCAAGAACACCCAGGTCTACATGTGCCCCAGCCGCGACACCAACACCGCCGGGTTCTGCGGCAATTGCAGCGCCGCAGCTCTGGCCCAGTTGCCCAGGTCGAGCTACCAGCTCAACTGCATGTTCGGCAGCGGAGTCGTGAGCATGGGCGATCTCCATAGGCCGGCGGAGCTGTTCTTCATGGGCGACTCGGCCGGCGGCAACTACTGGCGTCCGATCACCGATCAGACCGGCTGCGACTGCGGCCTCGTGGACAAGCACAACGGCGGCATCAACGTGGCGTTCTGCGACGGCCATGCCAAGTGGGTCAAGGCCGACAAGGCCCACGGCACCAAGGCGATCGTTACCAGTGGTCAGTACCTGCCCTGGAGCAACAGGGAGGTCTACCCGCCGGGGTACTAGGGGTCCGGCCGAAAAGTCCGGCCGGCCCGGTTTCTGTCACCCTGAGCGTCAATCTCGCGCAGCGAGATAGCGAAGGATCTCGCCACATGCCGGGAGATTCCTCGAGCTGCTCTTACCGGGAGCGGACGCTCTCAGAATGACACCCTCGGCGAGGGCGGGGTTTCCGGCCGCGCTCTAGATGTCTGGGGGAGCTTCCGGGGCTTTGACCCGCCGCTTGTAGGCGTAGGTCAATCCTCCCAGACCGAGCACAGGCAGAACGAAGCGCGGAGCCCCTCCTCGGGGCTCCGCGCCGTGGTTCCTCTGAGGTCCCGCTCTCCTGAGTTCGTACGCCGGTGCAGGCTCGAGGCCTGCGTCCATCTCAGCGTCTTGGAGCTGCTGCAGCGCCGGGCACGGCGGTCGCCCACTACTGAGGCCCCAGGGCCTCGATCGCCTCGGCGAGCCGGGCGCGGTGCTGCTCGAGCGGGGCGGGGTCCTGCGTGTAAGACACCAGCGATGCGCTGATCGTCTCCGGCACCCTCAGGAGCGCTTCGTACGCGGCGATCTGTGCGGCGGTCAGCGTCTCCCGCCGGGCCTCCAGCCTCTCTCTGAGCAGAGCGAGGTACTCGAAGTCCTCCATGCCGTCGCGCAGCGCCTCCCAGCGGATGCTGCTCACCGGCCCTTGAAGCACCGTCTCGGCCTGCAGCCCGGTGGCGGCCTCGGGCGGGTAGAGGAACCGGCCATCCCCCACATTCCAGCGGCGCTTCTCGCCCCGTGGGGTGCCGTAGCCGTCGACCCAGCTCATCGCGTCGAGGTACGGGTCCTGGGGCTCTTCGGGGTAGGCGGCGCTGCTGGTCCACCAGGTCGTCTCCCACAGCAGGACGCCGTCCACGTTCTCCTGCCACGTCTGCCACAGCCAGACGCGCATGTCCGTGGCGGGGCGGTCGATGAAGTTGGCGATGTAGGGGGCCTTCGGGGCGCAGCAGATGTACCAGGAGTACAGCTCGCCGGCGGCCTGGCGCGCGGCGGAGAACTGCGGGCTGTGGGTGTGCATGATCGGGCACCACAGGTCGATGGAGCCCTCGAAGACGTCCGCGGCCCCCAGGTTCATGGGCACCATCCGCAGCAGGCCCGGGAAGTGCTCCCCCAGCAGCCTGAGCTGCTCGAGCACGAAGTCGTAGTCCTTCTCATCCGGCTCGTCGAAGGGGTAGACCACGGCCCTGCCGATGAGGCCCATCTCCGTAAGGTGCGCCCGAACCTCGGTGCACCAGGCGGAGAACAGCGCGGTGTGCTCCGGTGTCCCCTGCTCGTAGCCACCCAGCGCGCCCACCTGGCGCGAGTGGAAGGTGCCGCCCCCCAGACCGGGCACCGACAGCACGAAGGCGCCGAAGCGATAGTCCTCCACGGCCCGCCTCATCGCCCGGTCCCACCTGTCCCAGTCGAAGGCGACGAGCTCACCGCTCAGCACACCGCTGTGCTCGAAGCCCCCGTCGCGGATGAGCTCTTCCTCCGTCCCCGTATCCACCAGAGAGACCTCGTCCACCCACAGGGTACCGGTCTGCTCGCCCTCCGGCGTCCACGGGCAGGCGTACAGCGATAGCCGCGCGCTCACCGCGCCCTCCGGGGGGGCGTCGAAGGTCGTCTCGACCATCTGCCACTCCCGGCTACCGGCGAGGTCCAGATGCTGGTTGCGGTACGGGATGTGCATGCCCGCGGCATCGTGGAAGGACACCACAGCCACGGCGGGCAGGCCCGCCTCGGTGCGGTACCACAGGCGCGGCCGCAGCGGTGCGCCCGTCAGGGGCAGGGAGTCTGAGTAGACCGCCTGCGCGCACGAGGTCTCGGAGGCATCCTGGACCCGCAGGCAGTGCTCGCCGGCATAGGCGCCCTCGGTCACGACCCTGCCGCCCTCCCACGGACTGCCCGTCTGCCACTTGTAGCTCAGCGGGTCCAGGGGCGTCGGGTTGTAGGGACTGATGCGGTGCTCGGCGAAGCTTCGCAGGTACTTGTCCATCACCAGGCGCTTGTCCTCATCGGTCTTGAGGTTGTGGTAGCGCGTGACGGCGGCCGGGCTCCAGCCGAAGAGCGAACGGCAGGTGGTGTCTTTGGGCAGGGTGAAGTCGTGCACCCGCACCTGCAGCGGGACCCGGGTCTCGAAGCCCTCGGCCCGGAGCGTCACCTCGCCCCGGTACAGCCCGGCGCGGGCGTCTTCGGGCGCGCGCACATTGATCCACAGGGGCTGGTTGGCGTGGGCGGCCAGGTCGATGGGCGCCGTCAGCGGGGGCAGTGGGTCCGGCCACTGCCCCGTGCAGCCCAGCTCGTCGGAGATCTGTGTGACCTCCACATAGCGCACACGCAGCAGCTCGGTGCAGGAGGCGGGGAGTGTGTGGCCGGCCTCGGTGCGCAGCTCGCCGATCGTGGCGGTGAGCCCGCGCAGATCGCGGTCGGGGCGCAGGACAATCTGCAGGCTTTCGGTCTCATTACGGGCCAGGGCCATTTCTGCGGCCCTGCCCGTGGCCGTCGGCGCCGGCCGCCCGCGACTGACCTTCCATCCCGAGGCGGCCCACCAGACCGCCACGCCGGGGTCGGCGCAGGGCAGCGCATCGCCGTAGTGGGAGGCGTGCAGGACGCTCACTCTCCGTTCCGCGGCAAGCCGTGTCCGGCAGTCCGGCCCCAGGGTGAAGAGGAGCCGGTAGAGTCCGGGGCGCAGAACCGGGGAGGGGATGACGATCTGCGCCGAGGCGCCCGGCCCCAGCTCCCGGGCCTCCCCTGTGGAGGTCTCCGCGGCGCCGTCCTCCCCCGTGATCTGAAGCGTCGGGAGGATACGGACCGCCGTTGGCCCACGGTTGGTCACGCGTGCCGCAAAGCTCCGGCCCTCCGCGTCGACCGGCCCCGGCTCTACCACCAGCGCCGGGTCCTCCTGCAGCACGGAGAGGCAGGTCGTGGCTCCCGTCACGTTGGGGCCCGCCGCGTCCAGACTCGCCCGGTACTCGTAGCCGGTGCACTGGAAGAACACCGGCTGCACCGGCTCGGCCGCCACACAGCGGAGCCTGACCCAGACCGCCTCCGCCGGGAGCGTGTCGGCGGGGACCTCAAAACTCGCCCCCGTGTTATCCGGGCCAATCGTGCCCAGGAGCCGGTAGTCCACGCCGTCTACCGAGGTCTCCACCGCCAGCGCCAGGTCGGTCTCCTCGTGGAACCACACCGTGGGCTTGACCGTTGCCGAGACCTGTCGCCGGCCGGCCACCTCATGACGGTAGACCACATAGTCGTCCGCCGCGGAGAAGCGCCAGCGGTTATCGTGAAAGTCGGCATCGTAGCCGGCCAGCGGCCGGCTGATGGTGCGCTGCACCTGCAGCGGGGCGATGAATGTGTACTGCTCGCCGCTGATGGCCTCGCCCTCGCCGAGGGTCACGCCCTCTTGCTCCAGGTGGGAGAGCTTCACCGGGTACAGCGCGACGGCGTCGTACTCCAGCGTCCCCTCCAACATCCACTGGCCCAGGGTGACGGCGCTCAGGGCGCGATCGGCGTCGGTGGGCGCCACGAACCGCATGGACAGTTCCTGCCACGGCTCGCCGGGTACGGCCGCCGGCGACACGACGCGCAGGGAGAAGGCGGGTCCCACCAGCGCATAGGCTCCGCCCGCCGCGCCCTGTGGGCGATAGCGGTACCACACCCGCAGCTCGTAGACTCCGCCGGGCTCAAAGGCGATGGGGGCGCTGACGCAGCTTCCCTCGCCCGACATGGCGATGAAGCGCGCGCCGTCGGCCGCATCTCCCCGGGCCCAGCGGCAATCGCCCTTCAGAGTCCAGCCCTCCGCCGCCTCCGCCCCGGCCTCGAAGGACGCGTTGGGGATCGAGATAGGCTGTGTCGCGCCGCCGACGGCCGACACAAGTAGCGCGATGCTCAGCAGTAGGCCGGCGATCCGGCTCATGACGGTTCCTCCGGGTGCCCGAACATCTGGCGGGCGTGATCCTGTGCTTGACCGGGGTGGTTCGTCGACCGGAGCCCCGCCACCTACCGAGGACCGGGGCAGGGGCGGAGAGCCCGGCCACGACGAGCAAGGGCGACGGCGCGCGCGGCCGGGCTCGTTCACGCTCCATCTTGCCCGTGGCAAAGGCAAGCGCGGAGCCCACCTTGGGCTCCGCGCCGTGATTCCTCTGAAGTTTGGCTCTCCTGAGTTCCTACGCCGATGCGCGCTCGAAGCCTGAGTCCATCTCAGCGTCTTCGAATTGCTGCAGCGAGAGACTCACCCCCTGCGGCGATGCGGCCGGCTTTGCTCTCGGGCGGGGCCGGGGATCGCCGGGCACCGCGGCGACGGCAGTCTCACCTGCGCGGAGGCGGAAGAAGCCCACGGCCTTCGTCAGATCACCCGACTGCTCGGACAGGCCCTCGCTGACGCGGCTCATCTCCTCGGCCACCGCGGCGTTTTGCTGGATCACGCTGTCCAGCTCCTGCACCGCCGTGGTGATCTGCGATACCCCATTGGCCTGCTCGCGGCTGGAGGCGCTGATCTCCTGGACGAGCTCGGCGGTCTTCTGGATATCGGGGACGATCTGCTCCAGGAGCTTGCCCGCCGACAGGGCGACCTCCACACTGCTGCCGGACAGAGCGCTGATCTCCTGAGCCGCGGCACCGCTGCGCTCGGCAAGCTTGCGCACCTCGGAGGCCACGACGGCGAAGCCCTTGCCGTGCTCGCCGGCCCGAGCCGCCTCGATGGCCGCATTCAGCGCCAGCATGTTGGTCTGCCTGGCGATCTCCTCGATGATCCCCGTCTTGTCGGCGATCTGCTTCATGGCCTCGACGGTCTTCTCCACCGCGACGCCGCCGTCGGCGGCGTCCTGGGCCGCCCGCAGAGCGATGGCCGTGGTCTGCTGCGCGTTGTCGGCGTTCTGGGCGACGGTGCTGTTCATCTCCTCCATGGAGGTGGAGACTTCCTCCACGTTTGCGGCCTGTTCGGTAGCACCCTGGGAGAGCTGCTCGGCCGAGGCGCTCACCGTACCGCTGCCTCTGCTGACCTCGGCGGAGGCCGCGGCCACCTGGGTCAGGCTGGTATTGAGGTTCTCCAGCGCCTTTCTCAGGCTCTGGGAGAGCACGTCACGGTCCGAGCGCGGCCGGGCGTCAACATCAAGCCGCCCCTCGCTGAGCGCGTCGATCAGCTCGGCGATCTCCTGCACGTAGGCCACCGCGGTCTGCAGGCTCCTATTGAGGACGTCGCCCTCTGAACGGGGATTGGCATCGACATCCAACTCGCCCTGGCTGATGGACTGCAGGGCCCCGGCCACCTCGCGCACGTAGGCCACCGCGGTCTGCAGGCTCTTGTTGAGCACATCGCCCTCGGAGCGGGGCCGAGCGTCAACGTCCAGCTCTCCCCGGCTGACCGAGGACAGGGCGCCGGCCACCTCACGGATGTAGTCGATCAGGTCGCGGAAGGCCTGAGCCAGCACCCCCGTCTCATCTCCCGACCGGTGGGCGACCTGCTGCTCGATATCGCCCTTGGACACCCGGGCAGCCACCTGAGCCATCAGTCCCATGGGCACGGTGATTCCGCGGGCCAGGACGAGACCCAGGGCGATGGCGGCCAGGAGGCCGAAGAGTGTTGCAGTGAGCATGACCATCATCGAGCGGCGGCCCTCGGCGCGGGCGGCGGCCCCGCGGGCGGCGGCGTACTTGACCTTGGCATCCACCAGCTTGGTCATGGCATCATTGCACTTGACGTAGTCGTCGCGGGCGGCCAATGAGGCCGCCACGGACTTTGATACCAACGCCTCATAGCGCCGGTCTGTAAACGGTACACCCGAGGCGGCCAGTTGGTCCCTGCGCCGCTCCAGCTCGATCACCCCCGACTGCGCGGCCTGCCAGTCCTCCCACACGCCCAGGAACTCGTCCCACTGCTTCTGCTCGTCGGGGCCCTTCTCGGTCTCTTCGTAGGCCTCGAAGTGCTCCGCGGCTTCCGCCAGCGCCGAGGTGACCACGCCGTGCAGGTCGCTGCGGAGCTTGGGGTCCGTCACTCCGGGGTTCACCAAAGTCCGCTCGCCCGCCACCGACCAGTACAGGCACGCGCGCACCGCCTGCAGACGGTTCACGGAGGGCAACTGGTTCTCGGCGATGTCGGCCATCTCTGCCTGCAGCCCGGCAACGCTCTTGTACCCAACGATCCCCGTCGCCGCCCCGATGAGGGCGACTACCACGAAGCCACCGATGAGCTTGGGGCCTAGCCTGAGGTTCCTGAGCATGGTGCTTTCCACTCCGATCCTCGACGTATTAGGGCAGTCGATACTGCCGTCGTCACTTGCGGGCTCCGGGTGAAGGCGGGCGGACAGGGATGGTGGCTATCGGGCCACCGGAGGGTTCCCACCTGCCCCGGGCTCCAACGGAGCATGTTACCGTCAGGCAGAACCTGAACGCGTCAGTCTACGGCCTACGCCAGGATAGATCGGCCACGGTCACGAGGACCCAAAGGCATTGTTACCATGTTTTGGTAACAAAACCGAGGTTTGATTGCGCAGCTTCAACTACTGGGGGTGATGCATGGGGTGGGACTTGCGGCGCGGGTCGCGCGCGCGGGTACAAGAGGTTCGGGGTGCAGAGGTGTTCGCCGTGTCCGAGACTACCGCTCACCCCTCTCCCGCAGTCCCGCAGGGCGGGACGGGAAAAGGGCCGGGGGTGAGGACGCTCCCGCCTTGCGGGGCCATCGTCGTTCTCCCCTCTCCGAGCGCCCGCCGTGTGGGCGCGTGAAGGGGCCGGGGGTGAGGAGCTCGTTCGCCGTTGCCGCCCCCCACGCCCCATATCCATATGAGAGGCCGAAGGTGAGAACGCCGTTCGTCGTCACCGGCGCGGGCCGCCCGTCACTTTCCGCCCTTGGCGCCTTTGGGAGGATCGCAGGGCACCCCGTCATCCAGGGTGATGACCTGCGTATGCGGCCCCGGCTCGTCACTGCTCTTGCCCATGGTCGCCGAGAATCCGGAGCCTCCGGATGCCAGCTCGATGTAGTATTCCAGCCGGTCGGAGAGCCTGAGCTCCACCTGACCATCCACGTAGACGGTGAAGTCTCTGGCCACCCAGCCGCCTCCGCTCCCGACCCATGTCACGCGCACATCAATGGGTTGGTTGCCGTCATTGGAGAAGAACAGCGAGGCCGGGCCGTAGCCGATGACCTCATCCTGCTGGGCGCAGCCGGCCAACAGAACCAGCAGCGGTAGGACTGCCAGGGTGAAGGGGGTGAGACGCTTCATGGTCAGTATGCCTCCTGAGGCGAGCCGGCGGCCTGTGCGAGCCGGCGGCGGGAGTGCAGCACGTTGGGCGGTCAGGTACTACCAATTATAGTAGACGCCTGAACCACCGGAAGGATCACTTGTGACGGACACTTTTCCCCCACATGGAGAGTGTTGCGGGCAACCCTGTGTACAGTGTCGGCATTGGCGCCGCCACCTGTATTCAGATTGGGCTCGTACCGCGGGCTGTTGCTACTGGAAATGGCGATACGGATGCGATGGCCCTTGTTGAAGACGATGCTCGTGCTCCACAGGTCAACCGCAATGGCATACGCCTGCTGCGGCTCCATCGCTTCCTCGGCCTGGAACCCGTCGCGGAACCGCATGCGCAGGATGCCGTCGGTCAGCAGCATGGAGCGGCCGTCGGGGTACACGTCGCTGATCTTGGCGGTGAAGTCGGTGTCGGGGCAGTCGCTGTGCACGAACAGCCGCACCACGATCCTGCCGGTCACCTCCAGCGGCTCTGCCAACGGCTCGGTGGTGAACAAGAGCACATCGGGACGTTCCTCCACCGGCCTTTGGTCCCTGGGGCCGCTGTCGAGCACGAGATTGCTGCCCCCCAGCGTGGGAACGGGGTCCCGCGGGTCGTATGAGTAGCTCAAGCCGGCGTCTTCTTCCTGCGGAGGCGCAAAGGACGCGTTACCGGACTTGTGCAGGTACAGCGGGGTCGGCTGCGAGGGGACCGGCCAGTCCGCGGCGGTGCGCCACTCATTGCCGGGGGCGCCGGGCTCGTCGCAGGCGCCCATCACATAGTAGTGCACCGGCGGGCCGCTCAGCGCGGGGTCCTCCCTTTCCAGCAGCCACTTGAGAAACCACGGGCCCAACAGGCGGCCCGAGGGGTTCTCGCGAGCGCTTGGGGGGTAGTTCAGGCCGTCGCCCGGCTTGGTGCCGTGCACCCACGGGCCCATGACCAGCATCTGCTTGCCCGCGGCGCCGGGGCCGCCCTGGTGCTGCAGGGCCATGTAGGCATCCAGCGTGCCCTGCGAGAACAGGTCATACCATCCGCCCACATGCAGCATGGGGACATTGACCTGCGGTGCCCGGGCCGGCAGATCCAGGGCGCGCCACAGGTCATCATACAGCGGATGATCGCGCACCGTCTGCAGGGCCTCGGGCCGGAACCCGCTGCCCCTGGTCCAGCCCTCCACGTCGGCCTTCCGGAACACCCCGCCGGGGAAGGCGGCGTGGTGGTACAGACTGGAGGCGGCCACCGTAGGCAGGCAGCACTTGAGCGCCGGCGGATTGGTCCCGGCGGCCATGTACTGGGTGATCCCCACCGCCGACCCGCCGATCATCCCCACCTTCCCATCGCACCACGGCTGCTTGGCCAGCCACTGGATGGTGTCGTAGCCGTCCTGCTGCTCGCCCCAGCCGTCGGAGAGGAAGATGCCGTCGAGGCCTTCGGAGTCGAAGCGCCCGCGCAGGTCCTGCACCACGCGGACCACCCCGTGCCGAGTGAAGGCGGGGGCATCCTTGGCCTGCGCCTCCTTGCCGTAGGGTGTGCGGGAGAGGACTACCGGCCAGGGGCCGTCGCCGGGCGGGAAGGCGATGGCGGTGGCCAGAAGTGTGCCGTCGCGCATGGGCACCATCTCGCGCTTGACAAGCGGCTCCTGGGCGCGGCAGCCGATCAGGACGGAGCAGACCAGCAGGATGGCAAGCGGACTCCAGGTGGAGCGCATGGAAGACCTCCCGGCACAGCCGATGAGTTTGCGGGCCAATGACTGTTTCGCCGGGACGGCGGGCGCTCCTTCAGCGCGGCAGCCGCTCGCGGAGCCCGCGGCGCGGAAGGACGCGGGCCTTCTGTAGCGAACAGAAACCTGTCCTTCCTATTCTCCCCCGGCGGAGGAGCTGCCATGCAGTGCGTACTGCTCTGCCTGTCATTGTTCTGCGGCCTGTGCGCTGCGTGCCGGGCCGATGACGTGCAGATCGCCATGGAGAAGCTGTCGCAGATCACCAGCACCGATGCGGGGGAGTGGAGGTTCCAGCACCCCGCGCAGCCGGGAGGGGAACGGCCCGATCTGGACGACAGCGCATGGGCCAAAGTGCGCCCGGAGCATCAGTGGGAGGGCGAAAACACCGAGGCCTGGTACCGCAAGACCATCGTCATTCCGCGGCAGGTCGCCGGCGTCGACGTGGCCGGACAGCGGCTCATCTTGCGCTGTGCGGTGGATGACGACGGGGAGCTGTTCGTCAACGGACAGTCGCGGGGCGGGTTCCACTGGGACCAGGGCGAGGCCGTCTTGACCGAGCACGCGCGGCCCGGCGAGGTGATCGTCGTCGCCGTGCGGGCCATCAATGGACCCGTTCACGGACGGCTCATGTGGGCCACCTTGACCTACGATCTGTTCGGCGAGGTGCGGCGGGAGGCCGACGTCCACAGACGCCGCCTGGCCTTCTGTGGCCGTCTGCTGGACAGCCCGCGGGTAGGCGATCGCCGCGGGCAGTACGAAGACGCCCTCAACCGTGCGGCCCTGGAGATTGACTTCAGCTCCGCCGCCCTCGCGGACCGACGGAGGTTCCGGGCCTCCTTGGAGCGCTCCCTGGAGGCTTTGCGACCGTTTTGGGCCCTCGCCGAGCAATACTCCCTGTACCTGGTGGGCCATGCCCACATCGACATGAACTGGCTGTGGCTGTGGCCGGAGACCAAGGAGGTCTGTCGTCTCACCTGGGATCAGGCCCTCAAGTTCATGGATGAGTACCCCCAGTTCCGCTTCACCCAGAGTCAGCCGGGCGCCTACATCGCCATCGAGGAGGAGCAACCGGAGCTGTTCGCGCGCATTCAGGCCGCGGCGAGGGCGGGCCAGTGGGAGCCGGCGGGGGCAAGCTGGGTGGAGGGGGACACGAACATGGCCTCCGGCGAGATCCTCGCCCGCCACTGTCTGCTCACCGATGCCTACTATCGCGAGAAGCTGGGGCGCCGGTCGGAGGTGGCCTGGCTGCCCGACAACTTCGGCCACGCCTGGACGGTGCCCAGCATCTTCTCCGATGCGGGCTACAGGTACTTCTACTTCTGTCGGGCGGGGAAAGGGACGCCGCTCTTTTGGTGGGAGGGCCCCGACGGCGCCCGTCTCCTGGCCTATCAGGAGGGCTGGTACAATTCCAAGATCACCGACGAGCTGGCCACCTTGCCGCTGGGGATCGAGACCCGCGTGGGCCTGCCGGCGGCCATGGTGGTCTACGGCGTGGGCGACCACGGAGGCGGGCCCACGAGGCAGGACATCGAAACCGCCCTGGCCCTGCAGGACGATCCGCTCTTCCCGCGGGTACACTTCGCCACCGCCGCCGACTTCTTCTCCGCGGCCGAGGTACAGGCCGGTGAGTCCTTGCCCGCGATCCAGGACGAGCTGAACTTCACCTTCGAGGGCTGCTACACCACCCACTCGGACATCAAGAGGTGGAACCGCACCTGCGAGGACCTGCTTCCCACCGCGGAGACGCTGGCGCTGGTGGGTGCGCACTACGGCGTGCCGTACCCGGCCGAGGGCTTCCGACAGGCCTGGCGCAACGCCTGCTTCAATCAGTTCCACGACATCCTCCCGGGCACCGCGATCCACGACTCGTACGACTACTCCCGAGAGCTGTTCGAGCAGGCGAAGGCCGTGGCGGACACCGCCATCGAGCAGAGCCTGGACGCCCTGGCGGCGCAGGTGAGCACCGAGGGTGAGGGGCAGGCCGTGTTGGTCTGGAACCCCGTGGCCTGGGAGCGCACGGACTACTGCCGGGCTCAGGTCGCGACGGACACGGCCTGGGAGGGCGCCGAGGTGATAGACTCCGAGGGGAAGGCCCACACCGCGGAGATCGTGGCCGTCGAGGAGCAGGCCGGGCCGTACATCATGACCGTGGGCTTCGTCGCCACGCTGCCGGCCATGGGCTACGAGGTCTTCCATCTGCGGCCGGCGCCCGCCTCCGAGGGCGCCGCGACCGCCGAGCCACAGGCCGTCACACTCACCGGTGACTGCGTCGCGCACATCGACTCGGCAACAGGTCTGTTCTCTGCCGCGGTTTCCGGCCGGGAGCCCTTCGCCACCGACTGCGGCCTGGATCTGCTCCAGGAGAGCGGCACCGAGATGAGCGCCTGGACCATCGGCAAGATCCTCTCCGACACCACACTGCAAAGGCCGGAGGCCGTGGAGCTGGTGAGAAACGGGCCGGTGAGTCGAACGGCGTCGGTGACGTACAAGGTCCACAGCTCCACACTGAAGCAGCTTATCACCACCTACGCGGGCCTGCCCCGTGTGGACATCGCCCTGCACGCCGACTGGCAGGAGCTGGGCGGCCGCGAGCCGGGCGCGCCCTTCGTCAAGGCCGGGTTCACGCTGCCTGTCGACACACCCGAGGCGACCTTTGAGATCCCCTTCGGGGCCATCACTCGTCCGGCCAACGGCCATGAGGTGCCGGGGCAAAGGTGGATCGATGTCTCGCAGATCCGGCGCACTGCGGTGGGCAGCGACCGGGAAGCGGCCCCCATCGACCTGACGGCCGAGTTCAACGAGGACGTCATCGCCCGCCCCGAGTCGCCCACGGACGGCGACTTCGACGGCGGCAACCGGGCCTACAGCTCCGAGATCCTGGCCGGTGTCCGGGGCGAGACGGCCGAGGTCGATGGCGTCCCCTTCCGGACCCCACCTGTTACCGACGGACGGAACAATTCCGTACGCTGCCTGGGTCAAACGATCCGGTTCGACCCGCAACGCACCGGCGGGCTGGCGGTGTTCGGTGCCTCCTCCAATGGGACCCACGGAGGCACCGCCCGGCTGATCTACGAGACCGGTCCCCCCCAGTCGGTGCCGCTGTCGCTCACCGACTGGTGCCTGCAGCCGGACGCGGGTGAGATCGAGGCCCTGAGCCTGGACTATCGCTTCGTGGAGGGCCGCAGGGGGGAGCCCGCCACCAGGATCTGGATGCGCCGCCTGCCGGTGGACGCAACTCGGCCGCTGTCGGGCATCGTGCTGCCCACTGCCCCGAACCTGCATATCCTGGGGCTCGCCTTCTCGGCGGCGCATGTGAGTAGGCCGCTGTGGGGCGTCTCCCTTATCAATGACTGCAAGTACGGGTTCGATGTGCGGAGAGATGACGACGGCCACCGAACGCGCATGCGCATGTCGCTTCTCCGGGCCTCGTACGACCCGGACCCGATGCCGGACCGTGGAGAGCACGAGGTTGGCTACAGTCTCTACCCACACCAGGGGGGCTGGCGGGAGGTGGGCACGCCGCGACTTGCGCTGGAGTTCAACCGACGGCCGATCTGCCGGCCGGTTGAGGCCCACGGCGGCCCATTGCCGCCACGGTACAGTTTCGTCTCCGTCGAGCCGCCGGAGATGGTGCTTTCCGCCTTCAAGCCTGCCGAAACGGGTAGCGGGTACGTGCTGAGGGTATACAACACCAGCGGGACGGGCGGGCGGGCCACCCTCAGGTGTGCGCTCCCCTTCGATGGGGCGGTGGCGGTCAACATCCTGGAGGAGCCCCGGCCGGAGCAGGACGTAAGCCGGCAGGGCGATGAGGTCGCTCTCGACCTGGCCGGGAGAATCCAGAGTACCGTCAAGCTGGCGCGGTAGACGCCGCTCTGCACTGAGCCACACCCCGGCTCAAGTCGTTGTTGTGTCACAAATGGCACGTGTTTTGCAGGCCTTTTACTTGGCGAGAAGCCACCCGATGGGGGCATCCGCAGGAGGCGGGCCCCCGCGGGCGTACCAAACCGGAGGCGAGCTATGAGTTCAGGCAACGTCCTCGTACTAATCGTACTGCTGGGAGCGCTCACCGCGCTGTCCGCGGCGGCGGACGTCCCGCTCTCGCGGGTGGTGATGTTCACCAGTGGCGTCGGCTACTTCGAGCGAGAGGGCTCCGTGCAGGGCAACACCTCGGTGGAGCTATCGTTCCGCACCAACCAGATCAACGACATTCTCAAGTCCATGGTGCTGCAGGACCTGGGTGGGGGCGCGATTGCGCCCGTCACCTACGCCCCCCAGGACCCTCTGGAGAGGACACTGAGTTCCTTCGCCGTGGACATCTCTGACAACCCGTCGGTAGTCAAGGTCTGGGACCGCCTGCGCGGCACCAGGGTGAAGCTCGACGCCGAGAGCACCGTGGAGGGCGTGGTCTTCGGCTCCGAGGAGCAGGAGAAGTCGGTGGGCGACAACATCCTCAAGTTCCAGGTGCTCAATGTCCTGACCGACGCGGGCCTCGTGGCGGTTCCGCTGTGGCAGGTGAGGACCCTGACCCTGCTGGACCCGGCTATCGACAGCGACCTGCGCAAGGCTCTCCAGGCCATCGACCAGGCGCGCGACACCGACAAGCGCCCCGTGACCATCACCTTCAGAGGCGACGGCAACCGCAACGTGGCCATCGGCTACCTGCTGGAGACGCCGGTTTGGAAGACCAGCTATCGGCTGGTCTCCGACAAGGAGGGGCTCTTCCTGCAAGGCTGGGCGATTGTGGAGAACACTTCGGATGATGACTGGGAGAACGTAACGCTGTCGCTGGTCTCCGGCCGGCCGGTGAGCTTCATCCAGGACCTGTACCGGCCGCTGTATGTGAAGCGGCCGGTGGTCGCGCCGTCGGTGGCGGCGGCCGCCGCCCCCAGGATCTGGGAGGGCGACATGGAGGCCGACGAGATGGCCCCGGCCGAGGACACGGTCGAAGGGCTGGCCAAGGCCGCGCCGGCTCCCTCGGTGGCAATGGGCGCCGGCATGGCCGCCCCGGCGGCCCCGCGCCGCGAGCGCCGAGCCATGGACCTGGCAACGACAGGGGCGCAGAGCATCGCCGAGGGCGGCAAGGTCGGCACCCTGTTTCAGTATGCCATCAACCAGCCGGTGAGTGTCCCCCGCCAGCGCTCGGCGATGATCCCCATCATCAACGGCAGGGTCGAGGGCGAGAAAGTCTCCGTCTATAACGCCCAGGTCGACCCCAAGTACCCGATGAACGGGATCAAGCTCAAGAACACCACCGGCCTGCATCTGATGGGCGGCCCGATCACCGTGTTCGATAGCGACGTCTACGGCGGCGACGCCCTGATCGAGGACATCGTCCCCGGCGACGACCGCCTCCTCACCTACGCCGTCGACCTGGCCGTCGAGGTCGACCCTCGCGGCAAGTACACGCCCGACACCTTCATCAGCGCCAAGATCGTCAACGGCGTCATGACCATGCAGTACAAGCGCCAGTCCACCCTGACCTATGTGGCCAAAAACAACGGTGAGGAGCCGCGCAGGCTCCTGGTGGAGCACCCCGTGCGCGACGACTGGAAGCTCGTCACCCCTGAGACACCCGAGGAGCGCACCCGCAGCGCCTACCGCTTCGCCATCGCCCTGGAGCCGGGCAAGACCGCGGAGCTGCCCGTGGTTGAGGAATCCGTGCGGGCCGAGATCGTCGCCCTCGCCAACCAGGACTCCGACAACATCGGCCTGATCATCGGACGCACCACGCTCTCGGAGCAGATGAAGGCCGCGTTGCAGAGGATTGTCGAGCTGCGCGCCGAGCTGGCGCAGGTCGCCGCCAAGCGGCAGGAAGCCGAGACCCAGGTGGAGGAGATCACCCAGGAGCAGGACCGCATCCGCCAGAACATGCGCGAACTCGACCGGCAAAGCGAGCTGTACCGCAAGTACGTGGATAAGCTCACCGAGCAGGAGACCCAACTGGAGAAGCTCAGCGAGGAGCTAAGGGCCCTGCGCGCCGAAGAGCAGGACAAGGAGAAAGCCCTCGCCGACTACGTGGCGGGCCTCAATATCGAGGGGTAGCTCCTCCCCCCGTTGCCACACCACGCACGACGCCCTCCCGACCGGAGGGCGTCGTGCATCCGCAGCCGTAGCCGTCCGCGTGGGTCGGGCTCCGCGGCCCGACCCTGCCGTCGGCACGACGCAGGCGCAACCTCCGCGCCGTGCCTGCCGGTGTGAGACGAAGTTTCGTTAGGAGGACGAACATGAACGCCATGCGCTCTGTGGTGTGCCTGCTGCTCTTGGCTGGACTGATCCCCTGCGCCCTGAGTGCCGATCTGCCGCTGACGCGGGTGGTGCTGTTCAGCAGCGGAGTGGGGTACTTCGAGCGGCTGGGAGAGGTGGAGGGCAATGCCGGCCTCCAGCTCTCGTTTCGCGTGGAGCAGATCAACGATATTCTCAAGTCCCTGGTGCTGCAGGACCTGGGCGGCGGATCGGTGGCCCCGGTCACCTACGCCCCCCTGGACCCGCTGGAGAAGACACTGAGCTCTTTCGCCGTGGACATCTCCGACAATCCCAATGTGGCCGAGCTGTGGGACCGCCTGCGCGGCGCGAGGGTCGAGATCACCGCCGACAAGCCCGTCACCGGCGTGGTCTTCGGTGCCGAGAAGCAGCAGAAGTCGGTGGATGACCGCATCCTCACCTTCGATGTGCTGAACCTGCTCACCGACGAGGGCCTGGTGGCGGTTCCGCTGTGGCAGGCACGGCGCATCCGCATTCTCGACGAGAAGATCGACTCCGACCTGCGCAAGGCCCTCTCTGCCATCGACAGCGCCCGCGACACCGGCAAGAGGCCGGTGAACCTGACCTTCAACGGAGAAGGCAAGCGCGAGGTTGTCGTGGGCTACCTGCTGGAGACCCCGGTGTGGAAGACCAGCTATCGGCTGATCTCGGACAAGGAGGGGCTGTTTGTGCAGGGCTGGTCGATCGTGGAAAACACCACGGATGAGGACTGGGACCGGGTGAGCCTGGGCCTGGTCTCCGGCCGGCCGGTGAGCTTCATCCAGGACCTCTACCGGCCGCTGTACGTGAGCCGCCCCGTGGTTGCTCCTTCCGTAGCGGCCGCGGCCGCGCCCCGTATCTGGGAGGGCGACATGGGCGCTCCGGAACCCGAGATGGAGCCGGCCCCAGCCCCCGCGGCACGACGCAGCCGCAACGGCGGTGAGAAAGGTGACAAGGGCGACCGTGGCGAAGCGGAGACCGCTCTGGCCGACGGGTTCGGGGGCTACGGTGGAATGGGTGGGCCCGGAGGCCCGCCCGCGGCCGCCATCGGTCGGGCAACCACCGCCATGGCCGCCGGAGGCAAGGTCGGCACCCTGTTTGAGTACGCCATCAACCAGCCCGTCTCCGTCCCCCGCCAGCAGTCGGCGATGATCCCCATCATCAGCTCGCCCATCGAGGGCGAGAAGCTCTCGATCTTCAACGCCGCCGTGGACCCCAAGTACCCCATGAACGCCATCGCGCTTCGGAACACCACCGGCCTGCACCTGATGGGCGGCGCGATCACCGTCTTCGATGGCGGCGTCTACGCGGGCGATGCTCTGGTGGAGGATGTCGTTCCCGGAGATGAGCGGCTGGTCAGCTACGCCGTGGATCTCGGCACCGAGGTGGATGTGCGCGAGAAGTCGGAACCGGAGCGCCTCGTGGCGACGAAGGTCGTGGCCGGCGTCATGACGGTCCGGCAGAGGATGCGGCAGGTCACCACCTATGTGGTCAAGAACTCGACTACCGAAGCCAAGACCGTCGTCATCGAGCACCCGGCCAATGATGACTGGACGCTGGTGGAACCCGAGCAGGCCGACGAGCGCACCCGCAGCCACTATCGGTTCAAGCTCGCCATCGATCCCGACAGGACGGCGGAGATGAAGGTCGCCGTCGAGCGGGTGCTCTCCGAAGAGGTAGAGCTCGCGGACCTGGATGAGGACGATCTCGTCGAGTTCCTCGCCATGGATGCCGAGGCCGGCGACGCCATCCGGGCCGCCGCGCAGAGGTTGCTGGTCCTGCGCACGGAGCTGGCGGCTCTCGTGGCTCAGCGCGAGGAGAAGGAGACACAGATTGAGGAGATCGGACAGGAGCAGGAGCGCATCCGCCAGAACATGAAGGAACTGGACCGCCAGAGTGACCTGTACCGCAAGTACGTGGACAAGCTCACCGTACAGGAGAATGAGCTGGACAAGCTCCGCGAGGAGGTCAAGACCCTCAGGGGCCAGGAACAGGACAAGGAGCGGGCCATCGCCACCTACATCGCGGAGCTGAACGTTGAGTAGGCGGGCCGGCTCGACCACCCGGCATGGCCGGGAGAGGGGACATCGCCATGTCCCCGGATCAGGAGGCCGTTTGATGAAGCACAGGACGTGTTGGTTCGCCGCCGTGCTGCTTACCCTCGGAGTCTGCGTCGCGGCGCAGGCCCAGACCTATGACCTGCGCGAGATGTACCGAGACAACCAGCTTCTGCAGGTCGGAACGGAAATGGAACTCGAGGTCACCTTCACTCCGGCCGCGCAGGAGGGCGAGCAGGCCGCGGCGCCCATGGCCTTCAGCGGCCAGACGAAGACCGTCCTGCGGGCCCGGATGCTGGCCACGGAGAACGGTGACCCTCGAGCCTTGCGTGTTGTCGTCCAAAGTGGCGAGGACATCACCTCGGCCACCGGCGCTGAGCCTCAGACAAAGCAGTGCCCGTACATCGGCAAGGTCGTCAACATCACCCGCACCCCGGGCGAGCCGGACGCCTACAGCGACGCCGGCGATGCCGCGATTGAGGACCCCGAGGTCGCCCAGTGGGTGAGCGGTCTGCCGTCACAGCTCTTCCCGCCGAACCTCGAGAAGCTGGCGGCGGTATCCGTCGGCGACCGCTGGGAGGTTCCCGCCAAGAACGAAGACGAACCCCCGGCCAAGGGCTGCCTGGTCGGCATCACCGAGGAGGACGGCCGCCGCCTGGCCACGGTCGAGCTGGAGATTCCGGCCGGTGGCCCCGATACCGAGCCCCTCAAGGGTGTCTGCCTGTTCGACCTGGATGCCCACTTCCCGGCTACCACCGAGATCGGCGGCGAGAACGAGGGCCAGATCGAGGCCGAGGGCACTGTGGTGGGCCGGCAGGCCATGAAGATGCGCATGAAGCTGACGGTGCAGGAAGTCGCCGAATAGCAGAGTCGACGGCACTGTGTGAAACGAAGCGGCCGGGCGGGGGGAGACCCCGTCCGGCCGCTTGGCATTCCGAACGGCGCAGCACTACGTGCAAGGGCAGGTGAGCACGGCCTACGCACATCGGGCTCTGGGATCCCGCGCCCGCCCCCAGCTACGGAGCGGCGAGTGCTGCCGGTCTCTAGAGGCCGGCGCGGTCTCTGACCGCCTCGTGCGCGAGCCACTCGTCGCCGTCGGCCAGACGCGCCTCGGTCACCGCCGCCAGACCGCAGTCGACCGCCAGTTCGTCCTCCTGGGTATCGAGCCATAGGCACACCGCGTCTTGCACGATCACCGACCTCGAGCACCCCGCCTCCTCGGAACAGGCATCCATCGCGGCGAGCACGTCGCGGGCTACCCGAACGCGCACAACGACCTTCGGTGTCCTGGACCCGGCCGGTCTCACTCCAGAGCCCTCCCTCATGTCGCGCTAGACGCACGCCCCGATCGCCTCGTCCACCACGCCGACCGCCTCCAGCACCGCGTCTTCCTCGATGCACAGCGGCGGGTTGAGCTTGATCGCGCAGCCGCCCACGCCCACCGGCGCAAACAGCATCAGCCCGGACTCCACGCACCGCCGGGTGACATCGAAAGCCAGGTCCGGGTTGGGCTCCGTGGTGCCCGGTTTGGTGAACTGGATCGCCGCCACCAGTCCTGCGCCCTGGATGATCCCGATGGCCGGGGCGTACTTGTCCTTCAAAGGCAGGATGCCGTCCATCAGGATCTTGCCCATCGCCGCGGCGTTGTCCACCATCCCCTCGCTCTGTATGGCCTCGATGCTGGCCAGGGCCGCCGCGCAGCAGATGGGGTTGCCCGTGTGGGTGCTGGTCATCGAGCCCGGTGCGTACTGGTCCATCACGTCCTCTCTGCCGATCACCGCGCTGATGGGCATCCCGTCGCCCAGGCCCTTGCCGCAGCAGACGATGTCCGGAACCATGCCGTAGTGCATGTAGCCAAAGAGCTTGCCGGTGCGTCCGAAGCCGGCCTGGACCTCATCCATCGTGATGAGGATGTCGTTGTCATCCGCCCACCGCCGCATGGCCTGGAAGTACTCGGGCGGAGCGAGTGCGGCGTTCACGCCCTGGTACGTCTCGGCCATGACGCCGGCGATGCGATCCGGCGTCAGGCCCATCTTGTCCAGGCAGGCCAGGAAGTAGTCGAAGGACGTGTCCGGGCAGCGGAAACCCTCGGGGAACGGCACCTGCACCATGCCCGCATCCAGGTTGATGATCCAGCTCTTGCCCGCCGGCATGCCTCCGGCCATTTGCGCCCCCATGGTGCGGCCGTGGAAGGCGTTATCATAGGTGACGATGACGTGCTTGGGCTCCCCGCCCTTGCTCACCCCGTGGGTGCGCATGAGCTTGATGGCACACTCGGTGCTCTCGGCGCCGGTGGTGACCAGGAAGGCCTTGGCCAGCGGGTCCGGTGACATGGTCACGAGCTTCTCGGCCAACAGCGACCTAGCCTCATTGGGGAAGCAGTAGCTGTGCAGCAGACTATGCCGGGCCTCGGAGGCGATGGCCTCAACCACCTTCGGATGGCTGTGACCGGCATTGGTGACCAGCACGCCGGAGGAGAAGTCCAGCCACTTGTTGCCCCACTGGTCGAACACCTGGACGCCTTCGGCGCGGTCCCAGATGATCGGCGGCTGCCCGGACATGGAGCGGGGCTCGAACTGCCGGAGCCGCTCGAGGATGGGAAGGCTCTGGGGAACCGGAATCTGCGTGCAGATCTTCCGGTACCTGGTCTCTACAGCGGGGACATCCTGCGGCTCTAGGGGGAAAGCGCGGTCTGCCATAGGATCATGCAACTCCCTGGGATATTCAGCGGTGAAGGGAACAGTCATAGAGTACCCCAAGAGGCGGGGGCGTTCAAGGAGGGGGTGGGGATTGGGGGCGGGGGGTGGGGAACGGCCACGGCGGGGACGGCGGGGACGGCGACGGCAGCGACGAGGGGACACGATGGACGGGATAGCGGCAACGGCACGGGCAACGACAAGATAACAGGATGGACAGGATAACGGCGGATGAACAGGATGGCGGCAACGGCGACGGCGAACAGGATGGCCTTGGCCTGCGGCCCGTGGGCCGGTCGCCGCCGTCAGCCCCGCAGGGGGCGACACAGAGGTAGCCACGGGCGTCGGCCCGCGGACGCACTGCGCAAGACGTCGCCGACGCCCGGCACCGTGGAACTTGGCAGATCAAGCAAACGTCTGACTTTCGCGGTCCCAGGCGCATGATGTGTCATCGTTTCCCCACCAATACGACATCGTGTCGCATTGCAGCGGAGGGCGTGAACCGCCCGAGGTGAGCTCATGTCCGGGCATTCGCAAGTTTGGGATCCGTACCTCACAGGCCTCGCCGTGTTGTGCTGCCTCCTGTCTCCCCATGTGGTCGGCGCCGATCCACTCCCCACCCCACAGCACTGGATGGGCGGGCGCCTGATGCCCGCCGTTGCGGTACCTGTGGACATGGCCGATGAGAAGCTGACCGTCGAGCTCAAGTGGCATCGGCCCACCTCCCGGCCCACCGATGGGCCCGAAGCGTTCTCCGAGGCCGATGTGCAGGTGGCCTACACGCTTCGCGCCGACAGGGAAGTCGCCGTTCCCATCGTCTTCCCCGTCATCGGTGCCGCCCGGGACGTTCGGTTCGCACTCGACGGCGCCGAAATGCGGACGGTGGACCGCACCGACATCGACCTGTACTCAGCCTATGAGAAGACGTGGACCCGAGCCATCGACGAGTTGGTGGGCAAGGACGAGGGCCTGGCCAAGTTCCGGGCAGAGGCCCGTTCGGAAGCGGCGAAATCGGCGCGCCCGCCGGCGGCGGGGGAGTCCTCCGGGATGAAGCCCGATGCCGAGCACCTGAACGGCCGGGCGTTCGGCCGCATCTTCGGACGGGTAGACCGGCGGCTGGCGCAGTTGCGCCTGCCGTGGTCCGGGGACATGGCGTGGGCGCTAACACATTACCTGCTGGATGACTGGGACCGACTGGGGCTACCGTCCATCCCCGCACCCGGGGCGGATGTGAGGCGCCGGCAACTGACCGCTGAACGAGCTCTGGCTCTGGCCATCGACCCGAAGCTGCCCGACCCGGTGGCCCTCTGGACCGCGGACGCCGCGGGCGCGGCGCCCCTGCTCTACCCGGTGCAGCCGGTCACCTTCATCAGCGCCAAGCTGAACCTGAAGCGGGGCGACAACGCCCTCACCGTGCACTACCGGCAGCGGGTGTCCTTCGCCAACTACAAGTACAAGCAGACCGGGGATGGCAGGCACCCGGGCCCCAGCCACAGGCAGGCCGGCGTCTTCGAGTTCGTCCTCCGCACCGCTCGGTTCTGGCGCAGCTTCGGAGACCTCACGGTAACCATAAGCCTGCCGCCCGGCACCGTGTATGCCGAGGCGAACCTCCCCGGCTCAACGGTCAAGCTCGACGACCCCGCGCCCACCGTGACCTGCAGCGCGCGGGGTCTGCCGGAGCAGAACCTCGCCGTCACCTTCGCCGACTTCCAGCTCATCCCCGGCTCGGAGCACTCCTTCACCGACGACAGCGGGGCACCGGAAGCCTGGAAGCGGATGCAGCTCGAGGCCCTTTGGGACCTGGCAATCCCGGGAGACGGGTTCCACGGCGCCCGGCCCGGCGCCGATGACAGGATCGTGGTGGCGGGCGGGGAGAAAGGGGCCACCGTGGTCGACGCGGCCACCGGCCGCGTCCTGAAGACACTCCACGTGACCGGGGAGGTCAAACGTGCCCTGATCCTTGCGGACCGGATCGTCCTTGGCTACAGTCTGCGCGGCAAGGGCTACGCCAAGCCCTCCGTCGCGGCCGCCTGCTTCGACCGCCGCACCTACTCGCCGCTGTGGACGCGGAGTATCGAGGGCACCGGCTATCAGGGCTACGAGCCCCAGCCCCTGGCGGCGGATGGGGCCATCGTGCTGTGGGCCAACCGGGGCCCCGCTTTCGCCGTGGCTCCTGAGGATGGGAAGCTCCTGTGGCAAAGGACCGGTAGCTTCCGCGGGGTGACGCTCTCGACAGACGGCAAGGTCGCATATCTGTCCGGCAACCCGGCGCAGGAGAGCAAGCAGGGCGGGAAGCCGGAGGGCGACGCCCGGGTGCTCGCTGTGGATGTGCGCACCGGCAAGACCCTCTGGGACACGCCCACGGGCTATGAGAGCTTCGTCCCGGCCCTGTGGGGCAACCGGCTCCTGGTCCCGGGGGTGGCCGCGCGGTGCAAGGACCCCTTCGTGGCCTGTCTCGACCACGGCAGCGGCAAGACGGTGTGGCGCAAGCCCCTGGCCGACAACACCTACGGATACAATGAGGTGCTGGCCGCCCGGGTGCTGGAAGACCGCCTGCTTCTGTTCACCGATGGTGACGTCGAGGCCCGCCCCGTGGATGACCCGACCAGGAGGCTGTGGCACACTCCCTACGGGCATCAGGTCTTCACGCCTCCGCGCATCATCGGTGACCGGGCCTACGTGGCCGCCACATTCACCGGCCTGCAGGAGTACAACCTCACCACCGGCGAGCTGACCCGGCAGTTGACCGACACCCAGGCGTCCTTCACCGTCGACATCGTGGGCGACCGCGCCTTCACACTGGACCACACGGGCCTGCTGACCGCCTGGTCGCTCACCGACGCCGGCGCGCCGCCGCCCCAGATGGAGCGCGAGCTCATCGGCGTCCCCCCCGCGGACCTGGCGGACAGACTGGAGGGACGCAAGACGACGCCCCCGACGGCGCCGGTAGACACCCCCGGGCCTCGCCCCGGCAGAAAGCTCCTCGCAGGTCTCGGCTTCGGCCTCGCCGGCGTGCTGGTGGTCGCGGGGTTTGCGCTGTACAGGCGGCGAGGGGGATAGCAGGATGGGGCCACATCACTCGCGGACGTCCCAACTCCTGGCCCTGGCCTTGGCTCTGTGCGTACCCGTCTGCCCGTGCTCTCCGCAGACATGGCGAGACCGCACGGCGGAGGTGCGGCGAGTGGCTCAGAGCACGGTGCTGACGAAGGCCCAGAAGCTCGACTGGGCCGTATCCGAACTCCTGCGCGAGCTACAGACCCCCACCGGTGGCGAGCCGGGCAAGGCGGACCTGGCCAGTGGCCTGGCCTTCACCGAGCACGTACAGGCCGCCTATCTGGATCTGGCCGGACGGGTCGGGACGCCGGACGCGGTCTGGGCGAAGGTGGTTGCGCTGGATGGGGAGGACGCGACCGAGGCCGAGAAGACACTCCAGAAGCTGCTGCTCATGGTCTATGCCGACTGCGCGAGCCGCACCAAGGACCCCGAGCAGATGGAAGGGGCCCGTGCCAGAGCGGCCCCCAGGCTCGTGGCCTTGGTTGCCCACGACCCCTACGACCTGGTGCGCGCGTACTGTGCCAGGGCCTTGCGACTGCTCCAGGCCAGGCAAGAGGGCGCCGAGGCCCTCATCGCCGCACTGCAGGACCCGGCATTCCGCGATATCGAGGGGCTCTCGGACATCTGGGCCCGCGGAATCACCTCGCGGATGTTCCTGGTGCGTCGGGAGGCGGGCCTTGCCCTGGCGGCGATGGGCTACCAGACCCGCCATGTGGACTGGGAGACGTGGGAGCTCATTCCGGGAGCGGAGTGAGGACGGGCCTCGAATCCACCGCCCGCGAGTGCGCTCCGACGCCCTCGCGGGCGGCAACTCCTGCCGGTCCTGCCCGGTCTACGTCAGCGCCGCCTCCACGTACTTGGCCTCACACGGATTGCCCTTGCACATCCGGATCAGCCGCTCACCGGGGGACATCAGCACGGCCGCGCAGGTGCGGCCGCCGGTCTCCTCCGTAGTATGACGACACAGCGGAGCCTCGTGATCGGGAAAGACGGCCCACAGCGAGTCCAGCTCCCGCTGCGCCACTCCCCGCAGCAACTCCCACATCCGGGCCTCGCGGGTGACCGAGTTCTCCGACGGACTGTCCTGGCTCACGTAATCGATCATATCGGGCGTGTCGTAGTGGTTGGCGTGGGCGAAGACCCCGATAGCGTCGGGAGCCAGGTGTGCGTGCCTCAGCGCGGTGGTTTCGATGCCCGCAAACTGCCCCTCCGGGCCGCCCACGTAGAAGTAGTGCCCCGACATGCGCGGGGCCTCGGTGACGACTCTCACCGCCGCCTCAAAGCTCGTCTGAGCCAGGGCGGTGTGCAGGGTGGCCAGGTACATGATGCCGTCCCGGGCGTCGTGGGGGGTGAGGTTGGTATTGCCCACCGCGATTCCGTGCTCATTGAGGCCGATGAGCGCCAGGCAGCCGGTGGTGGTGAGCGTCAACGTCGCCGGCGCGGACTTCGGGCTGCGGGCGAAGGCCACCACGTGCGGATAGGCGGTGGCGCTCATGTCCCAGGTCTGGCCCACATAGAGCTTGCCGTCGGCGGAGGCCGGCGGCAGGACCGCCATGTGGGTGCACTCCGAGGGGCCCGCCGCGGTGCGGCGCACCAGGTCCACGAAGTCCGTGTACCCATTGCCGATGAGGAGTTCCTCCCGGGATATGCCTGCCCCCTGTGCGATACCGCAGAACTCGGCGTAGGTGTCCGGTGAGAAGCTCTCGAAGACCGGCAGCGAGCGTCCGGCCAGGGCCAGCAGCTCCTCTCGGGTCATGCCCCCGCCGGCCCGCAGGCAAAGCTCGATGCGCGTCTCGCACATGGCCCGGGCACCCTCGGCGAGCAGCTCCCCGTGCCTGGCGCCCATCTCCTGTGGCGTGCCCTGCAGTGAGATGATCTGAAGGCTCATGGTGTCCGGCTCCTTTGTGAGGTACAAAGGGGAGGTTCGGCCCGGTGGAGAGAGGGACCTTCGGTGCCAGACTTCCCGGAGCCGAGTGCCCAGAACGCCTGCGGCTTCCGCTGCGTCCGGACGCCGTGAGCGGTCCCCCCGTAGTCGGGCACCTCTCCCACTGCGGACCGGTGGCGACGGGCCTCACCGCGCGGCCGCGAAGAGATCCTCCAGGCCGATCAACATCAGCCTGTCACCGTCCTCCTGCCGACGCAGGGCTTCTGTGAAGCCCCCTCGGCAGAACAGGACGTGGCGCAGGCCGCGCTGCCAGTCCGGCGGCAGCGCGGCCGCCTTCTGCTGCAGGTCGTGCAGGTGCCCCGGGTGCAGCGGGCCCCGTGTCCACTTGCACTCCGCACAACTCACGATCCCGTCGTCACTCCGCCAGACCAGGTCGATCTCCACGTCCTTGTGCCAGAAGGGGGCCGGAAGCTCGGCAGGTAGTGAGGGCAGTCTCTCCCGGCCATAGTGCCGCACGTACTGGGCACAGATGCCCTCAAAGGCCCGCCCCATGTACTCTTCCAGGTGCGGGGCAATGCGCTCCTCCCACACCCGCCGTCCTTGTCCCACCTCCAGCAGACTGCGGTTGGGCAGGACGAACCGGTACCAGAACCTCAGGAAGTGGTCGTCCAGTACATAGCGGCCCCGCGAGCGCTTCCCCGGCGCTCTGTCTGCCGCCGAGACCACGCGACGCACCAGGCGCAGCTCCTGCAGTGCGGACAGGTATTGCCCCACGGCCGTGACGGCGGTACCGGCTCTCTGCGCGATCTCCGAGCTGCGCGTGAGGCCCGAGGCGATGGCATTCAGGATGCTGTGGTAGGTCCGAGGGTCGCGCAGCTCGCTACGCAGAAGATGGGTGGGTTCCTCGTACAAGAGCGCCTGCGGACGGAGTATGTGTGCCTGCACGTTCCGGGCCAGCGACATGCCGTCACCGAATTGCTCCAGGTACATGGGCATCCCGCCGAGGATGCCGAAGACGCGCAACCGATCCTCCAGTCCGTAGCGGGGCACGAACTGCGCCGCCTCCCTGTACCCGAAGGGCACCAGCTCCTGCTGAGCGGTGCATCGCCCGAACAGCGGCGAGCGTTCCGCCAGCACTTCGTTTTCCATGGAGCTGACCGCTGAGCCGCATAGGACAAGCAACAGCCTGGTGTCCCGAGCATCATGGTCCCAGAAGCGCTGCAGCAACGAGGGCAGCCCGGGGGCCGAACCACACAGGTAGGGGAACTCGTCCAGCACCACCACCAGGCGATGTCCCATTGCTCGTCTCGCCAACTCCCGCAGCGGCGTCTCCCAGTCATCGAACCGCGCCGTTGCGAGCAAGGGCTCCCCAAGCCCCTCTGCCATGGCCGCCGCGAAGTGCCGGCGGTTGTCGCTCTCAGAGACCTCGGCGGCCTGGAAGTACACGTGCGCCCTGTCGCGGAGGAACTCACGCAGTAGCTCGGTCTTGCCCACGCGGCGTCGGCCATAGAGCACGTAGAGCTCAGCCCGGTCGCTGTCGTGCAGCTCGCTGAGGAAGGCCAGTTCCGGGGCCCGACCGACGAACGGCATTAGGGTACTCTCCAATAGTATAGTGATGACTATTATACTTATAACTATTATACACGACAAGCACCGTTTTAGCCCCCTCGCCCCTCCACACACGCTGCCGGCCACGGACAGGCCTCGGGCCGGCTACGGCCCCACCTCCACCGTCACCGCCTCCACAAGCCAGCCCGCAGTGTCGACATCCTCCGCCAGGCTGCGCAGCCTCACGTAGCAGGCCCCCAGCGTCTCGCGCCGCAGGTGCAGGGGGCCCGCCGGCCGGCCATCGACGGTCACCTCGCACCGCCGAGCGTGCTCGTCCCAGGCCAGGATCACATCATGCCATTGGCCCTCGGCCACCTCCACACACCCCGCGCCGAGACGCAGGTTGTACAGGCTGTTGAGGTGGTCTTCCAGGTCGAAAGGCACCGAGAAGTGGTCCGTGAGGCCCAGCAGGAGAGGCCGACAGCCGGGCCGGGGCATCAGGCGGATCTTCAGCCGGCCGCTGCGGCCCGAGGGGAAGTTCCAGGTGACCGCCGCGGGCCAATGCGGGTCCGTCTTGCATAGCGACAGCACCGTGGCCCGCGGGCGCCGGGGGTGCTGTGCGAAGCCCACGCCCCGGGTGCCGAAATGGTGCCACTCCTCTGTTCGGCCGAAGAAGTCGGCGGTCTGGCGGCGCTCCAACAGCCAGTCCGGGCAAAGACGCATCAGCAGCACCCGCCCGGCGCCCTGACCGGTGCAGTAGATCACCTGTCCATCGCCGGTCGCCGTCGGGAAGGGGTAAGCCGTGCCGAAGTCGCCATTGGGTGGCGGGGGCTCATTGCGGCGCGGGTCGCGCGCCACCTCCCGGAAGCCACGCCACGTTTTCCCCTCGTCGTCGGAGATGGCCGCATGCAGCACATGACGCCCGCCGTAGGCGTAGGGGAACCGCAGGCAGTTGTTCCAGAGCAGCACCAGCCGCCCGTCCCCCAGCCGTACAATGCCTACCGGCGAATCGGAGGATAGCAGCTCCGTGGGCTGTGGCGCAGACCACTGCGCCCCGTCAGGTGAGAAGGACTCATACAGCCTTCCTTGCTGTGTGCGGATCAGCATCCACACCCGACCATCGCGAAGCTGGATGACCACCGGCTCCACGGCCCCGTACGCCGAGACGATGTCCGGCACCGGTGTGCGCAGGCTCGCCGACAGCGCCCAGCTCTCACCCCCGTCGTCGGAGTAGACGTTGACGCAGTCGAACTGGCCCATGAAGGTCCATTCGTCCAGGCCTGTGCCCCTGTTGGCCCAGGTGCGCGAGGTGAGGTACGAGAAGGGCAACAAGATGCGCCCGCTATCCAGTTGAGCCACCGAGTTGAGGGCCCCGGTGTAGCCCTTCCAGAGCATACGCGGCTCATCCCAACGGCTTTGCCCCTCGTGCGAGCGCGTGGCCCACAGGTCCAGGCGTGTGTCGACCAGCTCGCCCACCAGCACCCGCTCGCCCTCTCCGGCGCCGACTGTCCCCTCCTGCCCGTAGCGCAGGAGGAATAGATGAACCTCGCCCTCGCGGTCCAGCAGGGGCTCCAGGCCGAGCCATCTCCCGGGTCCGCCGGGCAGGGCGCACACGGTCTCGGCTGCGCTCCACGTCTGGCCGTTGTCGGTGGAGGCGCGACGACAGACGGCCTGCGCCCCGTCCGGGCCCTGCACCAGCCAGCCCGTGAGACTGCCATCGGCCATGCGCAGCACGAGGATGGGTTCGTCCAGCAGCGCGAGCCGCCGCGGACCCTCGGCGGGCGTTCCTGTAGATGCGGCAAGCAGCAGGGCGGCGGTGACGGCACCCGCTTCCCAGCGCGGCATAGGGGATCCCTCCCGGCGGTTGGCCTATCCGGAGCGCCGACAGCGGGCCTCGAGGCGCTCGATCATGCGCAGCACCTGCAGGCGCGTCTTCTCGGCGACGTCCCTGTCCTTGTGGTCTTCCCACCAGACCCCCGCCGCTCCGGGAGCCTCCAGCACCGCGGTCGGGGCGCTCTCGAGGAGAGCCTGCGCCCGGGCTATCAGAGCGGGGTCACAGCCCACCTCTCGGGCCGCGGCAATTGCCTCTTGCAGGATCACCAGGTACTCGTAGTCATAGCGCCCCTCGCGGATCGCTTCCATATGCCGCGAGGTTAGCCAGCCCTCGGGCGTGCGGTACTGGGGCGTGAAGACCATGTTCTCGGGGCCGATCTGGCTCCACGCGGCCATGCCACCGCCGCCCCCGAAGGACCAGAAGAACTCCTGGTCCATGCCCCGCCGGAAGCAGTCCCAGGCCTGCAGCAGGTGATAGCTGTAGGGGTCCAGCGCCCTCACCGGCCCCGAGCAACTGTAGAAGGCCAGCCGCCGTCCCGCCCGCTGCTGCCGGCCAAAGACCTCCTCATACCGTGCGGGAGCCTGCAGCCACATGGGCCGCTGGGGGGCGATGACGGTGGCCAGCTCGTACAGCCGCGGGTCCGCGTCGCCCGGATCCTCCCAGATCGGGTCGGTCCAGATCACCACGTCTGGCTCCGCCGCGCGGATCGCCTCGGCATAGCGGATCGTCAGCGCGTCCAGTTCCGGATTGCGCGGCTCATCCACCAGAAGCAGGCAGAGCTGCTGGGGAGCGATGTCTCGGGCCTGCAGGTGGGCCACCCAGAAGCTGATCCACTCCCCGATCGCCCGCCCCCAGTTGGCGTCATCCATGGGTAGGCCCGGTCCCAGCGCGTCGCTGCCCTCGAAGTTGGTGAACACGCAGTACAGCCTACTACCCCGCCACATCTCCAGCCATTCATCCATGCTGCCGGTGGCCGGCGGCCGGGTCATCGTTCCATCCGGAGCATGTTCGCCGAAGGGCATGACCTGCTTGGTGGCCCACGGGGCATCGATGTCGTACTCGCGCAGGAAGTCAACCAGAGACCGGCGCATGGGCTCGCTGAGGTGGTACAGCTTCGGGCCGTCGGTGTAGTCCCACCCACCCAGGGCCAAAGAGAGCCGCGCGGGCATCTCGATGGGCGACACGCGCAGCCGCAGAGGCACGCGGCCCACCTCCGCCGGCCCTTCACAAAGCACCACGCTTCCCTCCCGAGAACCCGGGGCCGCCCCCCTGCCGTCCACCATGAGCCAGACCTGGCGCGTCGTGCCCTCGGGGATGTCGATCTCCCAGCCCGCCCCTCCGCGCTCGGCGACGGGCAACGCCGCGGCCACCGGAGTGGTGCCGGAGAAGGTCCAGGCCACCGAGTGCACCCGCACCGCGGCTTTGGCCGCGGCGTCCAGACCCTCGAGCCGCAGCGTCAGAGATCGGCGCCGCGGCAGGTTGTCGGTGAGGTTCAGCACGGCGCTGCGCACCTCGCCACGCATGAGCGTGAGGCGCAGCTCCGGCGCAGGCCCGTCGGGGTCCGGGGCGGACCGGGGCTGAAGCCGGTCCCAGCGTTGCCCCGCCCAGACCTCCAGCTCCGGACGCCCGGCGGCCAACGCCACCTTGCCCCCCAGTGCCAGCACCCGCCGGTGCATCTCGTTGATGGGGAACGTCTCACGGTAGACGGGCTCCGGCACCTCGATCGTGCCGCCGAGAGCCTCCAGCAACTCCGATCGAAGGGCGGCTTTGGCCGCCTCATCAAGAGGCGCCCGGGCGATCTCGCGCCCCACAGCCGCCGCGTCCGCCAGGATCGCCTGGAGAACCTCGGTATCAGCCAGTGCCTTGTCAAGGCCTTCGTCAGGTCGCGACAGGGCCGGAGTGGCAGGATTGTGAGCCCGGTGGCCCTCAGGGCCGCGGGCCACCTCGATCTCGTCCACGAAGCAGTACTGCCCGCCGGGCACCACTACCAGGGCCAGGTAGCGCCCATGGCCCGGCATCGGCGTTGCCCGGTAGCGTCGGAGCAGGTGGCCGGCAGGCGCAGCCTCCGGCTCCGCCACAGTGCCCTGCACCGTGGCCAGGGCCACCAGCTCGCCGGCGTCGTGCCAGCTCTCGCCGTCTTGCGATGCGCGGAGGAAGATCGCCCGCGGCCACAGCACCCCGGCTTCCTTGCGGGCGGCCGTGCTGAAAACGACCTCTCCGATGGGAAGGTCTGAGCCCAGATCCAGCGTGATGACGACCGGCCTTACATCAGACCAGCCCACCGTCGTGGGCTGGGTCCAGAAGTACCCCTCGGTGAAGACCCCGTCGGTCAGTTGCGTCGCGTCCCCGGGGTCCTTACACAGTGCGTAGTTGGGCTCAGGCGACAGGGTGTAGGGGCGGTCCAGGGCCAGATTCCCGTCCCCATAGGCGGCCGAAGTCAGCGCCACGAGAACCGCCGGCAGCAGATAGCGAAGCATCTTCATTCCTCCGCGTCCTGAGCCCGTCCGAGAGGCCCGGCCGGCCCGGTTCCTGTCATTCTGAGCGTCCATCTCGCGCAGCGAGATAGCGAAGAATCTCACTGAGTGCCAGGAGATTCCTCGTGCTGCTCCCTCCGGGAGCGGACGCTCTCACAATGACACTCCCATGGCCATGCGTGCTTCTCGCCCACGCCTCCGGAGTACCGCCAGGTCGTGCCCTACCGGCCGTCCAATCCGCCTTCGTCCCTCACCGGACCCGCGACGCTCGCTCCAGGAGTGCCGGCAGATCCCCCAGCGCCTCGGCATTCGTCCGGCCATGGAGGTCCCAGACGATCAGGTCGAACCGCCGGCTCTCGGCGGGGTATCCCGCGTCGATCTGCACCACGTACGATCCGTTGTCGCACCGCACCTGCTCGGGGGCCGTGGCAAACAGCACCGCACAGGGGCCTTCGGCGTGCGGGTGCGGCACGTCGTAGGTGCGGTCGGCCAAGAAGAGCCAGTTGTCGCCGGGCCTGAGGGTCACCGGAGTGCCGTGGGCCGCCTCCCCCGCGGCGGTGACGACGTACTTGTCCATGTCTTCCCAGCTCCCCTGACCGGCGCCGGGTATCGCGAACAGCCGCACGGCAAGCCGGGCTTCGCCTGCGAACTCCCCGGACAGCCTGAGCCCTCCCTCGCAGAGCGTGAAGGTCACCCGCAGGGCCCCCTCGGGGGTGTCCCAGGTGGCCAGGAGCGCCTCGCCCGTGGGCAGGGAGACCGTGGAGAACTCCGGAGTGGTACTCTCCAGCGACCGGCCGTCGAGCAGGACGTCCACGAAGCCCGCGTCATACCAGTTGCGCAGGCTGGGGCCGGTCATGCCCAGGCCGCTGCCGAAGTGCCATTGGCTGCGATGCTTCGTGCCGTCCTCATCGGTGGTCTGCGAGTAGCGGAGGGAGTAGCGGCTCCAGAAGTCGCTGAGCTCCATGCGGCGCTCGCGCTGCACCCCGCCGGCCACGGCGCGCTCGGTCCACCCGGCCAGGTGCGCCGAGCAGATGCTGCTTCCGGCGTTCTCGGCGGTCTGCCAAAGCGTCCGCGCCGTGGCGAGCATGCGGGGAGCGAGGTCCTCGGCGACGGCAGGGTCGCGGTGAGCCGCAAAGCTCTCTGCCGCCCCAAGAGCGGTCTCGGCGTCGGCCCGCATCTGTGCCAGGTACTGCTCCCGGGCCTCGTCAGAGAGCCCCGCGGGCGGCGCCAGCAGGCGCGGGTACCATTTGCGGGCGATGGGCAGCCAGGCAGAGTAGTCCCGCGCCGCCTCGGCCCCGTAGATGGCCCGCAGGATATCACGCTCGGCCATCTGAGGCTCGAAGCGCTCGGCATCCCAGCAGTAGGCGCCCCACAGCGCGAAGGGGTAGTCCCCACCCCCACACAGCCACGCATGCTGCGTCAGCGCCGGGAGACGGCGGAAAGCCTCATAGGTGTCGGGAAGGGCCACGGGGCCGCGCTCCACGTCCCAGCGGTAGCCGTACCAGCCACAGGCAAGCTCCGTCAGACCGCCCCAGAAGCCCTCGATCCTCTGCCCGCCCGGAGTGCACGCCTCGTACTCCCGGTTGCCGTTGTACCAGTAGATGAAGTTGCGCAGACCCGCCTCTTGCACCTCGGCCAGGTCCTGCTCCCGCAGCAGGCAGTGGTACACCTGCACCCCCTCCATCAGCGGCGCCCCGCTCCATACCCGGTAGTACTCCTCGCCGTCGAGCTTGCCCTGATAGGAGTCCTGCCACCCGGCGTAGTACGGTGTGGGGCAGACGATCAGCCGCTGGATCCCGCGCTCTTTCGCCACCTCGATCATCGGCCGCATGAGCTCGAGCTGCGCGGCGGCCAGGTTGCCGAACCGCTCCCTGCACAGCGGGCAGGTCTGGGGGTGCTCCACGGCCTGCTGGGTGAGGTCGTCGAACAGGAGGATGAGTCCGTCACAGCCGCGATCCAGCAGCTCCTCGGAATAGCGGCGGATGCGGGCGAGATCCTCGGGATTGGCCGCGCATAGCTCGCGCTTGAGCAGCAAATCGGTGCGCCAGTTGCTGATCTGGCCGTAGAGTGCGATGCCGCGGCGGGCGCACTCCTGCCGAATCACGGCCACCTCAGGCGGAGCAGAGTCTTGCCCCTGGTCGCCGTAGATCTCGTAGTAGCAGGCGTTCAGCCGCCAGCGGGAGAACCAGTCCAGCCGGGCGCTGAAGGCGGGGCTGTCGGGGTCTCGCGGCACGCCGGTCCAGGCCCTTGTCAGCAGCGAGGGCCAGTCGGAGATCGCGGATCGGGGCGGGCCGTCCGGACTCTGCGCCAACAACTGCTGCAGCGTATAGGCGCCGTAGATCAGCCCGACCTCACCGCCGACGAGACGGATACGCTCCGGCTCGCCCACGCCACAATCCAAAACGAAGGCCTCCCGCCACCTGTCCGCCGGCGCCGAGGGCAGGCCGAGCTCCGATGCCAGGGATGCCAGGTCATCGGCCGACTGGGCCAAAGACACCCGCACGAAGGCCTCCTCCGCCTCGCCGGCCCCTTCGCCCAGCGCCCGGGCCAGGACTTCCAGCGCGTACTGCGAGCAGGGCGCGGTCTGTCCGGAGGTCGACCACGTCGGGGCAGACACGGGGAGGACGCCCGCCTCGACCCGCAACGCCTTCGGTCTGGGAGTGAGTGTCGGTTCGGCGGCGTTCGCAGTCACGCAGAGCAACGCCAGAAGCAGCAGTCGCGGTATCATGGACCAGACCTCCATCGTCAGGGCGCAAGCACGGCGTCGTGGGGATAGAAGCTCGGCCGAAAAGCCCGTCCTCAGGCGAATGTCATTCTGAGAGCGTCCGCTCCCGCAGGGAGCAGCTCGAAGAATCTCTGGACACCCAGCGAGGTTCTTCGCCCAAGCGGCACAGGCTCGAGCTTGCGCCGCCCGGGCTTGTGACGCCGGCGGTCCGGAATGACATGAGCCGGGCCAGCAGGGCTTCTCGGCCGGACTTGTCGTCTCTCCCCTGCCGTTAGCCATCGAGGCGGCGAGGACCTCCCGCAAGGTCTTTCCACACCCGGCGCGGAATAGGCCCCCTGCACCGCCGTTCATAGGTCTGAGCCACACAGGAGATCCGCAATGCATCGCACATACGTGCCGGTATCCATTCTCATCTGCTCGCTTTGGGGCATGGCCGGATGCATCGGCCAACCGGGAGGCAACATGACGGTTCAGGGAGAGAGTCTCGTCCTGGCAAAGACTGTGCCGGGGAACCTGTGTTTCGACCAGATCGTGCCGGGAAGTCTGACGTTGCGCAGTACGTACGTGGCCGACAAGGAGGGCTCTGTGGTGTATGAGGAGGGCCAAGACTACGTGGTGGATTACGCGGCCGGCACCATCGCCCGCACCGAGGCCTCCACCATCCCCGACTACTCCACCAACTGCCTCTACGGGCAAAAGGACTTCGACCACACCAAGTTCGCCGGGTTTTCCAACCACGCCTGGTTCGTCTGGGCGGACTATGAGACGAATAACGGCAAGCCCTGGGCCGAGCCCAACGAGCAGACGGAGAAGCTGGCCAGGGTACGCGAGAAGCTCGAGGCCGGGGGCCCCTTCCAGGTTGTCTCCTATGGCGACAGTATCGCCGCCGGGGGCGAGGCCTCCGAGGTTCGGTTCCGGTTCCAGAACCGCTTCGGCGCCTACCTGCAGGCCAGGTTCCCCAAGGCGCAGATCGAGGTCGTGGATGCCTCCATCTCCGGCTACGCTACCCGACAGGGTATCGACTGGTTCGATGACCCCAAGTACATGGGCAAGGTGGACAGCCCCGACCTGGTGCTGGTGGGCTTCGGCATGAATGACCACAACATCGGCGGCCCGGAGCCCGAGGCCTACAGGGATAACATGGTGCAGATCGTCAACATGGTGCGGGAGAACAAGGGCGCCGAGGTCATCCTGTTTTCAGCCTTCCCGCCCCACCATGACTGGCACTACGGCAGCCACCGGATGGGCCTGTTCTCCGAGGCCGTCAAGGAGGCGGCCGCCGCGGCGGGCTGCGCCTATGCCGATGTGTACGGTACCTGGGACATGGTGCTGCAGCGCAAGGACCAGTCCTCCTTGCTGGGCAACAACATCAACCACCCCAACGACTTCGGCCACTTCCTCTATCAGCAGGCCTTTGAGGCGATGGTGTTCTGAGGGGGAGCGGATTGGGGGATGCGGAGGGGAACGGCAGACGGCCAGCGGTACATCTCGGCGCCCTGCGACCCGCTCGGGAGGTCATCATTGTGCCCACCCTCGGTATGGTCCATACCGTCCATCGCGTGATCCCTTCGCTGGCCGGGCTAGCCGGCGAGCTGCTGCCCGATGTGGCCCAGCTTCACTATCTGGACGAGTCCGTCCTGCAGGACGCCATCGCCCGTGACGGGCTCTCACCCGACATCTACCGGCGTGTCGGGCAGCTCGTGCTTCTGGCCGCGGAGCGCTGTGACGCGGTGCTGGTCACCTGCTCCTCCATCGGTCCCTGCGCCGAGGCGGCGGCCCCCATGGTGAAGGCACCGGTGCTGCGGATCGATGAGCCCATGGCCCGCGGGGCGGCGGCCATCGGCGGCCGGGTGGGCGTCATCGCGACCCTGGGCTCGACGCTGGGTCCTACCGCCGACATCGTGGAACGCTGCGCGCACAAGGCGGGCACCGAGGTCAACGTCCAGCGGGTGCTGTGCCGGGGGGCTTTTGAGGCCGCCTCAGCGGGCCGCCACGAGGAGCACGACCAGATCGTGCTCGCGGGGTTGCAGGAGTTGCTGAGCGCAGGGGCCTCCGCCATCGTCCTGGCCCAGGCCTCCATGGCCCGAGTCGCCGACCTCCTGCCGCAGCCCAACGCGACACCGATACTCTCCAGTCCCAGGAGCGGCATCGCTCGGGCCGGGGAGGTTCTGCACGGGTTGCGGCTGTACGCCGAGTAGACGCCTACTCGGGCGCGCTTACCGGCGTTTGGAGCAGGTTCCGGCGGGGCATCGCAGTCGTTCGATGGCGTCCCGCAGGGCGCGATCGGGCTGCTCGCTCAGAGTATGCGGGGTCCGGATAGGCGCCGACTCACATCGCCTGATCCCCCACGTCTGCTTCCGGCGAGCCGCCGGGTCGTGCCTCCCCCCGCCTGCGGGGGCCTCGCGGGGCGCCGTAGGGCCGGCGGCCCGCAACGGCCGGGACCCCACCTTGGCCCTCCCCGCAGACGGGGAAGGAGCACGGCCAACGGCCGCTCACCGCGGGCCGCTTGCTCCGCCAGACGGCAGAGACAGGACAGGGGAGGCGCTCCCGCCTTGCGGAACCGCCCCTTGGCATTGGCACCCACTCGAGGCGAACCCCCTCGCCGTGCTCGTGGATCCGAGGTGAGGTCTCGCCGGCGCAACGGAGGAGCCCTGCTCCATGCCCGGCTTTGTCACCATCGCCGACGATTTCACCGGCGCCGCCGATCAGGCCTGCATGCTGGCCCGGGCGGGTGTCCGCTCGGTACTGGTGCTGGACGAGGCCTTCGCCCCCGGAGACGACTGGGATGCGGTGACCTTCGCCTCCCGCCTGCGCTCCCTGCCGGTTCAGCAGGCCCGCCGGTGTGCGGAAAGGCTGTTTTCCCGCGCCGACGACCTGGCCTCGCTCATGGTCCAGTGCAAGTTCTGCTCCACCTTCGACTCCACCCCGGAAGGCAATATCGGGCCCTGTCTCGACGTGGCGTGCGCGGTGCTCTCCCAGGTGGGTTGCATTGTGGTTCCGGCCTTGCCCGTGAACGGGCGCACCACATACATGGGCAACCACTTCGTTCTCGGCGTGCCGCTCAGCCAGTCGCCCATGGCGACCCACCCGCTGAACCCGATGACGGACTCCAATCTGGTGCGGTGGCTGGGCCGCCAGACGCAGCGCCGCACAGGTCTGGTGCCGTATGACACCGTGGAGCAGGGGCCGACGGCCATCCGCGGTATGCTCGAGGACCTCTGGGGCAGTGATGTGGCCTACGTCGTGATCGACTGCCTGTCCCAGAGCCACGTGCACCACATCGCCCGGGCGGTGGCCGACCTGTCCTTCATCTCCGGCTCCTCGGCTCTGGCCATGGAGCTCCCCGGCATCTGGAGCGAGGAGGGCGTGCTCGCCCTCCAGCCGGGCAAGCGGCGCGAGCCCGCCGGCGGCTCGGCGACCGAGCGCGTGGCGGCGCTTTCCGGCAGTTGTGCCGCACAGACCCTGCGGCAGATCGAGAAGGCCCGGGGCTACACGGCGCTGGGGGTCGATGTCCGGGCGCTGCTGGAGCACGGCGTCCCGCGGGTGGCGGAGGACCTCGCGGCGCGGATGGAGGCTTCGCTCCAGTCCGGTGGGCCTCCGCTGGTGGTCGCCGGCCGGTCGGCACAGGAGCGCGAGCAGATCACGGCCGAGGCTCAGAAGGCCGGTCTCAGTCCCCGTGACCTGGGCCTACAGATCGAGGACCTCATGGGGCGCTTGGCCAAGATGGCCGTGGAAGACATGGGGGTCACCCGCCTGCTGGTGGCCGGGGGCGAGACATCCGGGGCGGTGTGTCAGGCTCTGGGCCTGCGGGCCGTGGAGATTGTGGCCGAGATCGACCCCGGCGTGCCCCTGTGTCGCTCACTGCCGGACGGCAACCTCACCCTGGCACTCAAGGGCGGCAACTTCGGGGCCGACGACTTCTTCCGCGTGGGGTCACGTCTGTGATCTCACCCCCGACGCACGGAGGCATGCAATGGTCATCGCCGCGCAGATCTACGTCTTCACCAAGCTGCCGAACCTGACCGCCCGGATGCCGGGGATCTTGCTCGGCCTCGCCGAGGCCGGCTACGAGGGCATTGAGGGCATGATCGGGCACCCACCCGAGGGGCCCGAACCCTTGGCGGCGGCGGGCCTGAAGTGCTTCGCAACCCACTGCGGCACGTCACGGCTGTCGGCCCGCGAGGAGGTCCTGTCGGTATGCCGCACGATGGGCACCGGGGCCATCTGCAACTCGGGCTTGCCGCAATGGGACCGGCGCCGCGCGGAGGACTACATCGCCGGCAGCGCGGCCATCAATGCCCTGGCCGCGGAGTATGGCCGGGACGGAGTGACCCTGCACTACCACAACCACGACTTCGAGTTCGAGGCCGTCGATGGCCGCAGGACCGGCATGGACCTGCTCCTGGAGGGACTGGACTTCTCGCGGGTGAAGCTGTGCCTGGACCTGGGCTGGGCGCAGGTGGCCGGTGTCGACACCGTCGCCCTGCTGCGGGACCATGCGGAGAAGATCGGGCTTGTACACCTCAGAGACTTCTCCGGCCGCAGTTCGCGGCCACTGGGGCAGGGCGAGATCGACCTGGCGCCCCAGATCGAGGCCATCGGCGGGCTGCCCAACCTGCAGGCGCTCGTGGTGGAGCAGGACCCGGATACTGAAGACCCACTGGGCGACACGATCGCCGGCCGGCGCTATCTGCGCGACAGGTTCGGGCTGTGAGGCAGAAGTCCGGCGACCACCGCCCCGCCGTTCCCACCGCCGTTCCCACCGCTTTGACAGTGCCGAACCAGAGCATGTATAATCCCCGCCACTACAGGGGATTTCCCGCCGTTTCAGGTGTCATGTGGCCAACTATGCCGATCGTCTCTCCGCCGCGATCAGGGCCAAGAGCAGCCGGGTCTGTGTAGGACTGGATCCGCGAGTGGACGGCCTGCCGCCGCCACTTAGTGACATGGCCCGAAGTGGCCCTGGAGGCGCGGCCGAGGCCTGCCGCATCTTCTGCTGTGAGATAGCCGATGCAGTCGCCGATTGCGCCGCCGCAGTCAAACCCCAGGCGGCGTTTTTTGAGGCCCTCGGCCCCGCGGGCTACCAGGCACTGTGGGATGTCATCGCTTACGCCAGGGCGCTGGGGCTGGTGGTCATCCTGGACGCGAAGCGCTCGGACATCGGCTCCACGGCCGAGGCGTATGCCGAGGCGTACTTCGCCCCACCGGCCGACCTGCCTCCTGTGGACGCTTTGACCGTCAACGGGTATCTGGGCTCCGACGGGATTCGGCCCTTCGTACAGGCGGCGGAGAAGGTCGCAGGCGGCATCTACGTGTTGGCCAAGACCTCCAACTCCTCCTCCGGCGAGCTGCAGGACCTGACCCTGGAAGGTCCGGAGCGCGGTGTTGCGGTGTACCGGCGAATGGCCGAGCTCATCGCAAAGTGGGGGGCGGCCGGTGTCGGAGAGAGTGGCTATTCGGCGGTGGGAGCCGTAGTCGGAGCCACGTACCCGGAGCAATTAGCGGAGCTCAGAGCCGCCGTACCGACGGTTCCTTTTCTCGTTCCCGGGTACGGCGCCCAGGGCGCGGGCGCTGCGGAGGTGGCCGGGGCTTTTGACGACGATGGTCTCGGGGCGGTTGTGAACTCCTCCAGGGGAATCATCGTGGCGTACCGAACTGAACCCTATGCGTCGCGATACGGGCCCGCCGGGTACGCCGCGGCGGCGGCGGCGGCCACGGCCGACATGGCCGCGGCCATCAACCGGGCCATCGGCCTCTAGCGGCCGCACCCAGGCCGTTGGCGACCCCGTAGGTGGGGCTTTCCAGCCCGACTCGGCGACCCCGCAGGGCGGGATCGCCGCTCGGCCGTGGCACCGACCGGGGGCGAATCTCCGCGCCGTGCTCGTCGGTTCGAGGCGGAGCCTTGCTGGAGGCCCGGCCGAGAGGCGCGACGCCGGCGAACGGCTTAGCTGGGCCCCGTAACCTGCGTCAAGTGTCCGCAGGTGCGCCCGCACCCGCGCCTGGCGCACCACGCCGACAGGAGGGCTTGGGCTTGTCACTGGCAGGCAGCAGTCTCATCTCACTGCGCGACCTTTCCAAGGCCGATATCGTCCGCATCCTCGACACCGCCGACGAGATGGCCAAGTCCGTGGGCTTCGATGACCCCGGAGACCGCGTGGCCGCACGGCCGATGGATCGGATCATGGCCGCCCTGTTCTTCGAGCCCAGCACCCGCACGCGCCTGTCCTTCGAATCGGCCATGCTGCGCCTGGGTGGACAGGTGATCGGCTTTGCCGACGCCTCGGCCAGCTCCACGCGCAAGGGCGAAAGCCTCGCCGACACCATCCGCATGGCCGCTGCGTACTGCGACATCATCGTCATCCGCCATCCGGCGGCCGGAGCGGCCCAGGTGGCCGCCGACCATGCCTCCGTCCCCGTTATCAACGGCGGCGACGGGCCCCACGAACACCCGACCCAGACGCTCACCGATCTGTTCTGCATCCGCCGCAACAAGGGCACCCTCGAGGGGCTCACCGTCGGTCTGTGCGGAGATCTCAAGTATGGGCGCACCGTGCATTCGCTGGCTCCGGTCATGGCGCGCTTCGGCTCTCAGATCGTCTGCATCTCCCCCGAGGAGCTCAAGATGCCGCCGGAGGTCCTGGACGAGGTGGAGGCCATCGGCGGCGAGCGGCCGCCGGAGGTGGCCACTTTCGAGCAGGCCATCGCGAAGCTGGATGTGCTGTACATGACCCGCGTGCAGGCCGAACGGTTCGACGACCCAGCCGCCTACGAGAGGGTCAAGGGGAGCCACATCCTCACCCCGGAGGTCATGGCACAGGCGGGCGAGCAGACCATCGTCCTGCACCCGTTGCCGCGGGTGGACGAGATCGCTCCGGCGGTGGATGAGGACCCCAGGGCCAGGTACTTCCAGCAGGCCGCGGGTGGCGTGCCGGTACGCATGGCCCTGATCTCGCACCTGCTGGGGGCCGAGCAGACCCCCGAGCGCAAGGGCTCGTTCCATCTGGGCGGCAAGACGCCCGTCGTCGCGGAGATAGAGGAGGAGGTCGGCACCCCGGAGCCCATCGCGGCTCCGGGCAGCAGGTGCCCCAACGCCAAGTGCATCACGCAGACCGAAAGCTCTCTTCAGATGAAGGTGCTCGACAGGGGCGGCCAGAGCCGCTGCTACTACTGCGAGCAGCCATTGTAGGCCGACCGGCCCTTACCGCGTCAAAGCAGGGCGCCGGTGTCCTGTAGGGCGCGGACCTGTGCCGCGCCAGGGTGGGGCGCCGGTGTCCTGTAGGGCGCGGACCTGTGCCGCGCCAAGGTGGGGCGCCGGTGTCCTGTAGGGCGCGGACCTGTGCCGCGCCAGGGTGGGGCGCCGGTGTCCTGTAGGGCGCGGACCTGTGCCGCGCCAGGGTGGGGCGCCGGTGTCCTGTAGGGCGCGGACCTGTGCCGCGCCAGGGTGGGGCGCCGGTGTCCTGTAGGGCGCGGACCTGTGCCGCGCCAAGGTGGGGCGCCAAAACCGGCGGGGTACAGGCCCCCGCCCTACAAGGGCACACGACGGACGGCGGCGGGCTGGAAAGCCCGCCCCACCAACGGCGGCGGGCTGGAAAGCCCGCCCCACCAACGGCGGCGGGGCACAGGTGGTGCCCCGACACCGGCGATTGCTGCAGTACACTCAAAGCGAACCTATCACTTCGCCTTCTCAGGGAGGATACAAGCATGTCCGATATGTCCGGCAAGTACGTGTTGGAGATCCCGCAGGTTAAGAAGTGTGCCGTCGCCTACTCCGGGGGCCTGGACTCGGCCCTGGCCCTCAAGCTCCTGCCAGACTACTATGGTGCCGAGGAGGTCTTGGCCTGTACGGTCAACGTCGGGCTGACCGACGAGGAAGTGGAGTTGTGCCGGTCCAAGGCCGAGCTGCTCGGGGTGCCGTGGCATTACATCGACGCCGAGAAGGAGTTCGTGGAGGAGTACCTGACCAAGGCGATCCGGGCCAACTCCAGCTACGAGGGCTATCCGGTCGCCACCTCCATGACCCGGCAGCTCATCGCCCGCAAGGTGGCCGAGTATGCCGTGGCCCAGGGCTGCGACTCCATCTGTGAGGGCTCCACCGGCAAGGGCAATGACCAGTTCCGGATGCACAACGTCTTCGGCCTGTTCGCCCCGGACCTCACCGTCGTCGTCCCGGTTCGCGACTTCAACTTCACCCGCGAAGAGGAGAAGCAGCTCTCGGACAAGTACGGCATCCCCTACAAGGCCGGCATCGGCGACGACCTGACCATGTGGTGTCGCTCCATCGGCTCGGGCGAGGTCTCCAACCTGCAGATGCGGATCCCGCAGGATGAGTACATCTGGTACCGCTATCCCGAGAACGCCGCCGACGCGCCGCACGTGATGGAGATCGAGTTCAAGGAGGGCCTGCCCGTCTCCTGTGACGGCATCACGGACCTGGCCCAGATCGTGCATTACCTCAACAAGCTCGGCGGACAGCACGCCATCGGCAAGATCGACATGTTCGAGGACGGCATGATCGGCCTCAAGAGCCGCGAGGTGTACGAGGCGCCGGCGGCCGCGATCCTGCTGGCTTTGCATCGCGACTGCGAGCAGCTCTGCCTCAGCAAGGAAGAGATCCAGTTCAAGCCCCAGGTGGAGCGCCAGTGGGCCTACATGGTCTATCACGGCGGCTGGTTCCATCCCGTGAAGCATGCCTGCGATGCCTTCATCGAGGCCACCCAGTGGGCCGTCAGCGGCAAGTACAAGGTCCAGCTCTACCGGGGCACCATCGACATCCTCAGCCGCGAGTCCGATACCCGCCTGTTCCGCCCCGAGCTGCGGGCCATCGTCGAGCGCGAGAAGGAGCCCGGCGAGGTGCGCATCGTCTGGGATCAGCAGGAGAGTGGCCCCGCCGTGAAGATCCACGGCTTCCAGTACCAGATCCTCGGTCACCGGGGCATGCCCTACGTGAAGTAGGCGATCAGTCGCATCTTCCTCAGGGGGGCGCGAGGGGCTCCGGTCTCCGCGCCCCCCTGAAGCCTTGCATCGGGAGAGACCGGCGGCTTGCGTGCCACCCACCTCGTGGACTTCGGTGAGGACATCGACGCCATGCTGGGGCAGGTGCGACTCGTCGCGCCGCTGTACCCCGGACCTGTCTACATCGACTTTCTTCCGCTGCTCGACGGGAACGAGCCGCCCTATCCGCTCATCGCCGTGGCCACCTGGAAGCGCGAGGGCACACTGCTCATGGCCAGAGCTCCCGTGGCCGATGATCCGGAGGCGCGGGCGAAGCTGCGCGAGGACTGGTCCTGCAGGGCCCTGGCCCGTGGCCTCAATCTCAAACTGGGAGTGATCGACACCCGCTGCTGGCCGCTGTCTTCCATACCCCAGACCTGGACGGTGGAGAACCGTGCTCCCGAGCCTCGGACCGGCCCCGGTGGGGGCCCGGCGGAGGAGGGAGACGGAAACGAGGTCGTAGACACGCCGGAACAGATTCCGACACGGAGGGGAAACCATATGGCCGACGACGTCCTTTCGGTTCTGCAGCAGGCGCTGACCAAGGAAGAGCAGAGACAGGCCTTCTACGAGGACGCGGCCCAGCGGTCGTGCAATCCCCTGGCCCAGAGGACGTTTTCCTCTTTGGCCGCGTGGGAGGCCGAGCACGCCGGGTACGTCCGGGCGTACTATGACAAGATGCAGGAGGGAGCCGGCTGGCCGGACCCGTCCCTGTGCGGCGAGGTCTGCCGTCTTGCGGCCGAGGACATCGAGCAGATCCTCGCCGCGGCCCGCGACGCCATCGACGGAGAGGTCACCTGCGACACCGCCCTCACCGAGGCCTACAAACTGGCCATGGAGGGCGAGAGAGAGAGCATCGATTTCTACTCCGCGGAGCTTGAGAGGGCCACCGACCCCAACGCCCGGGCCTTCTACGAGGTCCTGCTGGCCGCCGAGCGCGGCCATCTGGAGCTGCTCGCCAACACCGAGCAGTTCCTGGACAACACCGAGGCCTGGTACTTCGACCAGGAGCAGTGGACCGTCGAGGGCTGAGCCTCCGGCGCGTCGGCGTTCGCCCACAGGCCGTCACAGACCGCCGCGGCCGCAACGCCGCGGCGGTTCACCGAACCGGTGCCCAAGGAGGCCGGCCCACATGCCCAAGACGCCCATGTACCTCTTCTTGGGGGCGCTACTGGCCCTCGGGGCAACCTTTGCCCATGGCCGGGACAACACCATGAAGTCCTTCGGTAGCGGCTTCGTGGTCGACCCTCGCGGGTACATCCTCACCAATGAGCACGTGGTGCACCGCGCCAAATCGGTCGAGGTGGTCTTCCAGAAGAGCCGCACGCTCCCCGCCACGATCCTGGCCACCGACGAGGACCACGATCTCGCCCTGCTGAAGGTCGAACCGCAGGAGCCGCTGCCGGCCATCGCCATCGGCAACTCCAACGACGTCCGCCGCCAGCAGAGCATCCTGGTCATCGGCTTCCCCTTCGGGGAGGATGATGTCACCTCCACCAGCGGCCGAATCGTCTCCATCCGCACCGAGGAGGCCGACAGACTGCTGGTCGTGGACGCCGTTGTGAACCCGGGCAACAGCGGCGGCCCGGTGCTCAACGACCGCGGTGAGGCGATCGGGATCATCAAGTCGCTGCTCATGGCCGAAGTCGGCGGAGTGCAGACCAAGGCCGGAGAGATCTACGCCGTCCCCATGAGCTTCGCCATGCCGATGCTGGCGGCCATCCCGCAGTTCGACTGGGCCGCGGTCGGAGCCATGACCGAGACGCTCCCTTTGGAGCAGCTCGATCAGAAGGCCAGCGCGGCCGTGGTGCAGATCATGTCTGACCGCGTGGAACCGGGCACCATCAGGGGCGCCGCCTCCGGCGAGCAGGATGCATTCAGCGAGAATGCGCTCGCCCTCATCAAGTCCTACCTGGACCGCATGGAGCTCAAGTACGAGGTGGACACGGGTGCCACGTTCCCCATCATCGGTGTCCCGATGAGGATGGACAACGCCGTGCACCACCTGCGAGTAGTCATCGACGCCGAGCGCGAGCTGGTCTACATGTACCTGAACCTCTACCTCAGGGCTCCGGCGGATCACCCGAGGATCGACGAGATCCTCACCACCTTGATGGACTACAACTGGCGCCTGAATGTGGGGAAGTTCGAGTGGGACAAAAGTGATGGTGAGGTGCGCTACTCGTACACCTTCACCACCGAAAACGGCGTGGGCTTCGAGGCCTTCGAGGCCATTCTCACGACACTGCTCAACACCGGAGACCAACTGTGGCCGGAGCTCTCGAAGCTCGCGGGCGACGGGTAACTCGGAGGACCGTTAATGACGGGCGGAAACAAGTCGCAGAAGCTGTGGGGTGGCCGGTTCTCCAGCGACATGGCCGATATCGCGCTGCGTTTTTCGGAGTCCACCGCGGCCGACGGCCCCATGGTGTTCGAGGACATCTGGGGTAGCCAGGCCCATGCCATCATGCTGGCCACCTGTGGCATCATCTCCGTGGAGGACCTCCGCGAGATCCTGCGCTGGCTTGAGAAGGCCAAGGCGGCATGGGAGGAGGGGAGCTTCGAGCTTAGGCCCGAGCTGGAAGATGTCCACATGAACGTGGAGACCTACCTGCGCCAGGGCGCCGGGCCGGAGATGGGCGGCAGGCTCCACACCGCCCGCTCGCGCAACGATCAGGTGGTCACCGACTGCAAGATGCACTGCCGCGCCCGCATCCTCGACATCCGCCGAGGCCTGGCCGCCCTGCGCGGCGCCCTGCTACAGCGTGCCGAGGGCCACGAGGAATCCGTGATGCCCGGCTACACCCACACCCAGCACGCCCAGCCGATCTCTGTGGCCTTCTGGCTCTCGGGACACGCCTCGGCGCTGGCACGCGATGACGAGCGCCTGGCCGACGCCTACGGGCGCACCAACCGCTCCCCCCTGGGCGCCTGCGCCCTGGCCGGCACCTCCTTTCCCACCGACCGGGAGCTCTCCGCCCGCCTGCTCGGCTTTGACTCCGTCCAGGACCACAGCCTCGACGCCGTCGGCACGCGAGACTTCATCGTGGAGACCATCGCCGCCCTGGCTATCGTGGCCTCCAATCTGTCCAAGATCGCCGAGGAGTTCGTGGTGTGGTCCACCTACGAGTACCGCATGGTGGAGATGGACGACGCCTACGCCTCGGGCTCCAGCATCATGCCCCAGAAGAAGAATCCCTGCATCGCCGAGCTCACAAGGGGCAAGGTGGGCATCGTCTACGGACGGCTGATGCAGATCCTCACCCTGCTCAAGGGCCTGCCCAGCGGGTACAACCGCGACCTGCAGGAGGACAAACCGCCCCTGTGGGAGGCCTTCGACTGCGTCCAGATGTGTCTGAGCGCGGTGACGGAGATGGTGCGGACCGTCACGCTCAATACCGAGCATATGCGCGCCCTGGTGTCGATGAACTTCGCCACCGCCACGGAGCTGGCCAACTTCCTGGTGCGCGATCGCGGCCTGCCCTTCCGCACCTGTCATGAGATCGTCGGGTCCGTCGTCGGGACCCTCGTCGCCGAGGCCAAGACCCTCGACGACCACGCCCGGGTACGGGAGATCCTGGCCCAGCACGGCCAGCAACTGGACCTGGAGACCATTGCCGACATCGTCGACCCGCTTTGCTGCCTGCGCAAGCAAGTCAGCCTGGGCAGCACCGGTCCGGCGTCGGTACTGCGGATGCTGGGTACACTCCAGGAGGGCGTGAAGACCAGCGAGGCCGAGATCGCGGCGGCCGGCGATCATCTGCGGCACTGTTACGCCGAGACCATGGCCGTCGTGGAGCGTGTCCTGGCGGGCGGCGAGCTGCCGAGCCTGAGGGGAGACTGAGCCCCGCGCCACATGGGCCGTTGCCGTGCCTTGCGGGCAGGGCGCATCGTTAGCCCCGCCTTCGCACCGCTCTGCCGTACCACGGAGGTGATCGCGGATGCTGTCTTGTCAGGCCAGGATCACCCGCCGGGAGGAGGTGGCGACCGGGCACCATCTGCTGCAGCTTCACTGCCCCGAGGTCGCCGCGGCCGCTCGTCCGGGCCAATTCGTGCATGTGCGCGTCACCGGCACCTATGACCCGCTGCTACGGCGTCCTATCAGCGTCATGCTGGCCGATGCCCGCGTGGGGGATATTGAGCTTCTCGTGCGCACCGTCGGGCGAGGCACCGACATCCTGGCCGCGCTTCCGGCGGGGAGCTTCGTTGACCTCATGGGACCGCTCGGCAACGGCTTTGAGCTCCTGCACAGGGGGCAGGAGCCGCTGCTGGTGGCCGGAGGAGTCGGAGTGGCGCCGCTGATCTTCTTGGCCGATGTGTTCCAGATGGCGCCCGGAGGGCACTATGTCCGGGGCCTGCTGGGCGCCGCGACACAGGACGCTCTGGCCTGCTGGCAGGAGTTCGCGGGCCGCTGCGAGGAGTTTGAGGCCGCCACGGAGGACGGCTCGGCCGGCGAGCAGGGCCTGGTCACCGACCTGCTGGCGCCCCATCTGGAGCGCGGCGGGATCGCCGCGGTGTATACCTGCGGCCCGCGGCCGATGATGGCCAAAGTCGCCGCCATCTGCGCCCAGGCCAAGGTCCCATGCTGGGCCTCCCTGGAGCAGTTCATGGGCTGCGGCATCGGGGCCTGTCTGGGATGCGTCGTACCCACGTACCTTGAACCCAGGCACCGGCGGGTCTGCACCGATGGCCCCGTCTTCGATGCCTCCACTATCGCCTGGGAAGAGATGAGCCACTGATGAGCGACCTGAGCACCCAACTGGGTCCGCTTCGTCTGCGCAATCCCGTGGTCACCGCCTCGGGGACCTTCGGTTTCGGTCAGGAGTACGCGGCCTTCATGGGCCTGTCGCGACTGGGCGCCATCACCACCAAGGCCACCACGCTGCTGCCGAAAGAGGGCAACCCATCTCCCAGAATCTGCGAGACGCCGGCGGGCATGCTCAATGCCATTGGTCTGCAGAACCCGGGGATCGAGGCGTTCCTCCTGGAGAAGCTTCCCTTCCTGCGCGAGGCCGGGACCACGCTCATCGTCAACATCGCCGGGGAGAAGGTGGACGACTACGTCGCCCTGGCGTCCCGGCTGGATGAAGCCCCGGGCGTCGACGCCCTCGAGCTCAACGTAAGCTGCCCCAATGTGGCGCACGGGGGCATGCAGTTCGGCATCAGCCCCCCGGCCATCTCGGAGCTCGTGAGCGCCGTGCGCGCGGCCACGAAGCTCCCGCTCATCACCAAGCTTTCACCCAACGTCACGGACATCGTGTCCATGGCGCGGGCCGCGGTGGAGGCCGGCTCGGACATCCTGTCGCTGATCAACACCCTGGTCGGGATCGCCGTCGACGTGGACAGGCGTCGGCCCGTGCTGGCCAACATCACCGGCGGCCTCTCGGGGCCGGCAATCCGTCCCGTCGCGGTGCGCATGGTCTGGCAGGTGTGGGCCGAGCTGAGGGTGCCCATCATCGGCATGGGCGGAGTGATGACGGCCACCGATGCCCTGGAGTTCATCCTCGCCGGAGCCACCGCGGTGGGCATCGGCACGGCGAACTTCGTCGATCCCGCCACCGGCACAAGCGTCATCGACGGCCTGCACGACTACTGCGAGGCAAACGGCGTCGCCTCGATCGCTGAGCTCATCGGCGCGGCGCACTGAGCGGCCTGCCCCACCCCGCGCCCGTGCCGTCGGCCACCCGGCGCGAGCCGGTAGCGGCGCTTGGCTCATCACCATGGGAGGTCGGAAAGAGCTCATGGAGCCTGGGCATCTGCACTATAAGCCGGACTTTCCCGAGTGCGCTCAGCGCATGGCGGCCTTCTGGCGCGGCGCGCCTCTGGACCGCCCGCCCATCTGGGTAACGGCTCCGCGGCGGCGCCCGCTGCCCGGCCCACCCGCGCCCCTGGACCCGGGAGACCCCGTCCGGCGCTGGACGGACGCTCAGTGGCGACTGCTCTCGGCGGACGCGGCGATGCGGGCCACCTTCTACGGCGGCGAGGCCGTGCCGGCCTTCGTCCCCCAGTTGGGTCCGGGGTCGCTGGCCATCCATCTGGGCTCTGAGCCGGTGTTCATGCCCGACACGGTCTGGTACCGGCCGTGCCTGGCGAGCCTCACCGGTGGCCCGGACCTGCGCCATGATGAGCACGAGCCCTGGTGGGTCTTCACCCGCGAGATGGTGCTGCGCGCCGGGCAGATGGGGGAGGGCAAGTTCGTCCTGGCCTTCCCCGACCTCATCGAGAATCTGGACACCCTCGCCAGCCTGCGGGGTGCCCAGGAGCTGCTCGTGGACCTGTTGGACGCGCCTGAGGCGGTCCACCGGTACCAGCGGCAGATCCTGGAGTTGTACTTCCGCTACTACGACGAGCTGGCGACCCTGATGGACATCCCCGGCCATGGGTCGCTGTTCGTGACCTTCCCCGGGTGGGGCCCGGGGCGGGTGTGCAAGCTACAGTGCGACCTGTCGGCGATGATCTCACCGGACATGTTCCGGGAGTTCGTGCTGCCCTATCTATGCGCCCAGTGCCGGCGCGTCGACCACGCCTTCTACCATCTGGACGGTCCGGACGCCGTCTGCCATCTGGAGGCCCTGCTGGAGATTCCGCAGCTGCATGGGATCCAGTGGACGCCCGGCGCAGGTACCGAGCCGGTGGAATCCGAGGTCTGGTGGCCTTTGTACCGGCGCACGCAGGAGGCCGGCAAGTCGCTGTTCCTCCTGGGCATTCCCGCCGAGCTGGTTCCGACCTTTGTCCGGCGGTTCGACCGCAACCTGTTGCTCATCAGCACCGGCTGCGCCACGCAGGACGACGCCGAGGCCCTGCTGGCGGCGCTCTAGAAGCCCGGCCGGAAAGCCGGGCCTGCCGCAGAAGATGTCATCCTGAGCGCCAATCTCGCGCAGCGAGATAGCGAAGGATCTCGCCTCATCTCAGGAGATTCCTCGAGCTGCTCTTGCCGGGAGCGGACGCTCGCATAATGACATTCCCGGCGAAGCCGGGCTTCTGGGCCGGACCTTCAAACCCCATCCGTACCCAAGGAATGTGTCGTGATGAAGCCCTTCTTGCCACCTGTTCCAGTGCTACCCGAGCAGTACGACACGCTGGTCGCTCTTGCCGGCCGCTGTCTGGACCAGTGCCGCACCCGCGCCATCGACGGCACGGTGCTGTTCCGGCCCGACGGCTCGGGGAACTACGACGCCATGTGGACCCGGGACTTCGCCTACATGGTCGAGGGCGCCGGTGCCCTGCTGGACCCGGCGGAGATCCTGGCCGCCATCGACTATCTGCTGGCGGCTCAGCGTGAGGACGGCGCCATCCCCGACCGGCGTCAGGCCGACGGCACCCCCGTCTATCTGGCGGGGCCCGTGGACAGGCCGCTGGGAGAGAGCTGTCCCACCGACAACCCGCCGTTCATCGTCAAGGCCATGGCCGGCTACGTACGCATCACCGGCGACCACGCCGCCTTCCTCGCGCGTCGCGCCGCGCTGTACCGCGCCATGGAATCGGTGCCCCTGAGCGAAGACGGTCTGGTGCAGGTCGACCCCAACCGCCCCCATTCGTCCTACGGCTTCGTGGACTGCGTGGCTCAGACCGGCAACGTCCTGTTCGGCTCTCTGCTCTACTGGGAGGGCTGCCAGCATCTGGCCAAGCTCTGCGCCAGGGCCGAGTACCACGACGAAGCCCACGAATGGTACGAGCAGGCGGAGCACACCTCGCGGCGGCTGGGCGACCTGTATGACGAGGAGTTTGGGATGTTCCGGGCCGCCAGCGTCGACTGTCGGCAGCTCGACCTGTGGGGCAGCCTGTACGCCTGCGTGATCCGTGTGGCCACCAAGACCCAGGCCCACCTGGTGGCGGACTTCTTCAAGAGCGCCTGGGACATGTGCGTCTACCAGGGGCACCTGCGGCATCTGGTGCGCGGCGAGTATTGGGACCGGCTCCTGGCCGAGGTGCCCCGCAATGCGTACCAAAACGGGGGTTACTGGGCCGTACCCGTGGGTTGGCTGGCCCAGACGATACACCTCAGCGAGCCCGACGTGGCTCGGGAGCTGATCGCCGAGGTCGTGGAGCAGATGCGCGATCGCGGGGTGTACGAGTGGATCGATTCCGAGAGCGGCCATGTGCCGGGCTATGTGGCGAGCGTCGCCAATGTCCTCGGGGCCGTGCAGTCCAGCCGCAAGCTGGCACGGGGTAACTCGCCCGCCTCCGCGCCACACCCGCAGTAGGGCCGCTGCGCCCTCCCCGCTGCCGCGAGCCTCTCGCCCGCGGCCGCCCGCCGACTGTCCTTGTTGCCGCGCCCACACGATACCGCCGTCCGCCCGGCCTCAACGCCCTGAATGGAGGATGACTATGCCCGATGCCGACGGCAAGGTGCTGATCCAGTTCGAGCGCTCCCCCAACTACCGTCTGGTTGCCGCCGACGGCGCCTGGGGGGGGCCCACACCCCGGGGCCATATCATCGTGAACTTCTTCGTGGATGTTCCGGTGGCGCCGCTGTCGGTGACCCACGCCCTCTCCGAAGACGGCCAACTGGGGCCGGAGGTCGAGCGCTCACCGACCCAGAACGATGCGCGTCCCCGGGTTTCCAGGGAGTTCGAGATGGGGGTCTTGCTCTCACCGGAAGATGCCGAGAGCATCGCCAACTGGCTGCTGGATCAGGTGGACATGGTCCGTGGCGGCTCGGATCTCGACGAGTAGCAGCGGGACAGGGCACCAATCGTGAAGGAGCCGCCCCTCACGGGGCGGCTCCTGTGGTGTGCGGGGTAGACGGCGGCGCCTACTTCAGCCTCTCGATCGCCTCGGCCAGCTTCGCGCGGTGACCGTACATCGAAAGCGGGTCCCTGGTGAAGTCCGTCTGGCTCTTCACCACCTCCTGCGGCACCTCCAGAAGCGCCCGCTCCGGGCAGTCGCCCCTGGCCTCAACCAGCCCCCGCAGCAGGGTGAAGTACTCGAAGTCCTCGATACCCTCCCGCAGCATCTCCCAGCGGATCGAGTCCACCGGGCCCTCGACGTAGGGGTTCTTGTCGCCGTTGGGGTCCATGTTCGGAGGATAGATGAACCGGCCGTCCCCATTGCCCCAGTAGGCCACATACCCCGGAGGGTTGCCGTACCCCGTGACGTAGCCCATCGGGTCTTCCCAGGGATTCTGGAGGCTGTCGGGGAAGGCGCAGCCGCTGGTCCAGTAGTTGCTCTGCCACACCAGGATGCCCTGCACGTTCCACTTCCATGTCATCCACAGCCAGACCCGCAGGTCCACGGCGCTGTGGTCGATGAACAGTGTCGGCCACGGGGCCTTGGGGCCGGTGCAGACGTACCACCAGATGTCCTCGCCCAGCTCCTGCCGCTCAGCGCAGATCTCGGGATGATGGTTCTGCAGTATCGGGCACCAGATGTCCACGTAGCCGTAGAGTGGCTCGATGGGCTCCTCGGTGAGCATGCGCCGCAGCTTCGGGCCCGCCAGCTTGATCTCGTGCATGCCTTCCTTGACGAACTCGTAGTCTCGGGGCTCGGGCTCGTCAAACCAGTAGATGAAGGCCTCATCCAGCCAGCCCTTCTCCTCCAGGTGATCCTGGAGCTGTCCGCAGTACTCCCCGAAGGCCCGGCGGTACTCGGGTGTTCCCTGCTCGTAGGGGCCGATCCGCCCGGCCTGGCGCGAATGGAAGGTGCCGCTGCCCATGCCGGCCAGCGGCAACTGGAAGGAGTTGAACTTGTAGCCGTCCAGGTACTTGTGCGCCTCGAGGTCCCAGGCCGTGAAGTCCACCTCGGGCCGCACCGCCGTCTCGGCGCTCTCAAAGCCTCCGCCGGCGATGAGGCTCTCCTGCTCCCCGGCCTTGACCAGCTTGACCTCATCGATCCACACCGTGCCCGTCAGTTTCCCGTCCTCCGTCCAGCGCACCGGCCGCACGACGAACGCCAGGCTGCCCGCCAGGGGTGAGCGGTCGCGGGGCACGAACCGCAGCTCCTTCTCCTCCCACTCTCCGCTGCCGGTCATCACGATGTCCAGATTGTGCCCCGAGATCCACGTGTTGTCCGCGTCAAAGGACAGGAATGTCAACTGGTACTCCTGCCCCGGCTCGGCGGTCTTGACGGCATAGGTGAGCACATGCTCCGCCGCCGCGTCGACCTCGAAGCGCTCCGAATGGGCGTCCACCGCGCTGGCGTCGCTGTCGTCCACGATCTCCAGACAGCGCTCTCCCGCGAAGGGATCCTCGGTGGAGAACGTGCCGCCCTCCCAGCTCACCCCGGTGAAGCGCACGTCGATCCCGCGCCGCCAGAAGCTGTAGGGGGCGATGCGGTGATCGCGGAAGTTCTGCATGTAAAGGTCCCACACGCGGTCTCGGTCCGCCGCGTCGGTGAGGTTGTGGTAGCGCCAGATGTCGCCCTGGCCGAGACCGAAGGCACTCACCACGGAGCTGCGCTCCGGCAGCTCGAAGTCCCACACATGCAAAGCCACGGGGACCTCCGCCGACCAGCCCGTAGCCTGCAGCGAGACGGTACCGGTGTAGTCGCCGGCGGCCTGACCCGCGGGCACCCTGACGGTGATCCACAGGGGCTGGTTCTGCCGGGCCACGAGGTCGATGGGCTCATTCAGCGGCGGCAGGGCATCCGGCCACCAGCCGATGCAGCCCTCCTCGTCGGTGGGCCGCTTGACCTCGTGGTAGTACACATAGGCGATGCTGATGTTCTCGGCGTCCAGCGTCGTCCCTCCCGGGCCGGTGAGGTCGGAGGCTTTCGCCGTGAGGCCTTGCAGGTCGCGGGTGGGCCGGAGGACGAGCTGCACGGGCTCGAACTCATTGCGCGCCGCGGAAAGCCTCAGCGGCTGCATTCCGGGCTCAGCGGCCGTCACGGCCGGCCGCTCGCGACTGACCTTGTAGGTGCCCTCGCAGCTCCACAGCTCGCACGCCTCGTCGGCACCCACCGGGTAGCCGTAGTCGGCGGCGTACAGGCTGGGCACGACGAACCGCGATTGAGCCACGAACAGGGGCTGTTCATCCTCCGTCACCACCAGGCGCAGCGAGTGCGCGCCGGCGGCCTCAACCGTGTAGGGCAGGGCGGGCCTCTCGGTCGCGCCGGCCGCCGGCCGGAAGTCTGCCGCTCTCCCCCTCACCATGGAAGCCCCATCCTTGGAGATGACCTCAAGGTACGCGCGCAGAGACAGCTCGCCCTCGGTCCGGTTGCTCACCGCGATCCGCGCGGTGTTGTCGCCCGAGGGCAAAAGCGCCCCCAGGTCCTCGATGGCCACGGCGATACGCGGGCTGCGGACGGTCGTGTCCACATACCGCGTGCTGCCCAGCATGTCCGGCAGCTTCTCGCCGAGCGTGGCGGTGTAGCTGAGGTTGTAGATCTGGAATGAGCCGGGGTCCGAATCCGGTCGGGGCTGAGCCTCCCCCGGGCTCAACAGTCGCAGGGTGATCTCGGAGGCCGGGAAGAGCTCGTCGGGGAGCACGAACTCCTGACTGCCCGCAGCGTCCATGCGGCCGATCTCTACATACCTCTTTCCGTCCGCGCTGGCCTCCACGATGCACTGGCCCCTCTGGTGATAGCCCATATTCGGGGTGACGGTGGCACCTGTCTGCACGGCGGCACCCACACCGAGACGGTACACCACGTACGACCCCGGACTGAAGACCCAGCGGTGGGTGTTGAACCCGGCGGTGAAGTCGGAAAGAGCCCGGCAGTAGTTGCGGCCCTCCGCGGACAGCGGTGCCGAAAACACGTACCGACCGTCCTCGATGGACTCTCCCTCTCCCAGCGTGACCTCGCCGAAGGTGCGGTGCACCGGCTCCACCGGGGTGAGTTCCACATCGTCAAACAGTACCGTCCCGGTCTTCTCCCAGTGCCCGAGCCGGACGTTGGTGCTGCTGTGTCCGGGGCGCGTGGTGAAGACCATCGACTTGGCCTCCCAGGCGTCGCCGGCATTGGTGTCGTAGTTGCAGTCCTGGGGACCGGAGATGATGCAGCCCCCCGCCGTTCCGGGAAGACTGCGGGCGAAGTAGGAGAAGCGGTACGTCGTGAAGGGTTCCACCGGCACAGCGTCCTGCAGCCAGAACGTACTGGTGGCCTCTTCAGTCCCGGTGATGCTCAAACAGCGCTCGCCGGTGCGGCCGGGGGAGTGGAAACCTCCGGGGCCCGCGGAGAGGTTCCACGAGGCCGGGGTCTGCTCGCCCTCCTCGAACGAGGGATTGCGAATCAGGTTTGTCTGCGCCGACGAGGTCAGCCCCCAGCAGAGGGCTACCAGAGAGAGCAATACTCTGCAGTGCATGGTCTGCGGGCTCCTTCGGATGATGTGACGGCAGGCGGCGATCGGGCCGCATGAGCGGCCGAATGCAGTGCGGAACTTGATACAGTTCCGGACAAAGGCCGCGGCGACCTCCGTCGCGGCCACCCACACACGCCCGGATAGCCAAAGACCCCCCGCCAACCGCCGGAAGCGGTGTGCGGGGGGCCCTGAGTCGCGGCGCAGCGGCGAGATGGGCTACGGCGTCCCCGGCTGGTCGCCGTGCATGGCGCGCTCCGGGAAGTCCATGAGCCTCTCGATGTGGGCGGCGTTCATGAGCTTGGCGCGATGGTCGCTCTTGGCGTCGAGCATCCTCTTCTCAAGCATGGCGGACTCGATGTGTGGGCGCGCCTCCTCAAAGGGAACTGTGCGCGCGTTGCGACGATCCAGACGCTTGATGACGTAGAAGGCCTGCTGGTAATCCACCACGGGAGTGATGTCCCCGTCGTGCTCGAGGGCGAAAGCGGCGTCCATCACCGGAGTGCCGTCATGCTGCACCCAGCCCAACTCGCCCTCGCTCTTCATCAGGCGCAGATCGAGGTTGTACTCGGTGGAGGCCTCGGCCCAGGACTTCTCCCCCTTGACGATCTGCTCGCGAACCTGCTGAGCCTGCTCCTTGGTCTTGAACTTGATCAGAGCGATCTTGACCTGCGTCGGCTCCTGGAACATCTTGCGATTCCGCTCGTAGTACGCACTGATCTCCTGCTCGGTGACCTTCACCTGATCGGTGACGAGCCCCTCCAGGAGCAGCTCCGTGCGGAGGCGGGCGCGCAGATTGGGGATGGTCATGCGCCTTTGGGCCAGCCAGACAACGAAGGACTCGCCGGAACCCATCTGGGCCTGAGCATCCATGCCCATCTGGAAATCCTTGAGTCTTTGCTCCACCTGCTCCTCGGTCACCGTGACCTTCGCCCTCTCCGCCGCCTGCTCGATCACCCTGGACTGGATCATCTCGTCGAGGACCTCGCGTCCGAACCAGTCGAGGAGGGTCTTTTCGAAGCTCTCTTCCGAGATCGGCTGGTCATTGACCTTGGCCACGGCACCGTCCTTCTGGGCGACGGCGAGGCCGGTGCCCAAAAGGCCCATCAACGTCACGGCAACAATGAACCGCTTCATGTATGTCTCCTTACGTGCGTACCCTATGCGCGTCGGCCGCCAGCCTCTTGGACAAACGCCGCGGAGGAAAGGTTCGTCCGCCAAGTCTATGGGCTCTTTGGCGGAATGCGCACGATCACCCGGGACGACGAGACCTCCGCCTTGGCCCCCAGATCGTTGGAGAGCTTGGCAAGCCGCGCCGCGATCTTGGCCGCCCGCTCCCCGGACGGGTACACCGGCCCCATGCGCGCCCGGTTGATCCATACCGGTGTGGCCTTGATCTGCCAGGCCCCCTCCTTCCACCAGATCTCGAAGATCGCGCTCTCCATCCTCTCCCCCTCGCGCTGGTCGAAGACGAAGTTGCCCATGCTGTACAGGATCGGACGGCCCTTATAGACACCAATCCCCTGCAGCGTATGGGGATGGTGGCCCAGGATGCAGTCCGCGCCGGCGTCGATCAGGCGCAGCGCCACCTTCCGCTGGCGTTCGTCGCGGTGCTGCTGATACTCCGTGCCCCAGTGAATGGAGACGAACAGAAGGTCGCAGTTGCTTCTGGCCGCCCTCACCTTGGCATAGGCCAGGTCCGGGTCGCGGGAGATCTTGCAGTCCGAGCCGTGCTCGAAGCTCAGGTCCGTGCAGGCGAGGAACCCCACCTTCACCCCGCCGGAGTTCAGGTACGCCGGGGTCCAGCTCTGCTCCCGGTCGGGATGGGAGCCGGCGTAGGCGATGCCGTGCTTGCTCAGCGTGGCCAGGGTGTTCTGCATCCCCTTGCGCCCGGCATTCAGAGAGTGATTGTTCGCCACCGAGACCACGTCGAAACCGCCGTCCAGCAGCACCGCCACCGTCTTGGGGTCGGCGCGGAAACACAGCTCCATGGGGTCATGAGGCCCCTCGGAGGACAGCGGGCACTCGAGATTGCCGAAGGTGATGCCGGGGGCCGAAAGCTGGGCCCTGACCTGGGCCAGGATGGACTGGGCGCCGTTTTGACGGATGCGCTTGCCCACCGAGCGGTCCAGCATGATGTCGCCTACGGCAGCCATCCACAGGCGGCGGGGCGGAGCCGTGGGCTGAAGGCTCGCCGCGGGCGAGACGGCCGCCGCCGGGGCGGTCCGGCCCTCTCCCATCGGAGCCCCCGCCTCCGGGCCGCGGTGGGAGAAGGCGAGCACAAGGACGATGGCGGCCGCCAGAGCGCAGGCGGCTGCCGGAAGCTGAACGGGGTACGAGCGCAGTTTGGTGGCAGTCATCGGCATCCCCAATCCGTTTGAGGGTACATCATAGGGCCGAGGCGGGGTGGCCGTCAAATGGGTGGGCTATAAGAATCTGAGGAAAGGTGCTTGACAGCAATGGACTAAAGCATTATACTGTCCGTCAACATAGAGGGCCGACCCGGCCCAAGCAACCATAGCTTATGGTGCTCACAACACCAAATGGGGGTGTCTTATCATGTTGCGTGAACCCTGGGGTACTGCTCAAATGGTCCGGAGCATGGTGGACGAGATGGATCGCCTGGCCCGTTTCGGTCTGGCGCGCGGAGGACAGGAGTTGGCGGACGCCATGGGATACCTGCCTCTGGATGTGGCCGAGACCGACGAGTCCTATCTCCTCACCGCCGAACTCCCCGGCGTAGGGATGGAGGACATCTGCGTCAACGTCGAGGACAACGTGGTCACTATCCGTGGCGAGAAGAAGGCGCCTGAGGACACCGAGGGCGTCAAGTACCATCGCATCGAGCGGCCCTACGGGGCCTTCCAGAGGTCACTGGCGCTGCCCCGCAATGTGGACCCCGAGCAGGTCACCGCCAAGTACAAGGACGGCGTGCTCGAGGTCACCGTCGGTAAGCGCGAGGAGACCAAGCCGCGTAAGATCGAGATCAGCTCGACCTAGACCGGCCCGGTCTCTCCGCCGGTTACACCATCCATCACGGCGGCCGCCCCCACCCAGGGGCGGCCGCCGCCTTTGGTGACCACGAGCCCCAGTTCACGCCTGCTCGGTCCGGCTCCGAAGCTTCCCTGCGTCCCATCCCCCGGCTCGGAGGCCGGGCACACCGCCGCTTGGCGGCCCCCGCCGGCATCCTCCCGGTTCGGAAGGGCTCCGTGCCACGCGCAGCGAATTGCGTCTTGGGCCGCCTGCGAAGGCGCCTCTCGCCGCCAAACCATGCCCGGAGGAGTGCACAAAGTGACGCGGCTGCGCCTGTGGCAAGCGTTGCGCCGTCTCACCGTCGTCGGGTGCATTGCTGCCCTGCTGCTTTCCGGTGTGTCGGCGGGCCTCGCTCAGGGCACTGCGCCGGACCTGACCTTTGCCGTCTTCGGCGACTGCCAGCCGGGCGGCGTGTCCTACAGCCCGGTGCTGAGGAAGCTGGTGGTCGACATGGCCGAGCAACGCCCGGCCTTTGTCCTCGGCTGTGGCGACTACATCGACGGCTCCAAGGACGAGCAGATCGTGCGCCGGCAGTGGCAGGGGTTCTTCGAGGGCATCTCGCCTCTGCAGGCGCTGGGCAGGATTCCGGTGGCTCTGGCCCCCGGCAATCACGATATCATGGGCACAGCCACCAACCAGGCCATCTTCGCGGAGTACTTCGGTGGGCCGTACCTGAGCTTCAACCGGGCGGGTTGTCACTTCGTCATCCTCAATACCCAGGAGCCCGGCAACTACGGGCGCATCGCCGGCCCGCAACTGGAGTGGCTCAAGGCCGATCTGGCCGCCCACCGCGGGGCGCTTCTCACCTTCGTCGCCATGCACCAGCCCCTCTTCCCCGTGGACGGCCACCGCGGCGAATCGCTGGACGTCTTCCCCCGCGAGCGCGACGCGCTGCACGCGCTGTTCTCCGCCGAGGGTGTCGACTGCGTCTTCCACGGCCACGAGCACCTCTTCCATCGCCAGCAGATCGGGGGCATCGACTACGTGATCACCGGCGGCGCAGGGGGGGCACTGTACGCCAGGCCCGAGGAGGGCGGCTTCCATCACTACTGCCTCCTCCGCGTCCATGGCGGCGGCTATCAACTCCAGGTGCGCAGACTCTAGATGTCCCCTTCTCGCCCCCCCGGCATCATCACCGTCGCCTGCGATCCCGAGCTCGTGATCCGCCGCGCCAACCCCCTGGCCGCCCGCTACCTCCTCTACACGCTTGCCGTCCTGGGCGCCACGCTCCTGGTATACGGCCTCCCCACCTCCGAGGCTTTCCGTGTGACGTGGGCGTACCTGTTTCCGGCTCTCCTGTGCCGGAGCGTCTTGTGGTCGCTGGTCTTGCTCCGCCACGCCCCCCAACCGTTCCCGCGCCGCACCTTCTGGATCGGGGCAGGCCTCATCGCAGGCAGCACGGTCCTGGACATCGTCGCCACCTACCTGGTCTCCCCCGACCTGGCGCAGGAGGCTAACCCGCTCTTGCGCGCCCTGGTGGACTCGGGCCAAGGGCTGTCCTTCGTCTACGGCTACGCCCTGGTGTTCGCCCTGATCTACGTGGCCATGGCCTCCGTCGGCTGGGCGGCCTTCCTGGCGCACAGCCGAGTGCTGATCGCCTCGGCGTTCGCGGCGCGTCCCACCACGCTGGGGCGGTTTCTCAAGGCCGCCCTGGGCGCCGGACACCTGACCACCCGTCAGTTCTGGCTCCCCCTGAGGCTCTCGGAGTGCGCCCGGGCCTATCATGCCGTGTGCTTCCTGTGGGCGGTGGCGCCGGTAACCTGGTCGGTGTCTCGCTGGTACGCCGGGCTGGTGTGGCTGGACCTGGTGCCCAACGCCCTGGGGACGGTGGCTACGCTGGCGACGCTGGGTAGCATCGCCGGGTACCTGCTGTGGCTCAGAAGCGAGTGGGAACGGGGCAGAGCGGCTGCGCTCGGGGCGAACTCCTGAACCAAGAGGCGCCAAAGACGGCGCAGAGCACAGCGGTGGGACCGGAGCACCACTCCCGCCGTACCCCCCGGGGGCCGATCCATCCCCTCCACCGGCATCCACCGCCTCGCCCGGGTGTCCACTGGGTTGGCCCGTCTCTCCGCTCAGCGAGCCACCTATCGCTCCCGCTCGCCTTCCCTCCCCGCGGCCTCGGGAGGTGGAACCACGGATAGCTTACACCGGCGGATCGACGATTGCCCGGGCCACTCCGCCCCGCCACGGACCCCGGCTCTCTGGACCTGCTTTTGCCCCGGTATACCCGCCTTCATAGACCAGCAGGCCCGCCGCATTCTACAAGGGGAATAATAGGTGGACCCTCCGAGCCCACAGGAGCCGGAACGCGCCATCCTTGTGTCCGCCGAGGTGCCCGATGAGCCGCCGTGCGCTGGCCGCGATCGTCGTCTCACTGCTGTTGCTCACCCTCATCCTCGTGGGCGGTGTCCTGCTCTTCGCTGTGAGGTTCACCGGCGGCCTGGGCCCGGCGCAGGTGGATGTCCAGGCCCCGCAGTACACCGTCCCGGCCCAGAACACGGCCGCTGAGCTCCTGGCCGCCGCAACAGCGGTGTACCCCGATCGAGATGCCATTGCCGCGGCCTATCAGTCGCCCACGGCCATGGCCGATCCGGCCGCCACCGAGCTTCTCTCCAGGCATGCCCCGCACATCAAGCAGGCCATGGCCGCGCTCAGCGGCGACTGTCTGCTGCCCCGGCGACCGTTCACGGACCGGGACACGGACTACTGGAGCCGACTTCGCACCCTGGGCCGGTTCCTGGTGCTGCGCGCCCGGCTGCTGGAGCACGAAGGGCGGTACGGCGAGGCGGCGCAGACCCACCTGCAGGTGCTGCGGCTGGCGGAGGTCGCCGCGCGGAACGGCGCGGCGCTGGGCAGCATGGTAAGCGTCGCGATGGTCGCGGTGGCCACGGAGGACCTGGAAGGAAGCATCGCCGCCGCGGCGGCAAACGGCGAGGGCAAGACGCTGCCGGCCGCGCTCAAGACGCTCTACGACCAGCGCGTGACCGACGAACAGACGCTGCTGGAGGAATGGGCGCAGATGATCGAGGGCAGTGAGACGATGGCCAGGGACATCGCCAAACAGCAGGGCACGCGGAGCCCGGCGCCGGGCCTGGTGAGGACCTGGTTTCGGCGCTCGGCGAACAAGGCCCTCCTGCAGCAGCTTCCGGAGGCCCGCAAGCCGTACTGGGAGCGGTCCTACCAGCCCCAGAGCGATGGCGCGCTCTCCACCCCCGGTTCCCTGCTGATGGGCGAGCGCTACGCAGCCAAGACGGCCCAGCGCGATGCGGTACTCCTGGGCTGTCGGATCCTGGCCGCCCTAGAGCTTTGCCGCCGCGACCGCGGCGCCCCGCCGCCACGGCTGGAGGACCTCGTTCCCGACTACCTGGATGCCCTCCCGCCGGACCCCTTCACGGGCAGGCCCTTCGGCTACAAGGTGGCGGGCGAGGACTACCGCCTGTACAGTGTCGGCCCGGACAGGAAGGACGACGGCGGGAGCAGGCGCGTGGACAACCGGACGGAGCAGGGAGATGTCATCATCTGGCCGGCGGGAAGGGTGACGGTGACCAGGCACTAGAGGTTCGGCCGAGAAGTCCGGCCGCCCTTTTGGGGCGGCAGGGCGCGCCCGGTGCGGGCGGAGGAGGGGGGCTTTGGTGTATGATGACCCCAACTCAGTCCCCGGACCATGAAAGGCCGCACGATGAGTGCCCAGACGACCCTTCCGCCCGCCGAGACCCCCAGTGGCGCCTCCGGCGTCCATGCCCTGTTCTGCCGCATTGCCCGCACCTACGAACTGGCCAACCACGCGCTCACGCTCGGTCTGGACGTTATCTGGCGCAACCGAGCCGCGAGCATCGCCGCCGGCGACGGCGGGCAGCGCTGGCTGGATGTGTGTACCGGTACCGGCGATATGGCCCGGGCCCTGCGCAAGCGCGCGCCGCAAGACACTCTCGTGGTCGGCCTCGACTTCTGCCTCCCCATGCTCCAGCACGCCAAGGACCCAACGCCCCTGGTGCTGTCCGACGCCCGGACGATGCCCTTTGCCGACAATACCTTCGACCTGCTCACCGTCTCCTTCGCCACCCGCAACCTCCGCAGTGCTGACGAGGCCCTCCTGGCGACCCTCCGCGAGTTCCATCGAGTCCTCAAGCCCGGTGGGCGCTATGTCAACGTGGAGACCAGTCAGCCCCCCTGTCCGCTGGTCCGCTGGGCCTTCCACACCTTCGTCGCCGTGACGGTGCGTGCCCTGGGCGGGCGCATCGCCGGAGCGGGTGCCCCGTACGGCTACCTGGCCCACACGATACCCCGCTTCCATGGGGCACCGGAGCTCGCCCAGCTCATCTCCCGGGCGGGCTTTGAAGACGTGACCTATCGGCGCATGACCCTCGGCGCGGCGGCGGTGCATCGGGCGGTCAAGCCACGATAGCCATCGGCGGGCTTCGTCCGGGCCCGGCCGCGTTCGCCTCGTCTTGACGCGTCCGGAACCTTGTTGCATAGTGTCTCGGGCGCCCCGCCGAGCACCGCCGGGGCGCCCGGGCCGCTTCAGGGCGGCGGAAAGGCCTGACTACGGTATGAGTGACGACAAAACCTATGATGTGATCTGTGTGGGCAGCGCGACCGAGGACGTCTTCTTGCAGGTCGCCGATACGCGTATCTTCCGCATGGAGGACGAGGACCACGAGATGGCGTACCTGGCCTTCGAGTACGGGGCCAAGGTGCGGGTGGACGGTCTCCTGCACGAGACCGGAGGCGGCGCCACCAACACCGCCGTGACCTTCGCCCGCATGGGCCTGCGGACGGCCCTCGTCTGCCAGATAGGCCACGACGGCCCCGGAGAGAGAGTGCTGCAGGCCATGGCCAAGGAGGGCATCGACACCTCGGGCGTGGTGCGCGAGCACGCCTATGCCACGGCCTTCTCGGCCATCCTCACCGGCTTCACCGGCGACCGCACCATCCTCGTCCATCGCGGCGCCGCCTCACACCTGATGCCCGACGAGTTGAACTGGGACACGATCGCCGACAGCCACTGGGTCTACATGAACTCGCTGTCGGGCGAGAGTGCCGCCACCTTCCTGGAGGTGGCCGATCTCTGCGGCAAGCACGACGTGAAGCTCGCCATCAACCCCGGCAAGGAGCAGCGCGCCCTGGGCCTGGAGGGCCTACGCCCGGTGCTGCAGAACACGCAGGTGCTGTTTGTCAACCGTGCGGAGGCCTATGAGATCACCGGCGTCGCCCCGGACCGCGGCCCGGAGGACGAGCGGGCGATGCTGCAGATGTTGCGGGCCGCCGGGGCCGAGACGGTGGTGATGACCTACGGCGCCGCGGGCAGTGAGGCCATGGACGCCACCGGCCACTACCGCATCGGCAGCTATCCGGTCGAGGCCACCAGCACCGTGGGGGCCGGGGATGGGTTCGCCTCCGCCTGTGTGGTGGCGCTGCACAGAGGCAAGTCGCTGCCCGAGGCCCTGCGCATCGGCGCGGCCAACGCCGCCGGTATAGTGCAGACCTTCGGAGCCAAGGGTGGAATCCTGACCTGGGAGGCCGCGGAGGCCTACGTCCGGGAGCACGAGATCGAGACCCGATAGGCGCCCGGCTTGCGCCGCCGCGGCACCATTGCTGTGCCATGACATCCGCGCGGGCCGGGATTCCGGCCGGCCGTACACCATCGAGCACACAGGGAGTCGGTTCACGTGGGAGCTTTGGTCACCTGGGCGGAGTACATCGGCGTCGGTCTCGCCATCGGGTCGCTGTCGGGCCTCCTCGGAGTGGGGGGCGGCATCATCGCCGTGCCGCTGATGGTCCTGATCTGGAAGCTGGACCCCAAGGTCGCTATCGGAACCTCTCTGGCGACGATGATCCCCACCGCCATCGCCGGCAGTTTCCGGCACTACGGCTTCGGAAATGTCAACCTCACCCTGGCCGCCTGCCTGGCTCTCGGCACCGTCGTCGGCAGTAGCCTCATCGGCGCGCCACTGGCCGACCGCCTGCCCAGCGAGGTGCTCAAACGCATCTTCGGAATCCTCATGGTTGTCTCCGGGCTCAAGTGGTCGGGCCTCATCGACCTGGTGACGGGGCTGTTCTCCCGGGCGACGGGGCAGTAGAGGTCCGGCCGAAAGGCCCGCCTTCGCCGAGAGTGTCACTATGAGAGCGTCCGCTCCCGGCAAGAGCGGCTCGAGAGATCTGCCGGGACACGGCGAGAGCCTTCGCTATCTCGCTGCGCGAGCTTGGTGCTCCGGGGGACATCCTGACGGCAGAGCAAGCTCTTGGGCCGCACATCCGGCCCCGCGAGCCGGGAGCCTCGCCGGCCGCAGCGGGGGGTACGAGACTGTGAAGGGTGTCCTGTGCCCGGCCGTTGCCGGCTGGGGTGCGCTGGGCGCGGTCGCCGCCGACTACCCGTGGCGCGTGGCCGTCTTGGATGACCAGACCGCCGGGACCGGGCTGTTTCCGGGGCGAGTCGCCTGTTCACCATACCGGACTGCTGGGATTACGGCCATTTCGGGCCCCGCGAGCGCTGCGAGCTGCCCGGAAAGCTCTTCCGCGCCCGGGCCGGCGACGAAAACGACGCCCGCAACGTCTACTGTGCCCCGGCCCATACCACCACGCCACCCGCGCCACCTTCCGCCCTTAACAAGTGGCCGCCGAGGGTGTAGACTGTGGCTTCTCAGTCTCGGTAGGACCAGTTCGGAGGTCGTGGATGCATGGCCGGTGGCGGCAGTCAGCAAAGCACTTCGCAGGAGGAACAGGAGCAGCCGTTTGAGGGCATGATGGGGCGGCCGCACACGGTGGTCGCGATGGCCATTGTCGTCGGGATCCTCGTGGGATTCGTCTCCATACTCTTCCGCTTGATGATCGGCGGGTTCTCGCACCTGTATTTCGAGGTCTTGGCGGGGGCGCTCCCGCAGTCGTGGGGCACGCTGCGATACCTGGCCATTCCCGCGGCGGGTGGCGCGCTGGTGGGCCCGATCGTCTATGTCTTCGCGCGCGAGGCCAAGGGACACGGGATTCCCGAGGTGATGGAGGCCGTCGCCATGCGTGGCGGCCGCATCCGTCCTCGAGTCACGCTCATCAAGGCTCTCGCCTCGAGCATCTGTATCGGCTCCGGTGGGTCGGTGGGCCGTGAGGGGCCGATCGTGCAGATCGGCTCCGCCGCCGGCTCCACGGTGGCCCAAATCCTCAAGTTCCCCGGCAAGCTCACCCGTGTCATGGTCGCCTGCGGAGCCGCCGCCGGCGTGGCGGGCACCTTCAACGCTCCCGTCGCCGGAGCCTTCTTCGCCCTGGAGCTGATCCTCCGTGACTGGGGCACGGCGGCCTTCGCACCCGTCGTGATCTCGTCCTTCTGCGCCACGGTGGTCAGCCGGCGCTTCCTCGGCGACCACCCGGCCTTCGAGATCCCCGATTACTCCGTGGAGAGCATCACCGAGCTGCCGCTGTTCGGTCTGCTCGGTCTCTTGTGCGCTCTGGTGGCCATCGCCTTCATCGTGTCCCTGTATTTCATGGAGGATCGGTGGGACAGGCTGCGGATCCCCGAGTGGCTCAAGCCCGTGCCCGGCGGGGTGCTGGTGGGGGCGCTCGGTCTGCTCTCACTCAAGCTGCTGGGGGCCGGCGAGGACTACCATCTGGGAATCTGGGGCGTGGGATATGACACCATGCAGCTCGCGCTCACAGATGAGGGCGTGACGCCGGCCATCGTCGGCGGCCTGGTGCTGCTGAAGCTCGCCGCGACCACGACGACCCTGGGCTCCGGCGGTTCCGGAGGCGTGTTTGCCCCCAGTCTCTATCTGGGCTGCATGACCGGGGCCCTGATGGGCCACGTGGTGCACACCCTCTTCCCGGCCCTGGGCACCTCCCCCGCCGCCTATGCTCTCGTCGGGATGGGTGCCGTGTTCGCCGCGGCCAGCCGGGCGCCGGTGACGGCCGTCCTGATCGTCTACGAGATGACCCAGGACTACCGCATGATCCTCCCCCTGATGCTGGCCTGCGCCGTGGCCGTCTGGCTGGCATCCAGCCTGTACCGCTACAGCATCTACAATCTCAAGCTCTTCCGCCGCGGCGTCCATCTGGACCTGCCGTACGAGCCGGTGATCCTCAGCGAGATCTACGTCGGGGAGGCCATGACGCGGGATGTCATCGGTGTGGAGCCGCAGCAGACCGTGCGTGATGTCATGGAGCTTCTGGATAGCACCAAGCACCACGGCTTCCCTCTGGTGGACGAGCGCGGGGACCTCCACGGCATCGTGACCGTGGGCGATGTGCGCCGGGCCCTCAGGGAGGGCAAACAGGACCGACCGGTATCCGAGGCCGCCACACACGACGTGGTGGTGGCCTTCCCGGAGGAGAGCCTCAACGACGCACTGCGCAAGCTGGCCCTGCGCGACGTGGGCCGCCTGCCCGTGGTGGACAGAGAGGATCGCAGGAAGCTCCTGGGCCTCGTGACCCGCAAGAACATTCTCTCGGCCTATAACCGGGCGCTTTTGCACCGCCACACAGACCTGGAGAAGACCGTCGAGCCCGAGCACCTGGAGTAGGCGGCCGAGCCCGCCGCCGCCCCGTCGTGTCCCAACGTTCGCCGCGGGCCTGTCTGAAGGGACCGCTCGCACCGGCATCGAAACTATCGCAAAGTGCGCAGCCATCCACGGCCGCCGCGGTGATCCCGGCTACCCATGAAACCCAAGCACAACACACTCCTTGCCTATCTCTGTCTCGCTCCCGCCGCCGCCCTGGTGGGAGCCATCATCATCTACCCCATCGTGCGTACGCTGTATGCCTCTTTCTGCGAGGTGGACAGGCTCGGGAACCCGGGGCGCTTCGGCACGCTGGCGAACTACCGCTGGCTGGCCGATGACAAGGTGTTCACCGAATCGGTGGTGCCGCAGACCCTCATCTGGACCTTCTCGGTGGTCATCGTCACCATCCTGGTGTCCATCGTCACCGCCCTGATCCTGCACGAGAAGCTCCCCGGCCGGCGCCTGATGCGGGCCATCGTCATGCTGCCGTGGGCGACCTCTCTGGTCATCAGCGCCGCCATCTGGCGCTGGATTTTGCACCCCTCCCAGGGGCCGCTCAACGGGATCCTGCTCAACCTCGGCCTGATCAACCTCGGGGCCGAGCCGGCGTGGCTGGCGTACCCCAGGACGGCGCTGGCCATGGTGGTGCTTGTGGGGATCTGGGTGTCGATACCGTTCACGACGGTGGTGGTGCTGGCCGGCCTGCAGTCGATCACCGAGGACCTCTACGAGGCGGCGCTCATCGACGGAGCCGGCTGGTGGCAGCGGCTGCGCAGGATCACGCTCCCTCTCCTGCGCCCGGTGCTGCTGGTGGCCGTCCTGCTCAACACGATCTATGTGTTCAACTCCTTCCCGATCGTCTGGACTCTGACCCAGGGCGGGCCGGCCAATGCCACCCATATCATCGTGACATACCTGTACAGGACCGCCATCTGGCAACGGCACTACGGCCCCGGCTATGCCATGGCGGTGCTGACCTTCCTGTTCCTCCTGGCCTTCAGCCTGATCTACACCCGCGTGTACGCCAAGCAGGGGCTGGAAGCGGCGTAAGACGAGACGGCTCCGCCACACAAACCGGCGGACAACTGACGACAACCTATCAGGACAGCCCCAATGCGCCTTTCACCACTCACCAGGACTCTGTATCTCGTCGCCATCGTGCCGGTGCTTGTCGGCATCCTGTTTCCCTTTGCCGTCATGCTCTCCACGGCCCTGAAGTCTCCCGCGGAGATCAGCGGGTATGGCGACAGCTCGTACTCCCTGATTCCCCGCGACCTGGAGTTGTCCAACTTCATCGGCTGCTTCAAGGCCATGGCGCTGGGCCAGTGCTTCCTCAATAGCCTGATCATCGCCGTGGGCGCGACGCTGCTGAACATGCTGTGCGCCATCCCCGCCGCCTATGCCCTCAGCCGCCTGAGCTTTCCCGGCAAGGCCGGCGTCTTGTTCACCATCCTGGTGACCCAGATGTTCTCGCCGATCGTCCTTGTGTTGGCCCTCTTCTCCCAGTTCCGCAACTACCACCTGTTGGAGGTCAACCAGGGGCTGGTCAATGCCCTCAAGTGGATCCACATCCACCCCCAGGGCTGGTTTTCCGAGACGCTGGAGGGCTGGACCATCTTCCTGGCCCTCATCCTGGCCAATGGCGCGTGCTCGTTGGCCTTCAGCATCTGGTTGCTGACCGGGTACTTCTCCTCGGTGCCCGGGGAGATCGAGGAGGCGGCGCTGATCGACGGTTGCTCGCGGCTGCAGACGGTGTGGCGCATCATCCTGCCCATCTCGCTGCCGGGGTTGGTCACGACCATCATCTTCGCGTTCATCGCCGCATGGAATGAGTTCGTCTTCGCCCTGACCTTCATCCCCGGAGACCAGTTGCGTCCCCTGACCGTGGCCATTCCCAGCTTCATCGGTCAGTATGAGACACAGTGGCATTTCCTCATGGCCGCGGCGCTTCTGGCAACCATTCCGGTGATGGGGTTGTTCCTCTGTGTGGAGAAACACCTGGTGCGCGGCCTCACCGCCGGGAGCATCAAGTAGAGGCCGTAACCCGAGGAGCCGTGGTCCCTGTGACTAGACACCTGCCCATGCCTCTTGCCGCCATCCTCCTGCTTGCTCTGGCCGGCTGCCCGCGCACGCCTCAGGACACCCCCGTCGCGCCCATGCCGGTGGCGCAAAACCCCCCCCCCCCCCCCCCCCCCCCGCCCCCCCCCCGCACCCCCCCCCCCCCCCCCCCCGCCCCCCCCCGGGCCCCCCCCCCCCCCCCCCCCCCGGTGGGAGGG
>Ga0334883_1000306_pt1 | contig 92015 bp, 68 predicted proteins | sample GraSluR1_MG_6_FD_207230 | JGI IMG/M metagenome (GOLD analysis project Ga0334883, IMG submission 207230) | Sludge microbial communities from methane-producing bioreactor in Wageningen University, Netherlands - Granular Sludge_09_05-R1 | ecosystem: Engineered > Bioreactor > Anaerobic >... | reverse complement strand
CTGGACCCGGAGGCCAGGGCCAGTCAATGGAGGCGAATCGAGGAGTTTCTTGCCAAGGAGTTTCTGGACCCCAACCGCTCCAGAACCCGGAATCTCGGGGTCTCGTGGTCCTAACCGAATGCAGATGGAAGGCGGTGGACGTTCCAGTTCCCGATACACTCATTGCCCTCCAAGAGGAGCTTGCAGAGAGCCTGGAATCTTCGCTTCAAGCCGAGGCAACATTGGAATTCATTGGGTTGAGCCTGGACACAATCGTGGGAGACTTGAACCAAGTGAGAAAGGAGCCAAAACCCAGAATCGTGAGGGGTCAAGGGGCTGATTATTCAGGGAAGCGGACACCCCTCAGGGTGTTTGAAGAATTAATCTTGGAGTATCTGACCTCGATGGGAGGGTCAGCCAAGCGCCGCTACCTCATGGCCTGGGTCGAGAAGAAGCTGAGGGGACGATTCCAGCCCGGCGATCTGGCCACCTATGGCGACGGAAAAGTAGTCTGGAAGATCCGTCTTTCTCAGGCAAGACGCCAGTTAGTCCAAGCAGGTCGTCTCAGGGGGGACGCTCCGAGAGGGGTGTGGGCTCTGGACAACCTGCGCACGGGCGGCTAGGCGTCTCGGGAAACTGTACAGATGAAATGCGGGGACTACCGCAATTGAGGGAGTGGATCGGAAGCCGATGGAGCGCGATGTCCGCGGGCTTGAACCCCCGCCAGTTGGACGCCGGGGCGCCTGTTTTCCGCTACTCTCCCCCCCTGACCGGGCGGTCCGGCAAGATCAGAAGAACAGACAGACCAAATGGACTATCGTCTGTTGGAATTCAGCCCCAGGGGCAGGGATCTACAAGCCGAATCGTGCGAAGCGAGCCGCCCACCTGGTGGTGGATGAGAAGGCATGCCGCCGTGGCCACCGTGCTCAAACACCCGCCCAGGCTGGCCGAACTCATCCGCCTGGAGTGGCCAATGGGCTATGCCAGTGAGGACGCTGATGCCCAGGGGCTCGGCCCCTCCAACAAGAATCCGGGCGCCAAGACTGACGCAGAGAGACGCCCGTGAGCAACATCACCGCCCTGGCCCTGGTGGTAACGGGCATTCCTACTCGCGGGAAGCTCTTCGCGGCCGAAGGTGTCCGGGCTTTGCCAGGAGTGGGCCGCGACCGATTCCAGCGTACGTGGGTGAGCGCCTATCCCTGTCCGCAGAACCTGGGCCGCGCCGCCTCGCGGGGCCACGAGCCAAAGGTCGCGACCGACGAGGAACTGGCCCGGAGCCTCCTCGACTGGATCGGCGACTCGTGCTGTTGGGCCGTGGATGGCGAGCACGTTCGCAAATGGCTCAGGTTCTGGACGGCCCGTTTCAAGCGCCCCTGCCCCGTGGTGCTGGACCCCCTGATCCTGGCCTGCATCCTGGACCCTTGCCGGGGATTCCGCTCGGGCGCCCAGGTGGCCGAGGAACACTTGCGCCCGCTTGCGGGCAGGTTGGTGCGGGCCCAGGACACCCTTGAGTGCCTGGACCGCCTCTCCAGACGCTTCCAGGAAAGAGCCGAGGCCTGTCCGGAGTGGGCGGCCGTCCTGTCTGGCTGGCTACGGGCCTGTACCGGTTCGTCCGAGACGGACCGCTTGGCCCAGCAGATCGTGCGCATCCTCTTGGACCCGGATGCCGCGCTGCGGCAAGACCTGTTCAGCCTCAAGATTCCGCAAGAACTTCAGCCATTGGAGGAATCTCAGGCCCTGCGCACCTCCCTACAGGACTTCGCCCTCTTCCACTCCGCCTATCGGATCGAGCCCGTTCCACCAGGAAAGCCAACAGGCCGGGGGGCGGTTCAGCCGGGCACCGCGGAGAAGATCGTAACCGAAATCTTCAGCGTCCACGTGCCCCAGCACTTCGGTTCCTTGGACGGCAAGACGGGTTCTGCCCCCAAGTCGCTGCGCCCGACCCAGGGAACCATGGCCCTCGAAGTCCTGCGCAACATGCAGGGCCAGGCGCGTCTGGCCATCAATGCCGAGACAGGGACCGGGAAGACCCTGGCCTACCTGGTCCCCGCCGCCGTCACTGCGCTGAGTACCGGGCGCAGAGTCATCGTCTCCACCTTCACAAGGGCCTTGCAGGACCAGATCGCCAGCCGCGATTCCAAGCTCACTGCAGAACTGTTGCGGGCCGTAGCCCCTGGCTCCCGCCCCCTGAGCGTGAGGATCATCAAGGGGGCCTCCAACTACCTCTGCTGCGTGGCGATGCTGAACCGCCTGGCTGAACCGGCGGCCTCGGCAGCAGAGCGCCTGGCCCGTTGCCTCGTGCTGAACGCAGCCGTCTTCGGCCCCCATGGCTTCGCACCTGAACCGCAAGGGCTCCCCAAGAACATCGAGAAGGCAGTCCAGGACCTGCTGAGGGATGTCCGTTCCACCGGTCGGTGCCAGCACCCTCGCCGAGGCATCGTCTGTCCTCACGCCTCCGCCCAGCGCGCCCTGCCCCAGGCAGACATCGTCGTGGCCAACCATTCCTGGTTGCTGCACCAGGCGCTATCGGATGGCCCTCACCTGGTCGTGGATGAGGCAGACCTGCTCACCCAGGCTGCGGACGGGTGTAGCCGTGGACGATAATTGCCCTCGTTCGTGAAGATAATCTGGCCGCGGGGGCGGGCCGGACACTCAGCCCCGACAATGAGGGGATGGAAACCCAGGAACTCCCCGCGAACCAAGCGGGTGGGACGCGAGCTTCGTCGGTGGCGTGCCTTCGGGCCGGCCAGTTCGCCTCTCCAGCATGTTTCGCGGGAAGATCCTGGGAAGGATGGTGGATTTCGGGAGGGGGGATGCGCTTCCACCGTCTCGCCTCCCGCCACCTGGGACCGGAAGTAAGGCTGCAGACAAGCCTGCCTGATCAGGCCAGGACGGAAGCTCCCCAAGATCCGGCCGATGGCTTCCTGGCGAGGCCGCCACCCATTGGCCCCCTCAGCGATGCCCGGAAGACGCGCGGCCCCGAACTGCGGCAGGCTCCCGCACCTGGCGTCGGACCGCCCCGCGTGGCCCGGGGCTAGCATCAACCGCCCCCCATCCCCCCCCTCAGCCGGGCTCGGGAGGCCCCTGTCCCACCGGGAGAATTCCCTGCGCGCCGTTGCCGGGGCCCAGGCGGCGGATTCAGGTGTCAGGAGGGGCTACGGGAGTTGGCTTTTCCGGAGGGCTGCGTCGGGACCTGGAGCGGTGGACACCCTCTCCCCGAGAAAGGAATCGCGTCCGTGAAGAACGGGCCGATGGCCCCCCTCAGGGCTCGAGCTGCAGCGAGACCGGGAAGGTCTCATCGGAAGGGAAGGCGGGGTCGTAGTCGGAGGTGGGCATGGCGGTCAGGATCAGGGTCCTCCGGCCGTCGGGAGCGAAGGGCACCCGGGCCACGCCCCTGGTGAATTCGACGACTTCCCCGTCGCTGTCCGGAGACAGGCCGGGCACGGCCTGCACCACCCAGCGGACCTTTTCGGACGTCGGGCCGGGCGGCTGGATCAGCCTCACCTGGAAGGAGGTCTGCGAGGGGTTCTCGCGCACGACCTCGCGGTAGGCGCTGCCGGTTCTCATGGGAGCCGGGTCGATGGAGAGCGGGGTTTCCTGGAGGGAGACCTGGCGGAGGACCAGGTCCGACTCGGGCAGGGAGGTCTCGTCGGGCAGAAAGGTCTGGGGCCTGGTCGCCAGGGCGGGCGTGACCCGCTGGAAGTGCCGGTGGTCGTCCCGGCTACAGGTGTAGTAGCGCCAGCGGGCAAAGGTGGGGACCGTGTCCAGGAAGCTCTTGCCCTGGGGGGCCAGGGCGGCATTCAGGGCGTCCACGAAGAGGGGTCGGGCCGGGTCCACGCCCGGGCGGCGGCGCATGGCCTTCCAGAGCAGGGAGATGAAGCGGTCGTCGCCCCCAAAGTAGCAGTCCCTCAGGAAGTGCAGATACAGGGACGACCCGTACATGTAGTAGGTCGCGTAGTCGTCGTTCCGCAGGAGGCTCCACTCCGGGTGTGCCTGGAAGTCGGCGAGCTGATAGCCGATGGGGTCCCCGAAATACTGGTCGACGTAACAGGCGGTCATCTCGTAGACGATGGGCATGTCGTTCCAGGCGTCGGCGGCCTGGGTGGCGTGGTTGAACTCGTGGGCCACCGTCTGGGCCAGTCCCTCGCCGCCGTATTTTCCCCAGGGGTCCAACTGCATGTAGCAGGCCAGCCCGCCCCAGGGTGTGACGGGTTCGGGGGAAGCGATATCCACCTTGCACGAGTCGACCCCCCGGACCAGGAAGACGTCGAACCAGTCGTCCGGGCCGACGATTCCGCCATCGGACGGAGGGTTGGTGAAGCCCAGGACCCGGGTCTGGAAGACCCAGGCGTCCCGGAGGCTGGAGGCGACCTGCTCGGCCGTGCCCCGATCCTCCGGTGAGTCGTAGAAGACCCGGAAGCGCAGCTCGCTCGACACGACCGAGAAGGGCCAGTCGCGGGCGGAACCTTCCTCCGAGGGGGAAGCGGCCTGGCCCTGCCCGCAACCGGGGGCGGCCAGGAGCGCCAGCAGAATCCCTACAGCCAGCAGAAACCTGGCCAGACACGGCCCGACCGCCCACCGGCAGGACAACTCCGTCATGAAACCCTCCTCTCGCTCCGCGGCTCCCAGAACCCCGGCTCCAGCCGGAGGGGAAGCCTCCGGGCGAACCAGGAACCCCTCTGGCCGGAGGTTCTTCTCGAGCGCCCCCCTTCCTTGCGCCCGAGCGCGGGGTGAGGGGCCTGGATGCAGATCGTCCACAGGGAGGCGGGTCCGGCATCCACTCGTGCCTGTCAGGCGCTGGTTCGGTGAGGGGAGCCGGGCCGGGCAGTCCGGCAATCGAGCCCGACGACCCGAACGAACAGGAACTGCAGCCCGGGCGGACCTGGCCGAGCGCCTACTGGATCCGCGTGAAGGAGAACTCCAGGGTGGTGCCTCTCGGGTCGGTTGGGGCGTCGGTCCCGCCCCAGGTGGTGCTGGTGACCAGGATGGAGACCTGCCAGTTCCCCTTTTGGAAGGCCACGGCCAGGGCGCTGCCTCCTCCAGCCAGGCCGTGGCGCTCAGTCCACCCACGAGCGGGCATCTCGCGAAGGTACCACGTGCCGATGTCGTGGGGCCTGGCCGCCGGGACCCGGCGCAAGGCCCGGACATCATAGCTGATCTCGCCGCCGTCTCGATGCTTCACGGCGACGGGCGAACCCATCTTGAAGCCTTCGGGCACCGGCACATCCTGGGGAAGGGTCGGGACCGGGAGGTCTGGCCGGTCAACCTCCCACATCGGGGCGTCGTGGCCGTCCATCTGGCTGGCCTCGACCTGGTCGATCCGCCAGTGTCCGGACTCCTGGCAGAGCGTGGCGCGCATCTGGTAGCTGCCGTAGCGCAACCGATCCGCACCCAGGGTATCGCACGAGCCGATCCGATACTGGACCACCGCCGTGTGGCCGTCGTTGGAGACCTCCCTGGGACCTTCGTAGAACCCGACGCTGCGGCAGGTCTGCCAGTTCTGCCGAAAGGTCGCCAGGGAGAGATTGCGGCGGGCGGTGGCGCTGCGGAGCATGTAGGCCCCCTGCAGATCACCGTCGTTCAGCAGGGCATAGTGGCGCCTGACCACGGAGACGGCGTCCTCCCTCGCGGCGGCGCCCAGGGGAAGGAGCAGGGCCAGGATGACGAGCAGCGGCGGCAGGGCCAGGCGCACCCCTCATGATTTGGCACCCGGCCTGCGGCATCCTCCCAGGTGCCTTCGGGGCTCCCAGGTCTCGAGCCGCCGAGGTCGGTCGGCGGATTCAAGGCCTGAATCCGCCGCCCGGCGTGAGAACCGAGGGCGTCGAGGCGGGTCTGGATGCAAGGAAGGCGTGCGTTCTGAGGAGCGGAGCGTAGTTGGAAACTACGTGAGCACCGCAGAGGTGCGCCTGACGACGCAGACGGGCCGCTCCCCCCCACACCCGGGTGTGGGGGGGCCTCCATGCATCGGCGGCCGAATGCCACGGTCGGTGGCGGATCGACGGGCCGACACCCGCCGAGAGCCTCAGGTTCGCCACGGCCGCCAAGAAGGTCTGCTGACGGCGCTCAGAGCAATGCCAGGTCAGGGGATTTCCTGAAGGACTTCTGCCAAGCTGGAGGGGGAAAAGGACACTCCCCTGACCTCCTGGAAGCCGTCACCCAACGGTTCGAGACGCTCATCCGTCCCGAGGCTCGGGAACGATGAGGTTTGGATTCGGCCTCATCATCCAGGGACCAAGCGGTTGATGGGTCTGCCGCAGATTCATGGAGGAAACCTGCTGGGAGTTGGAGGCGGGGTCACGCTGCGGTCCTGGAGGACGGAAGCGACGGTTGGCGTAAGCATCCCAAAGACCCGATTGTTCGGAGCAGATTGGAGCCCGCCACGATGTCCGAAGCAGTCCGTTCCCCTGCCGAGCGTCTCGGCCCTCTCGTGATCAACGCCCTGGCCCGCCTGGGTGACCCTGAAGGAGTGCGGGCGGCCGAGGCCATGCTGCGCGACCCCGACACCGAGACCCGCGCCCGCCAGGTCCGCTTCGTGGTCGAGCTGCACCGCAAGCTGGGCCGGGACGTCCTGCCCCTGCTGCTGGAGGCCCTCGGCGACAAGCGCGGCGAGGTGCGCCTGGCGGCCCTGGAGACCGCCCAACTCGCGCCGGATCCGCGCCTGGTGCCGACCGTGGCCAGCCTGCTGGGCGACCGGGCCGACGAGGTCCGCTACCAGGCGCGGCGCTTCCTGAAGACCGCGGCCTGCCAACAGGCCGAGCCGCTGCAGGCGGTGCTGGACCTGATCCTGGACGCCTCGAGCGAAGTCAGCGAGCGGATCGGCGCCATGCAGGCGTTGATGTATGCGCACCGGATGGAGGCGGTGGCCGAGGTCCTGCACCGGGCGATGGAAGACCCACACCCCGCCGTGCGCCTGTGGGCTGGCAAGGCCCTGACGAGCTTCGAGGACCGGACGGCCACGGCCGTGCGCCTGGTGGCCAGCCTGCGGGAGTCGCCGGCGCGGGAGATGCAACTCTCGCAACTCTGGGCCCTGGCCCGACTGGGGGTGCCGGAGGGGCGGGAGCACCTGGTCCCGGCAGCCCAGAGCCCGGACCCCGAGGTGGCCGCACCCGGCATCTACGGCCTGGGCCTGGCCCGCGATCCGCGCGACCTGCCCCTGCTGCGCAACCTCCGCGACCGGAACCCGGCCTGATCGTGAAGGCCTTGGTCTTCCACCAACCCGACGGGGTGGTCCTGTGGCCCCTGGAGGAGGTGGCGCTGCTGCGGGAGGAGTGGGACGGCCGCCTGGAGGCCACCTCCAAGGACGGCGAAGCAGCCTGGCGCCCCGGGCCCCTGGCCCCCTACGCCGGTCCCCCGCTGCACCCGGTTGCGCCGGGCGTGCTGATCAACCCCCGGTACGTGCAGAGGGAGGGCGAGGTTCTGCGCCTTCCAGGGGGCTGGACGCTGCCCGCCACCCCGCTGCCGGCCGCGGATCCTCCCCCACCCCGGGATCCCGAGGAGCCCCTGGCCATGGTCTACAGTCGCCCCGGCTGGACCTGGCTGACCCGGGCCGGAGAGCGGCCGGGGCCCAAGACCGAGGCGGAAGGTCGGCGTCTGTACCCCGACCTGGTCCGGGCCGGACGCTGGCTGGTGCGGCCCAAAGCCCTGCGCCGGATCCAGCGCCTGAAGGGTGGGGACCGGGCGCGCCTGGTGCTGGAGTCGGGCGCCGAAGCTGAGATGGTGTGGAACTCGGTCAAAGGGGTAGCCTGCGCCGTGGGCCTGCCCTTCCCGAACCTGCAGGAGCACCTTCCCGTCGGCCACCAGAGGGTCTACGCCATGGGCCTGAGGGACTGGCCCAAGGAACTGATGGAGATGACGCCAGCGGACCTTGCCCGCATCGCGGCTGGGAGCCTGGTGCGCCTGGTGGAGCTGGCCCTGTGGCAGGTCTACCGGCTGCGGTCGCAGGGGCACGACCTGCCTTACGGGCGAAACCCCCGCGGCCTGTACTACAACCCCATGGTCGTGCTGGCCAACCGGGCGGGGCTGTCCGCGACCGGACCGGAGGAGGTCCAGACCATTCCGCCGACCCTGCGGGCCCTGAGGGAGGTCTCGCTGGAAAGGGGTCCCGAGGCCCTGGCCGCCTCGGACCGCGACCGGCTGTGGCTGGTCCTGCTGGACCGGTTGGAGCATTTCGTGGGCACCTGGCGGCTTTTCACCTACGGGGAGCTGGGCTTCGTGGACCGCGGCGAGGGGAATCGCCGACTGGGGGTGGCCCGACCCGAGGTGCTGCTGCTGGCCGAGAAGGAGAGCCTGCTGCAGGACGCCCTGCAGGTGGCCGAGGCCTTCGACGTGTCCCTGCTGGTGCTGGGCGGAGCCCCCACCTTCATCGCCGTGGAATTCCTGGTGGAGGCCCTGGGCGACCGCCTGGAGGGACCGATGACCCTGGTCTCGTTGTGCGACTTCGACCCCTACGGATGGCACTTCCCCCAGGCCACTGCCGTCATGCTGGAACGCTACGGGGTCGGGACCCGGGCGATCCACCGCCTGGTCGTGCCCCGACGGTTCACTCCGGAGGAACTGGAGGCGGTGGCCCTGCCGCTGCCGCCCGGTTCGTCGGGGCGGCCCGAAACCCGACGCTGGCTGGAGGTGAGCGGCGGCGTGGGTGGGCGTGCCCTGGGCATCTACGCCGACTATCTGCGCCCCGTGGAGCGCCTGGTGGAGGCCTTCCGGCAGGAGACGGGACTGGAGGTCCAGCCATGAACCCGATGATCACCGCGGACGAGGAAGGCCTGGTCCTGCTGCCCCGCGACCGGGTGGCAATGGTCCGCGAGGAACTGGCGGGGAGAGTGGAAGTCCTCAACGAGGAGGGGACTCTCTCGTGGAGGCCGGGTCCCCTGGACGAACTGGCAGGCTGGCCGATGGTGGTGGTGGCCCCGGGGGTCCTGGCAAATCCTGCACATGCAACCGTCCAGGGGGAGTTCCTGGCCCTGCCGGGAGGTTTCCGGGTGCGGGGTGCGCTGCCCGCCGCTCCTCCTGCCCCGCCGCCCCGGCCGGAGGACCCGGAGGTGCCCTTCGTGGGAGTCCGGGCCTCGGAAGTCCTGGCTTTGGAGGTGAAGCGCCGCACCTCCACCTGGTGGACCGATCGCGGTCCCCTGGAGCCCCCGGAGCTGAGGGGGCGGAAGTGGTCGGGCAAGAACCAGGCGGCGCTGCACCCGCACCTGGTGCAGGCGGGCCAGGTCTGGTACTTCAATCCCACGCGCCTGCGTTCATTGAGGAGGGGGGCGGGCCGCAGGCGGTTCCTGGATTTCCTGGTGGGGCTGGACGACGGGACGTTTGTGAAGCTGGGCCCCAAGGGCGGTCAGGACCTGGCCCTGGGCCTGGGTCTTTCCGACCCCGACCTGCCGGCCCCGGAGAGCCCGGCACAGGCCAGCCTGCGGCGCCTGGGCGTCCGGAGCTGGCCCGTGAACCTGGGGGTGGCCCCGGCGGACCTGCTGCGGCGGGAGTTCGCCCGGGACCCCCGGCGCCTGCTGGCCAACCTGGCCGTCCAGACTGTGCAGGCCCGGCGCTCGGGCGAGTCGATCCCCGACGGGCGCAGCCACCGGGGCTACTACTACGTCCCCGTGCGCGGCGCCCTGATCCGGGCCGGCCTGCTGGCCACGGGACCCGGCGCGGAGGTCCGGCTGCCGCTGGACGAGGACGCCGCCTGGGAGTTGACCTGCGACGTGCTGGCGCAATTGGTGGGTGAAGTCCAGGCCTTCACCTACCAGGACATGGGCTTCCAGGATCTCAAGCCCGAGAACCGCCTGCTGGGGGCCCGCCTCCCCCACCTGGTGCTGCTGACCGAGAAGGAGTCCCTGGCGGAGACCGCCCGGGAGGCCCACCGCCGCCTGGGGATCACCGTCCTGGTCACCGCGGGTGTGCCCACCCTGATGAGCGCGGAGTTCCTGGCCGAGGACCTGCGCCGGCTGGCCAAACCCGAGATCCACCTGCTGTCCTACTGCGACTACGACCCGGTGGGCTGGGACATTCCCGTCATCTTCGAGGCCCAGTTGCGGCGCTACGGGATCGCCGTGGGAAGCCTGCGCCGGCTGGTCACGCCCGAGAGCTTCACGCCGGAGGAGGTGCAGCGCCTGGCCGTTCCCCTCCCCTCCCAGGGCTACGAGTGGGGCTTCCGCGTCCGCCGCTGGCTGCGCGAGACGGGAGGCGTCGGCGGCAAGGCCCTGGGCCTGCACGCCGACCACCTCCCGCCCGAGCGGGTGCTGGCCGCGGTGGAACGGGCGGTGGAGGGGGGGATCAGACCTCTGGATCTGACCACAGGAGATCTTGCCGTTCAAGAACGGTCCTGGTGCACCGCATACTTTGGTGATGCCGTGCGCGAGACACACGCCAACAAAAATATCTCCATAAGATTGACAAACATTCATCGCGCCCCCTAGGATATCCTCAGCGAGGAAGAAAATCCCTCAAACATACGTTCGAACACGGGAGCCTTAGCACGTGTTTTCACTCGAGGTTGTTGAGGGGCGACAGGGCCTGCACCGCTACTTTGCCGGTGCTCTGACTTGGGGCGAACTGGATCGGCTTGTCACCTTCCCAGAGAACCTGGTCCGCGAACTGGACGAGGACCAGGAGATGCAGCGCTCCCTGGCCCGCAAGCGGATCACCGACTTGGTAGAGTATCTGCGAGAGGATGACCACTTCTTCTCCGCCCTGACCCTGATCATGCTCCCGCGGCACCTGGAGCACCCCGTAGAGGATTCCTCGGACTTCTCGTTCGAGCCGCACCAGAAGGATGGGTTCGTCGCCAAGACGGGCACTCTGCGCTTCTCTGGGTCCATCCGCCTCTTCCCGGCAGATGGCCAACACCGCGCTCGGGCGGGCATCCGGGCCCTCACAACCAACCCGACCCTGGCAGACGAGTGCGTCCCGGTGGTCCTGTTGCCTTATGTCAACCCGGACCAGGTGAGGCAACTCTTCTCGGACCTCAACCTGAACGCCAAACCGGTGAACAAGACCATCGGCTACGCCTTCGACTCGCGCGATCCGATCTCGCGGATGGCGAAGCAACTAGCCTCTGACATACCGCTGTTTGTCGGTCGGGTGAACCGCAGGACGAACTCCCTGCCCAGGTCCAGCACCAACGTGGTCACGCTGAACACCCTGGTCGAGGGAACGCGCTCAATACTTGAGGGGCTCACGAAGCGGATGGGGTCCGGAGATCCGCGGGAACTCCTCGGGGAGGAGCACTTTGACGAGGTCTACCAGGAAGTCCGGGACATCTGGCAGACGCTGATCGACGCCTTCCCCGACTGGCAGTGGCTGATGGAAGGGAAGGTTTCGGCTGGCGACCTCCGAGACCGGTTCGTCTTCCCCCACGGCCTGGGCTGGCTGGCCCTGACATCACTTGTCGGCTCCCTGCTCCAGGACGGGGATGGATGGAGAGAGGCCTTTGCCCGGACTGTGACCTCAATCGACTGGACCCGGAGCAGCACCGACCTCAAGGGCCTGGCGGTCTACGACGGCAAGATCAGCAACACTCGGACCAGCGTCAAAGCCACCACGGACTTCGCCCTGGCCGTGTACCGGCGGCAAGCCCATCGCGTTGAGAGGACGCTCAGTCCAGCATCCTGACGTCAGTATGGAGAGGAAGAGAAATCATGAAGAAGCCCAAGGCGGTCGTCCTCCTGAGCGGAGGGCTAGACTCCACCACGACGCTGGCGATGGCCAAGGCGTTAGGCTATGAGTGTCACGCCCTGACATTTCGGTATGGCCAACGGCACGAAGTCGAACTCGCTGCGGCCCAACGGGTTGCCACCCAAATGGGAGTGGCCGAGCACGTCATCGCCAACATCGACCTTCGGATTTTTGGCGGCTCCGCCCTGACTTCCGACGTGGCCGTTCCCAAGGACCGGGAGATGAAGGACCTGGGTGGGGGAATCCCCATCACCTACGTGCCCGCCAGGAACACGGTCTTCCTGTCCTTTGCCCTAGCTTGGGCCGAGGTATTGGAAGCTTCCGACATCTTCATCGGCGTGAACGCCCTGGATTACAGCGGGTATCCAGATTGCCGGCCCGAGTACATCGAAGCCTACCAGAAGATGGCGAACCTGGCGACCCGAGTTGGCGTGGAAGGGACCTGCAACTTCAAGATCCATGCGCCCCTGATGCAGATGACGAAGGCCCAGATTATCGAGGAAGGCCTGCGTCTGGGCGTCGACTACAGCGAGACGTTGTCATGCTACGACCCCGAGGCCGACGGCCATGCCTGCGGCCACTGCGACGCGTGCCTGCTGCGCCAGAGGGGCTTCCAGCACCTGGGACTCGAGGACCCGGCTCCCTACCAGAGCCGCATCGAGGTTCCCGCGTGAGCTACGCCGTCAAAGAAATCTTCTACACCCTCCAGGGCGAAGGAGCGAACGCCGGGCGACCCGCAGTCTTCTGCCGGTTTTCCGGTTGCAACCTCTGGTCAGGGCGGAAGGCGGATCGCGCCAGCGCCATCTGCCGCTTCTGCGACACAGACTTCGTCGGAACCGACGGCCCGGGGGGAGGTCGGTTCGCGACTGCCCAAGACCTGGCGCGCGCCGTCGCTTCCCGATGGCCGGCCGAGGGAGGAGACAGGGTCCGGAGACTAGTCGTCTGCACGGGAGGCGAGCCACTGCTCCAGATGGACAAGGAACTCCTGGACGGACTCCACTGCCTGGGCTTCGAGGTCGCCGTGGAGACGAATGGCACGTATCCTGCTCCTGAAGGCCTCGACTGGATCTGCGTTAGCCCCAAGGCGGGGGCGCCGCTCGTCCAGACTCGGGGGACCGAACTCAAGGTGGTCTTCCCGCAGGAGGGTCTGTCACCGGAGCGCTTCCAGAACCTGGACTTCACTCACTTCTTTATCCAGCCGATGGATGGCCCGAACGTTCAGGAGAACACAGAACTGGCGGTGCGATACTGTCTGGACCATCCCCAGTGGCGCCTCAGCCTCCAAACCCACAAAATATTGAGGATTCCGTAAAGCGATGGAGATTTTCAAAGAATTCACCTTCGAATCCGCCCACCGTCTGCCCCATGTGCCCGAGGGGCACAAGTGTGGACGACTCCACGGCCACTCCTTCATGGTGACTCTGCACGTGCAGGGCGAGGTGGGTGAAGGCACGGGGTGGATCATCGATTTCGGCGAGATCAAGATGGCCTTCAAGCCGTTCCTGGAGACACTGGACCACAATTACCTGAACGAGATTGAGGGCCTGGAGAATCCGACCAGCGAGAACCTGGCCCGGTGGATTTGGAACAGGGTGAAGCCCCGGTTGCCCCTCCTGTGCAGGGTCGTTGTGCGCGAGACGTGCACTTCGGGATGCATCTATGAGGGAGAGGTCCAACACTGATGGTTGACATTCAAGGTGGCACGGACACTCGGCAGGTGCCGCTCCAGAAGGTGGGCGTCCGGGACCTCCGGTATCCGATCGTGGTGCTGGACCGCGAGAACGCCCGGCAGCAAACGGTGGCCCACATCGAGATGTCAGTCAGCCTCCCCCACCACTTCCGGGGAACCCACATGAGCCGATTCCTCGAGGTCCTCAACGAGCACCGGGGAGAGGTCACGATGCGGACGATTCCGCAAATCCTGGCGGACCTCCGGCGGCGGTTGGACGCGGAGACGGCCCAGATGTCCGTCCAGTTCCCCTACTTCCTCGAGCGGCGCGCCCCGTCGAGCGGCAAGAGCGGACTTCTTGACTACGAGTGCACATTCTCGGGGATGATGAACTGCGGCAGCGACGACTTCGTCGTCAAGGTGGACGTCCCGGTCACGAGCCTGTGCCCATGCAGCAAAGCGATCAGCGACTACGGTGCCCATAACCAGCGCGGGTATGTTGGGATCGAGGTCCGCACGGAACGGGAGGAGGACGGGCGCCCTGCCCTGATGTGGATCGAAGAGATCATCGAAGTTGCAGAGACGTCAGCTTCTGCCCCCATCTATCCCCTGCTCAAGCGCGATGACGAGCGGCACGTCACGATGCAGGCCTTCGACAACCCTGCCTTCGTAGAGGACATCGTGAGGAATGCGGCTATGAAACTCCGCCAGGATGCCCGGGTGCAATTTTTCTCGGTCGAGGCCGTGAACCACGAGAGCATCCACAACCACAATGCCTTTGCCATGACCAGTTGGACCAGACCGCTGGCACACACTCCCAGCACAGCCGTAGAGCCCCCCGGGCGCTGCTCCTGACCAGCGCTTCCAGATCGAGTTGCCAACAATGAACGACGCAACCCTACACATCGTCGTCACGTGTACAAACCGGAAGCGCAAGCCGGTGGGGCGAAGCCTTCACCTCAGGAATGTGCCCGGTGAGGACGTGGAGGCGCGTCATCGGGAGTGGCTGAACCGACTGAGGTCCGAGCCAAGCCAAGCCGTGCCGGCCCCCGAACTCTACTGTGGCGACCACTGGTTCGTGGTCCGAGATCTGGCCGAGAAGGCAAACCGCCTGCATTGCGCCGCAACGATGTGGATCGCCTCCGCAGGCTACGGCCTGGTCCCCTGGGAGTCGGGACTCGTTCCTTACGCGGCCACCTTCTCGCCGGGTCACCCAGACTCGGTGTCCCGGAGCAGCGATCCCATTCGGCGGAAGCAAGACCAGGAGGACTGGTGGGGCCTCATGAGCCGCTGGGAGGGCCCCACTTCGGGGAAGGTCCGTAGCCTCACGGAACTCACCCATAAGAACCCGCAGGCTAGGGTTCTGGTTGTAGCCTCGCCTGCCTACATCCGGGCGATGCACTCCGACCTGCTGCAAGCGACGACAAACCTTCTGAACCCGGACGCCCTCAGCATCCTTTCCGGGGGCTTGGATGCCCCGGAGCCCCTGAAGTCGGCTATCATCCCATGCGAAGCGCGGGCCCGGGATCTCCTGGGCGGTGCGCTCACATCCCTTAATGTCCGGTTCGCAGCCCGGGCCGTCGAGGAACTGGGGGGTTCCGTTGGCTCCAGGCAGAGCCTCGCCACCTGGGCCGAAGGCTTCCTGAATGAGTGCAGACCCATGCCGATGCCTCGGCGTCAAAAGATGACCGATGACGAGGTGCGTGACTACGTTCGCAAAGCCCTGAGCAAGGGAGAGGCCGCCTCCTGTACGCTGCTCCACCGGGCGTATCGAAGATCCGGCTGGGCGTGCGAGCAGAGCCGGTTCCGGAACATCTATCGCCAGGTAACAGGAGAAAAACCGTGAACTCATCGGCGGTGCTCTGCAAGAACGCCCTGAGAGTGACCCAGAACGAGCGCCACCCGCTCTTCCTGTTCACGCTGACGGGTCAGGAATTGGAGCAGGTGGCCTGCGTCTCCCAGGTCTCTCGGGACCAGGGAGGCGACCTCATCGGGTACCAGCGGCCGGAGGTACGCGAGCACATCCGCGCGATCGCCGAATACCTCGAACGAGACCACATACTCCTCCCCAACTCCATCATCCTCGCCTTCAATTCGCAGGTTCAGTTTGAGCCGGCCTCGCCAGGCAACGCGCTCGAAGACCCCTCGGAACCAGGCGTCCTGGGTATCCCCATACCCAATGGCCACGAAGCCAGGCCAGGGTGGATTGTGGACGGACAGCAGCGGACCGCCGCCCTGACCGGCTCCTCGAAGCGGGACCTCCCTGTGCCCATCTGCGCCTTCGTCGCCGATGACGTGGAGGTCCACCGGGAGCAGTTCCTACGGGTGAACTCGGTGAAGCCCCTGCCTCGAGGCCTCGTTACGGAGCTCCTCCCCCACATGGAGGAGCCCCTGGGCCAGAAAGTGGAAGCTCGCACCGTCGCGTCGAGGCTCTGCGACAACCTCACCCGACACCCGGACTCACCCTTCCTGGAATTGATCCGGCGCCCCTCGGGGTCTGGAGGCCACGCCGAAGGGCCCGTGACAGACACGTCCGTTGTTGCCATGGTCGAACACAGCCTGACCTCGCCGACAGGATGCCTCTTCCCCTACTGGAACCTGGCGACCGGCACCATCGACGAGGCCGGGTGCTTGGAAGTCCTGATGTGCTACTGGTCGGCGGTGAAGAAGGTCTTCCCCCTGTCGTGGGGCCTGTCGCCACGCCAGAGCCGCTTGATGCATGGCGTGGGCATTCGCTCGATGGGGCGCCTGATGGACCGGGTCATGGCGGGCATGGATCTCCGGAAGAGAGGAACTCGGGCTGCGGTGGAGAGAGACCTTGAGATGGTGGCACCTTACTGCCGCTGGACAGAGGGCATCTGGGAAGACCTGGATTCCCTCCGCTGGAACGAGGTGCAGAACGTTCCCCGCCACATTCGCAACCTCTCCTCCTACCTGGTCCGGACGTATCTCGAAGTCAAAGGCCACCGGCCATGAAGTTCTTCTTCCCCGACAGCCACGACCTGATCGACCCTGGCTTCGATTTCGATACGGAAACCCGCGCTGACTTCCGAATCCGGCAGCGGGACGACCTGTACGCCCACGAGGTGCACGACGCGCCCCCATACGACGGCATGCTCATCTCCAAAGCCATGGTAGACGGCATCGGGGGCGGGCAGATGCGCTACAGCCTGGCGCAGAGGCATCGCCTGCTCCGAGTGGGCGCGCGGGACTTCTTCCGACTCGACAAGGTGGATCCCGAGAAGAAGATGAGGACTCTGGGCGACTGTGGCGCCTTCTCTTATGCAAAAGAGGACGTGCCTCCCTACACAGTCGACGAAGTCATCGATTTTCACGTGGAGTGCGGCTTCGACATCGGCGTCTCGATCGATCACGTCATCTTCGCCTACGACCCCTCCTTGGACGACCTGCGGGAGGGCCTTGACCACCCCCTCCTGGAGGAGTGCCGGCGCAGGCAGGAGATCACCCTGACCCTGGCTGCGGACTTCATCCAGCGCCACCACGACCGCCGATGCCACTTCCAACCCATGGGTGCCGCCCAGGGGTGGAGCCCCCAATCCTACGCGGACTCCGTGGACCAGATGCAGCGGATGGGCTACGAGTACATCGGCCTGGGTGGAATGGTGCCGCTGAAGACGCCGGAGATCCTGGCTTGCCTCCGGGCCATCGACGAGGTACGCAACCCTTCCACCCGCCTCCACCTCTTCGGGATCACCCGCTGCGCGCACATCGAGGAGTTTGCTATGTACGGGGTCGCCAGTTTCGACAGCACCTCCCCCCTGCGCCAGGCCTTCAAAGACGAAAAGGACAACTATCACACATTGGGAGCCGCCTACACCGCAGTCCGCATCCCGCAGGTCGAGGGCAACGTCCAACTGCGCAAGAGAATCGTCGCGGGAAGGGTGGACCAGCAAGAAGCCCTCAGGCACGAGCAGAAGTGCCTCCGCCTGGTCAAAGCCTATGACCGGGATGAAGTGGCCCTGCCAGAAGTCCTCGATGCGCTGCGGGCCTACGAGATGCTCTGCGATGGGGGCAAAGACCGGACCGAACAGTACCGCCGGACCCTGGAGGCCCGCCCTTGGAAGGATTGCCCCTGCGCAATCTGCCGGGATCTGGGCGTCCACGTGGTGCTCTTCCGCGGCGCGGAACGGAACCGCCGGCGCGGCTTCCACAACGTCTACGTATTGTATGATCGCCTGAATCGACTGCGTGCCGGTCGAGCCTCAGGCACCCCATCCCTGGCCGCGGTGGGTGCGGCCGGAACCGAAGGCTGAGGAGTCCACAAGATGAACACGTCCGTCCGCGAATACCGCTTTCCCGCTCTGGAGATCCGGCAGGGGCCGGGGCGGACCATCTACAGCTTTGCCGTGGATGGGAAGATGCTCCCCGAGTTCGCCACGGTGTCGCGCGTTCGTCGGGACGCCACCTCCGAACTCCAGGGGTATCAAAGGCCCGAGGTCCGTTCGCACATCTCGGAGATCAAGACATACGTGGAATCCGAGTCTCCCCTGCTGCCCAACGCCATCGTCGTGGCCTTCGACGAGCGCGTCCGATTTGAGGCCTCCCAGGTCCAGGCCATCGGGCCGTCGTACGTCCGCACCGGGATGATCGTCATCCACACCTCGCCGGACGAAGAGGATGCGACCAAGCCCGGCTGGATCGTGGACGGGCAGCAGAGGGTGGCCGCCGTGCGCGAAGCGGACGTGGACTCCTTCCCCATCTGCGTCACCGCCTTCATCACGGCCGATGACCGGGAGCAACGGGAGCAATTCATCCTGGTCAACTCCACCAAGCCGCTTCCCAAGGGCCTGATCTACGAATTGCTGCCCACCACCGACGCGCGGCTCCCTGGCCTCCTCCAGAAGAGGCGTTTCCCAGCCTACCTCAGCGAGCGCCTGAACCACGATCCGGACTCGCCGCTCTTCGGCATGATCCTGACTCCCACGACCCCCGACGGGCTGATCAAGGACAACTCCATCCTCAAGATGCTGGAGAACAGCCTGAACGACGGGGCCCTCTACCGGTACCGCGACCCCCGCACGGGTGAGGGCGACGTGGACCGCATGCTCCAGATCCTCAAAGAGTTCTGGGCCGCGGTGGCGTACGTCTTCCCAGAGGCCTGGGGCGTCCCGCCCCGCAAGTCCCGCCTGATGCACGGCGCCGGCATCGTCAGCCTGGGCTTCTTGATGGATGCCATTTCCGACCGATTCCGCGAAGTGGAGACCCCATCCAAAGAGCAGTTTGTCGGCGACCTGAAGCCCCTCCGGGAAGTGTGCTCGTGGATGTCCGGCTACTGGGTGTTCGGCCCTGGAGCCCAGAGGAAGTGGTACGAGATCCAGAACACTTCGAAGGACATCCAACTTCTGACGAACTACCTGCTTGTGCAATACAAGGAGCGTGTGTGGAACCGGCAGGTGCGGCGGGAGGCGGTTGGATAGAGGGGCGCACTGGTGCTATCCCAATTACCATCCCCGTGGCCCAGCGACAGAAGAACCACCTAGGCTCGACCGACTGCAGCAACCTTGACCAGATGCTCCTCGACATCGTTCAGGATGCTGGACGAGCCCTTTCCAACAGGGAAGATAGTCAGGCGACTGGCGGGTCGATTCTGAGAGATGGCCCCAGTAGCTGAGTGTTTCGCGGAGCGCCAGCAGACCACGAAGAGGTCTGCGCTGCGCGCGAGTTCCACAAGGCGGTTCGTCGAGACGCTGCTATTGTCGGTCTCAACATTGAGAGTGGGGTAGAGGCGCTTCAGAGTGTCCGCGGTCCTTCTCGCCACGGTATCGGTGAGACTGTAGATGGCCACCATGTATCCCTTCGGGAGCTCGAGGACAGACTCACCACCCTCAGGCGAGTCGAGGAGGCCAGCTAGACCTGCGTCGACTCCGAGGAGTGATGCCAAATCGGAGAGGACGTACTTCTGCTTTCGAGTGAGCGTGCTCTTGAACCGGGAGACAACTGCGATAACCGCCGCCCAGAGCCGCTCGCGCTCACGAGGTAAAGGACAGGCATAGGTCGACACCAGTTCCGCCAGGTCGATCAGAGCGTCGATATAGGAACGTCCATCGAGTTCTTTCACTAAGTCCTGAAGGGACTTGAGAAGTTCCTCATACTGAACAGGCTGCAACCCAACCGTCAGCATGCCTTCGGCGATGGCAAACATCGCCTCCAAGCTAGTGTTGGAGCGGCGACCACTCAAGATGAGGTGGGTCAACAACCGGTCGTACAATTCCAGGTAGGCGGGATTGGGCCAGTTGACGTCGGAGCGGACCCAAGACACAAACGCTGGAAGCGCCTCGGAGAAGAGTCTCTGGTCGGACTCAACGGAGTCCAAGGCCCGGATCAGGTTCATTACGGCGGCTGGGCTGTCCAGGTGTTGCTCGATCGGCCACTCGTCCTTAGCTTTCTCGGCGGAACTGTTAGCCTGTTCAAAGGTCATTCGCTCCAGGGCCTGGATCCACTCAGCCCAGCCATTTGGGACCCTGTCTGGGTTGACAGACTTGGAGATTCCCTGCCAGAGGGCAGAGTAGAGTTGGTTGGAAAGCAAGGCTTCCCGAACCAGGGGTTCGAGCCGATTAACGTACTCGCAAGCGACACGGTACGCTTCCAATGTTTGCAGATTGAGGGCAGTAACGAGGAGACCCCTGGCAGTCTCAGGACTTGGAGGCCCTGACTCCCTTTCGGCCTCAACAAGTGCGAGGTTGACGGTGGACCAGGACGACCCGGGGGCAACGTCTGCTCCGGCGTTCTTGACCGCGGAATCCGCAAGTCGCAGAAGCGATTCCAAGCCTGTACGTTGCCCCTCCGGCCAACGATCAACCTCGTCCCGTGTGGCGAGCACGCCCGCCACATCGACGGGCTGGCACGAGAGCGCTGCGAGGAGGAACATCTTCGCAACAGTATGGTTTGGAGAGGGAGGACGCGCCACAAACAGGCGACTGTAGCCGTTCCATACCGAACTCTTGAAGGCTAGAAGCGCCCCCTCTGGCCCCTCCTTCTCCTCGGCAGGCTCGACGAGTCCGTGATAGAGAGCCTGCACCAGAGCTGCCGTCACCGCGGGAGGCCTGCGCGTCTCACACAGATCGTGCAAGAAGCCCTTTCCCAAGAGACCTTCCCAGTCCTCGAGCGAGGCTTCCAGTTGAACTTCCAGGAAGTTCAGGTTGAGAGCGTCTAGGAGGAGGTGATCGCGGAGGTACTGCAACTCCGATCTGGCTGCATCACGGTCTTGGATCGCCAAGGCCATCCGAAACTCTTCCAACACCTCGGTGGTGGACCGCGGCCTCACCGGCTCGCGCACCGGTGAACGAGCGAGACACTCGGTCAGTCTCGTCAGGGCTGCACTGCAGGTCCGCTCCTGTCCGGGATGCGCTCGGAAACGCGTAATCGCGTGGAAGCGGCTGCGATCCACCAATTCTTCGATGGGGTCGTCGCCCGGAAGCCTCAAAGCCCCATCAAAGTCAGTTACAGTCTTACCGACAAAGGCCCTCAACAGTGGGACCAGGTTGGTCCAGTCTTTGCTGGTCTCTGCTAAAGCGTAGTAGTCGCGGCGGGGGGATTCCGGCACAGGCACCACGGCGCCAGGAAAGCGTGGATCGAGAACCGTGCCCAGTAGGGAGTCGCCCCCCTTATGGGACTCCTGCAGTCCCTGAAAGGGGCGGAGAAATCTCTCTCGTTCCTCGGATGCATCGACGAAGATCATCGAACCTTGCTCCAACGGGCTTCAAGACTCAAGCGCCGTTCTTTCACCCTAGCCGGCTCACAAGTGTAGGAGAGAAACTCTTCATTCACGTAGACGCCTCGGTAGGTCAAATTCATAGAACCAGAGATACTGAATCGGTCCCCAACGAAGACTTTCTCGTGGAGGTTCTCTGAGAAGATAAGCGTGAAGTCCTGGCCGAACCTCTGCTCGAGGCGCGAAATCTGGTCCAGGAAGGGCCGATTTGGCTTTGTTTCAGTCGTTACCACCATCAACTTGCCACCGCGGACCAGAAGGGTCTCCAGCACTCGAGAAAGGCGGATCATCAGAGCAGGCCAATCTGGACAGAGCGAGGCAAATTGTCGAGCCCGGTTGTCGAGAATCTCCATGTCACTGATCCAGGGAGACACCAACCAGAGAGGCCTGCTCGGGAGCACCAGTTCGGCAGCAAAGACAGACTGCAAGAGCAATCGAGGAGCTAGACTAGACGTCGCGGTATGGATCTCGCGTTCTCTCGAAAGGGTCACGGCACAAGAACCTCTGGAAGGATTAGTGTGATCCCGAGGCCAGACTCCGCTCGGGTGACGCTCTCCACGACCGGGTAGATCTGAAGAAAGCCCACATCGACTGGAGTTGCCAGGAACTCAAAGACGGTCCGCTGGAGGGAACTCGCGTCTTCAGAGACTAGGCGCACCTTGCCCGCGTTGGACAGTTCCTCCAAGATCCTGGACCTAGCGCCCTCATCCCCGATATCGACATCAAGAATCTCTTCAGGGAGGAGAATCGCACGAACCAGAGTGGGGTCTGTGAACCCCGAGTTCCGGAAGGGATTATAGGCATCCAGGTTTCGTGACCGGAACTCCGCCTCACGAGGCCAGAGCACTCCGACCAGAGCCCCCACCATCTCGGTCTGGCTCAAGGCCCCCCCGGCCAACCTCTCAAGCCACTCCCGAAGGTCCTCCGAAAAGACGGGGTTGGTTGTGACAATCTGGCAGAAGGTCCGAATCGGTATGCTGAGGCCTAAGCACTGCTCCTGCTGCTGCCAGTAGTCGACCAGGCGGAGGAGCAGTCGGTCGCTGTCCTGGTCCAAGCCTTTGCGAAGGAGGCGATGCTCCAAAGCGACGACGAAGGCGTGATGGGCGCCGAGGCCTCGCTCCGACAGGAGGTTCACCAATCTGGACCGCAGGTCAAGACGATGGCTGTGGTCACTGGCCTCTCGAACGTCTGCCGTCGCGACGGCGAGTTCCTGCTCTTCGACCACCAACCGCAGGAAGCGGTCCAGATCCCTGGAGGCCAACTCCAGGTCACTAGGCGCCAGAGTCGCCTCCAGGGCTGAGAAGAGGGCGTGGCGGTCTGAGGAGAAACTCCGAGCGATGGCCTCCATCACCCCAACTCCGCCGGGCGAAGACTCCGTGACCCATACCGTCCCTTGCTCCGGTGTAACGGGACGTTCCAAGTCCGCGACCAGAGTCTCCGTCGACGAATGATTCGGGGTAAGGTGGCAAAGAGCTTGGAGAACGCAAGACCCAAGGGTTTCCGAGATTCTGCTGCGAACCCACTCGTCCCAGGCAACTGACTCCTCGACCCAAAGCCCTGAACAGAGCGCGTGAAGTCGGTCTAGCAGTGCACTGTTCCCTAAGAGTTGCCTCAAGCGCTCGATGCGCCGGCCAGTGCCCTCGCCTTCGCCTTCGCCACCTTCCGAAGAGAAGAGCGCGCGGAGCATTGGTTCGAAAGCTTCGTCTGGTGGGCGGTCTGCTACCTCGAGGGAAGCCTCCTGGACACTGAAGCCTCTGGTGCAGGCGATCTCTAGGAGGGTCCCCAGGTATACCTGGTGGAGTCCGTCTCTCTCGAAGGTGTTGGTCAGAGCCCGGACTTCGGCATCACTCTCGATGCAGTCACGGAAGAACTCGGAACGCCAGGCGCGAGCGGAGGGCGACTTCCTGGCCTGCACGCCAAGTTCCCTAGAGCAGGGCAACTGGAACGCGAGTCTCACGCCGTCGACCTCCTGCTGGAAACCGATGGCGGCGGGGCTTCCCTCATCCGTCAGGAACAAGGTTCTTGTTGAAACGGGGTCGCGACCCTGTCGACTCAGGGTTCCCGCACTCTCTCCCGAGAATCGGGTCACCTCTATGAATGACCGGTGGGCCTGGAGAAAGAACTGGATGCTCTCAAAAACTCTCCCCCAACCCCTCTCGGCCTTGAGGGTGGACTTCAACCCGGAACCCATGGGTTCAAAGCGGGCCTGCCATTCAAAGAAAGCGTTCGAAGTTGGGCTGACCGTTGTCTCAGGAACACTCTGCAAAACGACCTTCCGTGGCCTGTAGCAGGGGACCTCAATGCCTCTGCCATCCAACGTCAAGGGCACCTGGGCGACATACTCGAAGGATTCAGCAAAGGTGGAAATGGCCAGGCCATGCACCCCTCCCTCCAACGGTACGGGGACCCAATGATTCAGGTGACCGCGCTCAAAGGCGAACCGACGTGTGACCTTCCCCGGCGCCACCGTCTTCAACCCCTGAAGGATGGCCAAGCTCTCAGTGCGTTCACTGTGCCGCGTTGTCGCCGGAGGGATGACGATAGAAATCTCGGGCAGGTTCAGGTCGGTGAACAAGTTGGAAGGCACAAAGTCTGGCAGGGGGTGGACCCTACCCTCGGGGGGCAGAAGATCCACGTTCTTGGTGGGGACACCCCACTGGGTGGCAAGACGACGAGCCAGCGTGGGGATCGCTTCTAGCATCAACGAACGAGGGGCTTCCCAAAGGAGCGCCTGCGCTTCGTCGTCCTCCAACTCAAGGGCCCTTCGGAGGTGAGAGGTGAGACGAGCTTCCAGGGAACTCTCACCTCGGAGAAGATCGCGAAGGACGTGGCCCACCCACTTCTGGCACTCCCGTTCCTCCTCCCGCTCGGCTGGACCGTTAAGGATGCGCCACCACCACTGCCTCTTTCCTTGCTCGGATGCCAGGTCGGCCAACCAGTCGATCAGGGCGAACACTGCCTGCATCCTGAGGATGTATCGATTCTTGATGGGGAGAAACTGGGGTGGTAGTTGAGGGCTGAAGAGTTGCTCGTAGGACTGGTAGGTCTGACGGTCTCGTCCGTAGTCGGAGAGGACGGTCACCATCCAGGGCCGCGACCCCGCACTTCTCCCCGCTCGCCCCTTCCGCTGGAGGAAGGACGCGAGCCGATACGGCGACTTATGCTGGAGCACCGCGCCGACGTGAGGATCATCAAAACCGACTTCGAGGGATGAGGTCGCGACCACGATGTGACTGTCGGCGTCGACTCCCTGATCCTGCGAAGTAGTTCGAGTAACGGTCAGTCTGTGTCCCAGATTCCACCCGATGGACTCGCAGAGCCGCCACGCCTGGCCCGCGGGGTCACGGCCCCGGTCGTTGCCGGTTTGCGCCCGCAACGCTGCGAGGGGAACTCGCTTGGGGTCCGGCCTGCCAAAAATATCGTATGCTTCCGCATCCCGAAGGTTGTCGAACAGACGATTCGTCACATCCAGGTCATCCGAGAACGCGAACAGTCGACGGCCTATGCGACCGCCCGACCGCTGATGGGTGACCGGTTCTAGGATCCGCGCCATAAGAAAGGCCGTCTGGATGGAGGTGGACAACAGGCTCGTTCCCGAAGCCGGGTTGCCTCTCAAGATTAGCTGATACGTCGGGCCCACAGGTGTCAGATGGTCGGCCTCGGGCGTAACTTCGAGGATCCGTTGCTCAGGGATTCCCGTGAGGTCTGCGAAGAAGCGCGGGGCTTCCTGCAGGGTAGCGGAGAGGCCAACAACTCGAACGGGTTGCCCATGGGCGTGTCTCCAGCGCCGCAAGGTGAGGGCGCTCTGGGCTCCTGTGGATCCCTCATACGTGTGAATCTCGTCCAGGAGGAGCAACCTGGCCCGCAAGCGAGGGTCTGTGTGAAGACCTAAAAGAGTTCTCCGACGACTGTCGCTCAACCGTTGGTTCACCATCTCCATCGTCGTGAAGACTAGGTCAGGTGGCTTTCGGAGGGCGCCCTCTCGCGTCAGGGCGACCATATCCTCCGTCGCCACGAAGGAGCACCTCGCCGTGGATGCGCAGTGGAGGCGCTCCGACTTCTTGTTCAGATCCGCCTCCTTCCACAACATCTCCGAGTCACACAGGGGACACCGAAGGAAGGGGCAGATCGCGGACGCGCCACGGAACTTCCAGCCGGCCTGTTTCACGTAATCTGGATTGGCGGCACTGGGCGTCAGACTGAAGAAGGTCCCCAGTCGAATTCGGCCCTTCCGTTCTCTGACTAGAACTTCGTCCAGTTTCCGGGCCAAGCCAAAGGCTGTGGTGAACTGATCCTTGAGGAGTTCCTTCCGTGGGTAGACGGAGACCGCCTTCACCCAGGGAACCTTTGAGTCCAAGCAGGAGGCAACGTCAAGGAGGGTGGGCAAGTAGAACGCTAAGGTCTTTCCGCTTCCAGTGCCCGCGCAGACGACGACTCCCCGACTGAAGGACCCATCGCCTGCCACGTGGCGCCACGCTTTCAGTTGGAAGCGGGAGAGGCGAAACTCCCCCTCAGGCCTGGCCAAGAGAGCGAGAGCCAGCTTTCCTTCGAGACTCTGAGCGGAGCATCCAAGTTCATCCAACGCCGCTGCGGGTGCAATCTCCCGACGGGGCACCAGTCGCGGGCGGACATCCACACGGAAGTCCGACACAAGTTCGGGCGCACTCTGCCAGGGCTTGTTTGGGAAGAGTTGCCGCAGACGCTTTAGCAGGCGCACCGCCTCGGCAAAGCGCGAGCGAATCCGAATTTCTCCTCCCCCACCGTCAACCTCAATGAGGAGTCTGTGCTCGATCAGGGCCTCGAAAAGATCGTCTGCGCTCATGGGATGGCCTGACCGCTTAACAACCTCTTCGGCCAACTCGAGGACCTGGTCTTCACCCAGGGCCCCATCCACATAGCCCCACTCGAGCGAGGCGACCTCTCGGCGCTCGATTTCGTCAATGAGCTGGTCCTGAAGGTCGGTGGATGTCATCGCTTGGTGCTCCCAGCACCCTTGATCACGACACGAAGGTCGCCCAGGATCTGGTTGGCCTCGAGCCACTGCACCAGTGGTGGGGTCATCTTGCTCCACGGGCAACCTTGCTGACTCGCCAACTGGAAGAACTCGGTGACATAATCGGGCATATCGTCGGCCCGAATCTCCTTCATGCCCTGTCTCACCGTGTCGGCCAGTTGCTGCAACTCATCCAGAGCCGACGTCTTCTGGGGAAGGGTCGCCCCCAGTTGCTCAAACTGAGTCAAGAAGTGACGAATCTGCTGTACCTTCTGCCGAAGACCTGGAATGCCAGAGAGAATTGTCAAAGCCTCCACGTTCAGACTCGGGCGGAGGCTGTTAGCGTAGCCTTTCCATGCTTCATCCAAAGCCTTACTCAAATCCTGGTACAGAGGCCCATTCTTCTTCATTTGATCCCAAAACGAATATCTCAGTCTCTCGTCAGAAGCGATGATCGACGCAGGGTCGGCATGGAAAGCCTCCTTAATAGTCCGAGCAGTCTTCGCCATTCCAAGTGCCTTCGCAGAGAACCGGGCTTGGTCCACTGGAACGCCACGGCGGCGAAACTCGGTCAACCACTCGGCCTTCTCGCGGAGGGGAACCAGGGGGTCTTCGACCTGACCCAACCGTGTTTCGTAGGCTTCACGCTCCTTCGCCATAGTGCGCAGGTTTTCGAGGTCCACCAGCGATGCCGAGGCTTTCCGCACTTCCTTAAGCATGACCGCTTCCAATCTCAGTCAAAGTAAGCTCAAGAGACTCCAGGCCTCTCCCGATGCGCTCCCTTGTCTCGCGAAGATCGAGACTTCCGGTGTCAAGTCTATTGCGCTCCGTATCCACTTTGCCTGTCGTCTGATCTGTGAAGCGCTTGGCCGCCAAGGCAATCCGGTCCAAGGCATCCAATGCGCCCTGAACCGGCGAACTCACGAGAACGGCCAGGTCGACCGCCTCCTGGGTCCCAAAGCGAAGGATGTCCGAAGCGACTGGAGCGAGAACTGCCCTAGTCTGATCCAGGGCTTCCTGGAGACCAGCCACACAATCATTGGAGACGGCAAGCCCACTACCCAAGACCAGTTTTCGGAGGCCGTCAATCTCATCCAGCACGTCCTCCAGTGTGCCCTGAGAGGACCACTCTCCGAGGATCTTCCCTGCGGAGCGCAACCTCTCGGCCTGCTGTTGCTTCAGTTTTGGCAACTCCGAACACACCCTCCTGTGGAGTGCGGCGGCCTTCTTGTATTCCGGCACACGAAGGTTCTCCGGCGGACGATGCTGAGGTGTCCAATCTCTTCTAATGGCCTCAGCAACCCGAAGGAGTCGCTCTGCATCGAGAAAATCGCCGGCGTAGCCTCCCTTCGTTCCCGAAGCCCAAGCACTGAGGATCTGTTTGAGAGTCGACTGATCTTCGCCAAGCTTCTTGAAGAGATCAACCTTCCGAACTGAGTCGCAAGTATTCGGGCTATCAATGGAAGTCACCCAGGGCTCAAAGGCTCTGACGACCAGGTCCTCTGTCCGGAAGTCTCCAACGGGTAGCCGACCAGACAGAACTGCGCCGACATAGAGGACCTCTAGAGTCGTACTCACATAGTCCCAGCCTTGGCCCTCTGAGGGCCACGCCTTGAATTGATCGACCAAAGAACGACTCCAGTGGTCCAGACAGCAAGTGACATTGTGGAGTTGACGTGGACCTCCCGGCACCATCCAACCGCCCCTATGCTTGCATTCGTACAGGCCCTCTATCGCGAGAGCACACGATATACGGTCAGGGCCCAAGCTGTCGGGAACCATCAATCCTACTCCCGCACCAGGTATGTTCCCCTGGGTCTCGAGATCCACGAAGACGATGTGCCGTTGCTTGAAAGGGGTGTTCCCAGACGGACTTGCGAACGCAGACCGCTCTAACCCCTCTGCGTCCCAGTCAATCCAACTCGTAACAGCCTCGAACACGAGTTGGCGCAGTTCATCATTGTACTTTTGAGGAAGAGACGCGCCTCGTCCCCAGGCGCGAATCGCCTCAATTACTGGGGAAGGGGACACGACCTGCTTCTTGCCCTCACCCTGCGTGCCATCACCCTGCGTTCCGCCGCCCTGCGTGCCACCACCCTGTGTGCCACTACCCTGCGTACCACTACCCTGCGTACCACTACCCTGCGTGCCACCACCCTGTGTGCCACTACCCTGCGTGCCACCACCCTGTGTGCCACCACCCTGTGTGCCACCGCCCTGTAGACTATCCGCTGGCCGATACCAAGGAACCTTAGGGACAGGCAGGCCGAATGCCTCGAAGACACCACCTGGCGGATGGGGACCGCTGTCGATATCGCACCAAAGTTCAAGAAGATCTGCCTGCCGCGAACCGTGGGCACGATCGCTGCGCTCAAGTTCTTGCCTCCTAGATGGAGACAAGCCTACGTTTGCCGAAAGGAAGTGACTTCGAAGCCCCTTGGGCGGGAAGAGTCCACTCCTCAGATCTTCTATGCGGTCTACCAGGACCTCTCTGACAACGTCCTTCAGAAGCGCGCGTGGGTTGAACCTCTCTCCCAGAGCCCCCTTGTTCTCTGCAAGATTGTATAGCGCATACTCTGTAAATGGGTAATAACCGTAGCCTTCTGCAGACTGTCCGAAGACTCTGTGACACTCCTCCTGGACAAGGCAATCGGCACAGGCATTAGGGGGCAGATCGTACCCGTCACCCTTCCTCAGCTTGCTGCACCAACTAGTCAAGCCTTCCTGGGAGAGACGACTGGCATTGAGATAACGGGCGGAGAAACTAGCCACTTCTGCCAAGCTCGGCGGCTCGACTTGTGGTGGGTCGATGTCCACGACATAATCCATGCGCGTTTTGACAGTGTCCGGGAGGCGTTCAAAGAAGCCATCTGTAATTGCCATGGCCCAGCGCAGATCGCAGAGACCGTTCCTCGAGTCGGCCTTCTCGATGAGAGCTTGCAGAAGGGCGTTATCCAGGCCTTGGACCTGGGCAAAGTCCTCAATCAATAGAACCAGAGAGCGGCCCTGGCTCTTGAGGGCCCTCCGAACATCCTCCATTAGTTCGCCGAGTTGATCCGCAGTGAAATTTAGCGTCCGGGCGACCGCTTTGCTCAGGTTTCGATTTGCAATATTCAGACAGAGGTCGATCTCTCTCTCACTCGGTATGATCCGCGCCAGGAAGCGCCGCGTCTCCGCGGCCATCTGGTTAGCCTCGACGCCAGACAAAGGAAGATCGCCCCGCGTCAGTTGCCTGGGCACCAGATTTCGCATGTATTCGTGGGGGGCTGTAGTGATGTGCGACACCAGTTCATCAAACACGGCCCCCCTTTCGCATTGATACAAGGACAGGAGGTGAGGGTCTGAGAACAAGGTGGGCAATTTTTCGATGAAGTAATTCTCCTCCTCCGAAGTCCCTTCGTCGGACCCGATGGCGAGGGCGAGTTCTGAGATCAACCGCCTCTTCCTCTGGTCCGGGGTCTCAGTATGGAAACCCGCTGCATCAAGGCGTTCCTGGTACTTGGTACGGCCCTCCGGAGGAACCTGGTGAATCAGTAGGTCCAAGATCTTGCGAAGGCTTGTGCCACCGCGCGGGATCGACAGAACCTGAAGGTCTGCGCGAGGGGGCAGGTTCAAGTGCAGCCATTGTACCAGGTGCGACTTGCCTGCGCCGGAACTCCCCGTGACTGCCATCTGAAAATGTGCCAGGCCAGGGTCTTGAAGCTTCTGCAGTAGATCATTGGGACTGATGCGAGTCCTCTTCTTGCTGTCGTTCGGGTCCACCCTCCAGACTGGTCGGTTACTGTGGACCGCTAGGAATACTTCGCGGTCGACCTTCTCCGCATCTGTGTTGAGAACTGTGAGGGCTTGTTCCTTGCTCCAGCAAGGCCTCTCTGAGATCGCCATGAGAATTTCTCCTATATCCAGGTCAGATGGCTCTTGGGTTCTGCTCCCTCAGGATCGGTCAGATTGAAAGCGTTTGCATCGGCCAGGCGTTCGAGGCGGACCAAGCCACGGTCCTCAAGGTTCCTGAGAGCGAAACTGGTAGACTGAGACAGGTCCAGAGGGTGGCGCCTAGTACGGAGTCGCTTCAAGACATCCTGCCTAACCCTTCCACCTTCCAAGACCGGTGCCGACTCTGCCCACCGACTCTTGAGTTCCCCGAGGGTGACCCTTTCCCCCGATTTCAGTAGGCGAGGAATCAACCTCGCCAGGGCACGGGTTGGGTCCGGAAAGACAAGAGACCCCCCGGGACCGGCTAGTTGGAGAGTTCGCGCATATCCGAGGTACTTTGCCCAGTAGGCAAACATTCGAAAGCGGTCCTTGTTGGTCAGGTCGACGTCTTCAGCAGAGATACCCAGTTCGTCCGAAATCAGACTCTTCACGTTCGTGTCGAGTCTCATCGGGTCGTAAGGGTTCCTTTCGAGGAACCAGGCCAGGGCCAAGGGAAAGAATTCCTGCCCCCTCTTCTTGGCGATGATTGGGTCTAGAAGGCATACTTCGCACCATTCCCGGAAGTCAGTCCCTGTTGAGTACAATCCCTTTCCAATCCGGAGAATGTCGCCAGGCATCTTCTCCGCAATACCCATGGCGAGACCCTCTCCAATGACGTTCTCAACAATCACAGACTCTCCAAGTCTTGATGGACTCAACAGGACTCTCAGACTGCGTTCAGGGATCCCCTGGTCGCCTACGGAGAGCAAAGTGCGATACAAGATCTCCATCCTGTTCGGCGTGGGCTCAAACTTTGACAGAATACTCATCGGGTAACCTCCAGGAATCTAGCGAGGTCCATCTTCTGCCCTGGGTAAGTGTCGACGAGATGAACTCGTCCCCGTTCAGGATCCGGGCAGTCACAGGGTAGGAAGAAGATCCGCCCGTCGGAGTGGGTGCGCTCTGCGGAGAAACTGGTCGCTGATATGGTGCGCGCAAAGACGACCTTCGGTCCCTTTGGCAGTCCATTGAAGGCCAACTCGTCTGCGACGAAGAGGGGCTTGGCTGCCTGCCCTTGGATGAACTCGAGATCGACGTGAACTCCGGAGAGCACCACGAGGCCAGCCAGTCCCCAGTCGACCAAGCGGCCTATGGCTTCCCAGAGGCGCCGGCGCTCTCTAGCCGACCCTCCGGGACCGGAGGCGTCCCACAGCAACTCGCGGTCCAGGAAGACCAGCAACCGGCCACGGTCGAAGAGCAGCGACGTCAGTCGCTCAGACAACTCGGAAGGTGGCCACGGGGGAACTGGCTCCGCTGCAAGGCCCACCCAAGGTTTAGAGCGCTTCCTCCGGCATGCGGGACAGCCTCCACAGGCCCGGCCCACGGGGATCAGCGGACTGCGACCAGAAGACGACCCTTCAACCTGGTATAGGGGAGCTAGGATCTCGGCTGCGCACTCCTGCCCCACAACGAACCGCTTCAAAGCCTCCAGGTTCTGCTCCTGGGCCCCTTGCACCCTCAACCTCTCGGAGTCAACCTGCCCAGCCCAGGTCTCGGGTTCGAGATGGGCGAGGTTCAGGATGCGGACGGTCTGAAATGGATGCCATTCTGGTTTGTCGGAGCTTTGGTTGGAGTCGGCGGCCTGACTCTGAACGCCACAGAGTTGGATCAAGCCCGCACCGGCCATCAGAGTCAGGGTCCTGGCGTTCCACTGGGTGCTAAGTTTACCGAGCATATCGATGGACCCCGCGTCGTGACCGGGGGGAACATCAAGTCGAACTGTATAAGTGCCGTCTGCGTTATCCCTACGCGAGGGATGGTGGAACATCGATCGCCACCGAGCCAAGCCCCGCTCCGCGGTAATCTTCTTGGGCTGATTCAAGCTCTCTGCGATGCCCTCATCTCTGGGCGTGCTCATGAGAAGCGATAAGGACGCCCTCCCGTCGCGGCCACCCCTACCCACCTCCTGGTAGAAACGGTCCAGTGTTTCTGGCAGACAGGCATGCACCACGCATCTGACGTCGGGCTTGTCAATGCCAAGCCCAAAGGCTGAAGTGGCCACCACCAGGTCCAACTGATCGCAGCGCCACTGGTTGATGATCCGGTCTCGGCCACTCGGTGGGGTATCACCTGTGAACTCAGCAATACGAGCAAAGCCCTCGCCCTTGAGAAGCCGACTCCAACTCTTGGCGTGCTTCACCTCGGTTACATAGAGAATGGCGGGTCTGGGGAGGTGGCGCAGGGCTTCGACAATTCGCGGTTCCCTCTCATCCCAGTCAGTACAGGGGCAAACCCAGTACTCGATCTCCGGCCGGATTCGAGCCGACGCGCACACCTGGAAGGTGTCACTGCTCACGTTGCCGTCGGCGTCCGCCGCAAAGAAGCGGCGTAGCGTCGAGACGGTCTCCCCGGTCAAAGTTGCCGAGAGAAGTAGCGTTCGAGGTTGAGACTGAGGTGGCGCTGCTCTCATCAGGTCGAGACGGACGCCACTGACAACCTGGAACTCCGGCCGGAAGTTGGCTCCCCAAGAGTCAACCATGTGTGCCTCGTCGATCACGACCCCCCGAAGGTGGCCACCTCGAGCAGCGTCAAGCAGGGGGACGCGCATGGGTCCGCATATCGCCTCGGGGGAAGCGAAACAGAGCCCCTGAGTTCCAGAGGAGATACGCTGGAGTATAGCGCTGTTCGTCTCAGCTTGGCCGCCGATGTATGCCCGGGGAATCTCAGGAAGGCTCACCTCCCGACTGGCTCTTTCCTGGTCGAGGGCCAAAGCGACCGTCGGGACGACGACGAGCGTGACGCCCTCGCCCTGGGCCCCGGCAGTAGACCACTTGGAGAACGCCTGAAAGACGAAACTCTTTCCTTCCCCGGTAGGTAGACACACCAGAAGCGTATGGCCTGGCGGAGTTGTAAGGGCCGCCCTCACGGCCGCTCTCTGAGCGTGAGAGCGGTACGAGGAACGCCTGAAACTGGAGAGCAGGGGATCGCCCGGGGCGGTTTCAAAGACCTGCCTTTCCCAGGCGGCTGCGGCGCTGCCGTCCACACCCTCGGCAGGAACCCTCCCCAGCCAATCGGGTGTCCACGGGTCGGCTCGGACCTGCCACCCTCCTCGGGAATTCTGCAACCTTAGGCCACAGGACTCCAAGAGTTGCCTGTTCGCGCCTCCGAAGTTCTCCGGCACGTGCACGCCCAACTCGGCTCCGGCATGCAGAGAGTGGTAGCGGAGAGCATGACGCAAGAGAACAGCCACGTCGAGTGCCGAGGGTCTGCAACCGCCGCACAGAGCAGCACGAAGCCTCTGGGTCGGCCGATCCTCAGGCCCACATTCCTTCAAATCCAAGACCAACTGTAGGATCTCAATGCCCATGCGAGTCCTCCGGCGCATACGGGGCGAGTACGAACACCCCGATGGCATCCAGGCGGGCATCAGGATTCTTCACTGCCGCAACCAGCGCCTCGTTTAGTTCGATCTCCCGACGGAGTTCCGAGTCGTCCCAGGAAGGGTCCTCTGCACACAGGGCGGCCGCCCGATAGCGGAGTCTCTGGTTGATCAGCCCAAGCTCTTTTGTCGCCCGGTCTACCGCCCTGGCAAGTCCCTCGCGATACGTCTTGCTGCCCCTCAGGATCTCCTCGGACCGGGTTCGCACCTCTCCACAAAGCTGGCTGAACTGGTATGGCGGAATGAGAGAGTCTAGCGCGTCCCGCCGGCTACCAAGGTTAAAGTCCCTCTCGCGGCCACCTGTAGGACGGTCCGAATAACGCGCGTGCAAATGTCCGAGGATTTCTGGGTCCGTCACTTCGTTCAAACTAGCGTCCAAATAGATTGTCTCAAGACGAGGAGGGAAGAAGGCTCCTGCCCGGCGTCGGACGCTCGGTAGGATACGCAACTCCACGTCCCAATCAAGAGCCTGGACCGCCCGGCAATATCCAGCCTCAAGGCAATAACAGAGCCGAAAGCCCATCCACTCGCCCTTCATGTCCGGAACGACCCTCCAGGTACCAAAGGCTGTTCCGCGGTCGTCTCTCAACAACAGATGTTCCAAGACATCTACCAGCGGAGCCCCGGGCCGCAAGAGGGCCGTACCAGGGTTAGCCTGAGCCACCCTTCTCGAATAGGTCAATCGCTTACGACCGCTGTCAAGCACGCCGTCCAGGATAGGACGCCAGGGTATGTCCGCCAGAAGGGTTTGCTTGGTCCACGCAAGACGATGCACTCCTGCCTGAGCGCCTCGCTCTTCGAAGAACTTCAGGACCTCTCCAAACCAAGCGCCAGCCACACAGGGAAGGGGAGTATTCTTGTCAACGTCGCTCAATTCCTCAAAGACAAGTAGGGCGTCACTCTCGTCAACGACGAGTCCGTCCAAGGCATACTGTTCGTCGACGCGCGTCCGTTCCCGCCGGAGCAACTCGGAGATCTGTGGCGCGAGACTTGTGATACCAGCACCGGAGTTCCGATAGAGTTCGAGGACCGCGCGCGCTCGGACATCATCCAGGACGAACTGGAACTCGGAGATGGACCGTTCAAAGATCTTGAGGTGGTCTTTGAGGACCAGGAACCAGGCGTGCCAAGGGCTATGCATCCTCTCTACGTCATCTAGGAAAGGAAGGAAGACGTATTGGCGCAATGGCCGATGGTGCCGCCCGAGCCTATCTAGACGGCCGATTCTCTGCTCCATTGCTGCCGCAGAGAGCGGCAGGTCCAGATGCAGAATCACATCGACAAACTGAAGATTCAGGCCCTCTGCCCCCGACGAGTCGACCACCAGCACCGCGTGCTCGGAGGCCGCCTGGAAAGCCTCCAACTGCCCTTCGACCTCCGTTCGATCCATCCCCGCAAAGAGCCCAAACACACTGCCAGAGACGTTGAGGCCAGAAAGGAAATTATAAATGCCCCGCGCCCTCTGCGTAGACGAGGAGAAACACAGGGCACGAAGATGCAGTCCCTGAATACACCCAGTCTTGGCGCTGTCAAGGCTATGGGCAACCATGAGATCTCGGGGATTCGTCGTCGCCAACGCCCTGTCCCGATACCCCCGGAGTGTCGGGACATTCAATAACCAGTCATCCTCAACTTCTGGGTCTTGCCGAAGTGCTGCCAGAATCTCCTTCAGGAGAGTGTCTTCACCAGGGAACAGGCCAAATCGTGGTGTGGAGATTTCCCGCTCCAACAAGCCGGCCAGGACCTCGACTCCGCAGCCTAGAGCCTCGATCCAAGAGGCATAGAGATCGGCCCGTTGCCTCTCGAGTGTCTCTTCCGGCAGATCCAGACGTCGAGAGTCTTCCTCCAGGTGAGACCTGGATTCAAAACGCCAGTCCTCGAGCAACGACCAGGCTCTTCCTGTTCTCGAGTCTGCATCGTCTTCTTCGGTCAACTCCGTTTGCCGTTGCGGCAGGAAATCTCGAACTTGAGTATCCTCCCGTCGATTCCTCAACAGGCGGTGGTGAACGCGATACGTCTCAGCCACGTGGCGCTTTAGGGTGGATACCACAAAATCGGGAGGGAGACGGTCACTCTCGAAACTCTCGATCAGACTGCGGACGTGCTCGTCTCGCGGAAACGCTTTGAGCAACTCTGCCAAGTCGTTCCGAATCATGCTTCTGGGAAGGGTGGGGTCGAGCGGAAGAAGCCTATGGACAAACTCCTCTCTCCGCTCGACCTTCTCGCGAAAGGCCTCCAAGCGACCATCGGGGTGAGCCACGGGGTCCAGCAGGTTGAGGAGTCGGAAGAGGACCTCCTCCTGGCCCAGGACCGGTGTGGCCGAAAGAAGTAGCAGACGAGGGGTGCCGTGGGCGATGCGGCGAAGGGTTTGAAAATCCTGTACCGAGGAGTCCAGCAGATGCTGGGCCTCGTCGATGATCAGGAACTCTACGGCCAAGTCGGCTTTCCGAAGTAGGCGAAGACTATCCCAAGTATGGACCTCCACCCGGTCTCCAAAGTCCTGAATGTAGAACTTGTCGACCAGTTCTGATTCCCATTGTTGCTTCACCACCTGCGGAACGAGAACGATGGCTTTTCCGTCAGGGTTGTCGAGAAGGAACTGGCGGAGAATTGCCCCGGCCTCGATGGTCTTCCCCAGTCCCACCTCGTCGGCAAGCATGTAACGCTGAACAGGGTCCTCCAGAACCTTCCTCACAACCTCCACCTGGTGTGGAACCAGTGTGATAGCCGAGGAGAGCAACCCGGTCAGCCCTCTGGACTTCCCACGAAGCTCGAGAATACTGCTCAGGAGGTCGACCCGGCGATCGTGGAGGAACTGGGTCTCCATACCACCCCCACCCAAGACTTCGGTGGGGTCGACGATTCGCGCGAGGGTCCGCACCTCCAACCCGGACTCGGCTACGGTCCGGTCCGCCTTGTTGGGAAAGCGAACATCATAAGTGCGTTCCCCAAGGTAACCAATGATTCGGCCAACCTGCCAGTCCTCCTCAGTCTCTCCTCGGGTGTAGACCCGAGTCTGTTTAGGGAGGATGGCCCTGACCAACTCCTTCTTCAGGTAATCATGCTCCTCGGAGTGGGCTACCGAATGGAAGAAGCGTACGGTCGCCAATGAGCCTCGGACCTGTCCAAGTTTCCCAACAAGTCGGCTATCTGGCGTCCAGACGAAGTCTCCGGGTTGCAGAGCCTCACTGACTCCGTTTCGCCGGTTTTCGGACTCCTGGGCACACCTGATGAGTAGTGAGTAGTGGTCCAGGACCTCGTCAAAGCTGTCCAGGTTCAACAGGTTGCCTCCACGTATGTGTAACTGGTTTGACTCACCGCCACTATCTCGGCACACTGGGGCAGAGAACACCGTGCAGATATCTTGACGGCCGGCGGTTTCAGTTGCTGTCCTGTTCCCCCTCCTGTCCTGTTCCCCTTCCAGGTTGACAGAAGTCCTTCAGGAAATCCCCTGGCTTGGTCTTGCTTTGAGCGCCGTCAGCAGGCCATCTTGGCAGCCGTGGCGAGCCCGAGGTTCTTCGCCCGCCTCTCGGCGGGTGTCAGCCAGTCGAGCGCCTGATGAGGGCGCTGGGTGTTGTAGACGTGGAGCCAGGCATCGAGAGCAGCCTGGAGTTCCTCCAGGCTGCTCCAGTCCTGAGTCCAGATGAGTTCGGTCTTGAGGGTCAGGATGAGCCGTTCCACCACGGCGTTGCCGGTCGGACGGCCCACGGGGGCGTATGTGTGCTCGAGTCGCCAGCGCCAGCACAACTGCTCACAGTCGAGGCCGGTGTACTGGGGCCCGTGATCCGTGCGGAGCTCGAGGTCCGCCGGGACGTTCCGGCGCTCCCCGAACACGCCTTCCAGCGCGTGCTCGACCGGGGCCAGGAGGGAGAGAGCCTTCTGGCTCTTGGAAGCCTCAAGAGCCAAGAGCATGCGGTCCCCGCAATCCACGACGGGCATCACAGCGACCCACCCGTCGCGGCTCGTCCAGACGGTGGTCATGTCAGTCGACCAGCGACGGTTCGAGTCGGGTACGGTCACCTGGCCCATCGGCCGGCGTGCGCGCCGCTCGGCCGCCGGGAGGCACAAGCCCATAGAGCGCATCAGCGCCCACACCCGCTTTTGGGACACCCGGCGGCCATCACGTCTCAAGCACGCCCAGATCTTGCGCACGCCCCAGCTTGGGTGGGCCTCTGCCAATGGCCGGATGGCGTTCGAGGCCTCTTCAGCAGTGAGCCAGCGGCTTTGTCGACGTACGGGTGGAAGCTCGGGCGCGATCGCCGGCGTCTGCAGGGCCTTGTGGTAAGCCTGCCGGGAGACCCCAAACACCTCGCACAGATGCTTCACCGACGCCTTGCCCGCAGGGGTGTCCCGGTTCATTTGGCTGATCTCCCTGGCCGTGAAGGGGGGCGCGCCTCCAGGGCCTGCTTCACCAGCTCGTGTCGGATCGCCAGGTCCGTGAAAGCCTTCTTCAGGCCCAGGAGTTCCTTCTCGAGCGCGCGTTCAGAGGACGACTTGCTGTTCCCCTGCCGCATCGCGGCGGCGACGCTTTCGAGTGCGTCCTGTCGCCACTGCTCCACGGTCTGCTCTCGGACGCCGAAGCGCCTGGCGAGGAAGTCGATGGTCGTCTTGCCGCTGAGCAACTCAAGGACAGCCTGGGTCTTCTCTTCAGCCCCACGCCGCCCAGGTCGCCCTCGCGGAGCTGGAGAGGCTTCGCCCTCCAACTTGGGGTTCGCCTCGTGGCCTTGCGCATCCATGTTCATGTTCGTTCCTACCGGTAGTTCGCCGGGGGTTTTCCTACAGGGGATATGTCAACCCCTTCGAGGGGTACGCCATAGTTCCCAGATGGGCCAGGACGTTCACGATCTGGACCCACGACTCAGGTCTGGCGGCCAGGTATTCGTGAACCACCTCGGCGGCCAGGCGCTCCCCTTCCGTGACGAAGTCTCCGACAGCAACCTTGGTGCACGGCATAACGTGTCTCCCCAGACCTGCAGAGTCTCGCTTCAGCGGCGGACGACATTCGGCCTTCGAGCCCGCGAGCCGGGTCCTCCTGCTGCATCGTCTACGATTTCACCACAGCCCCCTGCCACAGGATGTCACTGGGGCAAATTATTTCACGAATTCGCGCATGGATGTGCGGACGTCGGGACTCCCCCGTTCCGCGCGTCGGGCACGGGGGGCGACGACGGTGCTCAGGCCTGTGGCCCGCCCGCGCACGGGGCGGCGGCCAGGCCCTGGGCCTGCACGCCGACCACCTCCCGCCCGAGCGGGTGCTGGCCGCGGTGGAGCGCATCTGCATTCGGTCAAGCACGGCAGAACTGTCCGTGCCAACCTAATCTTGACCCCTCAGGCGGCTCTTGCCGGCCAGAAGGTGCCCCCCCTCCGCGTCGCCTGCCTGGACCCGGGAAAGAAACATCGGTCAACCGATCACGGATGGCGGGTGTCTTGGCATCCGATCCTCAACGATTGCTGGCAGGTCCACCAACAGGAGGTCCGGCCCCGGCTCGAGCCCCCGGAACCCCGACCGGGAGAAGAGGGCATAGCGGGCCCTTCGATCCGCCAGCTCGAGCACTCGAGAGGCTTTCGATTGCAGGTCCCGCAACACCGCGGGCCCGACCGGAGCGCTCGACCATTTGCACTCGCCGAAGAGGGCATCCTGGCGATCGAAGGCCACCAGGTCGATATCCTGATCCCGGGTCCACCACCGACCGATCGCGTCCGGGCGGAAGCCGATCTCCCCCGCCAGCGATCGATGTCGTAGCCACTCGCGGCAGAGTTCCTCGAAGACCGGCGCCACGAAATGGGCCATCTGGGGCATGATGCGGCGCTCGAGGACCTTGGCGCCCTGGCCGGCGTGCAATTCCGTGATGTGCGGCTGCACGAAGCGGAACCAGAAGCGGAAGAAGGGGTCGGCGAGCCGGTATCTGCCCTTTCGGCTCCGGAGAGGATCCCGTTCGGTCGCCGGCACCTCGCGGTCCACCAGTTCCAGGGCGACCAGGCTGTTCAGATATCGCCCGGCAAAGGACCGTTCCAGCCCGATATCCTGCGCGATCTCGTTCAGGCGGGTGTTCCCGGCTGCCACCGAGGAGAGAATGGCGAAGTAGTGACGGGGCTCGCGGAACTCCTGGTGCAGCAGGAGCCGGGGCTCTTCAAAGAGGTAGGACACGGGGTCGAGCACCCTCTGGCAGAGGTTCTCGCGCAGGGACAGCAGCGGATCGAACTTCGCAAGCCAGGCCGGCGTACCGCCCAGACAAGCATAGGCCAGCACCTGGTCCTCGGCCTTCCAGGCCGGCACGAAGAGCCGGGCTCCCCAGAAGTCCATGGCCCGCAGTCGCATCTGTCCGGAGCGACGGCCGAAGAGCGGGCTCTTCTGGGAAAGCACTTCGTCTTCCATGAAGCTGACCGACGATCCGCAAAGGACAAGGCGCACCTCGCGGTCCTTCCAGGTCCGGTCCCAGATCTTCTGGAGGAGCGACGGCAGCGCCGGCTCACCCTGGCAGAGGTAGGGGAACTCGTCGAGCACCAGGTCGAGCGGGCCTTCGCGCGACTCGAGGTAATCCAGGAGGGTCGGCCAGTCCTCGGGAGGACGAGCCGCCAGGAAGTGGTCTTCGAGGGCCTCTCCCAGGCTCCGGGCCAGGCCTCGCACGTGCAGAGCCGACGTCCCAAGGTCTCCGGTGAAGAAGACCCCTCCCCGGGGAGCCATGAAATGGCGTAGAAGCTCCGTCTTGCCGATCCTCCGCCGCCCATAGAGCACGAAGAGGACACTCCCCGAGGCAGGGATGGCCCGGTGCAAGGCCTCCAGTTCAACAGCCCGATCCAGGAAAGGCATACAAAAGTAATTTACTCTGGAGTAAACAGTTCCTTCCCGCCGCTCCCGATCTCCCTGTTCCCATGCTCCTGGCCGGAATTGGCGCCCACCTCGGTGCCGAGTCCGCGTCTTGAGGAATGGCGCCGGGGCGTCCTGTTCCCCTCCCAAGTTGACAGAGGTCCTTCGGGGAATCCCCGGTGAGCTACCAGGAGGGGTGAGCATGGACACACAGGCTCATGAGGCAACGCCCAATACCCCGCAACCACCCCGACCTTCCCAGGCTCCAAGCCCACAGGAATCCTCCCTGGGTCGCGCCAATTCAAGGTGGGTCCGGACTTCCGGCCGCGAGGTGTCCCGTGAAGAAGGCTGGTCTGCTGGTCCTGCTTTTCGCCCTGGTCCTCCTGGTCTTGACCGTGCACGCCCCGGCGCGAGGGGCCTCCCCCTGGCAGCAGCCTGGAACCCGCGCCGGCGAGGAGGTCACCGGGCCGGATGGAGCCCGGATGGTGTGGGTCCCCGCGGGTGAGTTCATGATGGGCTCGGCCGACGGCGCCCCCGACGAGAGGCCGATGCACCGGGTCCGCCTGAGCCGGGGATTCTGGCTGGGCAAGACCGAGGTGACGGTGGCCCGGTGGCGACGCTACTGTCAGCAGGCAAGGGTTCCGCTGACGGTGGAGATCTTCGTGCCCGAGGATCACCCGATGTCGGGAGTGAGTTGGTTCGACGTCCAGAAGTACTGCCGGTTCTATGGCCTGGCCCTGCCCACCGAAGCCCAATGGGAGTGGGCGGCCCGCGGGCCCGAGGGGCGCCGCTACCCCTGGGGGAACCGCTGGAACCCGACGCTGTGCTGCAACCAGGACAATCCGGGCCCCGAAGGGTACACCTGCCCGGTCGGCAGCTTCCCCGCCGGCGCAAGCTGGTGCGGCGCCCTGGACATGGCGGGAAACCTGGCGGAGTGGTGCGCCGACTGGTATAGCGAGTCCGGCTATGCGGGCACGCCCGAGGTGGATCCCCAGGGGGCGGCCCAGGGCACCGAACGGGTCTGGCGGGGCGGCTACTGCTGGGCCGATGCCAAGGAATGCACGACGACCCGGCGCTTTGGCAGTGAACCGGACAACGACGGCGGAGCCGGCTGTCTGCGAACCTGCTTCGTGCCATAGAGGGTTCCGCCCGGCCTCCGAGCTGAGCGTTCCTGACCCGAAGAATCCCCCCAGGGCAGCCGCCCGCGAAAAAGCCGGAGACTTGGACGGTTGGCCGAGGCGGCCGGGGTGCCCCGCAAACCAGCCCCCTCCTCTATGGAAGCCGGGAGACCCGAGCGCCTGGCCGAGGCGTTGACCACGGCCCTTCCCTGCCCACGCGCGGCACCCGGGTCCCTCTGGAGCGCCCGGACCAGATCGGATGGAGAGTGGATGAGGCGTTGGCCGCAGCTCTCCCCCGCCCGTCCCTGCTCAGCGTCCAGCCACCTGGATGGTGGCCAACGCGGGGATGATCTCTTCGGCGACCAGGTCGAAGGCCGCCGGGTCGTGCACGTCGGGCATGTTGAAGATCGCCTCGTCGATGCCCAGGTTGGCGAGCTCGTGCAGGTGCTCCAGGACCTGGGCCGGGGTCCTGGTCCGTTGCTTCCCGTCCCGGCTCAGGGCCAGGGTGTCCAGGGTGGTCTTGTGGATTTCGGCGGGGTCTCTGCCGGCCTTGTGGCAGTGCTCGGCAAGCACCTCCAGCTTGTGGCGCAGCACGTCCTTCCCGGCGTGGGCGAAGAGGTTGCAGCCCTGCGCGTATTCCGCCACCAGGCGCAGGGTCTTGCGCTCGCCCATGCCGCCGATCAGGATCGGTGGGTGGGGCCTGGACAGGGGCTGTGGGACGCACAGAGTCTCTTCGAGTAGATAGTGGCTCCCCCGCCAGGGGCCATTGTTCTCCGACCACATCTGCCGGGCGATCTGCAGGGTCTCCTCCAGGCGCTCGAAGCGCTCGGAGGTGCCGGGGAAGGGGATCCCCAGGCCGCGATGCTCGCGCTCGAACCAGGCGGCGCCGACGCCAAACCAGGCCCGCCCTCCCGAGAGCACGTCCAGGGTGGTGACCTTCTTGACCAGCAGCCCCGGAAGGCGATAGGTGACCCCGGTCACCATCGTGCCCAGGCGCATCCGCCGGGTGTGGGCCGCCACGAAGGCCAAGGTGGTATAGCCCTCCAGCATGTCCATCTCGGCGGGGCCGACGTAGGCGATCTGGAAGAGGTGGTCCATGACCCAGAAGCTGGAGAAGCCCACCTCCTCGGCGCGTCGGGCGATCCGGGCCAGGGTGGGGGCGAGCTGTTCGGGCCCGCCTGGCCAGGTGAAGTTGGGGACCTGCAGGCCAATCTGCATCGGGGCAACCTCCAATCCTGAAAGTAGGATTCGCCCTCCGTGCGCCGGACCATTCCGAAGTGGCAGGTCCCGGGGCAGACCAGCCCCCGCCAGGGGACAATGGGGCCGGCCGTGCGCTGTCCGGTCAGCCAGGCCGGCCATGGCCGCTCGCCCACGCCGGACGCACCCCCACGCCGGGACCTTCCCCCAGGGCCAATCCTTCAGGCCAGCGGGTCCTCCGGCCAGGGGTGGCGAGGGTAGCGGCGGGCCAGTTCGCGGCGGATCCGGGGCCAGTGGCGCTCCCAAAAGCCGGCGAGATCGCTGGTGATCTGCACTGGGCGCTGGTTGGGGGCCAGCAGGTGCACCACCAGGGGGAGCCTGCCTCCGGCGATCCGCGGGGTCTGGCGCATCCCGAAGAAGTCGGCCATCCGGGAGGCAACATAGGGTGGGGCGTCGGCCGGGTAGTGGACCGGAGCCCGCCTGCGCCCGGCCAGCGAGACGTGGGTCGGCGCCAGGGAGTCCAATCGCGCCTGGCGCTCGGGCCCCAGCGCCCGTCCCACCTCGGCGATCATCCAGGCGGCCGCGCGCTCGCGCACCTCGCGAAGGCTGGTGCAGGTCCGACACAGACCGGCCAGCAGTTCCCGGAACCCGAAGTCATTGGGGAGCTTGAATCCGGCCTCCGGCATGGCCCGGTCCAGGGCCTCCACCCGCGCCTTGAGGCTCTCCAGCACGCCCGAGCCCAGGTCTTCGGGATTCAAGGTCAGGGCCGAGCGCAGCAGAAGATCGCCAGCCTCGGCTCCCGGGGCGGCGACCTTTCTGGATTCGTGCAGGACCAGCTCTCCGTAGCGCAAGGTCTCGCGGGTCTCCACCCTCCCCTGGGACGGGTTCCACTGCAGCTCGGTCCGCTCTTCCACGAGCTCCGGGTAGTCCAGGAGCCAGGCGGGGTCCACGGGGCTGGCCAGTCGGACCAGTCGCCCCTTGCCGGGTGTCTCTTCGGCCTCCAGGGCCACCAGCCACTCGACGCCGTGGGCAGCCGACTCCTCGGCCAGGCGCGCCCCTCCCCCCAGGGCCAGCAGCAACTCCGCGCCCTGGCGAGCCCGGGCCACGCGGTCGGGAAAGGCGGAAAGGATCGCCTGCAGGAGGGGGTCGTCGCCGGACTGGGGAGGCTCGGGGCAGCCGGGCGGTGAGGTCGGGGGAAGGTCGCCGGGCATGGCAGGCTCGGCGCCGCGCGGGAGGCGACGGCAGGCCTCTTCGAGTTGCCGGGCTGCGCGCAGGACGCTGGCCACGGCGGGATTCGCCTTGTTCCGAAGCAGGCGCTGGCGCCAGAGGAGATCCGAGTCGCCGTGTCCTCGAGGCCCCTTCCCCCTGCCCTCCAGGGGAGCTCCCCGCAGCAGGTCCCTCTCGCTCAGGAGGGCCGCCAGCTCGCAGCCATCCCGCGTGCGCCCTCGGCGCCGACACTCCAGGAGGAGCCGCGCGGCCCGGGGGGCAGCGGGCAGGGCGGCCATCCCTCGCCCCAAGCCGGTCAGGCTGCCCTCGCGCAGGGCGCCCAACAACTCCAGCAGGTGGCGGGCCCGCTCCAGGGCCTCGGAGGGCGGCGCCTCCAACCAGGGGAGTGCCTCGGGTTCCTCCAGGCCCAGGGCGTGGAGGGTGAGCAGCAGCTCGGCCAGTTCCAGGCGCGCGATCTCGGGCACCTCGGCCTCGGGCCTGGAGAGGTAGTCGGCCTGGGAGTACAGGCGCAGGCACTGCCCCGGCCCGGTGCGACCCGCCCGACCGGCCCGTTGATCGGCCGAGGCGCGGCTGATCCGCTCGACCTGCAGGCTGGAAAGGCCCGACCAGGGATTCTGGCGGGGGATGCGGGCCAGACCGCTGTCCACCACGACCTCCACGCCGGGCACGGTGAGCGAGGACTCGGCCAGGTTCGTCGAGAGGATCAGCTTCCGCCCCCCTTCGGGACGGAGAGCCTCATCCTGGGCCTCGGGGGAGAGGTCGCCATGCAGGGGCATCCGGCGCACGCCATGACGCTCGGCGGCCTCGCGGCAGGCCTCGTGGGCCCGGCGGATCTCGGCGGCTCCGGGCAGGAAGACCAGCACGTGCCCCCGGGTTCGCGTCAAGGCTCCGGAGACCGCCTCCTGCACCCTTGTCTCCAGCGCTCGAGGGTCGTGGCGGGGTTCGAAGCGGATCTGCACGGGGTGGACCCGCCCCTCGGCTCGGACGAGAGGGGCTCCACCCAGTTGCGCCTGCAGCTTTTCTCCCCCCAGGGTGGCCGACATGATCAGCACGCGCAGCTCGGCTCGCCGGGCCTGAAGCCGTCGGGTCAGGGCCAGGGCCAGATCCCCGGGGAGGTGGCGCTCGTGGAACTCGTCCAGCAGGAGGAAGTCGACCCCGCGCAGGTGAGGGTCGTCGACGAAGCGCCGGATCAGGATGCCCTCGGTGGCATAGACCAGGCGGGTGGCCGGGCCGGTGCGGTCGTCGAAGCGGACCTGGTAGCCCACCGTGGCTCCCACCGGCTGGCCCCGACGAGCCGCCACGAAGCGGGCCGCCCAGCGAGCGGCCACGCGGCGAGGCTCCAGCACCAGGATTCGCGAGGCGGGGTGCGCCTCCAGCAGGGCCTCGGGAACCCGGGTGGTCTTGCCCGAGCCCGGAGGAGCCTCCAGCAGGACCAGGGGCTCGCGCTCCAGGGTGGACAGGAGTCGGGGAAGGATCGCCTCGACGGGCAGGACTTCACTCACGGCGACCGGTTTCCGCAGCGGGGCCGAGAGCCCTGCGCGTGCCGGCCCGGGCCCTGGCGGCGCCGAGTCCGCTCCCCCGCCGCCCCTACCGCGGCAGGCTCACGTTCCCGTCCTCGACCTGGCAGCGGCTCTGGGCGGCCAGGAGGTCCACGGCCTGGTCCAGGCGCTCGCGCAGTCGCTTGCCCAGGCGCGAGAATCCGAAGAGCTGGGCGGTGCCGCGCACCAGGTCCTCCTGGGCCAGGCCGCAGCACTGCTCGAGCAGGGCCTCGGCGGCGTTGGCCAGCTCTGCCAGGGGGATGCCCTCCAGGTCCCGGGCCTCCTCGCCTGGGGGGCTCAGGCGATAGCCTCGCCAGGAGGCCGGGTCCTGGTCGGGTCTCCACACGGTGTCCTCGACCACGCGGGCCATCTCCCGGCCCAGGCAGCGCTTCAGCCTGGACTCCAGCCGGGAGGTCACCTTCTGCAGGCCCCAGAGCGCCCCGACCCGGCGGGCCAGCTCCTTGAAGGGGATGGGGGCCTCCTTCTCCAGCACCTGGCGCACGCTGGCCTGGACGGCGGCGGTGGCGAGGGCCTCGTAGAAGGCCTCGGGCTGGCCGTGGCAGAGGTCGGTGCGCATCCGGGTATAGGAGCTGACGCCGGCGGGCAGGGCCGCCCCCCCTGGCGACAAGCATGGCCCGTCGGCAGACACGGACGGGCCCCCGGCAGGCGACGCCAAGCCACCGGCAAGCGAACCGGACGCCCCGGCAGGCGACGCCACTCCCTCCGCAGCGCCCCCGAATGTCCCGGCAGGCCGTCCCGACCCCTCGGCAGACACCGAACCGGCAGAGAGCCCCCCTCCAGGGTTCGCCGCTCCCCCCAGCCGCTGGTAGGCGCCCGTGGCCTGGGGCTCGTGGACCGCCTCGGGGACGACCGGCAGGGGCGCAGGGGGGGCACCCACGGAGGCCGCGCTCGAGTCACCCGACGCCGGAGATCCCGACGCCGGCCGCTGGGTGCCGGCCTGACGCAGAGCCTCCTCCAGTCGCTCGATCTCGCGAGCCGGATCGAACCACCAGTCGCTGGACCAGACCCGGTGCAGCCGCCAGCCCAACCCGTTGAGCACGGCCTGGCGCAGCCGGTCCCTGTCGCGAGCCGCCCTGGAGGCCTGGTAGTTGGCCCCGTCGCACTCGACTCCCAGCAGGTAGGAGCCGGGGCGCTCCGGGTCCAGGACGGCCAGGTCCACCCGGAAGCCAGAGCTGCCGACCTGTCTTCGGACGGACCAGCCGCGCTCTTCCAGTTCGCGGGCCACGGTCTCTTCAAAGGGGGACTCGCGCTCGGCGGCCGCCTGCACGGCCTTGGCCTCCGCCAGGGCCTGGGGGCCGCGACGCGCGAAGTCCAGGAAGCGCTTGAAGTGGGCCACCCCCTTGGCCGAGGTCCGGGCCAGGTCGATCATGTCGGGCTGCAGGGTCGAGAAGACCACCAGTTGTTCCCGGGCGCGGGTGATGGCCACGTTCAGGCGGCGCTCTCCCCCATCGCGGTTCAGGGGCCCGAAGTTCATCGAGACCTTGCCGACCTGGTCGGGACCATAGGCCACCGAGAAGAGGATCGCGTCGCGCTCGTCGCCCTGCACGTTCTCGAGGTTCTTCACGAAGACCGGCTCTTCGACGTTCCCGAAGAAGGGCTCGATCTCGGGATGGCGGGCGCGGGCCACCTCCAACAGGTCCTCCACCAGGTTCTGCTGGGTCTGGTTGAAGGTGACCACGCCGATCGAGTGGTTCTGCCTCCGGGGATCCCGCAGGCGGGCCACCACCTCGGCCACCACGGCCTCGGCCTCGGCGCGATTGGTGCGCGAGCCTCCGCGCTCGAAGAACCCGCCGGGCACGTGGCGCCAGTGGACCCCCAGGTGCTCGACTTCGGCGTCGGCGCAGGGGAACGTGTTCAGGCGGCTGTCGTAGTAGTGCTGGTTGGAGAAGGCGATCAGGTCCTCGTGGCGGCTGCGATAATGCCAGGTCAAGGGATGACGCGGCATGGCCGTGGCCTCGCACTCGTCCAGGATGCTCTCGGCCTCTTCGATGTTGTCCTCGTCGGGGACGTCGTCCTCCGAGTCTCCGATGCAGAAGAAGCTGGTGGGCGGAAGCTGCTTGGAGTCGCCCACCACCACGACCTGGCTGCCGCGGGCGATGGCCCCGATGGCGTCCCAGACCGGGATCTGCGAGGCCTCATCGAAGACGATCAGGTCGTAGGGAGGCAGGCCCGGGTCGAGGTACTGGGCCACCGAGAGCGGGCTCATCAGCACGCAGGGCTTCAATCGCGCCAGCAGGTTGGGGAGCCGCTCGAAGAGCTTGCGACAGGGCAGGTGCCTGCGCTTCTTGGTCAGCTCGCGGGTCAAGAGATGCATCTCCGAGCCGTTCACCGATGCGCCCACGTTGCGATCCGGGACCCGCGCCGCCAGGCGGGCCACCACGGCCTGCTGCATCAGGCTCAGGGACTCGCGATCCAGCTCGCGGAAGCGTTCGACCTTGCGCTGATGCTCCAGGCCCCGGAACTCGCGCAGGCGCTCGTCCTGCGAGAGGACCCGGGTGAACCACTCTTCATAGAAGGAACGCAGGAAGGCCTCCATCAAGCCGCCGGGCTCCAGCCGTCCCTGCTCATAGGCTTCCAGCAGGCTGGAAAGCCCAAGGCCGCGGGCCTCGGCGCAGGCCGATTGGCAGGCCGACCAGTCGCGCAGGGCGGCCATCCTCTGCGACCAGGACTGCAGGCGCTGCCCCATCCGCGACAGGAACCCGGCCTCCGGGGTCCAGGCGCGCGCCTCGTCGATCTGCAGGCGCCCGACCAGGCCCTCCCGGGCCTCCCGCCAGGACTCCAAGGCATACAGGAAGGCCCGCAGATTCTTGCCGGCCGCACGATCCGGATCCAGGCGCTCTTCCGCCTCCGCCGCCAGGCGGGCAAGACCGGCCGCCACCGCCTGGGCCTGGGACGGGAAGCGCTCTTCGGCCCTCAGCAGGTGCCGGCGGAAGCCCTCGCTCCAGTCCAGCAGGCGGTCGACCTGGGCCGAGTCCGTCTCGGCGCCCTTCCATGCTTGGCCCAGCAGGCTGCGGGCCTCCGCGGCCACCTCCCCCAGCCAGCGGTCCTCGGCCACGACCTCCAGGGCCGATTCCAAATCCAGGATCACCTCGGCCGACGCCCCCGGTTTACCGAGGGCCACCTTCCCCAGCAGCCTGCGGGGGTTCCACAGCTTGAGGAGGCCGAAGAGCGCGTTGGTCTGGAGGCTCTGCCGGAAGCTGCGCAGGAGGTCCTCGAGGGGCAGTTCCAAGAGATTCGCGCCATAGCGACCGGAAAGGCCCCGCCATGTCTCCCGGCGCCGCGGGACATGTTCGAGGATCTCCTCGACCCGAAGCCGGACCTCCTTCCAGCGCGGCCGGTTCAAGAGTTCCAGAGGAGGCGAGGGGCTGGTCAGCAGGTCGCGGACCAGGCCCTCCAGCCAGTCCAGTTCGGACCGGCTCCAGGCCTCCTGGGGCAACCCCAAGGCTGTTGCACACGCATCCGATGCGGACTGCAGGCGCCCCACGGACTCCAGGACGAGGGGGAGTTCCTCAGCCACCTGCTTCTCGGCCAGGGGGGACCAGCCGGTCCAGCCGACGCCCCACCAGGGATGCTCCTGCGGATTCCCGATCCGCTGGGAGGCGGTGGCCAGGCGGTCCACGGCCGTCCTCATGGCGGCCAGGACCTCCCCTTCCAGGCGGTCGGGCTCGGGCCCGGTCCAGCGCAGCAGGGGAGCCTGGCGCAGGCCGATCAGCTCGGAGGTGACCTGGTAGACCGACAGGCCTGGCAGACGCACGTCGTGGGCCGCTTGGACGTACCCGTTGAGCTGCGTGCGGAGTTCCTGAAGCTGGCGGGCCTTGATCTCCCAGTCCCGCGGAGGGGCCGCTCCGGTGAAGTCCAGGGCCTCCTGGAGCTGGCGAAAGATGTCGGCCTTGTTGGTTTTGTTGGAGTGCAGCTCCAGGCAGAACGGGGCCAGCCCGATGGCCCCCAGGCGCCGGAAGACGACCTCCAGGGCCGCCCGCTTCTCCGAGACGAAGAGGACCGAGCGCCCGTGCGCCAGCGAGTGGGCGACGAGGTTGGTGATCGTCTGGGACTTGCCGGTTCCCGGCGGTCCCTGCAGCACGAAGCTGTTCCCCTTCTCGGCCGCGAAGACGGCGGCCAGTTGCGACGAGTCCGCATCCAGGGGGCAGAAGACCTCGCCCGGCGGGCGCTCGTCCACCTGTTGGGGGGTCATGAAGTCGACGGGGGGCAGCGGGTTGGCGCCGGATTCGACCAGATGGCGGACCGCCGCGTTCCCCATGAGCTGGTCCTGGCGAGCCGCCAGGTCCAACCACATCAGGAACTTGGCGAACGAGAAGTGACCCAGGTGGGCCTCCTCCACCACCTGCCAGCGGGGCATCTCCAAGACCGCCCGTCGGAAGGTGTCGAAGATCAGGGGGATGTCCAGACCCGACTCGTCCTGGGGGAGTTCGTCCAGGGTGGTGATCTCGATACCGAAGTCCCGCTTCATCTTCTCCAGCAGGGTGGAGTTCAAGCGGGGCTCGTCCTCGGCCAATCGGATCCGGAAGGGCTCGGAGACCGCCCCGCGCACGATCTGCATCGGCAGCAGCAGGATGGGCGCCCGGCGCGCCGTGGTCGAAGAGGGCGACTCGAACCACTCCAGGAAGCCCAGGGCCAGATACAGGGTATTGGCCCCCGTCTCTTCGAGGTTGGCGCGCGACTCGCGGAACATCTGGACCAGCCTCTTGGAGAGGTCGGCCGGGGCCAGGTCGGCATAGAGGCGGCTGGCCTTCATCTCCCGGGCCAGGAACTGGCCTTCCAGGTCCTCGCCGGTCTGCTTCTGGTGCAGCTCCAGGTTGCGCGCTTCGCCTCGCCGATCCGGCCGCGGCAGGATCTGGAAGGCGACCTCCCCCGCCAGGCCATCCTCCATGACGGCCAGGTCGGGGCAGAGCAACGGGACGCACTTCGCGCCGGGCCGATAGTTCAGCAGGCGGTTGCGCAGCGAGAGGTCCAGAAGCTTGCTGCGCCATCTTTCCAGCCGGCGTTCGGGGATCTCGCGGGTCCGGCTCGAGGCCTCGCGGGCGGGGCCTCCCCGCAGGGCAGCCGGCGCCAGCGGTGCAGCCGGAGCCGGCGCGGGCTCGGGCTCGGGCAGGACGAAGCCTCCCCCAGCCTTGAGGCGGATCGGCAGGGGTCGGATCCGGGCGTGCCGGGACGCCTTCACGTCCACGGCGTACTCGAAGCCCTGGACCTCGCCGAGGGCCTTGCGGGCCACCTCCTCGGCCTGTTCGAAGCTGACCCGCGGCCGGCTGGCCGCCGCCGACGAGTCGAAGAAGGCCATCTCGCCCACCTCGGCCCGCTTGCGGAGCGAGAGGGGATCGTCCCCGATCGGCTGAGGCAGGCTGCGCTCCTCCAGCCAGACCCCGGGGAAGGCGTGCCCCTGGACCAGGACCAGCAGGGGGTGCAGCCCGGCCTGCTCCATGGCAGCGGCCATCAGGAGGGTCAGGTCCAGGCAGTTGCCCATCCGGGCCTCCAGGAGCTGGTCGGGGGTCCGGACCTTCTGGCCGCTCTTCTCGAAGCTGGCGGGGAGTCCGACGTAGGTGATGTCCAGGTCGGCAATGGCGCTGAAGATGGCTGCCGCCTGCAGGCGCGCACGGTTGGGGTCCCGGCCCTGGTACCCTTCGAAGGCGGGGTTCTTCGTCCAGCGCTCCAGGTGCTGGCGGGCCTGGCGGAGCAGGGTCTCCACCGCGGGATGGTTGGGCATGACGAAGGCCGCCAGGGATTCGGGAAGCGAACGCGTGCCCCCCCACTCGTTGTAGGCCAGCAGCTCCAGGGGGTGGGTCTCGCTCAGCAGGACCTCCCCCTGCGAGGAGACCTCCAGGCACAGCCGACCGACCTCGCGCTCGACGAGATTGGCCAGGCGCTGGGGCGGAAGGGAGAGGTCCGGGATCCCGACGTCCCAGGTCGCCTCGCCCTCCAGGCGGGCCAGGCGGCGCTCCCAGCGTGCGCAGAGATCCGGCTCGGCCCACACCGCCAGGGTCAGATCCTCCAGGGGTTCCGGGTCCGGATTCTCCAGGCGCAGTTCGTGCACCACCGGCACGGCGTTCTGCTGCAGGGCGAGGTTCACCCGGGGGTCCCAGGTCAGATGCCGCACGATGCGCCGCGTCGCAGAAGCGCCTATCCGATCGCCCATGGTCTCCCTTCCATTCCACCCCCAGGATGCCCCCCAGGCCCGTCAGGCAGCGCGCCCCACGTCCCAGGAGACCGAAGACCCGGAATCACGCGAAGATTCGACGCAGGCTGACCCGAGCTCCCTGGCCTCCGGCGCGATCCGGGCCGAGTTCGTGGAGGCCTTCCTCTTCGAGTCTAGCCGGACCTCCTGACAGCAGGTGTCACCGGGGCAGATGCCGGCCAGCACCCTTGGTGCCGTGCAGGTATAGAGCCAGCTCGTGGTGCAGGGTGCCCAGGTCCGTCCGCTCCGCGTAGGGGACTTCGGCCTGGTCCAGGATGTTCTCGGGATCCATGGCTTCGCGGGTGAAGTTCCGGCGGATCCAGGCTTCCTGGGCGGGCAGGAACGCGGGGCTGCCGGCCACCAGGACCGGGTGGAGGATCCGCAGCGCGGCCGCGGCGTTGGCCCGCCCGAAGTAGTTCCCCATGCCCTGCTCATAGAGCAGGAGGATGGAGGTGACGGCGTCGTCCAGCGACAGGAAGATCTGCAACTTCAGCCGATCACTGGCCTGGCCCGGGTCCGCATCCCCGGCTGCCTCGGTGAGGACCCGGACCAGCAGCTCCAGTCGGGTCTGGGGGGTCCCAGGCAAGGGGTCCCGAGTCAGACGGTCGATGGCTTCGTCCAGTTGCTGGGTCAGGACCAGGTCACTCAGCAGGTTGGCCGTCACCTCGTCCAGCGAGACACCGCGGGAATAGCTCAGCATCTCGCTCAGGAAGCGCTGCCGCTGGAACGGGCTCAAGCCGACCGGAGCAGGCTGTCGACACAGGGCCATCAGGGTCAGGATGAAGCGCTGATTCTCCCAGTCCAGGTCGTTCGCGGCCTCCAAAAGCGCCGCCAGCTCCTCTTGCGCGGTCGTCGGCGAAGGCCTGGGACGAGGGCCGGGCAGAACCGGCGCTCCAGGCGGGCGGATGGTTTCGGTCGATTCCTGGCCTGCAGACCATCGCACGGGGAGTTCCACGACACCGGACTGGACCAGGAAGACGAGGACGAAGAAAAGGCACGCCAGCAGAAGGAGCACGCGTCGCCGACCGGGACGAGCGGTGGACTGGACGTGGGAATCGGGAGACAGGCCTGACATGCTGGATACACCCCGATGTGCGGCCGCCGTCGTCCGGATCCGGACGAGTCCGGCGTGGAAGTTCACACAGTCCCCAAGCCCCGCCCGATCCTTCTAGGAGGGGCTGCGCCCTTCCTGTCCGCCGGAGGGTTCGGATTCCTGGGATTCCCGACGGGTGCGCCGGCGGATCCTGTCCAGGAGCCGGCGCAGCCCCTGGGAGGGCGCCGACGGCTCCTCAAGAGCCGGGTCTGGTGAGACCTCGGACTCGGCCTGGGGCGAGGGCTCTGGGAGAGGGTCGGGAGGAGGCGGAGGGTTCGCACGCTGGGGTCGAGGCGTCGGTGCGGGACGGAGTCGACGCAGGTGCACCGAGCCTCGCTCGACGGGCGGGAGATCCTCCAGCCGGTCCATCGAGAAGTAGCGCAGGAAGTCCGAGGTGGTCCCGAACTGGATCGGCCGCCCGGGAAGCTCGGCCCGCCCCACCTCACGGATCAGTCGCAGGTCCTCCAACTGATGCAGGGTGCGATCGCTGCGGACACCCCGATAGGCGTCCACCTCGGCCCGGGTGACGGGCTGGCGGTAGGCCACCACGGCCAAGGTCTCCAACTGGGCCCGCGAGAGCTGCTTGCGGCCTTGAACCTTCAGGAAGCGTTCCACCCAGGGGCCGGTCTCGGCGGCGGTGACCAGCAGCCAGGCCCCGGCCACCCTCTGCAGTTCAAGACCCCGACCAGCGAGTTCCCGGCCCAGGCGATCCAGGTCGTGATTCAGGATCTGGAGGGGCCAGCCACAGGCCTCCTGCAGGTCTGCGGTCCGAACCGGGACCGCCGAGGCGAAGAGCAGGGCCTCCAGGATCGCCACCCGTCGGCCGGGAGGAGGGGGTTCCGAGCCGTCGAGTCCCTCCGGAAGGGGTCCGGCACCCTCTGGTTCCGGGCCAGCAGCCGGCGAGGCGGCTTCCTCGGGTTCGGCCACAGCCTCGACCGCCGAATCCAAGGCCCCGGCCTGCAAGGACTGCTCCCAGCCTCCCATTTCCAACGTCTCGTCCGGCAGGGGCAGCGAAAGGCCTTGAGCCAGCTCCTCGGCGGCCAGGTCTGCAGGATTCGGTCTTCCGTTCCCGCCGTTCATGCGTCCTCCCGGCGCGTCACTTCGATGTCGCCCACGGTGGTCTGCTGACGCAGGGTCACCTTGCGCCGCCGAGCCAGTTCCAACAGGGCCAGGAAGGTCACCACCACCAGCGAGCGGGTGGGCCGTGCCCCCAGGAGGTCCCGGAAGCGGGTCAAGGGTTGCCGGATGAAGAGGTTCCAGAGCTCGCGAATCCGCTCGGGGACCGAGAGGGTCACCTTCTCGACGGCGACCGGATCGCGAGGAGCCCGCGGCGAGGCCTCCAGTCGGCGCATGGCCGCCGCCAGGGCCTCGGCCGAGACCTCCAGTTCAGGCTCATCGGGGAAGGGCAGGCCGCTGGGTCGAGGGTAGCGGGCGAAGCTGGCCGCCTCCCGGGAGGCCAGCCAGCCGGCGGCCTCCTTGACCAGGGCGTAGGCGGCCAGCCGGTCCACCAGGGGATCGCTCTCGCGCGGGGCCGCGTCGCTGTCCTCCTCGCCGAAATCCAGGTCGAGCTGCTCGTCACCGCCCGGGTCCTCGGGCAGAAGCAACCTGGACTTCAACTCCAGCAACTGGGCGAACACCACCAGGTAGGAGCTCTCGATCTCCACGTCCAGCCGATGCATGGTCTCGAGGTAGGAGAAGTACTGCTGAGCCACCGCGGCCAGGGCGATCTCGGTGAGGTCCAGCCGCGAATCCCGGACCAGATGCAGCAGCAGGTCCAGGGGGCCCTCAAACTGGTCGAGGTGGACCTGCCAGGCCGAAGCGGGTGCCCGAAGCGGCTTCACCGCAGGGGCATCCGTCCCGCCAGCATCTCCATCAAGAAGGCGTAGGGCGGCCCCAGGATGTAAGAGCCGAAGAAGAAGATGACGCCCATCAGGCAAAGCAGGGGAATCATGCCGGCCCGGGTCTCGAAGCGTTTCATGTCCCAGGCGAACGAGCGCGGCATGAAGGCCTGCAGGATCTTCCAACCATCCAGCGGTGGAAAGGGGATCAGGTTGAAGATGAACAGGGCGATGTTGACGGCGGTCAGGATGGTCAGGGCGTCCTCAGCCACCGGCAGGGCCCGGAGCAGGCCCAGCTTCACCGGTACCCCGGCCAGGATGGCCAGGACCAGATTCGAGCCCGGTCCGGCAAAGGCGATCAGGGCCCCGTCCCGGATGGGGTCGCGCAAGGCGTCCGAGTTGAACTGGACGGGCTTGCCCCAGCCCACCACGACGCGCCCGCCCGTGGTCGCCAGGCTGAAGAAGAGCACCACCGCGCCGACCAGGTCCAGGTGCAGCAGGGGATTGAGGGTCAGGCGCCCCTCGTACTTGGGGGTGGGATCCCCCAGCCAGTAGGCCATGCGTCCGTGGGCATACTCGTGCACCGAGAAGGCCACCAGGATGGACAGGAAGAGCAACAGGAACCAGACGAGGGTGGTGAGCATGGGGACGCGGGCTTCCACACCGGATTCCAGGAGTCCTCCGCCGCGCGGGTCGGGCCCGTGGCCCAGAGCCTGCCTCGTGCGGAGGGATGGCGCAGCCGGCCGGCCAGCCTCAAGCCAGGGAGGTGGGCAGCGGCCAGCGGGCCCGCACCGCCTCGCGGGCCGCCCCAGGGGTCATGATCCGTCCGTCCAGCCTCTCGTCGCGCAACCAGTCCAGGATCTCACGGTAGAGGGGCCCCGGCGGATACCCCATGCCACGCAGGTCCTCGCCCGAGAGCGGCGCTTCGACGAAGCGCAGGGACCGGAGGAAGCGTCCGACATTGCCGCGGACACGCTCGGAACGAGAGCGCGCCGCCAGGTACAGACAGGCCTCCAGGGGCATCCCGGCCAGCGCCCGCCAGATCTCGCTGTCGGAAGCCCTGGAACGGGCCAGGTCGCGGAGCCGGCGACTGGATCGGGTCCGGTCCAACAGAAGCCTCTTGCAGTCCGAAGTCCGAAAACGATAGCGCCGCACCACATGCTCGGCATCCTCGAGCTCCAGGCGACCCAACAGGGCGTTGAGGTAGACCAGCCAGGGGCGGATGGCCCCGCTTCGGACCAATCCGCCGAACTCCGAGAGCAACTCCTCGATCTCCTCCAGGATCCGACGGTCCCGGCCGTCCAGTTGCAGACCCGGGTGCAGCAAACGGAGGACCTTCAGGCGGTCCATCCGCAGGATGGCCGGGATCGGGCGGGACTCGGAGAGGATCAGCATCAACTCGTCCCGGACGCGCTCCGGGCTGACCAGGGACAAGACCTCCAGCCCCACCGCACCGCGCAGGAGGTGCTCGGTGTTGGGCTCCATGCGGAAGCCGAAGCGCTGCTCGAAACGGATGGCCCGGAAGATGCGGGTGGGATCGTCGATGAACGACAGGTTGTGCAGGACCCGGATGACGCCCGACTGCAGGTCCCGCTGCGCGCCGAAGAAGTCCACCAGCCGACCGAAGTGGTCCGGGTGCAATCGCAAGGCCATGGCGTTGACACTGAAGTCCCGCCGATAGAGGTCCTGCTTGAGGGTGCTGCCCCGCACCACCGGCAGGGCCGCCGGGCGGGTGTACATCTCGGTTCGCGCCGTGGCCACGTCCAGTTTGCGCCCATCCGGGAGGGTCACCACCGCGGTGCCGAACTTCTCGTGCGCGCTGCAGCGCCCGTCCAAGACGCGGGCCAGGTGTTCGGCATACTCGATCGCATTGCCCTCCACCACCAGGTCCACGTCCAGGTTGGGGACCTCCAGCAGCAGGTCGCGCACGAAACCACCCACGGCGTAGACCCCGAACCCCACCTCTTCACCGATCTGGCCGCAGCGCCGCAGCAACGACAGCAACCTGGGCTCCAAGCGCAGCAACTGCGGAGGCGTGGGGTCGGGGCGAACCGCAGGCATGACCACGAAACCGTGCAGTGCCCGAAGGATGTCGGTCCGGCTGACGATGCCCACCAGGCGCGGGCCGTCGGTCACCGGAACCCGGCCGATGTCGTTCTCGACCAGGACGCGCTGGATCTCCGGCAGGGGGTCGTCAAGCCCCACCCGGACCACGTCCCGGATCATGTAGGCCTGGACGGGCGCGTGGCCCAGTCCGTGATACAGGGCCTTGTCCACGTCGCTGCGGGCGATCATCCCGACCAGTTCCCCCCCTTCGCGGACGCACACGGCCGAGTGACCGATCCGCTGGAGGAACTCCCCCGCTTCCTGCACGGTCACCCGCCCATCCGCGTCCAGGCACTCCACGGGGCTGCTCATCAGATCCCGAGCGACCAGCCGGCGGGGAAGCCGGGCCTCCACGATCCACAAGAGCTCGTCCAGCACCTCCCATGGGTCCCGGTCGCGCAGGCTGGCGGAGGCCGCGGTGGGGTGTCCTCCCCCGCCGAGTTCTCCCATGATCCTCCCGACATCCGCGGTATGGGGCGCGCTGCGCCCGACCACGTAGGTGCGCTGCCCCATCCGGACGGCGGCGAAGAGCACGTCGGGCCGCTCCAGATCCATCAGGCGATGGCTCAGGACGGCCAGCTCCTCGACGTATTCGGAAGTCTCGGCTCCCACCAGCAGGATCTGGAAACCGTGCACAGGCACCATGCGGGCGTTGCTGAGCAGGTCTGCCATCAAGGCCCGTTGCTCGGGACTCAGCGAGTGCTGGACGAAATGAGGCAGAAGGGCCAGGTTGCCCCCCTGCTCCAGCAACCAGGCCACCATCCGGACATCCTCCGGAGTGGTGCCGGGGAAGGTCAGGCTGCCCGTCTCCTCATACAGCCCCAGCAGGTACAGGGTCGCCTCCAAAGGTTCGACCGGAAGGGCCTGCTCGCGCAGCTTCCTCAACAAGACCGTGACCGAGGCACCCAGACGCTCGATCTCCTCCAGGTCCCCAGCGATGGCTTCTGGAGTCGGTGGATGGTGGTCGTAGATGTGGACCTGGACGTCGGGTTGGCTGACGGCGTAGCGGAAGGGCCCCAGGCGAGACGGCTCGCGGGTATCCACCAGGACCACCAGCTCCAGGGGTTCCCCCTGATACTCCGAGGCCAGGTGCACCGGGAAATGCTGCCGATGCAGGGTCACGAATTCCCGGACGTTGGGTTCGGGAGACCCGGTGAAGAACATCCGGGCTTCGGGGTACAGGCGCCGGGCGGCCACCATCGAGGCCAGCGCGTCGAAATCCGCGCCGGCATGGGAGAGGATGACTTTCAACAAGGCCGTGGACTCATCGGCGCTGGATTCGACGGCCATCCGGCCGGGGCCCTCCTTCCCAGGTGGGGGCCGGCAGATGGCCTGGAACTTTGTCGCAGGCGGAGGGTTCATGGCCCAGGGAGAGTGCGCTCTTCCCTCGAAAGCGCCGCCGCAGATCCCTGGAAACGGCCAGGAACGCTCCGACGGAGCGAGAAGGTGTCAGCGCTTGATTTGCAGCGAGAGGAAGTAACCATCATGCCGGGCGAAGGCCAACGTCGCGACCATGCTCAGAACATCCGCCTGATGGTGGTCGACGACCACCTCCTCTTCCGCGAAGGCATCCACAGCCTGCTGCGCAAGCACAGCGACATCGAGGTGGTGGCGGAGGCCTCCGGGGGGCGTCAGGCCGTGGAGCTGGCCAGCGACGCGGTCCCGGACGTGATCCTCCTGGACCTCAACATGCCCGGGATGGATGGCATCGAGGTGTGCCGACGGTTGCGGACCTGCTGCGCCAACGCGAGGATCATCATCCTGACGATCTCGCGCGACCTGTCCTCGATCGTCGAGGCCGTCCGGGCGGGCGCCAGCGGCTACCTGACCAAGGACACCGGCTCCAGCGAACTGGTGGATACCGTCCGGCGGGTGTACCACGAGGGCAACCTCCTGGAACCGGTCCTGGCGGACCGCCTGCTGGCCGAGTTCTCGAACCTGAGCAGCATGACCGAGAAGGAGGGTTTCGAGGCCGGCCTCTTCGCCACCTTGAGCCCGCGCGAAACCGAGATCCTCAAGCTGGTCGCCGGGGGCAAGGCCAACAAGGTGATCGCGGCCGAGCTGAACATCTCCGAGCACACGGTGCGCAACCACATCTCGAACATCTTCCAGAAGCTGCAGGTGAATGACCGCACCGAAGCGGCCGTCCTGGCGGTGAAACGCGGGCTGATCTGAGGCCTCGGAGGCCTGGCCGCAGGCCCCGGGTCCGATCGCCTCAGTCCAGGATGAAGCAGGGGACGACGCCGCCCCCCGCCGTCACGTTGCACAGCGACGAGGAAGCCAGGCGGGTCATCATGCCCTCGGCACGTCCTGCGAAGACGAAGGGGTCCATGTCCACGGTGTACTCCTGTCGGGTCATCTGTCGGCCATCCCAGATGGGATAGGACTCGCGGACGATCCCGACGCGCTGCTGGACCAGGAGGTCGCCGAGGACCGCCTGCCGGATGTCCGCCTCCCATTCCTGGTCGGTGCGCTCCCAGCCGACCCGGATCCCCTCCCCCCCATACAGGTCGTTGGGCTTGAGGACCATGTCCTCGCGGTGCCGACGGACGAAATCCAGAAGCCCGATCGGCTCGTCCTCCGGACCGGTGGTGCGGCAGTCCTGAACCCGACGGGTCCAGGGGACATGAGCCTGGACGGCCTGCTGCTGGGAGGTGGAGAAGAGATGCCGGTAGCCGGGATCGGTCAGCAGGGCGAAGATGGCCTTCTTGTGCAGCAGCTTGGAGCGGAACGAGTTGACCAGACACACGCGCCGATCCCGGTAGGCCTGGAAGACCGGCCGACATTCCTGGTCCCGCTCCAGGTACTCGTTGGTCAGGAGGCGTCGATACACCAGGTGGATGGGCTGGCCTTCATGTCTCAGGAAACCGCCCCGGTATTCCAGCTTGCGCGGATCCGCCACCAGGGTCCGAACCCCCCGGCTCTGGAAGAAGCGCTGCAGGATCCCGAACTCGTGGCGGGTCGGCAGCCCATCGTAGTCGATCACCGCCAACACCGGTTCGTCCTGCCCCCCCCACAGGCGATAGGATTCCAGGAGGGCCTGCAGCAGCCGCTCGGAGCAGAAGGGGGCGCGCACGGAATGGTCCTTCAGAAAGCAGCGCATCACGCGGGAGTCCAAGAAGGTCTTCAGCATGATGTCCCCGTACCCGATTCCGGCAGGGCATTCGGCGTTGTATTCCACGAAGCGGCAGGTTCCGCCTGAGAGGAAGCTGTCCAGGCGCGACGAGACCGAGATCTCGGAATATCCGGGATCGATCTCCAGAAGACGGCGCTCCCCCTCGGTCAGGCCCAGGAAGGCCTGGAGTTCCGGCGAGGCCAGGATGGTGGGGACCAGGGCCAGCATGGCCCCCACCACTCCTGCGACGGCCCGGTCCAGCAGGTCGAACTGCTCGCGGGTGATGAAGCAGGGGCGGAGGAACGGGCAGACCAGGCGCTCGCCAAAGAGGACGCAGCGCTCGCGAAGCTCCTGTTGAAGCTCCTCGGCGAAGAGTCGGATGTCGGTCCGATCCAGCAGGGCCTCGTAGCGCAAGACCGCGTCCTGGCGACGCGCTTCACTGGCAGCCGCTTTGAGGGCCAGCTCCTCCAAGTCCATCGACACGACGTCCTCCTCGTCCGCCCCGTGCGGTTCGCCAGGGTGCCGAGGGTTCCTATGCTGCGCCCGGGTGTGGAGGGAACGCAGGTCCATTCGACTGAAGATCGAAGAGGAGACAAAATTCCAGTGGAGCAGGGGCGCCTCGGCCCTCCCGACGGGCCAGCGGCGCCTGGAACTCCTCAGGCTTGGAGAACGGCATGACAGATCTCTTCCACCTCATCTCGGCACTGGTCGACAAGTCCATCCTGACCAGCGCAGACATGAATGAGCTGATGGGATCCTCCTACCACCCTCGCTACTCGGATCTCCTGGACGTCCTGGTCGAGAAGGGAGTCCTGGAAACCGCAGACCGCGAGGAGCTCAAGAAGCGCGACCACCTGGTCCTGACCGATCACCTGCGTCTCAAGGGCGTTCTGGACTGACGGCGTCGGCGCATCTTGAAGCCAGGAAGGCTTCCTCCGGGTCCGGTCGCCAGTCCGGAGCCAGCTTGCTGTTGAGCACATGGTCGCGCCAACGCCCCCCGATCAGCAGGTAGTCGCGGGCCAGGCCCTCCCGCTGGAAGCCCAGGCGCCTCAGGACCGCGGCGCTGCGCTCGTTTTCGGGCAGGTGGGCGGCCATGACCCGGTGCAGGCGCATCTCTCGGAAGACGAAATCCAAGGCGGCACCCAGGGCCTCGGTCATCAGGCCCTGGCCCACATGCCGGGCCGCCAGGGCATACCCCAGGTGGCAGGCCTGGAATGACCCGCGGATCACGTTGGTGAAGTTGGCCACCCCCGCGACCTCCCCGGGGGCCTGGCGGGGGAAGAGGAAGAGGCGCAGGGACCGATCCTGGAAGGACTCACGCACATCCTGGGCCAGCCGCATCCGCCAGTAGTCTTCGGTGAACCAGGCCTCGTGGCGCACCGGCTCCCACGGAGCCAGGAATTCCCGATTCTCCCGGACATAACGGGTGACCGAGGCGACATCGGCCATCCGGCCATGCCGGACGACCAGGCGCCTGGTCTCCAGACGGACCACGCTCAGGCTTCGCCGGGGTCGGTGAGACGACCGGCCACGAGATCCTCCATCGGATAGCCGATCTTGCGCAGCGAGTCGATCACCGCCTGACGGTCGGAGATCAGGTTGACCCAGCGACCCGCCAGGACGTCGGCGGTCGCCTCGTCCTCCACGGCCAGCATCGTCAGTTCGGCCAGTGCATCCAGGACCTCTTCCCGACGCGAGGCCAGGACCTCACGCGAGAGCTCGACCGTGCACTCGCGAACCCCCCGCATGCGCTCTTCCATGACGGGGACGCGACGCAGAAGATCCAGCGCCTCGTCCGGGCGACTCCGCACCAGGGCGCGCGCCAGGAGGACCCGGCCCTGGAGGCGCAGCTCGTGATCGGCCAGTCCAGCCAGGGCACCTCGAGCCTCCTCGAAGCGGTCCAGGGAGAGCCAGGCCTGGCCCAAGGCCAGAAGCCCCTCGTCCTGGGCTCGCGGGGAGAGGCCCTTGAGGCCTTTGCGGGCGCGCCGCAGAAGCTCCATCAGGGCGTCCGCCAACTGACCGTTGCGCACCAGGCCCGCTGCCTGCCGCAAGGCCAGGGCTGCGGCCAGCTCCTGCGCCGGAAGACGCTCGAGCTCGGCCAGGGCCTCGCCGATCAGCCCCTGGGCACCGACCTCGTCGGCGGCCACGCGGCGGGCGGCCGCCACCGCCAGGAAGGCCTCGCAGCGGAGCCGGGGAACCTCCTCCTGCCGCGCCGCCTCCTCGGCTTCCCGGGTCACCTGGGCCGCCCGGGCCACGTCCCCCCAGGACGATTCCTGGATGGCCAGGGCGGAAAGGGTGACGGACTGGGCAACCCCGGGTTCCAGCGCCCGGGCTGCCCCCAAAGCCTGGTCCTGAAGCTTGCGGGCCCAGGATTCCTCACCCAGACGCGCCAGCCCTTGGGCCAGCGCGCACAGGAGGTTGGCCCGCAGGCGCAGGTCGGGAAGCTCGCGGGCCGCGTTGGCCGAGGTCTGGAAGAGCTCCAGGGAGCGCTCGCGGGTCACCCCGGCGGCGACGCCCATGGCCAGGGCAGAGCGGGTCTCGGAATCGATCCGGGTCTCGGCCGGAGACTCCCAGGATTCCAAGGCGTGGAAGGCCAGATCGCGAGCCCGGGAGCCCTGTCCGGCGGCTGCTGCGCACCCGGCCAGGACCGACAGGACGCGCGCGCGCTCTTCCAGGTCCGGAATCTGGAAGGCCAGGGCGGCGGCCATGCTGAGCGTCTGCTGCGCTGCCCGAAGATCCCTCGACTCGTGGCGGGCCAGGGCCAGCCACCCCAGGGCACGGGCCCTCAGACCCGATTCTTCCAAGGTTTCGGCCACCGCCCCCAGGCGTTCCAGGACTTCTCGCCAGCCGAATTCGCCGGGCTGCCCCGACAGAGCCCGCAGGACGCCCACCAGGGTGCGCTGGCGCTCCTCCGGGGCGCGGATCTGGACGACGACTCCGGCCAGGTCCTCCAGGGCCGATGGGACCCAAGCCTCGGAACTGCGCTGGATCGCTTCCCGGGCCAGGTAGACCAGGGCGGCGCCGCGCTGGACCTCCCAGCGGAAGCGGCTGGCCACCTCCAGGGCGGCGCGGAAGGCCGTCAGAGGTTCGGCCGAGCCGCGGAACCGGCTCAAGGCCTCCTCCAAGCCCTCCGGCTCTTCGGGCGGTTCAGGAGAGAGGGCGACCGCCTTCTTCCGGCGCACGCCCAGGACCGCCAGTTCCCGGGCCAGCCCGGCCAGCGCGTGGTCGCGCTCGTCGTCCTCTTCGATCCGACGGGCCATCTCCGTGGACCGCTCCAGGATCTGGATGCGAGCCTCGCGGGGCAGGCGTTCGGAGCGGGCCAGGCGCAGACCGTAGGAGGCCGAGCGGCCGGGCGATCGACCGTTGCCCAGGATGGGCAGGACCGCCTCGGCTCCCAGCAGTCGGGCCAGTTCGGTCAGCATCGCGACGAAGAGGGTTCCGGCCTCGTCGGCCAGGTCGAAAAGGACCACCCGGCCGGCTTCGGCCAGCAACTCGCGGGCCTGCTGGGGGTTGCCCTCCTCCGCGGCCTGCCACGCCAGCAGGAGGAAGGCCTGCAGGCGGGACGCCTCACGATGCAGCAGACGCGCCCGCTCGCGCGCCAGCTCGAAGTTCCCGCGGTCGGCGTGTTCATGCAGCCCATGCGCCGCCTCCCGGGCACGCAGGCGAGGCAGGCGCAAGGCATAGCTGACGATCCGGGGCAGGTCGCGCTCTTCCAAGGCCGCCCGCAGACAGCGGCGGAGGTCCTCCAGGACGGCGTGCAGCGAGCCGGTCCGAGCCAGCTTGGCCTTGACGTAGGGGCCCTCGCCCAACCAGTGCAGCACCGAGAAGTCCCGGCGTCGGGACGTGCGAGCAAAGCGATCGCAGTGATGGCCCAGGTAGAACCAGCCGTAACGATCGTCCATCTCCTCCCAGGAGGGGTAGGCCTCACGGAAGAAGCTGATCACCTGCTCGTGCACCTGGACCAGGTCCCGGCGGAAGCGACGGGACAGGAAATCGTCCATGCGGGCATGGAAGAGGCGATAGCCCGAATCGCAGTGATGCAGGAGGGGACGCAGCCACCCCAGGACCCGACGGACCCGGGTGGCCGAAATGCCCAGGAAGTCCACCAGGCTGGTGGCGGGAAGCGGCTCGCCCGCCTCACACAGCGCGCAGGCCACGCGCACGATCTCGTCGTGAAGATCCGTCGGCGCGTGGTCCAGGATTTCGTCCCACAGAGCCGCCAGCGCCGACTCCAGCGAAGGTGGAGTCAGGGCCAGGTCGTGGGCAGCCAGGAGCTTCTGTTGCAGGGCCAGCACCAGGTGCCGCGCCACCAGGAAGTTTCCACCCGAATGCCGGACGACGGCCTCGACGGTCTCGGGCGCCCCACAACCGGGCTGGGTGCCAACCCACTCCTTGAGCTCGGCCAGGTTCTCGGGGCAGGCCGGATCCCAGCGGAAGAGCCGGGCACCTCCGGCGCACAGGGCCTCCAGATGGGCTCCCGGGCGGGTGGCGATGACCACCGTGACGCCCGTCAGGGCCCGATCGAGTCCAGCAAACCCGGACGAGTCGACCAGTTCGGGAGCGCGCTCGAGGGAATCGATCAGGACCAGCCGCTGGCCGCCATCCCAGGGCGGCAGATGGTCGGAGGCCCAACGGGCGGCCTCGTGAGCCGGCTCGGGCACGCGACTGCCCCCCAGGTCCAGTTGGCCCAGCAAGGCGGCCCAGAAACCGTGAGGGCGATGGGTGCCCAGAGGCCTGCGGATCTCGACGATGGGAGAGCCCGGATAGGACTGGGCCAGACCTCGCAGGAAGGCCGTCTTGCCGATGCCAGGCTCCCCCACCAGGACCCAGGTGGAGACGCCTTCATCCAACGCCTCCTGCAGTCTGGACTGCAACCAATCTCGGGTCGGCTGGCAGGATTCCGGCGGACGGCGCGGGCTCTTCGAGGAAGGCATCAAGGCTCCATGGAATCGGCCCGGAGGGCTCGAGATGTGCCTTCACGATTCGGGAAGGGGTACCCGAGTCCTCCAGAGCTGCAAACGGAGCCTACCTCCCGACGGCGGCCTTGATGGCGTTGTCGGTGGTGTGGAAATTGGCGTCCGCTTCCTTCAGATGTTGCCGGGCCTCCTTGAAGAAGGCCTTCTGTTCGCTGGTCTCCTTGGCCGCCAGGCCCTTGCGGATCTTGACCAGGGTCAGCCAGTACTGCCCGACCGAAAGCGCCAGCTTGCGGTGGATCTCGGCATATTGCTTGGGTGTCCCCTGACTGTTGACCTCCTCGATCAACTCGCGAAGCCTGTTCTCGATGGGCAGGATGAGCTCTTCGGCAGCCTCGGGTTCCTTGATCTTTCCGTTGAAGACCTGGACCGAAAGCTTCCTGGTCTCCAGGCCCATCCGGCGGACGGCCGGGACATGGTTGGTGCGCATCCGGCGCAGATAGTTGTTGCGCGACTCGTCGTTGGTCGTGCTGTTGATGACGATCTCCTTCCCCGCGTTCTCCAGGGCCCGGTTGTGGAAGAAATGGTAGTAGCCCCAGACGGCCCCGATCAGGGAGACGATGATGATCACCAGACATGTGATGGGGGCATCCCCCCGCGGGCGGGTTCCCGGGACCCAAGCGGGACGCCGACCTTCCAACCGGATATGTGGGGTTCCCTTCGCCGTGGCCGTGCTCATCCGCAAACCTCCATCGAAACTTCTTGAGTCCTCATTTGCCGGCAGCGGGCAGGAACCTCCCGAAGACCCCCGAGGAACCTCCTTGAACCTCGGCCTCCGGGCGAATCGACGGAATCTGCGCAGGGATGGCGGGGTTCGGCGGGGAACCCGGGCGGCCGGAGGAAGCCCCGTGAAGACACCTGGAGTCCTGGAATCCACCCGCCCCGTCGTGGACGGAGCCGAGCACGTGCAGATCGACCGTTCGCGAGTGCAGGCCCTGTGCCGGGAGTGGGCGCAGAACCCCGTTCCGATCCCACCCTGGGACGACTCGGTGCACTTCTCGGACGGCGGCCCCGCCACGGCCAACTACGTCCTGCTCCTGGATGCGCTGAACTTCAGCTTCTGGCCCGACCCCGGCCAGCCACGCTGGACCATCGACTACCAGGGGAGGACCCTCGGAGGGTACCTGGCCCTGGCCGCTTCCCTGAAGCGCGGCATCGAGGAGGGGCTCCCCCTCCTGGACGCAAACTGGCTGGCCCGGGTCACCCCCGAGCACCTTCTGCACGTCTTCCGCGGAGAAGGCCGGATCCCGATGCTGGAGCGCCGGGTCGCGAACGCCCGCGAGGCAGGTCAGGTCCTCAAATCCCGCTACGGCGGCAGTTTCGCCCGGGCCATCGAGTCCTGCCAGGGTTCTGCGGTGCGACTGGTGGAGCTCTTGGAGCGGGAGTTCTCTTCGTTCTGCGACGTGGCCACCTGGAAGGGCCGGACGGTCCGCATCCTCAAGCGCGCGCAGATCACCCCGGTGGATCTGTACGGGACCTTCGGCGGCGTCGGGCTGGGACATTTCTCGGACCTGGAAGCGCTGACCGCCTTTGCCGACTACAAGATCCCCCAGGTCCTTCGCGCCTTGGGAATCCTCGAATACGGCCCGTCCCTGGCGGAGCGGGTCGACCGGATGGACCTGCTGGAACCCGGTTCGCCCGAGGAAGTGGAGATCCGCGCCGCCATGGTCTGGGCGGTGGAGTGGATCCGCCAGGGCCTCCAGGCCGAGGGCCTGAGCCGACGGGCATTTGAACTGGACTGGTTCCTGTGGAACCTGGGCCAGGAGCCCCTGCCCGAACAGAAGCCCTACCACCGCACCCGGACCTGGTTCTACTGAAGCAGCGGCTCACGCACCCAGGTCCCCGCGACCAGCGTTTCGTGCGGGTGGAACCAGGCCTTGTAGGCCATGGCAGGGCACTCGCGCACCCACAGCCCCAGATAGAGATGGCTCCTCTTGGTCTTTCGGCACCACTCCACCTCCTGCATCACGCTGAAGGTTCCCAGACGGCGTGAGGCCAGGTCGGGGTCGTGCACGAAGTAGACCGAAGAAGCTGCCTTGGGGGTGACATCCAGCACGCCGAAGGCCACCAGGCGCTCTCCCAGGAGGTAGTCCAGGACCAGGGTGCTGCCGAAGCGATCCCCCAGGAAGCCCTCCATCTCCTCGACTCCGGGGAGGTCCTGGCGCCCGAATCGCACAGCCAGGAAGCGCCGGTAGAGATCCAGCTTCTGCGGGCTCGAGGCGCCAGGGGCCAGGCGCACCCGCAGGTCCTGGTTCCGGCGCCAGACCCGTCGCTGGGTCCTGTGGGGGTGGAAGGCCTCGACGGGAAGCCGGATCGGGACGCACTCCTGGCACCCCCGGCAGGCCGGGCGGTAGAACTCGGAGCCGCTGCGCCGGAAGCCGTCTTCGAGCAGGGTCTGGAACTCGTCGGGGTCGACCTGCCGGCAGCTCAGCGAGACCGAGCTCCAGTCCCGATCGGCCAGATACGGACATGGACCGTGCTCTGCAAAGAAGGGCCCCGAGAAGATCATGCTCCGAGCATGCGCTCGGAGTCGAGAAGATCCCTTCCCCCGCAGAGGATCCCGCCGGACCTGGCGGGGCGAGAGAGGAACCCCGGGGGGCACGGGGAACCGACGGGCCTATGTCCGAGCACTTCTCTTTCACCGAGCACCGCCGACTTCCCGGGATGGCCGCCCGCCGGGGCCGCATCGACACCCCCCACGGGTCCATCGAGACGCCCGAGTTCCTGCCCGTGGGCACCATGGCCACCGTCAAGGGGATGATGCCGCGAGACCTGGAAGCCCTGGGTGCCCAGGGGATGTTGTCCAACACCTACCATCTGTACCTGCGCCCCGGGGCGGACGTCGTGGAGGAGTTCGGCGGCCTGCACAACTTCATGAACTGGAAGCGGCCGGTCATGACCGACTCGGGAGGCTTCCAGGCCTTCTCGCTGGGCTCGGCCCGCGAGCACGGGGTGGGCAAGATCGGCGTCTTCCCCGGCCACGGCAACCCCCTGGCGGGCCGGCCGGCAGGCTGGGCCGAGGAGGCCCTGGCCCACATCGACGAGGACGGGGTCAGCTTCCGCTCGCACCTGGACGGCTCGAAGCATCGCCTGAACCCCGAGATCTCGATCCGGATCCAGGAGCAGTTGGGGGCGGACATGATCCTGGCCTTCGACGAGTGCACCTCGCCGATGGCCTCCTACGAGTACACCGCCCAGGCCCTGGAGCGCACCCACCGTTGGGCGGTGCGCTGCCTGGAGGCCCGTCGCGACACCCCCCAGGCCCTCTACGGCATCGTGCAGGGAGGCGAGTGGCAGGACCTGCGCGAGCGCTCGGTCGAGTTCATCGGCAGCCTGCCCTTCCAGGGCCTGGCCATCGGAGGTTCCCTGGGAAAGTCCAAGCAGGACATGCACCGGGTCCTGGACTGGACCGTCCCGGGCCTGCCCTCCGACCGCCCCCGCCACCTGCTGGGCATCGGCGAGGTCGACGACCTCTTCGAGTGCGTCGAGCGGGGCATCGACACCTTCGACTGCGTGATCCCCACCCGCTTCGCGCGCACCGCCAACCTCTTCGTGCCTTTCGGCACCGAGGGCGCCTCCAAGCGGGGAACCCTGGTCCTGCGCCACACCATCCACGCCCGCGATCAGCGCCCCGTGGACCCGGACTGCGAGTGCTACTGCTGCCGCAACTTCTCGCGAGCCTACCTGCGCCACCTGTTCAAGGCCGACGAGATCCTGGCCTACGTCCTGGGCACCATCCACAACCTGCACTTCATGCTCAAGCTGATGCGCACCATCCGGGCCTCGCTGGACGACGGGACCTTCCCCGAGCTCAAGGCTCGCTGGCTGTCCCGCCGGGATCCCGAGCCGGCATGATCCGGGTGGCCAGAGCGCGCTCCACCTCACGATGGTCGAGAGGATCCGACGAGCTCAGCCAACCTCGCCGGTGCATCCACCCCAACAGGCCAAGCGCCACGGCCACCATCAAGGCCAGCACGGCGGGGTAGCCGTAGCGCCATCGAAGCTCAGGCATGTTCCAGGACGAGGCGGGGTCGAAATTCATTCCGTAGACCCCCGCCAGGAAGGACAAGGGGATGAAGATCGTCGAGACGATGGTCAGGGTCTTGATGATCTCGTTCATCCGGTTACTGACCGAAGACAGGTAGAGATCGACCAGGCCCGCCGCGATTTCCCGGTAGGTCTCGAGAAGGTCCAGCAACTGGACCGTGTGATCCGAGACATCACGCAGGTACAGACGGGTTTCGTCCTGCAGGCCCGCCGCGTGGTCCCGAAGGAGACCGGCCACGGCCTCCCGCAGAGGCCAGAAGACCCGGCGCAGAGTCAGCAGATCCCTCCGGATCACCTGCAACTGCACGATGGTCTCGCGGCCAGGGGTTCCCAGGACGTCGTCCTCCAGGGTCTCCAGGCGTTCACCGTACGACTCCAGCAGCGGGAAGTAGGAGTCGACCAGCGCGTCCAGGATCGCATAGGCCAGGAAGTCCGCTCCCCGCCCAAGAAGCCGCGGGCTGCCCCCGCGAAGCTGCATCCGCACCGAATCCAGACAGTCTCCGGGGACCCCCTCCTGGAAGGTCACCACGAAGTTCCTTCCCAGGAAGAGGCTGAGCTGCTCGGTCTGCAGCCGGTCTCCGCCGGGGATCGGCATCCTCGCAACCAGGAACTGACAATCCCCGTAGTTCTCGACCTTGGGCCTCTGATGGACGTTGACCACGTCCTCCAGAGCCAACTGATGCAGGCCGAAGAGATCACCGACCTGCAAGATGGAATCGCGATCGCCCAGGCCGTCCAGGTCCAGCCAGGTCACGGGGAAGCGACCGAGGCACTCGGAGATCTCCCCCGCAAGGGGCTGATCCCGTTCCAGAACCCCCTGAGCGCCGTAGGCCACCAGGCGGACCCGGGGACGGGGAGCCTCCGGGTCCACCATCACCGTGCCCGGCGAAGCGCCCGGCCTGGTCTGACGATGGAAGGCCTCCTCCCGGCGACGCCCTCGTCGCTTCAAGAGCGGGCCCGGCCCAGGACGTGACGCAGGGCCGACTCCAGGTCGGTGTGCTGGAAGCGGAAGCTGCTCTCGCGCAACTGCTCGGGAACGACCCGGGCCCCCGCCAGCAGCAGCTCCTCCCCCATCTCGCCCAGCACGGTGCGCACCACGACCGCGGGCATGTGCAGGACGGCGGGACGGCCGAGCACCCGGCCCAGGGTGCGGACGAAGTCCCGGTTGGGGCAGGCCCCGGCGACCGCATTGACCGGACCTCGGAGGCCCTCGACGCCGAGGGCGTGATGGAAGACCCCCAGCAGGTCGTCGGCGCTGATCCAGCTCCAGAACTGCCGTCCGCTGCCCACCGGGCCGCCCAGGCCCAACCGGAATGACAGGAGCATCGACGCCAGCGCTCCTCCCGCCGGGGTCAGCACCAATCCCGTGCGAATGTGCACCACGCGAATTCCAGCCTCCTGTGCCGGCGCCGTGGCGGCCTCCCAGCCCCGGCAGACCTCCGCCAGGAATCCGGTTCCGGAGGGTCTGGTCTCGGGGAGGGGCTCGTCGCCACGGCCCCCGTAGTAGCCGATGGCCGAGGACGAGACCAGCACCCGGGGAGGGCGCTTGAGCGAGGCCAGAGCCTGGCTCAGGAGCAGCGTCCCCTCCACCCGGCTGCGCAGGATCCGGTTCTTGTGGGCCGTGGTCCAACGGCCGGCGATCGGCTCGCCGGCCAGGTGGACCACCGCGTCCAGGCCCTCCAGGGCGGTGACGTCCAGGCGGCGTCCCGAAGGGTCCCATCCGATGTCCGTGCTTTCCGGGCGAGGATTCCGGGTGATGAGGTGGACCTGGTGCCCCCCGGTCGCCAGGAAGGCGCCGAGCTGGCGCCCGATCATCCCGGTGCCCCCGGTGATGGCGACCCGCCATCGCGGCCGATCGGCAAAGGTCCGGTGGCGTTCCAGGTCCCGTCGCAGAAGGTCGTGGCGCCAGGCGAAGTCGCGCTCCAGCATGGAAGCGATCCAAGGCTCTGCCAGACGCCCGGCCAGGGCTCCCCCGGGGAGTTCGTAGTCGATGTCGTCGCTCAGCTCCGCTCCCTCGCCGGCGCTTCGGAAGCCGTGCCGGTGCACCCAGCGGGCAAAGGGTCCGACCAGCATCTCATCCACGAAGGACTCGCCGGGAATCACCTCCCGGTGGAGGGCCGTCCAGGGCACCCTGCAAGGCCCCATCCTCAACTGCAGGTGGACCTGCCGGCCTTCCTCGAGGGGGACCTCCGGCCCCAGGCGGCGCAGGGAGCGCCAGGGGGGCGTCAAGCGCGTCAGGGCCCCTGGCCGGGCGTGCCAGGCGAAGAGGTCCCCGGGCGTCTCCGGGAAGCTGGAGGTGCGGACGAAGCGGGGCACAAGGATGGATTCCCGGCCGCGGCCCGGCCCCCTTCCTGGAGCCGGTCGACCTCCGGCGGCGTGAAGACCCGCGTTCGCGGCCTTGGTCACGGCCTTGGCGGAGAACCGTTCCTGGAGCCGGTCGACCTCCGGCGGCGTGAAGACCTCGGTGGTCGGCCCAGGGCCCGGCGAGTCCCCGGACGCAGAAGACCCGCCTCCCTGAGGAGCCGGGTCTTCCGCGCGAAGGGTGGTGGAGGTGGCGGGAATCGAACCCGCGTCCGAGAAGGCCCCCACAAGAGCGTCTACGAGCCTAGCTCAGGTTTTGATCTCGGGCGTGCCGGCTCCCCTGAGCGGGATCCGACAGTTCCATACCCCCTGATTTTTCCCGTTCCAGGCCAGGAGTCGAGCCCGAAGGGGTATCCGACGTGGGTGACGCCCGACAGCGCCTCCGTCGGCGAGGGCGCGCGGACGGGCTGCACTAGGCAGCCAGTGCCAGGTTGTTGTTGGCAGTTATTGTTTTAGTTTCCGCTGTTTTTACGAGGTAGCGGCAACTCGACTCGCAGCCCTCGCCAGGACATCTCCCCGTCGAAACCAGTCACCCCCATGTCGGATTTGCGCTCAACCAGCGCAACTTCAGTATAGCATCCGGGCACACCCGCGCAAGGTCAGTCGCGATCCTTGACGCTGACGCGCATGGCCCGCTCCATCTCGCGTTTGGCGGTGCGCTCGGCCTCGGCCTCGCGCTTGTCATACAGCTTCTTGCCTCGGGCCACGGCGATCTCCACCTTGACCTTCCCGTTCAGGAAGTACATCCGCGTGGGGATCAGGGTCAACCCCTTCTCGCGGGTCTTGCCGATCAAGCGCCGGATCTCGTCGCGATGAAGCAGGAGCTTGCGGGGGCGCAAGGGCTCGTGGTTGAAGCGGTTTCCCATCTCCCAGGGGCTGATGTTGAGGTTCTTCAACCAGACCTCGGCCTGCTCGACCACGGCATAGGCATCCACGATGCTGACCCGTCCCGCCCGCAGGGACTTGACCTCCGTCCCGGTCAGCACGATGCCGGCTTCGAAGAGCTCTTCGAAGTGGTACTCGTGACGCGCCCGACGGTTCAGGACGATCGACTTGTTGCGGGGATTGGGTTCAGTCCCGCTCTTCTTGCTGGAGGCAGCCATGGTCTCCTATCCTAGCCTCCCGAGCGGGCCCGCGCAAGCACGACCTCCGGGCCGGAAAGCCGCAGCTCGGGGTAGAGGACCTGGTAGCGCTCGCGGGCCAGAAGCACCCGGCGCACGAAGAAGCGGGTCTCGGGATAGGGGAGCTCCGGCAAGCCCAGCGCCCCGCGCTGAACCCGCCAGTCGTCCACCGTGTGTTGCCCCACGTTGTAGGCCGCCAGGGCCAGGACCTGGTCTCCGTCGAAGCGCCTCAGGAGCCAGGCCAGATACCACCCCCCGGAGCGCAGGCTGACCTCCGGTTGCCGGAGCGACGACGGACCGCGCCAGGGGAGTCCGGCCTCATGGGCCACCCACTCACCCGTGGTGGGCAGGAGCTGCATCAGGCCCAGGGCGCCCTGCTCCGAGACGGCCTCGGGGCGAAAGCCGCTTTCGGCCAGAGCCACCGCGGCCAGCAGGGAGGGGTCCACCCCCGTGTGGCGGGCGGCTTCCATCAACTCCTCCTGGAAATGCAGCGGAAAGAAGAGCCTCTGAACGGGAGGGAGCAGCGCCACCAGGGGGGCCAGGAGGAGAACCATCAAGACCAGGGCCCACGAGCGGAGCCACCGGACCAGGCGCGCCCGATCCCCCTTCCAACGCCGATGCACCGGCACCAGATGAAGGTGGCGCCGGCGCGGCAAGGGTGGACGGCGCTGCAGTGAGTTGAAGGAAGTTTCCCCCAAAGTGCAGCTTGTTTGAAGCTGATTCACTGGAACAGGATTCCGGATCGGAAGGGCTCATCCCTTCCCGAAACGGGGAATCTCAAACCCGGTTCCCGATCGGAAAACCCGACGGGTTGCCGGGAACGGGGCCTGCGCCGGGGGCTCAGGATGGCGCCAGGAGGGGCGCCACCCAATCCTCCCAGGCGGCGTCGACCAGGGCGCTGGTCTGGTCCAGGGTTCCGGAGTTGTCGATCAGCACGTCCGCCCGAGCCGCCTTCTCGGCGGCCGGCATCTGGGAACGGATGCGGCGCAGGGCCTCGTCCCGTGGCAATCCGTCCCGGTCGGTCAGGCGACGCAACTGCTCCTCCAGGGGCAGGTCGACCACCCAGACCTGGTCGACGATGGCCTCGGCCCCGTGCTCGAGCAGCAGGGGCGCCATCAAGACGACGACGGGATGCGTTGCGCCCAGTTCGGCCAGCCGGAACAGGGCCTCCTTCCATATGGCGGGGTGGGTGATCTCGTTGAGAGCCTCCAGATCCGTGGCCGAGTTGAAGACCCGCAAGGCCAGGGCGGCGCGGTCCAGGCGGCCTTCCGAGTCCAGGACTTCCAGCCCGAAACGCTCGACCAGGCGGGAAAGCACAGGTGAGCCGGGACCGGTCAGGTCCCGACTCACCTGGTCGGCGTCCACCAGGGCCGCCCCCTTCCCCTGCAGCATCCGAGCCACCGCGGACTTCCCCGCGGCGATGCTCCCGGTCAGACCCAGGATCAGCGCGCGGGGACGAAAGTCCACGGAAGTCGGAGCCTGCGGACGAAGCGTCTACTCGCCCTCGGTCGGGGCCTGCCCCAGCATCTGCTGCATCTCGGAGTTGGTGAACTTGCTCTTCAGCAGGTCCCCGATGGTGAAGCCGCCGCTGTTGGACTCGGAGTGGCGGGACCGCCCCTGCCCCTCCGGCATCATCGCGGCCACCTGGCGCACCGACAGGACCATGCGGCGGCTGTCGGCGTTCAGTTCGATGACCCGGACTTCCAGCTCCTGGTCCGGCTGAAGCACCTCTTCGGGACGGCTGACCCGGTGGTCGGCCAGCTCACGCAGCGGCACCAGGCCTTCCACACCCTCCATCAGCTCGACGAAGGCGTAGTTCTTGGCCAGCTTGGTCACGCGACCGGTGACCACGTCGCCCACCTTGTACTGTTCTTCGATGGTCAGCCACGGATCGGGACGGGCCTGACGCAAGGACAGCGAGATGCGCTCGCGCTTGGGGTCCACCTTCAGGACCAGGACCTCGACCGCCTGACCCGGCTGCACGACCTCGCTGGGGTGCTTGATCCGCTTCCAGGAGAGCTCCGAGATGTGGACCAGGCCGTCGACTCCACCCAGGTTGACGAAGGCGCCGAAGTTGGTCAGACGAGCCACGCTGCCGCTGAGGACCTGCCCCTCGGCCAGGTCGGCCAGCGTCTGATCCTTCATCTTCTGGCGGTCCTCTTCGACGGCCTTCTTGCGGGACAGGACCACCTTGCGACGCCCGCGGTCGACCTCCAGGACCTTCAGGGGCAGGACCTCGCCGACGAAGTCGGACAGATCATGCACCGGCCGAACGTCCACGTGCGAGGCCGGAACGAAGCCGCGCAGGCCGAGGTCGACGATCAGTCCGCCCTTGACCTGCTCGGTGCAGGTGGCGGTCAGGGTCTCACCCGTCTCGTGAGCCTTCAGGACGCGACGCCAGGCCGACTCCAGGTCGGCCCGCTTCTTGGACAGCACCAGGGTGCCTTCCGACTCGTCCACCCTCTGGACGACCACGTCGATCTCCTCGCCCACCTTGACGATCTCGTCGGCCGGAACATCGCGACGGTGGGTCAACTGGCTGAGAGGCACCAGACCCTCGGTCTTGTAGCCCACATCCACCAGGACGCCCTCGCTGTCGACCCGGACGACCCGACCGGTGAGGAACTCACCCGGAGAGATGGACTTGAAGGATTCCTCGTAGGCCTCGAAGGCGGCCATCGCAGAAGCCATGTCCTGGCCGGCCTCTTCCGCCGCCGCGTCGGCTGCATTCGAAGCCGGATTCTCCGAGGAAACCTCGGTGGCCGTCTGGGTCGGGTTCGCCTCCTCCTCGGTGGCAAAACCGGTGGGTCGCAGGTTGTCCATAGTGGTCGTCGCTCCCTTTTCTCGGCCCTTCCCAGGGACGGGAAGGCAGTTCGTAGGTCGGATGGTTCCGCCTCGCCAGGGCAATGCAAATCAGCAAGCCATGCCGGCGGGGTGCGCTACCTTCTAGGCGCTCTCCCGGCGTTCCTCCCCGCCTGGGGGAATTCCCGGCGGATTCTGGAGCCCGTCTCGGGCCCCCGCCACAGGGGGCTTCCGAGCCCGACCTGCCAAGCGGCGAGCCAGGTCGCGCAAGGACTTGTCCAGCCGGGACTCTTCCCGTCCGCACAGGAAGTTGCCCACCAGGCGCAACAAGCGCCAGGGACGGACGGCGTACTGGGTCCCGTAGAAGGCCAGGAAGGCCGCCAACCGATAACGGTTCAGGGCGGACGAGCCGACCTTGGAGGCCAGGCGACTGGACCGGGACAGATCCTTGTAGGCCCCCAGGTCCAGGAAGAACCCGTCGCCCAGTTCACCGATCCGACCCGCTGTGAGCAACTCGGCGAAGAGTTCCGACCCGGGATAGGGGCAGAACAAGGTCACCCCGACGTCGTGCACCCCATCCAGCGCCATCCGCATCAGGAAGCCGATGGTCTGGCGAAGCTCGGCCCCCGAATCCTCGGGCAGCCCCATGATGATGTTGAGCTTGACGTTCAGGCCGGCTCGCAGGGCCGAGCGCACCGCCGAGCGCAGACGGGTCAGGTCCACGTTCTTGCGGATCCGCTTCAGGACCGCCGGCGAGCCGGACTCGGGGGCGAACGAGACGTTGCGGCAACCCGACCGGAACAAGCTGCGGCAGACCTCGTCGTCGAGGACCTCGCAGCGGGTTCCGCTGGGCAACTGCCAGGTGAACCTCAACCTGCGCTCCCCGATGCGCCGGGTGAAGCGCAGGATCCAGTCCCGATCGAGGATGGCGGTCAGGTCGAAGAAGTCGAAGTTGGTGACGCCGTAGCGTTCCTGGGCGGAGACGATCTCGTCCAGGACCCGGTCGGGATCGCGGGCCGACCACTGCGGGCCCCACATCCCCGGGCTCGAGCAGAAGGTGCAGCGGAAGGGGCAACCGCGGGTGGCCAGCACCGGCAGGCTCCGACCACGGTCCACCCCGAAGCCCAGGCGGTTCTCCAGATAGTTGTGAAGGGGGACCAGGTCCCAGGCCGGCCAGGGGAGCTCATCGAGTTCGACCTGTCGCGGGCGAGGCGGCCCCAGGTGGACCTGCCCCTGGGCGCGCCAGGCCAGTCCCGGCAATCCGGAGACCTCCCGCCCGTCCTTCAGGGCCTCGAGGAGCTCCACCAGGGTCCTCTCGCCTTCACCCAGCACGCAGAAGTCGACCTCGGGGGTCGTCCGAAGGAGGAAGTCGGCGGTGGCGCTGGCATGCTCGCCCCCGACCACGATCGGCACCCCGGGAAGATGCTGGCGCACCAACTGAAGCAGGCGCCGGACCTCCGGCCAGTCCTGCGAGAACATGCAACTGACACCTACCAGGTCGCTGTCTTCCTGGAGGCGACCCGCGATCTGCTCGCTGGTCAGGCCGGTGGCCAGGACCCGCCCTCCGAAGAGGGGCGTGACCTGGAAGGGAGCCTCCCCCACCGCATCGAGGATCCGGACCTCGTGACCCGCCTGACGGAGACTGGAGGCCAGATAGGCACAGGCCAGGGGCGGGGTCAGGGGGCCGGAGTCCGACCAGGCCGAGACCAGCAGGGGGGGGCGGATGAGGGTGATGCGGGCCATCTGGGCCTTCCCACTTCGCCGAAGGGCGCCCCGATCATCCAGCCCCAGGCCCCTCCACACGTCCCAGGATCCGCAGCAGCCCATCCAGGATGGTCCACGGATTGGGGGGGCAACCCGGAACATACAGGTCGACCGGCAGCAGGCCATCGGTTCCCCCGCAGGTCTGCTCGTGGTCGAAGTAGGGCCCGCCGGCGATGGCGCAGGCACCCACGGCCACGACCAGGCGCGGTGCGGGGACGGCCTGCCAGGTCTTCAGGAGGGCCTCGCGCATGTTCTGGCTGACCGGTCCGGTGACCAGGAGCCCGTCGGCGTGGCGGGGAGAGGCCACGAAGTCGATGCCGAAGCGGGCCAGATCGAAGGTCAGGGTGCCCAGGACGTTGACGTCGGCCTCGCAGGCGTTGCATCCGGCCGCGCTGACCTGGCGCAGCCGCAGCGAGCGCCCGAAGAGACGCAGGGCCTGCTCGTCCAGGGCCTCCGCCAGTTGCAGCTCGGGGCCCGCCAGGACCAGGTCGGAACGCCGGCGGACGGCCATCCCGGGGCTTCGGGTGAAGCGGACCGCGCCGTGCGGACAAGCCCGGGCACACTCGCCGCAGAACAGGCAGCGCCCCAGATCCAGGGTCTTGCCGGGCTCAATGGCAGCGGTCGGGCAGACGCGGGCGCATTCCGAGCATCCCTCGGCGCAGCGAGCCGGCTGGAAGCGAGGGCGGCCCAGGGTGCGGTCCGGCAGGGCCTCGGGAATCCCGACGGCGGTCCGGTGTCCCTGATTCAGTCGGGCCAGGAGAGCCTTGAGCACGTCATCCTCACAAGTCGTGTCCGCAGTAGGACAGGTTGAAGCTCTTGTTGCACAGCGGGAAGTCGGAGATCTGCTGCCCCCTCAGGGCCACGGCCAGTCCGAACCAGTTGTGGAAGGACGGATCGACCACCTTGCATGCCAGCAGGTTGCCCTGGGTGTCGGTGGCGGCCACCTGGCAGATCTGCCCCCGCCACCCCTCGACCAGGGAGACCGAGAAGGCCTTGGACGCCAGGCCCTTCATCTCGGTGCGCACCGGCCCCTCCGGCAAGGACGACAGGAGCCCGTCGAGGAAGCGCGCCGAGACCTCCATCTCGTCGTGGCGAACCTGGGCTCGTGAGGCCACATCCCCCACCCGCGCCGTGCAGACGGGGAAGGGGGGCTGGAGGTAGGGGCCCCAGGGGAACTGCCGACGGCAGTCGAGTGCCAGGCCCGAAGCGCGGGCCGCAGGGCCCACCAGGCCCAGGTCCAGGGCGACCTGTCGCGTCACGATCCCGGTCCTCTCGAAGCGGGCCTGCACCGAACCCGAGCGGTTCAGCAGGTCCAGGGCCTCCCGGACATCCTTCATGACGCGGCCCAGGCGGGTCCGCATCTGCTCGGCGCGCACGGCGTCCAGGTCCCAGGCCACGCCACCGGGCCGGATCCACCCCCGTCCGAAGCGGTTGCCGCAGGCCAGGGCGGTGAGGTTCAGCAGATCCCCGCGCAGCCGGCCGCAGAAGGAAGCCGTGGGAAGGTAGCCCACGTCCCCGGCCAGGGCACCCAGGTCGCCACAGTGGTTGGCCAGGCGTTCCAGCTCCAGGGCCACGGCCCGCAGGACCTCGGCGCGGGGGGGCACGCGGACCCCCGCCAGGGCCTCCAGGTTGCGACACCAGGCCAGGGCGTGACCCACCGACGTGTCGCCGGCCAGGGTCTCGACGTAGGCCATGGCCCGACCGGGAGAGGCTCCGGGCAGGGCCTGCTCGACACCGCGGTGCTGGTAGCCCAGCGAGATCTCCAGGTGCAGGACCTCCTCCCCCCGACACTGGAAGCGGAAGTGGCCGGGTTCGATCACCCCGGCGTGCACGGGCCCCACCGCCACCTCGTGGATCTCCTCGCCCTGGACCTGGAAGAAGTCCGTCAGGCCAGGATGGCCCTGGGGAAAGCGCACGGGCTTGAGCCAGGGGTGCCCCTCGGGGCGGACGCCCCACTGCTCGAAGAACTCGCGTTCGAACCAGTGGGCCTGGGGATGGTCCGGGGTGAGCGACGGGTACGCGCCCTCCACCACCGTGGCCGGCAACTGGATGCCTCCCGGTGGACAGGCCGACGCCTCCTGCTCGGGCTCGGGTGCCCCCGGGGTGGTGACGGCCATCATCAGGACGCTGCCCGAGCGGCCGGGCAGGCCCATCAGGGCGGCCAGGTGTCGCCCCGTCAGCCTCTTGGAGAATTCCGGAAAACTCAGGATTTCGGGTCTCATGACACCCCCACCAGGGCGGCTGCCTGCCGCAATCCCTCGGCCAGCCAGGCCGGCACCGACAGACCCAGCATCAGGGCCAGGGCCAGGAGCGCCAGAGGCGGCAGGCTCTTGCCCCAGGACTCCCGGACCGGCGGCACCAGGACGGGCGGACCCAGCGCCACGGTCAGGACCACCCGGGCCATGCCCACGAAGGCCGTGGCCAGGCTGGCCAGGAAGGCCGCAGCGATCCAGGGGTTCACCTGCAGGCCGGCCCGCAGCACCCCCAGTTCGCTGAGGAAGAGGCCGAAAGGCGGCGTGCCGGAGAGGGCCACGAAGCCCGCCACCCACACCCCCCCCGCGATGGGAAGGGTGTGGATGGCCCCGCCCAGACGGGCTACCAGACGGGTCCGGAAGGTGGACAGGAAGGTCCCCGCCACCAGGAACATGGCCGCCTTGCACAGCGAGTGGTTCAGGGCATGGAAGAGCGCGAAGAAGACGCCCCCTCCGCCCAGCCCGACCCCCAGGGCCAGGATGCCCATGTGCTCGACGCTGGAGTAGGCCAGCATGCGCTTGGTGTCCCTGGAGTTCAGCAGGAAGAGGGCCGCCACGGCCATGCTCAGCAGGCCGAAGCCCACCAGCACGTGTTGGGCGAACGTGGCCTGACCGGCCCCGGCGCAGATCTGGACGGCGCGCAGGATGCCCAGGAAGGCACAGTTCAGGAGCGCCCCCGAGAGCAGGGCCGAGACCACGCTGGGGGCCTCGCTGTGGGTGTCGGGAAGCCAGGTGTGCAGGGGGACCAGACCCATCTTGGTCCCATAGCCCACCACCAGGAGGATGAAGGCCAGGCGCAGCCAGTGCGGGTCCAGCTCGGACCCGTGGGCCAGGCCGTCCAACCACAGGACCTCGGCGCCGCCCGAAGCCCCCCGGGCTGCCGCCAGCACCAGGAGGAAGTTGCCCAGCAGGGCCAGGCCGATCCCCACCGAGCAGACCAGCAGGTACTTCCAGGTGGCCTCCAGCGAGCGCCGATGGCGATGGAAGTAGATCAGCGGAGCCGAGGCCAGGGTGGTGGCCTCGATGGCCACCCACAGAAGGGTCAGATGCCGGCTGGCGCAGACCAGCGTCATGCTGGCCAGGAAGAGCAGCAGACACCCCACGAAGACCGACTCCTTGGCGTTGGAGAAGGGGTCCTCGCCCCCCATGTCCGGCTGCATGCCGGCCGGCTCGTCGCGCAGGTAGCTGACGGCATAGACCGACGCGGCCAGGAAGACCAGGCTGGTGATGCCCAGGAAGACCCGCCCCAGGGCATCCAGGCCCAGCCAGCCTCCTCCGGGAGGATCGTTCCAGGCCAGCACGCTCAGCAGGAGGTGCACGGCCCCCACGGCGGGCAGAAGACGGCGCACCCGAGGCCCGGGCGGAAGCCAGAAGGCCACCAGGCCGGCCAGGGCGGGCAGCAGACAGAGGAGCGAAACCAGCATCCTAACCTCTCAACTCCGCCATCTCCAGGGTGTCCAGCGTCGCGAAGGCGCGCCGGATGTGGAAGATGGTGATGCCCATGACGAAGACGGCGAAGAAGATGTCCAGCAGGATTCCCAGTTCCACCATCAAGGGGGCGTGCTTGAGGACCCCCAGGCCGAAGGCCTGGATGCCGTTCTCGAAGACCAGGTAGCCCAGGGCCTGGGTCAGGGCCTTGCGCCGGGCGATCAGCACGAAGAGCCCGACCAGGAGGGTGGACACGGCCACCGGCATCAACAGGTCCGAGGGCGGAACGATCGGCAGGGGATGGCGCCGGAACAGCGCCACGCTCAAGGCCAGCGAGGCCACCCCGACCACCAGCGAGACCCCGTGCCCGACGAAGGGCTCCACCTGGGGGTCCACGCGGGCCTCCAGCAAGGCTCGCTTCAGGAGGTGGGGGAAGACCACGGCCTTCAGGGTGATGCTGATCAGGGCCAACATCACCAGGTCCCAGGTGATGTGTCCCGGATACAGGGCAAAGGGCAGCAGGCCCAGGGCCACGCCCTGGAAGGCCAGCGCCCGGATGCAGGAGGGAAGCCGGCTGGAGCCCAGCACCCAGAGATTGGCCAGGATCATGCTGACCAGAAGGAAGTCGACCGTGCCCGTCATCTGTGCTCCCTCATCGGATCACCAGGAAGAGGGCCAGCAGCGACAGCGCCGAGGACAGGCCCACGAACTGGGGGACGCGCAGCATGGAGAGCCGCGCCGAGGTGGACTCTACCAGGCCCACCGCCAGGGCGACCAGGAAGACCACGGCCACACCAGCCAGGAGGTCCAGCCCTGCCGAGCCGGTGTGGAACGGAAAGAGCAGGCTGGAGATCAGGGCCGCGCCGATCCACATCTTCAGGGAGGACGCGTACTCGACGGCCGCCAGGGCGGGTCCGGAGTGGTCCAGGACCATCACCTCGTGGATCATGGTCAGCTCCAGGTGGGTATTGGGGTCGTCGACGGGGATCCTGCAGCTCTCGGACAGCAACAGCAGGAAGAGGGCCACCCCCACCAGCGCCAGCACCAGCCCGGCGCTGTTCCAGAGGTCCAGGCTGCGGTGGGCCCACATCTCGCTCAGCGACACGGCCCGGGTCTGCACCACCAGCACGGCCAGGGCCAGGAACATCCCGGGCTCGGCCAGGGCGCCGATGGCCACCTCCCGGCTGCCCCCCATGCCCTCGAAGCTCGACCCGGTGTCCATGGCGGCCAGCACGGTGGCGAAACGCACCAGGGCCAGCAGGCCCAGCAGCACCAGCAGATCTCCCGGGAAGAAGAGCAGGGCAGGTCCGCCCAGGGGCACCAGGGCCAGGCCGGTCACCAGGCTGGCCAGGCTCAGGGCGGGCCCCAGCAGGAAGACCGGGGTGGTGGTGCGGCTGAGCACCATGTGCTTGCGCACCAGACGGGCCAGGTCCCAGTAGAGTTGGAAGAGCGGCCGGCCTCTGCGTCCGGCGAAGAACGCCTTGACGCGGTTGATGACGCCGGTGAGCAATGGGGCCAACAGGAGCCCCAGAAGCATCGAGATCACAAGGCCTCCCAGATGAAGAGCGCGATCAGGGCGACCACGATGTACAGCAGGTAGAGTTGAACCTCGCCGTGCTGGAAGGCCCGCACCCGCAGCGAGAAGCGCATCAGGCCGCGGAAGAGCGGCTCGTACAGCCTCTGGTTGAAGGGGTCGGGGACCTCCCCGTGGTGCTCGGCTGCGGCAGGGAAGAGCCCTTCCACCGGCTTTCCGTGACGGCGGACAGGCAGCACGAACGAGAACATCTCGGTCAAGGGTCCCGCGAACGAAGCCGCCGTATACTGCATCCTGGCCGTGGGCCTGGAGTACCCGCAATCCCAGGTCATGCCGGGCTGGGAGGGTCGCCGCGAGAGGGCGTGTCCCAGGGCCAGGCCGGCCAGCAGCACCAGCCCGCCCAGGGCAGCCAGCCAGCCCAGGCTCCCGCGAACCGGCGCCAGATGGGCCCCGGCCGCGAGTTGCCCCAGGGGGGCGTCCAGGATCCCGATCACCAGGGGTGCCGCGACGCCGATCAGCAGGCACAGGGCGGCCAGGAGCAGCATCGGGACCAGCATGGCCTGACGGGTTTCGGTCGCCTTCTCGGCGCCGGGGCTGCGCGGTTCGCCCAGGAAGACGACGCCGCAGACCTTGGCAAAGCAGGCGACGGCCAGGCCGCTGATCAGGGCCAGCCCTCCCAGCCCGGCGACACCTGCCAGGGGGTGGACCGAGCGCAGCAATTCCAAAGCAGCCATGAACACCAGGAACTCGCTGACGAAGCCGTTGAAGGGGGGCAGACCGCTGATGGCCGCCGAGCCGACCAGGAAGGCGCCTCCGGTTCCGGGCATGCGCCGCAGGAGCCCGCCCGCGGCCTCGATCTGCAGGCTGCCGGTGGCCTTGCCCAGGGCGCCGGCTCCCATGAAGAGGAGGCTCTTGAACCAGGCGTGGTTCCAGACGTGCAGCAGTCCCCCGCCCAGGCCCAGGGCGGCCGCCAGGGGACTGCCGCCGGTGAGGCCCAGGAGCCCCAGGCCCAGGCCCAACGCGATGATGCCGAGGTTCTCGACGCTGTGGCAGGCCAGAAGGCGTTTGAGATCGTGCTGGGCCAGGGCGAAGACCACGCCCAGGACGCCTGAGACCAGCCCCGTCAGGACCAGAACCCAACCCCACCAGTCCGAGGGCTCCTGGGCCCAGGTGACCACCCGCAGCAGGCCGTACACTCCGCTCTTGAGGATCACCCCCGAGAGGAAGGCCGAGACGTGGCTGGGCGCAGCCGGATGGGCCTCCGGAAGCCACACATGGGCCGGGACGAAGCCCGCCTTGGTGCCGAACCCGACCAGGCCCAGCACGAAGGCCAGCCCGGCCAGGGTCGGGGGCAGGGTGCCGGCCCGGGGGAAGGCCAGGCTTTCGGCGCCGGGCGAGACCACCAGGAAGAGGACCATCAGGAAGGCCGTGCCCAGGTGGGTGGCCACCAGGTAGACCTGACCGGCGTGGCGCACCTCGGCCCGCTCGTCCTCCAGGATGACCAGGAGGAAGGAGGTCACCGACATGGCCTCCCAGCACAGCAGGAAGAGCAGCCCGTCGGCGCTGAGCAGGACCCCGAGCAGGGAGGCCACCATCAGGTTGAACCAGAGCCAGGAAGAAGGGCCCTTGCCGGCCAGGTAGCCCCGCCCGTACACGGCGGCCAGGCCCGAGACCAGCAGGGTGGGCACGGCGAAGAAGGCGGCGAGGGGGTCCAGGCGCAAGGCCAGCGTGCCCATCGGCACCGACCAGGGAAGGACCGTCATCTGCGAGGCCCCGGTCAGCAATGTGAGCAGGGCCACCAGCAGGCCGAGCCCGGCCGCCAGGACGTTGGCGCCCACCGCCAGGACGACGGCGCGCTGGGCGTGCCGTCGCGCCAGCACGCCCGCAGACAGGCCGCCCAATACGAGGATCGCCCCGCTCAGGAGCATTCCAGCCAGCAACATCAGGACGTCACCTCGCGCAATCCGGGTTCCCCGCGCCAGTCCGGCCAGGGTCTTTTCGGTGGCTTCCCGGCGAGAGGGGACAGCCCGGGCCAGCAGGGTGCCCCGGGGTGCTCCATCGGGAGATGGTCTTCTCGGAGCCCCCCGACAGACCGGCCGCGACCTGGAGGCCCGGACACATCGAAGACACCCGTGACTTGAATTCTCATCTTGAGACGACAGTGGACAACATAGGACAGGGGCCCAGGGGTGTCAAGGAAGGACGAAGCCCTCCCGAGGGGAAGCTCCGGGCCTCATGAGCGACGAAGAGACCCCCACCATCCGCCTGACCGAATACAGCCACGGCGCCGGTTGCGGCTGCAAGATCGCCCCCCAGGTGCTGGACGGGATCCTCCGGGGAAGCGTCCAGCAGGCCCCGGACCCGAAACTCCTGGTGGGCTACGGCTCCCGCGACGACGCGGCCGTCTACGACCTGGAAGACGGAAGGGCCGTCCTCAGCACCACCGACTTCTTCATGCCCATCGTCGACGACCCGGTGGATTTCGGACGGATCGCTGCGGCCAACGCCATCTCGGACGTCTACGCCATGGGGGGCCGCCCGTTGATGGCCATCTCGGTGCTGGGATGGCCGCTGGACAAGGTGCCTGCGGAGGTGGCCGGACAGGTGATCGACGGCGCGCGCACCACCTGCAGCGAGGCCGGGATCCCGCTGGCGGGCGGGCACAGCATCGACGCCCCCGAGCCGATCTTCGGCCTGGCCGTCACCGGCCTGGTCGAGATCCGGCACCTCAAGCGCAACGACACGGCCACGCCGGGCTGCCGGCTGTACCTGACCAAGCCCCTGGGCGTGGGCATCCTGACCACGGCCCAGAAGAAGCGGCTGCTTCAGCCCGAACACGAGGGGATCGCCCGGGACTCGATGTGCCGCCTGAACCGGATCGGCTCTGATCTGGCGAAGTTGTCCGGCGTCCAGGCCTTGACCGACGTGACGGGCTTCGGATTCCTGGGGCACCTGGTGGAGATGTGCCTGGGCAGCGGGGTCTCGGCGCGGGTCGACTTCCCGGCCATCCCGTTGCTGCCCCACGTCGAGGAATACCGGGCCCTGGGCTGCGTGCCCGGGGGCACCTGGCGCAACCACCGCAGCTACGGCCATCGCATCTCCCCTCTCGCCCCCGAACACGTGGAGGTCCTGTGCGATCCCCAGACCAGCGGCGGGTTGCTGGTGGCCGTCCGACCCGAGGCTGAAGAGGAGTTCCATCGGATCGCCCGGCGCCACGGCCTGGACCTGGCCCCCGTGGGCGAGCTGGGCGAGCCGGATCTCGAGCACCTGGTCCAGGTCGTGGGCTGAGGAGGCCCTGCCGAAGGAACCCGGCCGGAGCCCCCGGAAGACTGCGGGGATCCACAGGGGATGCGGAGGACGCGATGCCTGAATCTGCCGCCTGGCGTGAGAACCGAGGGTGCCGAGGCGGGTCTGGATGCAAGGAAGGCGTGACTGGAGGAGCGGAGCGTAGTTGGAAACTACGTGAGCACCGCAGAGGTGCGCCTGACGACGCAGACGGGCCCGGATCGACAGCCGAATGCCACGGTAGGTGGCGGATTCAGGCGATGCGCCAGTTCCTGACGATCTTGCTGCTGGTCCTGCTGGCGCTGCCGGCCTGTGCCTCTGCCCGCTTCACGCTGTCCAGCCCGGCCCTGCCGGCGGGAGGCTCGATCCCCGCAGAGTTCACCTGCGACGGTGCGGACGTCTCGCCTCCCCTGCAGTGGCAGGGACTGCCTGCGGGCACGAAGAGCCTGGCCCTGATCGTCCACGATCCCGACGCTCCTGACGGGGACTTCGTGCATTGGCTGGCCGTCGGCATTCCCGCAGAACCGGGCGCGCTGGCCCGGGGGGCCACAGGCCGGGCGCCCCTGGTCGAGGGGCGCAACGACTTCGGCAGCAACGGCTACCGCGGTCCCTGCCCTCCTCCCGGCAAGCCCCACCGCTACGTCTTCGAGCTGGTCGCCCTGGAGGAGGCGCCAGGCCTGGCGGCTGGCTTCAGCCGGGAGCAGTTGGACCAGGCCCTGGCCGGCCACGAGCTGGGCCGGGCCCGCTTCACGGCCACCTTCGGGCGCCAGCCGTAGGCTGACGAGCCGGGCGGCCACGCGGGCGCGGGCCCGCTTCACGTCCACCTTTGCGCGCCAGCCGCAGGCTGTCGAGCCGGGCGGCCACGCAGGCGCGGGCGCGCTTCACGTCCACCTTCGGGCGCCAGCCGCAGGCTGACGAGCCGGGCGGCCACGCGGGCGCGGGCCGGCTTGACGGCAACCTTCGCGCGCCAGCCGCAGGCTGACGAGCCGGGCGGCCACGCGGGCGCGGGCCGGCGGCGAGCCAGGGGTTGGCCCGGGCACCGCGAAGCGGCGTCGTCATGACCAGCCACACCCCCCTCCCCGTCACCTCCATGACCTGCGCGCTGTGCGGGCGGAACTTCGCCCCCGGCGAGGTGCGCTACACCTGCCCGGACTGCGGCACCGACGGCCTCCTCGAGGTCCTCTACGACTTTCCGGCCGCCTCGGCCCAGCTCTCCCCGGACGCCCTGCGCCGCTCGGAAGCCCGGGGGCTGGCGCGCTACGCGGCGATCCTGCCGATCCGCTCGGCGGAAAGCCTGCCCCCCTTGCGGGTGGGCGGCACCCCCTTCTACGAGACCCCGCGCCTGGGCCAGGTCCTGGGGCTGTCGCGGCTGGCCGTCAAGGACGACGGCCAGAACCCCACCGGCTCTTTGAAGGACCGGGCCAGCGCCGTCGCGGCCGCGGCCGCGCTGGAGTCGGGCGAGCCGCTGATCACCGCGGCTTCCACCGGCAACGCCGCCTCGTCGCTTTCGGGGATGTGCGCGTCGGTGGGCCTGCGCACGGTGATCTTCGTACCCGAGCGGGCCCCCCGGGCCAAGGTGGCCCAGTTGCTGATGTTCGGAGCCACCGTGCTGTCGGTGCGGGGCACCTATGACGACGCCTTCGAGTTGTCCCTGCGGGCCACCGAGGAGTTCGGATGGTACAACCGCAACACGGGTTTCAACCCCTACCTGCTGGAAGGCAAGAAGACCGCTGCCCTGGAGATCTGGGAGAACCTGGGATACCAGGTTCCCGACTACGTGGCCGTCTCGGTGGGCGACGGCTGCATCGTGGGCGGACTGGGCAAGGGCTTCCGCGACCTGCAGCGGATGGGCCTGATCGACCGTCTGCCCCGCCTGCTGGCGGTGCAGGCCCGAGGCTCGTCGGTCCTGGCCAAGGCCTTCGCCCAGGGCGACCGCGTGGTGCCCGAACCCGACGCCGACACCTACGCCGACTCGATCAGCGTGGGGATCCCCCGGGCCGCGGCCCTGGCCCTGCGGGGCGTCCGCGAGTCGGAGGGGAGCTTCGTGGTGGTGGAGGACGAGGAGATCCAAGAGGCCCAGGTCCTGCTGGCCCGCCACGCCGGGGTCTTCGCCGAGCCCGCCGGGGCCACCCCGATCGCCGGCCTGAGGAAGGCCGTCTCCCAGGGACTGGTTCCCAAGGACGCCCGGGTGGTCGCCCTGATCACCGGGAACGGACTGAAGGATGTCGAGGGCGCCCTGAAGGCGCTGCGCGAAGGGCCCACGTCCATCGACCGCGACCCCGAGACGCTGCGCAGCACCCTCCAGGCCCAAGGGCTGGCCTGAGGGCGGGTTCTCGCGGCGGGTCGGGTGAGGGGGGGGGTTCTCGAGGCGCGTCGGGGGGGCGGGGCGCGGCGCGTCGGTTGAGGGCGGGTTTCCTCCATGAATTGGTGGCAATGCCACCAATTCTTAGCGGAAACGGGAGATCCGGGGATGGGTGGACTGGTCCCGGTTCCCCGGGTACCTGAAATTACGTCATGCCGCCTTGGCCTCTGAGTTGTTCGGGATGCAGAAGCGGAGCAGACCACGCCCCGTGGGGACGAAGCTGTGTCCTGTTCCCCCTCCAGGCTCAGAGCGGAAGCGCCGCCGAGGGAAGGGGCCAATAACGAAGTCGGCCATTCTTGGCCAGTCCGACGCATCCATCCCAAGCCTCGGCCACGGCCACACACCCGGGCAGCGCTTCGACCCGCCCACACCGGTCGCCGCGCCAGTCCAAGAGCCAGCCATCGCTGGTCAGCCAGCCTCCCGGCTCAAGCAAGGCGCGCAATCGCCCGACTCCGGCGATGGAGGGCAGGAAACCGTCCTGGACCTGGTGGGTCCAGCCCGCCCCCCCGGCCAGGCCGAACGCGTCCAGGCGCGACGACGGGGCGCCGACGATCTGGTCTCCGTAGGCGAGGGCATAGGCACCCTCCTGTGGGTCTTCCCAGAGTTCTGCGACACAGGCCCGACGGACCGTGGTCCCGTCCAGGGGGTCGAACACCAGCGGATGGAGATCCGGAACGCTCAGGCGAACGGCCAGGCCTCGCTGCTGGTCCGGCAATCCGGTCACGGCCAGCAGGTTTCCCGAAGAATCGTCCCAAGCCAGGCGGTCGACGTGGCACCCCGGCAGGAGCATCGACTCGACCGGGCTCTCCTCTTCGGACCCAAGGGGCAGTTCAAAGAGATGGACCCAGGCCTGGACCTGACTGCCAGTCAGGGGGTACATGCCCGTCCCCACGGCCAGCCACAGACCGTCAGGCGAAAAGGACAGAGCCGATACCGGATGTTGAAGCCTGAGCCTCAGACAGCGATTGCCCGGAATCTCGCAGACAACAAAGCCATAGGGACCAAAGGAGGCAGCGAAAAGAGTCCCCTCAGGATGCACTGAGGGGGCGCGGAGGTCCTGGCAGCAGAGAACGTCAGGCGGGGCCAGCGTGACAACCTGCACTGTCCGGGAGGGAAGGTGGATGTGGGAAACGACGTTCCCCCCGCTCAGAGCCACCACCGCTCCCGCCCGACTTCCGGCGAGTTCAGTGATGTGCGGGTTGACGCCCCGGTCCAGTTGCAGATCGAAGGACTTTGGGGCGTGGCTTCCCGCAGTCGGGACATCGAGGACTCCATCGGCACTGCCCGACACGACGGCTGAGAGATCGGGCGTTGGCTGGGAGATACTCGAAGAACTCCGTTCGCCTTCGTCGCGCCCCTCAGGGTACGCCTCGCCAGAGGCCCGGTCAGGAGGACAGTCCAACTGCACCCCGCACGCGGCCCCGCAGGACCGGCAGAATTGCCAACCCGCGCCCAACTCTGTCCCGCACTGACATCGCACAGCCCACTGCCCCGCTTCACCAAGCGCTACCCTGACGCACGTCGGGTCTTCGCTGACGGCTGTTCCTGAGCCTCCCTGGGGACCCGATACGGGCAGGCGGCCCCGGCCGCCCTGCGCCCTCAGGCAAGCAGGTCCAGCAACTCCTCGTGGCTCAATCCCGCCCGCCGCAGGATGGACAGCAGGGGCCCCGAGGCCAGTTCGTCGTGGAGGGAAACGATGACAGGACGGCCTGTCAGGTTCCGAAGCTTCACGTGGCGTCCCCTCTGGCTGACCGGCTCCAAGCCGGCTCAGGCCTGGACGACAAGAGCCTGCTGGCCCGAGACGCCGGAAATCCGGCTCAAACGGCGACCTTCAGGGTCTGGATCTGGGGGTGGGCCAGGTCCGCAGGGAGGGGCTCATCTTCGAAATACAGTTCCAAAGCCTCCTGCAGATTGGCCAGGCTCTCTTCAGCGCTCCGACCCTGCGAGGCGACCTCGACCTCCAGGCAACGAGCGACAAACCAAGGACCTTCCCGGGTGATCGCAGCGGTCAATTCGACTTCGCTCATGCCTGCACTGTAGCACGGGCCGCTCGGGAGCGCCCGCTTGCCGGCGTGGCCTGGCGCCCCTCCTGAGGTTTCCCGGTTTCCGCGGGTGCAGGAGTCGAGTCCTGCAGATCCTCGGGCCCCAGGCCGGTCAGGCGGGTGATGGTTTCCCAGTCCGCGCCCGACTCCAGCATCCTGCGCGCCACCGACCTCAGCGCCCGGGCTCGTGGTGTTCGACGCGCAGGAAGTTGGGCTTGTCCCTGCGGGATGGAACCGTCCAGGCGATGGCCTGGGAGAGAACCTCGCGCTCGTTGCCCGGCTGGCGCTCGCAGCAGTAGTTGGTGGCCGGAATCTCCTCGATGACCAGGCGCTCATCTTCGGTGGTGCGCACGCGCAGGGCGCCGGCTCCACGCGGCGGAGGCACCCCGCTCGAGCCAGGCGGCCAGGAGGTCTTGCCCAGGATCGTCGGTCCTCGGGTGCTCGGCGGGGGCCGGCCTGGCTGACCGGACAGCGGTCGGACGACCCGTGGACGGCGTGGGTGAGCGGCCGGGGCCGCCCTGCCTGACCGGACGACGTGTGGACGGCGTGGGAGAGCGGCCGGGGCCGGCCTGCCTGACCGGACAGCGTGGACGGCGTGGGTGAGCGGCCCGGGCCGGCCTGGCTGACCGGACGACGTGGACGGCATGGGAGAGCGGTCAGGAATTCGGCCCGCGTCCGAGCCGGCAAACCTCTTGCCGGCAGACAGCCCCGGCCGGTGCCGGCCCCAGCATTGCTTTCTATGCGCACTCTGCCGAACATATATTCGCCGACCCCCAGGATCAGAAGCCGCGGCCAGGTTCACGACTTGCCCCGTGCGAGGTCGGGTGTTACCATCAGGGTGCATGGAAGCAACCCCCGATGCAACCCCCGTCCGCCGCGGCTCGATCCGTCGCAGCGTCGCCCTTCCTCCTGCCCTGATCGAAGAGGTCCGAAGGGCGGCTCCCCCGGCCCTGCGGAACAACTTCAACCTGCTGGTGCGGGAGGCCCTGACGGAATACGTCGCGAGGCGCAAGGAAGAGGAGTTCGACCTGCAGATGGCCGAGATGGCCCGGGACCCCGATCTCCGATGCCAATCGGCAGCCCTGGAGAGGGAATTCCGGCAGACGGAACTCGACGGCCTGCCGTGATCCGGCGCGGGGACATCTACTTCGTCGACCTGGATCCCGTCCAGGGGCGGGAGCAGGGCGGGCCAAGACCCGTGCTGGTCGTGTCCTCCAACGCCATCAACAGGCAACCCCTGGTCGTGACGGTGGTGGCGGGAACCGACGCTGGCAAGGTGCCCCGGGACTACCTGGTCAACCTGCGGGTGAGCGCCTTGGAGACCGGGCTGCCTCGGGACACTGTGTTCTTGTGTTTCCAGTTGAGGTCGCTTGACCCCGCCCGCTTTCCGGCCTCGGCCGCGGGGCGCCTGTCGGAAGACCGCATGAGCCAGGTCGACTCGATCCTGAAACGGGTCCTGTCGCTGCCCTGACGTCGGGTTCTCGCGGCGCCTCGGCGGAGGGCGGGTTTCCTCCAAGAATTTGCGGAGATGCCACCAATTCTTAGCGGAAACGGGAGGTCCTCGACCCGGCAGGTGGGAACCCGGGCACGAATATTGGCCTGAATCTGGAGGTGCCTTGGCAGAGACGCTCCTGGCGGTGGACCTGGGCCTGCGAACAGGCTTTGCCCTCTTCGGACGCGACGGGCGCCTGATCCGCCACGGCTCGGCGCACTTTCCCTCCCGCTCGGCCCTGCGCGCGGCAGCCCGCGCGATCCTGGCCGAGGCCGGCGAGCTGGCCTGGCTGGTGGCCGAGGGCCCGGCCGACCTGGCCCGGTCATGGCTTTCCGAGGCCCGTCGCCGCGGAGCCGAGACCATGCTGGTCAGTGCCGAGGCGTGGCGAGACGAGCAGTTGCTGCCCCGCCAACGCCGCTCGGGGCGGCAGGCCAAGGTCCAGGCCGAGCGTCTGGCTCTGCGGATCCTTCAGGACTCCGGCCTGGCTTGCCCGACTCCCCTTCGGCATGACGCCGCCGAGGCCATCCTCCTGGGCGTCTGGGCTCTGCGCCAGACCGGCTGGCACAGAGCAGACTGAGCGTTCAGGGCGCCGCAACCCTGGAGGAATCGAAACGTTCGGGCCCTCGCCTGAATCCGCCACCTACCGTGGCATTCGGTTCTCACGCCAGGCGGCGGATTCAGGCCTCGGCCAGAGAGGCGCGACAGGAACCCTGGCTTCGTGATAGAATACGGAACGGTTCCGCCTCTGGTCAGGCGGAGTCTTCGTTTTCCCCCACGCCGCCGCGGGCGGCAGAACCTGGCGAGGTGAGAATCTTCATGGCGCAGACCCAGACCCAGATCGATCTCGAGCGGTTGGCCGACGAGATGAACGTCACCCTGACCGACATCTTCGGTCGCTACGTGGCCCAAG
>Ga0334883_1000305_pt1 | contig 92278 bp, 101 predicted proteins | sample GraSluR1_MG_6_FD_207230 | JGI IMG/M metagenome (GOLD analysis project Ga0334883, IMG submission 207230) | Sludge microbial communities from methane-producing bioreactor in Wageningen University, Netherlands - Granular Sludge_09_05-R1 | ecosystem: Engineered > Bioreactor > Anaerobic >... | reverse complement strand
ATGTTTTATTTATAAATAACTTTTTTATAAAGGGTAAAGATACATCAATTAAAATAAACGACTCATACACCATCTCTCCTCAAAAAAATGGAGATCTTTTTGTTTATAACCTTCCTCCAGCTAAAAAAATATTTGAAAACATTAAAATAGACCCTCAAGATAAAATTTTAAACCTATATATACAAATTGGATCAAAAAATAAAACACACCTCTTAGTAAAAAAGGCTGAAATTCTAAATGAAAAGGAAAAAGGACTTATAGATGAGCTAATAGAGGTGAGTTTGCCGGTAAAAATAGAACCATCTGAGAAAACAATAGACCTAATAGTAGGGAAAGAACGGCTTTTTTAAAAAACTATTTGAGAGACCATTGTTGCTTAAGCCATCAAGACAAAATTATAAATGTTCTACGTAGAACATTCTGGAATTGTTTTTTATAACAATAAATAGATTTATATATCTACATCATTAGTAGATTAAAAAATATTAATAAAAACTAATTCTATGTTTAAATTTAAGGTCAAGAGATCTTATAAGCCAGCCTTTACTCTAATTGAACTATTAGTAGTAATCGCCATAATTGGTATTTTGGCTACTCTAGCTGTGGTGTCCCTACAAAATGCTAGAAAAAATGCTCGAGACGCTAAAAGAATAGCTGATGTTAGACAAATGCAAACAGCATTAGAACTGTATTATAATGATACCGGAGCATATCCGCTAACTGGAGAAATAGATAGTACTATAGCCACGGGAGGATCAACCTATATGGCCACTGTCCCAACAGCGCCTACTCCAGCAGACGGAGACTGTGAGGAAAGTGATAACACTTACACCTATACATCTGCTGACGGATCGACCTATACCATAGATTTTTGTACAGGAGGTGCTATAGCTAGCCTGTCAGCTGGATTAAAAGAGGCCAGCCCTTCAGGGGTGGTCCACGTTCCTAGGTGCGGAGAATACACGGTGACTTTCACATACAACGGATCTCCTGTAACCTACGGAACTGTATTAAATGCAACTACTACTGAATGTTGGTTAGACCGCAACCTCGGAGCCACGCAAGTAGCCATATCCTCCACTGATGCCGCCGCCTATGGTGACCTATTCCAATGGGGCAGATTAGATGATGGGCATCAAGTTAGAAGTCCAGCTCCAGCTACAACAGCAACATTGGCCACCACCGACACCCCAGGACATGCTAATTTTATAACTAACGGAAGTTCTCCTAATGACTGGCGTAGTCCGGAAAACAATAATCTATGGCAAGGAGCAAGTGGAGTTAATAACCCCTGTCCAAGTGACTGGAGAATACCAACCGAAGCAGAATGGGAAGCTGAAAGAGTAAGCTGGGGAACACACAACTCAGCCGGAGCCTTTGCCACACCTTTAAAACTTACATTAGCCGGCTACAGCCACCGACAGGTGGGCGTTCGCTACGATGTTGGTTCTAGCGGCCGCTATTGGGCGAGTTCCGTAGATGGCACGAATTCGCGCTACCTTTACTTCGATAGTAGTAATGCATACATGAACAGTTACGGCCGAGCTAATGGCTTGGCTGTGCGGTGCCTTTTAGACTAATTTAGGAAAAAACCTTCTATATATTTATATTTTGTCCCATTCTTATCTTTTTTCAAAACTCTTTAGCCTTCTATATATAGAAACCAAAATAAAAAGAATTCTCTTTCTTAAAATAAATTAAAAAATGTTCTACGTAGAACATTTTTTAATTATCACCCCCACATTATAAAAACCTTAAAAGCCTTAATCCCTCTAAACATGGTCTTTCTACATATCTTATTATATTCCCCCTTAAGACCTTTGTTCTTTTATGTGTACAAAGATAAAAATACAACGCATTTATTTTCTAAAATAAACAATAAATGTTCTACGTAGAACAAAAAAAAGACAACTTGATTCTATAAAAAATTAAACTGCCTCTCCTAATAAGCAAAAAAATTGTTCTACGTAGAACAATTTAGAAGTTCTTAAAAAGTGCACTGGTTACAAAACAGTGTACTTTTCTATTTATATTAAATTTATAATAACCCAAACAGACATTCTCCGTCCTTTAAGGCCGATGTATCTCTATCTCTCGGACCCCGTTTTTTCCTCCACAACCTTAACAATGTTTTCCTTTGATTCGCTTTTTTTTGATTTATGAAAAACAAGTTTCTGCTGAAAAACGGTAAATAAAGTAGTTAAAAACCAATAAAAAGTCAAACCCGCTGGGAAGCTTACGCCAATTAATACTGTAATCCCCGGCATAATATACATCATCTGTTTATTCATTATGGCCATCATGTTTTCGTCCTTAGATCCCTCTGTTTTAATTTCTGGCTTCTTAGACATCATCATTTTTCCTTGCCAGAATTGAGCAGCTCCAGCTAAAAGGGCTAAAACTATACTTCTCTCCGATAATTCAAAAAATCCCAAACTAACCGTATTTATAACTTCTGGATTGTTTACAAAAGGATATAATAAATCTAAGTGATTTTGAGCAAAACCGTCTTGAAAAACTTTGAAAATAGCAATAAAAAAAGGTAATTGAATTAATAACGGCAAACAAGAAGAAAAGGGATTAACCTTGTTTTCTTTATAAAGGGCCATTAAAGCTAGGCTCATCGCCTGTTTATCATTTTTAAACTTTTTCTTTAACTCATCTATCTTGGGCTGAAGATCTTGTAAGGCCTTTTGCGATTTAATAGATTTTTTTGATAAAGGCAATAAAATAACCTTAATAATTAACGTTAAAAATATAATCGCCACACCCAGGTCGCCGAAAGTATTATATAAAAAAACTAATAAGTTTAGAATTGGTTGATAAAAAATGGTTTCAAATAGTCCATTCATAGAATTAAAGATAATAAATTATTAATAAAAAATTACTTAACCGGATCGTGCCCGCCCTTATTAAAGGGGTTACACCTTAATATACGCCACATTGCCTTTAAACTCCCTATTAAAACGCCGTGCTTAGAGATAGCGTCTATTCCATACTGCGAGCAGGTGGGGGTAAAACGACAATAACCATGAGGAAAAAATCCTTTTAAAAGACCGTGGTCAGGTGAAAGGGTTTTTTGATAAACCTTAATAAGAGTGATAAAAATTTTCTTAAAAAATTGGCTTACAAAAAACCAAGCTCTAAAAAACATAAAAATTTTCATTAAGAATAAAGACTAATTTTTTTAAACGTTTTTTTCACTTCACTATTTATAAAAAAAAAGTCGGCCAACGAAATTTCTTTTTTTGCGATAATTAAACAATCAAATCCCGATTTTAAAAAGGGCTCTTCCTCTAAAATAACGGCCTTTATTCTTCTTTTAATTTTGTTTCTTTCTGACGCTTTTTTGCTAATATTAGCCGAAATTACAACACAATATCTATTAAATTCTAAGTTGTTTTTTAAAATTTTTACTCCCAATAAGCCAGAATAAAATGATTTTCCATTTTTAAAAACATTATCAATGTCCTTTTTCTTTCTTAGGCGCTTTTCTTTTTTAATCATTTTATTTTTTACAATTAAAAAAATATCTTATTTTGAAAATAAAAATAATTTTACTTGCTCAAAACCTTGCGCCCCTTATCTCGGCGCCTTTTCAAAACATCTTGTCCATCTTTTGTTTGCATTCTTTTCATAAAACCATGCTTTCTCTTGGCTCTCTTGGTATTTGGCTGAAACGTTCTCTTTGGCATATTTTTGTATTTTTAAAATAAAAAAATAATTAACAGCTAATTATTTTAAAATAATTAAATTTATAAAATCAAGCATATTATATTTTAATAAAAGCTTTTTGTCAAATTAAAAGAAACTTAAACATTGTCTTAAAAACACTCTGGGGCCATTTCTACAGGGAAGTTATTATTAACAATGGCTGGGCACTCAATTTGTCCCCCTCCAGACCAAATGATATCAAGGGAGTTATCAGCTTTTGCAAAAAATTTCCCCCGAAAAAGCTCTTCATTGTTATAGTTTTCTATAAAAAAAACTCCATTAATATGGCTGTCTGATTCTCTGGCAATAAAAACCTCAACTCCTTTATCAACTCCATATTTATCTGCCAGCAAACCTTTAATAATATTTTCTCTTTCTATAAATGTTGTTTCTTCTACAAAGCTTTTATTGATGATTTTTCCATTTTTATATACTTCATTGTCATCATTTCTACTAGTTATTATAGACAAAATTATTGCAGCCAAGACAATAACCATGGCCAGAAAGATAAAAAATATTTTTTTATTTCTACTCATACTTTTATTAATTAGAGGTTTGTAAAAAATGATTGATCTTTAACTTTTGTTTTTTTATTATACCACATTTTAAAAAAATATTCAAAGAAATTTTACTTTTTTATTTTTTGCGTTTATAATAACTACTATAATAATTTATATTATTTTTATGATAATTTCTATTGGTGGGACTCAAGGATCTGGAAAGAGTACTATAGCTAAAATGATTGCTGAGAAATTAAATTGGCCAAGATATTATATGGGAGAGATAAGACGAGAGGCTGCTAAAAAAATGGGATTAACCCTAGCCGAATATAATAAACTGGGAGAAAAAGACCCTTCAACCGACTTAGAGGTTGATAAGCTTCAAGAAGAGCTTGGAAAAACTAAAGATGATTTTATTATTGAGGGAAGGACTTCCTGGCACTTTATTCCTCACTCTTTAAAAATATATCTTGACGTCAAAGATGAGGTTGGAGCTCAAAGAATTTTTAAAAATTTAAAAACAAACTCTAAAAGAAATGAAGACAAAAATCTGGACACAGTTGAAGACGTTTTAAGAAGTACCCGGGCCAGACAAGAAAGTGATAATAAAAGATATAAAAAATATTTTAATATCAATGTTCACAATAAAAACAATTACGATTTTTATTTAGATACTAGCGATCTTAAAATAGAGGAGGTTTTTAATAAAACCTTCGAATTTATTGAAAAAAACCTGAAAAGGACATCTGTTGACAAAAGCTAAATAAAAATATAAGATATAAAAACAAGAAGAATCTTGTTTTTTAATTTTAAATAAATATAACACTAAAAATATGGCCGAAACAAAAAAAGAGGAGTTTGCCGAACTAAAGCCAGGTATGACTGTCCGGGTTTATCAAAAAATAAAAGAACTAAATGCTAAGGGAGAAGAGAAGGAAAGGGTTCAGTACTTTGAGGGTATTATTATTGCCAAAAAACACGGGAAAGAAACCGGAGGAACCATCACAATAAGAAAAATATCCGATGGAGTTGGAGTCGAAAAAATATTTCCATTAAATCTTCCAACAATAACAAAAATAGAAATAAAAAAACAAGCTGAGGTGCGACGAGCTAAGCTTTATTTTCTTAAAAGAGGTTATAAGAAGAAGTTAAAAGAAAAAGTTATTAAAAAATAAGGCTTGGGCGAGTGGTGAAACTGGCAGACACGCAAGCTTGAGGGGTTTGTGGGATAAAACCCGTGGAGGTTCGAGTCCTCTCTCGCCCACAAACAAATATAGGGCGCATAGCTCAGTTGGTTAGAGCACTTCGTTTACACCGAAGGGGTCCAGGGTTCGAGTCCTTGTGCGCCCACTGCATCCCGCCACAGCCACGGGTCGCTTACCAAAGATCATACAACCATGCGTGGATGAAAGCGGATAAAAAACAATTTCAATTATACGAAGTTGTTTTTTTTTATTACTGGTTTAATGTACAACCACCCAGTAACAACCACTTATTTTCCATCAAGGGGGCGCGACCATTTGAGCACTTTTCTATAATTATGTTATCCACACCTTATAAACAGTATTTGAACAAACCTTAAATTGTTTTATTCCTATTTTTCGACTATAATAAACTAAACAAGTTAATTCTCTAAAATAATTATTTTAAAAAACATATGACCAATGATCAAATTTGGCAAGCCGTATTAGGCGAACTAGAAATTGGAATTTCCAGGGTAAACTTTATTACTTGGTTTAAAAACACTTTTATTTATTGCCTAGAGGATAATAAGGTTATTATATCGGTGCCAAATGAATTCACTAAAAGATGGTTAGAGCAAAAATATTACAAGGCCATTAAATCTTCTATAGAAAAAATTGTTGAAAAAAAAATTACTGAAATAGAATTCAGTGTAAATCTAAAAAAAGAAGAAAGCAGCGAGAAGGATATAAGTAAAAAAAATGAAAAAAAAGAAGAACCAATAAAAGCCTGCTCACAAGAAAATAAAATAAACGTTAGCCGATTTGGTCTGAACCCAAAATATTCCTTTTCTACTTTTGTGGTGGGCAAGGCAACCGAGCTAGCCTACGCAGCTTGTCAGGCAATTGTTAGCAACCCGGGCAAGGCTTACAACCCTTTATTTATTTACGGGGGTGTAGGACTAGGAAAAACTCATTTGCTTCAAGCTATGGGAAACGAGCTAGTAAAAAACAACAAAAAAGTTTTATACACAACCAGTGAACAATTCACAAATAATTATATAGACTCTATAAGAGGAGGGCGAGCAAAAGAATTTAAAAATCTATATCGAAACGTTGATCTACTATTAGTAGATGATGTTCAGTTTATGGGGGGAAAAGACGGAACTCAAGAAGAGTTTTTTCACACCTTCAATGAATTACAGCAGGGAGATAAACAAATAGTATTATCTTCTGACAGGCCACCAAAGGCCATCCCAGCGATTGAAAAAAGGCTAATTTCTCGATTTGAGTCTGGCATGGTGGCAGACGTTGGAAGACCAGATATTGAAACAAAAATTGCTATATTAGAAAAGAAGGCTAAAGAAAAGAATTACATAATAGAAGATGAAGTTTTAAAATATATTGCTGAAAGTATCCAAAATAATATTAGAGAATTAGAGGGGGCTTTGAATAAAATTATTGCCTATCACGAATTTCATAATCTAAAACCAACATTAAAAATGGTAAAAACCATTTTAAATGATTTAACAAACAACAATCAAATAAAACCGATGAGCCCCAAAGACATAATAGAGAGCGTTGCCCAGTTTTATAATATAAGTGTAAAAGACCTAATGGGAGAAAAAAGAAAAAAAGAGTTAGTATTTCCCAGACAAATATCTATATTTTTAATGAGAGAAGAATTAAAAACGTCTTATCCCACAATAGGAGAAGCCCTAGGGGGAAGAGACCATACAACCGCCATCCACGCCTTTAATAAAATAAACAAAGAAAAAGACGAAAACGAAAAACTTGTTCAAGACATTCAGTCTATAAAACAGCTGTTATATGGCTCTTTATAGTTATAAAAAAAGAAAAAATAGTTGTTAATAAACGGTTGATATTAAGTTAATAAAAAATTTAAAATCTGTGCAAAAACTATTAATCGTTTTTTATAAAATGTGTATAAGTTTTAAAAACAAAAAGTTATTAACAAATCAAAAAGTTTTTACCGAAAATTTAAACATAGTTATAAACAGTCAAAAGGTCGACTTAATACAATAAAACAAAAGCCGAAGTAAAAAATAACAAACATATCCCCACCCCTTATTACTATTATTATTTAATATAATATAAAATAAATATAAAAGAAAAATATGAAATTTATAATTTTGAAAGAAAACTTAAAACAGGGCCTAGCCATAGTTTCACATTTAACAACTAAAAATATAAATTTACCGATACTAAATAATATTTTAATAAAAGCAAAAAAAGAAGGGATAGAACTAATTTCTACTAATCTAGAAATAAGCATAGAAAGCTCTTTAAGGGGAAAGGTTGAAAAAGAGGGAGAGTTTACGGTTGATGCCAGAATTATGAGTGATTATATAAATCTTTTATCTGAGGACAAGGTTGAAATAGAAAGGGTTGAAGATGATTTAAAGGTTGATTCTAAAAATCATAAAACAAGAATAAAGGGACAATCAGCCGAAGACTTTCCGGTTCTTCCAAAAATTGATCAAAAAAGTTTTTATTCTTTTGCAGTTGAGGATTTTAGGGAGGCCTTGTCTAGTACTGTTTTTTCTGTTTCTAGTAATGATGGTAGGGTTGAGTTGTCTGGGGTTTATTTCTCTTTTTTGTCAGGAGAGTTAACCCTGGTTGGAACAGATAGTTATCGCTTGGCTGAGAAAAAAATAAAAATTAAAAATAAAAATGAAGAAGAGTTTACTATTATTGTCCCTGCTAGAACAATTCAGGAGTTGGTTAGAATTTTGAATAACTTTAAGACCGAAGAACAGATTGAGGGAGAGGGGGAGGTTAATTTATATTTAAATAATAACCAAATATTTTTTTCAATTGGATCAACTAAAATTGGGTCTAGAATAATAGTTGGAAACTATCCGGACTATAAACAGATAATACCGAAAGAGGAAAAAACAAAAATCATTATTAATAAAAATATTTTTTCGCGAGCCATTAAAGCGGCTGGTCTTTTTTCTAAAACAGGAATAAATGATGTTAATTTGAATTTTATAAAAAATAAAATAATTATTTCATCTAGCTCTAGTCAGGCGGGAGAAAATTTTATTGAACTAGATGCGAATATTAAGGGGGGGGACAATGAGGTGTTTGTTAATTATAAATATTTATTAGAGGGGTTAAATAATATTAATTCAGAAAATATTGTATTGGGAGTTGTTGATAATAATACACCATGTGTTATCAGACCTGAAAAAGGAGATGACTTTTTGTATTTAGTTATGCCAATAAAACAATAATTATTATAAAAACTATTTTAAAATAATAAAAAAAGAAAAAGGCACAACCTTTCTCTTTTTTTGTCGGAGCGGGTAACGGGAATCGAACCCGTATCCTCAGCTTGGAAGGCTGATATAATAAACCATTATACGATACCCGCAATTTGCGGAACGGACGGGACTCGAACCCGCGACCTCCTGCGTGACAGGCAGGCGTTCTAACCAACTGAACTACCGCTCCAAAACTTAAAAACAAGGAAATAATAACAAATATTTTTAGTATTGTCAAAAGTCAAAAGATGTTATATAATATAGTACAATAAATTGATTCTATAGACAATCAATTGTTTTTTAATTATTTATATTAAAGATATGACTAAGGGGGTGGAAAAAATAAAAAATGATTTAATCAAAAAAAGAGAGGATTTAATTAAAGATCTTCAAGAGTTATCAAAAAAAGATGTGCATGAAACCGACAGCAGAACAGCATCTTTCCCTGAATATGGAGACAAAGCCGATGAAAATGCTCAAGAGATAAGCGAATATTCAACTGTAATAGTTGCCGAAAGGGTTTTAGAGAAATCAATTAATGAGATTGAGGCGACTCTAAAAAGAATAGAAAGCGGTGAGTACGGTGTTTGTCGATACTGTGGTGGAGAAATTGGAGAAAAAAGGCTAGAGGCACGTCCAACCGCCAACTCCTGTATTACTTGTAAAACAAAATTACAAGAAGGAGATGCTTAAAAATAGTAAAATTTTTTCTAAAAAAAACATAGTTATTATAATTTTTTTAACTATGTTTTTTGTTTTAGACCGGTATTTTAAATTTTTATCGATAAATCTAGAGGAAGATTTTTATCTATTAAAAGATGTTTTAAAATTTACTTTTTACCCTAATAAGTTTATTTCTTTTTCCATTCCTTTTAGTGGAGTAATTTTAAATTTATTAATATTTTTTTTAATAGTAATAGTTTTTCTGAATATTGTTTATTTGGCAAAAAAGGAGATTAAAATAGAAATCTTTTTTTGGCTGGCTATCTTCTTGGGTGCTGTTAGTAATTTTATTGATAGGATAAGGTTTTCTTTTGTTGTTGATTATATTGAGTTTTTTGGTTTGTCGGTTTTTAATCTAGCCGATGTTATGATTGTTGTCGGTTGTTTTTTTGTGATTTTATTAAATTTTAAAAGAAACAAAAAGTCTAATTAATAGTTATTTTTCTTTCATTTTGATTATTACTCTTGATATTTATTTTAATGTGTTTTTTGGGTAAATATTTTTTAATCTTTTCTCCCCACTCTATAATCATTACACTCTCTTTTTCTTTTAAGAAGTCAAAAAACCCAATGTTTTCTAATTCGTTGGTGTTTTTTAATCGATAGGCATCCATGTGTATTAATTTCTTTATTTCTTTAATATTTTTTTTGATTTGGTAGATATTGATGATTATAAAGGTGGGGCTATTTATATTTTTTTTTATTCCTAAGCCCTGAGCGATTCCCTGGCTTAAAATAGTTTTACCAGATCCCAGATCTCCGCTTAAACAAAAAACCTCTCCTCCGATACATTTTTCTCCGAGTTTTTTTCCAGTTTTTTTTGTTTCCGATTCGTTCTTGCTATATAAAATTTTCATAATAGGTTTTTTGTTTAAATATTTTTTTATAACATGTGATGTATGTTTATATTATATAACAATTTTAAGGAAAAACAAATTCTTGGTTTAATTTTTTAGATTGACTTTTAGTGCTTAGTTTGTTAAATTATTTTTATAAGGTCCCTGTAGTTCAATGGATAGAACATCAGCCTTCTAAGCTGAATATCTAGGTTCGATTCCTAGCGGGGACACAAAAAAGGATTATTAGGATTATTAAGATATTTAGGATTATATCTTTTGTTATAATTAATTTTAAAAATATGGAGGCCTTTTTATTAATAGTTATTTTAGTGGTTTTGTCTTTGGCACTAATATTCGTTACCACTCAAATGTATAATGTTGTTTTTAGAGGATTTGCTCCTTTTATTTCTACTAAATTTAGCGCTATTTTGGCGATTTTAAAAGAATTAAATTTAAGTGGAAAAGAGACTGTTTATGAATTAGGGGCGGGTAAGGCCGGTTTTTTAAGGGCAGTAGAACAAAAATTTAAAAATGAAAAATTGGTTGGAGTGGAATATTCTTGGTGGCCCTATGTTTTGGCTAAAATGCAAATTGTAATAACGGGTAGTAAGATTCAAATGATTAGAAAAAATATTTTTAAGATTAGTTTAAAGGAGGCGGACGTTATTTATTGTTTCTTAATCCCAGAGACCATGAAAAGGTTAAAAGAAAAGTTTAAAAAAGAGTGTCGCCCAGGAACATTGGTTGTTAGTTATAGATTTAGTATCGCGGGGCTTGACCCGGAAAGGGTTATTAAGGAGGGGCGAGATAATATATATTTTTACCGAATTTAATTTGTTTCGGTTTATGGTGGCTATAGTTTAGCGGCTAGAACACCGGGTTGTGGTCCCGGAAGTGAGGGTTCGATTCCCTCTAGCCACCCACTTGACAAAAGTATATCTATGTGATATGATTTTTTGTTACAAGTAGCCCTTTTACAAATAGGTTAAGATTGGGTTAATTATTAAGTTTATTATATTAGTAGGTTTAATAATTAATCTAATTTTTTAATTTTAAAAAAGGAGGAATAAAAATGAACTTAATTGCAGCAATGTACAGTCTTGAGGTTAATAATGTAAGATTTTTAAAACAAATTTATGTTCAACGCGTACCTTTAAAAGGCGAATACCTAAAGGTTAAAAATATTAACTTCGTTGTTGTAGAGGTGGAACAAGATATAGACGCTTACACAGAAAGAGACTATGAGGCTGGCTCTTCTTGCGAATCTGTCCGGGCAGTTATCAACAAAGATTGTTACGATGAAAGAGATTACGAAACAATTAAAAAATCTCTTATTGAAGCGCTTTGGCAAAAATATTAAGAAAAAAATAACCCCGTATCTCAAATAGGTGCGGTTTTTTTATTTCACTAAACTCAATATATTAGACTCTTTCTTTAATTTATTTAAACCAATCATCATCTCCGACCAATCAAAAGTTCTAAATACCTCACATAAGCCACCCTGCTGGGGAGACCTATTTAAAACTAATATAATAGGTCTTTTTGTATACCTAAAACTAACAAACAAAAGCGCTGACTTAGAAGCTATTGATTTTTAAAATAATCTATGTTAATTTATTAAATCACATTAACAATTTAATAATTAAAAAAGGAGGAGGTGAAATGATGGAAACTTTAATTATTTTAACGTTCACAATTATTTATTTGGGAGTTGGATTTCTTTCCTCTCTTGCGGTTGAAATTATGTATTTTATGGCAAGAGTTGAAGAGGTAAAGGCTAAAAATAAGCTATATGACAAGTATCCTCTACGGAGCTTAAAAAAAAGGCTTAAAGGCGTTATTTTATGGCCTTTTTATTTCAGAAGATATTTAGTAAGAGGTTTATATTGAAAATCTTCTATTTTAACATTTAATACCGCGCTTGAACAAGTGCGGTTTTTTATTTCACCCAATAATCAACCAGAAAAGTTTTCCAAGCCTCCCTCAGAAAAGTTTTCCAAGCCTCCCTGCTAGCCACCCCTAGAAGCAAATTAAAAATATCCCAATAAAATGGGGTATTTTTTTGTTAAAAATCGGTTACCCCTAGCGGGAAGACAAACTGCTTGACAAAATTATTTAAATATTATATACTATCGTGTTATATAGTTCATTAAGATATTCACCAAAAAAATAAATATCATGAAAACATTTTCAGTTATTTTGCTATCATTTTTGTTTGTATTGTTTAACTCTTGCGGTAATGATTCTAATTGGAGGGATATTATAATCCCTGCTGATCAAGAATTAGTATTTCTGGGACCTAGTGGAGCCGCTCACATGAAATCAATTGTTGTTATTACTAATGAGCGCGATACTCTGTTTGTTCAAAATAGAAACCTCGTTTTACGAATTTCTTATTTGAGATTAGCTTATCCAGAGAATAGTATTCGTATTAGTTATGTAGAAACGAAAAAGCATGATAAAAAAGTGCTTGATCCTAGATTTGTGTATCTGGAAGAATGAGAGGCAATAATTCAAACGTTTAGACCCGCAATAACATCGCGGGTCTTTTTTATATCAATTTACCAAATATTCCATCAGAAAAGTTTTCCAACTTTCCACACTAGCCACCTAGCTTGACAAAAATATATCTATGTGATATTCTTTTTTGTTACAGATAGCACTTTCACAAGAAGGTTAAAATTAGGTTAATTATTAATTCTATTATAATTAGTAGGCTTGATAATTAACCCAATTACTTAACCAAAAACCAAGGTAAAATGAAAAAATTGGTATTCACTTTGATTTTATTTGTTTTATGCAACCCCTTAAATCAAATTATGGCTCAAGAACGAGTCATCAGCCTAAGCAGGGAAATCATTTTGACAGTGGACTACAGCCAAAACCTGGAAGAAATGATTAAAACTAGTAATTACGAGTGGATCAGTTTTGATATCACAGAAGAAAAGTTTCCTTTTCCCGCTGAGCTCTTAGGCAAGCAAGTGACTGTATCGGCCAGGTTGTTTCACTTTAACCGAGAGGTCAGCAGTGAAGTTGTTTTAGATGAATTGGATAGTGCCGGTTATCGCCCTGCTCTTGTGTCAGAGCTTCTGGCCTTGGGAAACAACTATCCGGAGCTACAAAAACCTTCTTTTATTATTGCGCTGGGCTCCATGTGGTGTTGGTGGTCCCATAATGAAGAAGGATATGCTGAGGCGTATTGCCCAGTTCTCTCTATTAATTGTGAGGAGCGTCAACTTTATTTTCAGTGGTTCGATGCTATTCGAGCCCCTGATTCTTACTTCCTCGCTGTACGTAAATAATAATAATAAAAAGTCTACAATCCCGCTCTACAAATGTAGCGGGATTTTTTATTCAATACTCTTTACAAGCAATATTTTATATGATACGATGTTTTATTATCAAGAGGCCTTTAACAAAAAACAAGTATAGTTAACCCCATTGTCTAACCAAAAACCAAAAAAATGAAAAAACTGATGTTTTTCTTGTTTATTTTTTGGGCCACGATTTGTAGTGCCCATCCTCTTATGGGCGGCCAGGGTGCCCCACTCAACCCAGTGTTGAGCTCCTTCATTTTGGCCGCTCTGCTCATGGCGTCAAATTTGACGCTCAAGAAAAAAACAAAAAATATTTCCTTCTTTATGGCAGTTGTCTTGGTTTTTGCAACTGCTATTATGGCTTCTCAGTTTATTCTGTTAAGTCTGTTTTACAGCCTGCTCACACTTATAGCCCTGATTGTTTCAGTGCTTATAATGGTTTCGGGTTTTACCTGGAACAAAAAGAACTACAAAAAACTCTCAATAATATATTATTTTTTATTATTGATAATAATTATCTCATCTATTGTAGTATAAAAATGAATCCCGCATCAAAAAAGAAGCGGGATTTTTTATTTTATTACCAAAAAAAGCGAGCAACATTGCCCGCTTTTTATAGTTTTTTATTGAAAGCTTTATTTTTTAGAAACTCTTCCTAACATTGTTAGCCAATAAACAGCTGATAACCCAACAAGGGTGTAAACAACTCTAGAAATAACTGACATTTCTCCAAAAATTGTAGCGACTAAATCAAAGCTAAAAACTCCAACCAAGCCCCAATTTAAACCACCTACAATTATTAGAATCAAAGAAACAATTTCTAACACATTTAATTTTTTCATAGTTTTATGATTAATTATTAAATAAGAATAATTATATTATACACTAAGCCCCCCCATGGTGTCAATACCCCCCTGAGAAGGAGGATTATTTACTAGTTTCGAATTTTCTTCTAAAGCCCATTTTAGCATTAGATGGTCTTTTTTTAAGCTCTTCACAGAAAATAACAACACGATTTTTTTTATCAGCTATAAAATGAGCGGCAAAAAATTTCTTTGAATCCGAGATCTGTGGTTTTCCTTCGGTTTTTAAAACATATTTTATAACAGAATTATTTTTATTAGGGTAGTAGCTGACAATACCCTCTTTCAATTTCCCTTGCTTGTCTCTAAAGGGCTCTTTTGTCCACTCTATTTTTTCAGGCAAAACCCTTCTGTTAACTATTTGAGCGTATTTTACTGGCAGGGCCTCCTTAAATTCTGAGATCATTTCTAGCTCCCTTTCTCCTGTTAAAAACTTTTCTTTTGAAAGGTGCCTTTTAAACCACTTGTTAAAAAAGGCCTCCATAAAAACCTCTTCTTCTTTAGAAAATTCTGGCCTTTTATTTACCTCCCTCTTAAATTCTTCGTCTAACTCTTCTTTTATTTTAGATTTTATTTCTTCCACAATGTTAATTTCTTCAAATTCTTTTAAGGATTCTTCTTCCTCTAGTGTCTCGGCCATATTTTCGCTCTTTTTGGTTTTATATCTTGGTATTTCTCTCTGAGGATAATCTTTTTTGTTGATTGGGTCAAAATATTTCTTAGTTTCTTCTAAAATTGGCTCTCCTTTTTCGTTTAGGATAACCTCTCCTTCGGAGTCGAAAGAATAACCCATTATTTCTAGGTCCTCTTGAAGAAAGGGTTTTTCCAAGGATTCCTTAGACGGGCCATTGTAGATCTCTTCAAATTTAGGCATAAGTTTTTTTCTCCCAAAAAATAAAATATTTATTGGTGAGTAAATTATTAGTAATATTTAAGTTTAATAATTATTTGTGTGACTATAAAAATTTTCTCGGTGCTTGTTTCTGACTTCGTATAAAACATTTTTTACCTCATAGGGCTTGCGAATATGACTGATAACAGCCTCATATCCATCACTTCCAGCTGTGCTAATAGAAAGAGTCCCTGTTTTTATTATTCTATCCAAAAAGGACTGACCAACACTAATGTCTGTTATTCTATCATAATAAATTGTTTTAACCTTTGTTTCTATCCAGCCTCTTTTAACAATTATTCTTTTGTCAGTAAAAACAAACTCATTAGATATTTTTATATAAAAGCTGTTAAAAAATATTATAAAGGGGGTTACCACTAAAAAAAAGAATAAAACAACAGTTAAAACAATAGCGTCTATTGAAAATTCTTCGCTCAGGGAGCTATTTGCTGGCGAAAAAAGAAATAACAAGTAAATTATTGCGCAAGCAATCAAAAAAACAAAGAACCATTTTAACAATAAAGTGATTATTTTCAGTTTTATATATCTGTTACAAATTGAGAAGTATTTTTTTACTTCTTCGTCTTTGTGAATGGTTTTTTTTATAGATCGACTCATCATGCTTGTATTATAGCAAATTTTTAAAAATAATAAAATTATGTTAAAATCTAATAGATTTATTTAAGTTACTTTTATTATTTTATTTTATGACAAAATTAGAAAAAAAAGAAAGCTTTAATATAGCTTATCTCAGCATGGAGATAGCCTTGGAGAGTGATATCAAAACTTATTCAGGGGGGCTAGGTGTTTTAGCGGGGGACACTTTAAAATCAGCCGCTGACCTAAGGCTCCCAATGATAGGAATAACTCTTTTAAATGATCAGGGGTATTTTAAACAAAAAATTAATAAAAAGGGGGAGCAAGAAGAGAGGCTTTCTAATTATAATTTTTCTAAATTAAAAAAATTAAAAAATAGAGTAAAAATAAAGATTGGCAAGGATGTTGTTCGGGTGGGTGTGTGGCAATATTTAATAGATGCCAAAAACGGCTTTTTCGTCCCCGTATATCTTTTAGATACCAAAATTCCTGGGAATAAATCTAAGTTTAGCAATTTAACAGGTCAATTATACAGGTCAGACAAGGACTATCGTTTGATGCAGGAGATTATTTTAGGTAGGGCGGGGGTTAAAATGATCAAGTCTTTGGGGTATAAAAATATTAAAAAGTTTCATATTAATGAGGGCCATGGGGCTCTAGCTACGATCCAGCTCTTTCATGAATCTAAAAAAAGGAGTAATAGGGAAAAAATAAAAGAGGTCCGATCAAAGTGCGTTTTTACTACCCACACCCCTATACAGGCCGGACATGATGTTTTTCCAGCAGAATTTATGAAAAAATATCAGCAAGACTTCCCTTTTAAGTTGCCAGGTTTGGTAAGCAGGGGAGAAATTAATATGACTAGGGTTGCACTTCTTTTTAGTGAGTATGTTAATGGAGTGGCACTTAGTCATAGGGATGTTTCATCGAAGATGTTCCCTGATTATCCAATTCACTCTATTACTAACGGAGTCCACTCTCAAACCTGGACATCAGACGAGTTTAAGAAAATTTATGATAAATATATTCCTAATTGGAGAAACTCTAGTTTGTCATTAAGAAATGCTTTTAATATTCCTTTAACTGTTATTTGGCAAACTCATCAAAAATCCAAGAAAAAATTGATAGACTATATTTATAAAAAACAAAAAATAAAATTAGACTTAAATATTTTTACTATTGGCTTTGCTCGAAGATTTACTGGATATAAAAGATCAAACTTATTATTCTATGATATTAACAGACTTTTAAAAATTCATAAGAATGTTGGAAAAATTCAAATTGTGTATGCTGGAAAGGCTCACCCCGACGATGAAAATGGGAAGGAGATGATAAAAAGTATTAATGATATAGCAAAAAAATATAAGAAAGAAATAAAAATAGTATTTTTAGAGGGCTATGAAATGGACATTGCCAAGCTAATGGTTGCCGGGGTGGATGTTTGGCTTAACACGCCGCTACCTCCTAATGAAGCATCGGGCACTAGTGGAATGAAGGCAGCCCACAATGGTATTCCTCATTTTAGCACTCTAGATGGCTGGTGGATAGAGGGCTTGGTAAACAGAAAAACTGGTTGGGCCATTGGAGAGCGTCGTTCGGATTTTAAATTAAAAGACTTAGACCAAAAAGATGCCAAAAGTCTATATGATAAATTAGAAAAGAAGATAATCCCAAGATATTATAATATGCCACAAAATTGGCGCGAAACTATGCGATATACTATCTCGGTAAACGCCTCCTTTTTTAATACTGAAAGAATGTTACAACAATATATTCAAGAAGCTTATTTATAATAATTTTTTATGAAAGAAAAACTAAAAGGCAGTGGTGATTATATTATTGATTGGTACTCTTTAGAAATAAAAGATGTTTTTAAAAAACTAAATTCTTCAGAGAGTGGTTTGAGCTCGACTGAATGTGCTAAAAGACAAGAGGAATTTGGGTTAAATAAATTACCCGAACACAAAAAACCTAGTGTGGCGGTTATTTTTTTACATCAATTTTTAAGTCCGTTGATTTATATATTGCTTATCGCGGGGGGTATATCCCTGGCTTTACAGGAGTGGGTGGACGCCATTTTTATTTTTTCGGTTATTTTGCTTAATTCTATTTTAGGAACATGGCAGGAGAATAAAGCCGAAAAAAATGCAGCAGCCTTGCAAAATTTATTAAAAATAAAGGCTTATGTTAGGCGTCATGGGACTGAAAAAAGCATTAGTGCTGAAGATCTAGTTGTTGGGGATGTTGTTTTTTTAGAGTCCGGCGATAAAGTTCCAGCAGACATTCGATTGTTTGAGGTCAAAAATTTACGGATAGACCAGTCTTTTTTAACTGGTGAGTCAAAATTAGTTAATAAGGATATTTCTAAATTAAAGAAAGGCACATTGGTAAATAAAAGATCTAATATGGTTTTTGCTGGCTCTACCGTTGTTTCTGGTCGAGCCTGGGGGGCAGTTGTCGAAACCGGACTACAAACGGAGGTTGGTAAAATTGCTGACATCGTTACTTCTTCTCAAAAAACCAAGCCGCCTTTAATTCTTAGAATGGAAAAATTTAATAAAAGTATTTCTTTTATAATTCTAGCCTGCTGTTTTTTATTGGCTATCGTTGCTATGAGTCAGGGAATGATTTTTTTTGATGCCTTTTTCTTGGTGGTGGCCCTAGCAGTATCAGCTATCCCCGAGGGATTGCCAATAGCTTTAACAGTTGCCCTGTCCGTGGCAACCACCAGAATGTCTAAGAAGAATGTTATAGTTAGAAAACTAACTGCAGTTGAGGGTTTAGGGAGTTGCACTATGATAGCAAGTGATAAAACTGGGACCTTAACCGTTAATCAACAAACAGCTAAACTTCTTTATTTATCCTCAGGGAAGGAAGTCTTTTTCTCGGGCCAGGGCTATAATGGAAAGGGGGAAATTGAAAATAAAAGTAAATTAGATAAAAATGATTTTAACATTTTAGAAGAAACAATTAAAAGTGTTGTTCTGGCAAATGAGGGTAGGCTTTGGCGTTCAAAAAAATCCTGGCATCATCACGGAGACTCTATGGATGTGGCCTTTTTAGCTCTGCCCTACAAGACAGGCTTTTCGATTGATGACATAAATTCGTCTCACGAAGTTTTGCTAGAAATTCCCTATGAATCTGAAAGAAGATATTCGGCCAAAATTTATAGAGATATTTCAAGCGGCAAAATTAAAGTTTCTGTTAAGGGTTCAGTTGAAAAAATATTAGAATTTTCATCCTATATTAATGTTAATGGGCGTAAAACAAAAATAGATAAAAAGAAAATAAAAGAAAAGGGTGTGGATTTTGCAGCTCAGGGGTACAGAGTTTTGGCTGTGGCCGAGGGCGATTTTCCGGTTGAGGGAGAATTAAGCGCAGAAAATTTTAGTGATAGCAAAATTAAAGATTTAAACTTTCTTTCGCTGGCCTGTTTTGTTGATCCTTTGCGACAAGAGTCTAAGGATGCTGTTGATAAGTGTAAGCAGGCCGGGGTTGGAGTTATTATGATCACAGGAGATCATCCCGCAACTGCTTTGTTTATAGCCAAGGAACTAGGTATAGCCTATTCTAGTGATGATGTTATTACCGAGGAGAAGTTGGGTTCCTCTGAGGTGGAAATTACTCCAGAATTTTTAAATTTAGTTTCCGAAAAAAAAGTTTTTGCTGGAGTGTCTCCATTACAAAAATTAAAAATAGTAAAGGCCTTGGTTCAGTTGGGTCATTTTGTGGCGGTTACGGGAGACGGCGTTAATGATGCTCCGGCTTTGAAACAGGCAAATATTGGTGTTGCTATGGGATCAGGAACCGATGTAGCCAAAGAAACCTCTACTATGATAGTAAGTGACGATAATTTTTCATCAATAGTTAAGGGGATAGAAGAAGGGCGCCTAGCCTACAACAACGTCAGGAAGGTGGTTTATTTAGTTATTTCTTGTGGTGCAGCTGAGATACTTATTTTTGTATTAGCTATTTTTGCAGGCATGCCTCTACCCCTCTTTGCTGCTCAGTTACTGTGGTTGAACGTTGTGACCAACGGAATTCAGGATGTTTCCTTAGCCTTTGAGCCCGGAGAAAATGGCGTTATGGACAAACCCCCTCGCTCACCAAAAGAAGGCGTATTTAACAGGCTGATGATTCAGCAGGTTTTAGTTTCAGGGTTGTTAATGGGTGTGGTTGTTTTTGGTGTTTGGTGGTATTTAATAGATATTTTGCGGTGGGAGGAATCTGTTGCCAGAAATATAATTTTAATGCTGATGGTCTTGTTCCAAAACATCCACACCTTTAATTGTCGGTCTGAGAGTAAATCGGTTTTCAAAATGCCTTTAAGGAAAAACTTGGTTTTACTTTTTGGAGTTCTTGGGGCTCAGCTTCTTCACACTGCCTCAACCTATGTTCCTTTTATGCAAAACGTTCTAGGGGTTTCTCCTATAGGTATTAAGGATTGGATAATTTTATTTTTACTAGCGTCTTCGGTTCTTTGGGTTATGGAACTTTTTAAATTTATTAATTTTAAAAAGTATAAAAAAATAAAAAAAAATATTTAACTTATTTTTTAAAAAAAATTCAAAAAACTATTGTTGATTTATTTTTTTTGTGATATAATTTAGATAAGTTTTAATATAGGAATTGGTCGGTTCCTATTTCTAAGAATAAAATAACTTTTCACTATTATGAAAAAAGTTGCAAAAAAGAAACCAGTAGCTAAAAAGAAAGTAGCTAAAAAGGTTGTTGCTAAAAAACCGGTTGCTAAAAAGAAAGTAGCTAAGAAAAAAGTTACTAAAAAGGCTGTGGCCAAAAAACCAGCAGCTAAGAAAAAAGTAGCTAAGAAAAAAGTAGCTAAGAAAAAAGTAGCTAAGAAAAAAGTAGCTAAAAAGAAATAATTAGGTTTCTTTTTCTCTTCAAAAAGCACTAGATTTTATTTACTAGTGTTTTTTGTTTTTATTCACTTTGCCCTTTATAATAGGGGTGTTTTATTTATAATTGCTTAATAAATAAATATTTTGTATAATAAAAGCATTTCCAAGAGGACTTATTTTTAAAGATTTATTTTTTATTTTATGTATTTAGAAAAACTGGAAATTCAGGGATTCAAGTCTTTTGCTAATAAAAACAAATTAATATTTTCTGGAATTTTGTCAGACCAAAAAAAAGGAATAACAGTGGTTGTTGGCCCTAACGGTTCGGGGAAGTCTAACATAGCCGATTCTATTAGGTGGGTCTTGGGCGAGCAAAGCACCAAACTTCTTCGTAGTAAAAAAAGCGAAGATGTTATTTTTTCTGGATCTGACAAAAGGAACCGTCTTAACATGGCAGAGGTTTCTTTGTTTTTAAATAATGAGAATAATAATTTATTTAAAAAAACAACTGGGGAAAACGAAGACACTATTAAAGGTGGGGGTGAGGGCGACAATATCGATGCCCTTTTATTTTTGCCAGAAATTGTTTTAACCAGAAGAGTTTTTCGTGATGGCAATAGCGAATATTTAATTAATAACAGTAAGGTTCGTTTAAGCGACATCCAAATGTTTTTAGCTAAGGCAAATTTTGGGCAAAAAACATATAGTGTTATTGGTCAGGGGATGGTTGAAAATTTTTTAAATACTAGCCCAGCCGAACGCAAGTCTTTTTTTGATGAGGCCACCGGGGTAAAACAGTATCAAATAAAAAGAGACATCTCTTTAAATAAATTAGAAAATAGCCAGGAAAACCTAGCAAAAGTGGAGATGTTATTAAATGAAATAGAGCCACGCCTTAAAAGTCTTACGCGTCAGGTTGGTAAGCTAAGAAAAAGGCAGGCTCTTGAAGAGGATCTGTCCAAGAACCAATTAAATTATTATGGCCATCTATGGCTAGAGCTTAATAAAAAAATAAATGAAATTAGTCAGGTGATATTAGAGTCTGAAAAAAAGAAAGTAGAGTTAGAAGACTCTCTTAACGAGAGCAAGAAAAAGATGAATTTTTTTAACCAAGCCGAAACAATTGGGGAGGAATTTTATGAATTACAAAAAAGATTTCTTTTTTTACAATCAGAAAAAGACCGCTTACAAAAACAAGCCGAAAGGATAGATCTGTGGATAACTTTAGATAAAAAAAATAAAAATTCTGATAACGAGGATTTAAAATTATTAATTCAAGAAAAAAACGAAGTAGAAAATAGCATTCAGAAAAATTCAGAAGCTCTTAAGAAAACAGAAGATGAGTTCTCCAAAAAAGCAGAATTAGAAAAAGTCGAAGAAGAAATGGCTGTTTTAGAGAAAGAGTTATCTGAAAAAAATAAAGAATTATTAAAAATAGAGGCTTGGATGGAGATTAAACTAGAAAAACAAGGAAAGTTTGACTTGTCTTTTTTATTAAACCGCCAGTCTTCTTTAAAAAAAGAAGAAAAAGACTTAGAGATATTATTGAAAAAATTAGGAGAAAAAGAGAACAGCCTTTTAAATGAAAAAGACAAGATTCAAGGGGTGTTAGAAGAGTTGGACTTAAGGATTAGGGAGGCCGAGAGAGAACTTAGTCGGATAAATACAGAGGAAAGCCCCTCTAATATTAAGAAAATTCAAAAAGATCTAAAAAACTTGGCGGAAAAAATAGAGTCAGTTAAAGATTTAGATGACGTTTCTTTTGTAGGTAAAATTTTTCAGGATATAAAAAAAACAATCAAAGAGCTTTTAAATTTTTCTTCAGGAGAGAATTATACTTATAAAATTGATAGAATAAATAATAAAATTTCGGATTTAAAATTAGAAAAAGAAAAGTTGGCCTCCAGGGTCTATGAGGTACAAACAGGACATAGGGACGCTAGGTCTGATAAAGAAAGAACAGAAAGAGATTTGCAAAAAATAAAAAAAGAGTTGATTGATCTAATTGATAAAATTAAGCTGAATGAGAAGGATAGTGATTGGGACGAGAATGAAAAAATAAAAAGTGAACTAGAAGAAGAGACTAATAAGGTTTTATTAAAAATTAGAGATTTAAAACAGAAAAAAGATTCTTGGGTTAAGGAAAAAGATGATTGGCACAATAAAAGATCTCAGCACCAAGAAGCTCTGCAGAAAGAGCAAAACAGATTAAGTGAAATAAATAATAAAATAAGCTTAATAAAGGCAGACGGATTCAGACTTCAGTCAAGGCAAGAGGATTTATTAGAGGAAATTAAAGAAAACGTTTTTTCTCCTTCCGAAAATATAGAAAAAGACAACTTCTTTGACTTAGAATTAAAATTTTTAGACTCATATTCAAAGGAGTCCGAGGAGGAATTGTTTGTGCTGAAAGAGAAAATTGATAATTTTAATAAAGACCAAGAAAAAAAGAAAAAGGACTTGCTTGAGCTTCAAAGAAGTATAAATGAAACCGAAAACACTTTAAATCGGGTTAATTCTGATCTTAGCGGCCATAAAATAGATATAGCTAGGGAGGAGACTAGATTGGAAGATTTAGTCAAAAATGTCTTAGATGACAAAATAGAGTTAGAAAAAATAAAAAAACATCAGCCAGAAGAAGGTATTAATATATTAGTGGTTAAAGAAGATATTAACAAATTAAAAAATCAATTAGAGCAAATAGGAGGAATAGACCCCGAGGCAGAAAAAGAATATGAGGAGACTCAAAAAAGATATGATTTTTTGTTTGAGCAAACCGAGGATTTAAACAGAACAATAAAATCTTTAGAAAAAGTAATAATTGAGCTAGACACTGTGATTAAGGACAGATTTGATGTAGAATTTAAAATTATTTCAGAAAAATTTAATGAATACTTTAAAATTTTATTTAATGGAGGTAATGCCAAGATATTTCCGATTAAAGAAAACGACGGAACAGAGGGAGATTTAAAGGGGGCTGGAGAAGAGAGCGATTCTGTAAATAATAAAGACTCTCAATCATCTAAAAATATTAAACTTATTAAACATCTAAAGAAGCACAATGCCATTGGTTTTTCTGGAATTGATATTTCAGCCACTCCTCCCGGTAAAAAAATATCCTCGGTCAATATGCTCTCCGGAGGAGAAAGAGCTTTAACGGCGATTGCCTTAATTTGTGCTATTATTAGCGCCAACCCGTCTCCCTTTGTGGTTTTAGATGAGGTTGATGCTTCTTTAGACGAATCTAACTCCGAGAGATTGGCTAAAATTTTGGATGATTTGTCCAATAAGACTCAGTTTATAGTTGTTTCACACAACAGAGCCACAATGAAAAAGGCTAATATTTTATATGGTGTCACTATGCAAAATGATGGAATTAGTAAATTGCTGAGTGTTAAGCTGGAGGATGAAATTACTAACCAATAATTTTTTTTAAATTAAATAATTATAATATATAAACAAAAGAACTCGAATATTCGGGTTCTTTTATTTATTATTTAGGTTTATTTTATGAAAAAGTCATCGTATATTTTTTATAATAACGCTAATTAAAAATTTATTTCATAAACAATATGCCAGAAAAAATATTATCGGCTGGGCTGCTGGGTTTGAAGGCTCAGTTGGTAGAAGTCGAGGCTGATGTCGGGGGTGGTGAGTTGGGAAAATTTTCTATAGTTGGCTTGCCGGACAAGGCTATCTCAGAATCCAAGGAAAGAGTGCGTAGCGCTATTAATAGTATTGGGGCTAGTTTTCCAAAACGAAAAGTAGTAGTCAACTTAGCTCCGGCTGATTTCAAAAAACAAGGACCTAGTTATGATCTTCCTATAGCTATTAGCATATTGTCCATCCGTTATAATTTAAAGGAAGATTTTAAGAAATCTGCTTTTTTGGGAGAGCTGGCATTAAACGGAGATTTGCGTCCTATAAACGGAGTCCTGGCCATGGTTTCTTATTTAAAAAAAGAAAAGATAGAAAGGGTTTATTTGTCTAGTCAAAATTCTGTAGAAGCTAGCTTGGCTGGGGGTCTTAAAATTTTTCCAGTGAAAAATTTAAAAGAATTGTTTTTTCATTTATTAAAAAAAGATGAAATAATAGAGCAAAAGCAGATGAAAATTGATTTTTCTTCTCAGGACAGTGAATTCGATATGAAAAATATAAGGGGTCAGTCTCAGGCCAAAAGAGCGCTAGAAATATCTGCTGCCGGAGGGCATAATCTCTTATTATTTGGGCCTCCGGGATCCGGAAAAACAATTTTATCAAATTCATTGGTGTCTATATTGCCGAGGTTAACCTTAGATGAATCTTTGGATATTACAAAAATTTATAGTGTGGCTGGCCAGTTAAACAGAAAGGGCCTTATTTTCCAAAGGCCTTTTAGGTCTCCTCATCACACCTCTTCCCCGGTCTCTCTTTTGGGGGGAGGGCCTTATCCTCGTCCAGGCGAGATCTCTTTAGCCCATCGAGGGGTTCTTTTTTTAGATGAATTACCAGAATTTCCTAGAGTTGTTTTAGAAAACTTAAGACAACCCCTAGAAAATGGCTTTATAAATGTTTGTCGAACACTGGGGTCAGCAGTTTTTCCTGCGAGGTTTATTTTGGTAGCCGCGATGAATCCTTGTCCCTGTGGTTATTTAGGAGATGGCAACAGACCCTGTATTTGCTCTCCTGGTCAATTACTAAATTACAAAAAAAGAATATCAGGCCCCATTAGCGACAGAATAGACCTTTTTGTGGGGGTTCCTAAGGTTAGCTTCTCTAATTTAGCTAGCCTTAAAGAAGAAGAGTCTTCTTTAAGTATAAAAAAAAGAGTAGAATTAGCCAGGGATATTCAATTAAATAGATTTAAGGGCTGTAAAATTTTTACCAATAATGAAATGGGATCTAATCTTATAAAAAAATTTTGTCAGACAGATTTATTGATTGATAGATTATTGAAAGACGCGGTCGATAAATTAAACTTATCAGCTCGCTCTTATTTTAAGATTTTAAAAGTTGCTCGAACCATTGCTGATTTAAGCAGTTCTAATAATATTAGTTTTGATGACGTCGCCGAGGCCCTTCAGTATAAAACCCAATTTGATAAGTAGTCTCTTATTGGACATTTTTGTTGACTTTACTCTTATTAAACCATTTTTGTTTTTTTAGGAAAAATGCTATAATAAAAGTAGTTAAATTTAATATAATCTTATATGTCTAAAAAAATATTTTTTGTTTTTTTACTTTTTGTTTTATTGTTAACCGTTGGGGCTGGGTGTAAAAAGAAAACTATAGACAAGGCTACTGATCCAATAGTTTTAAATTATTGGAGAGTTTTTGACGGGCCAGATGATTTTGCTGAAATTATTAGAATGTATAATGAGCAACACCCCTATATAACAATAAATTATCGAAAACTTAGATACGAAGAATATGAAAGTGAGCTTTTAAATGCTTTTGCCGAGGATCGTGGTCCTGATATTTTTTCTATTCATAATACTTGGATGAAAAAATATGAAAGCAAAATTTCTCCTGCTCCAGAATTTACCAATATGGTTTTCCCCGTTGTTCAAGGTTCTATCAAAAAAGAAGTGGTGGCAGAATCCAGGAGTGTTCGCGGTCTAAACTTAAAGGAGCTTAAACAAAACTTTGTAGACGCCGTTTATTCGGATGTAGTTATAAATAATCAAATTTATGGACTTCCTTTGTCGGTTGATACTCTCGCTATGTATTATAACCAAGATTTATTTGATAGGGCTGGTATAGTAGATGTTCCTGGATATTGGAATAGAGATTTTCAGCAAACCGTTAAAGAGCTTACCAAGCTAGACCTGAAAGGGAATGTTATCCAGTCGGGCGTTGCTATGGGAGGAACCTCCAATATAGAGAGATATAGTGATATATTATCTGTATTAATGATGCAAAATGGCGCCACCATGTTAAACGATGCTGGTCAGGTTTTGTTTCATACAGTGCCCAGTAGCCTTAGGAGCTCTGATTATAATCCTGGATTGATGGCTCTTAGATTTTATACAGATTTTGCCAACCCTATCAAAGAGGTTTATTCTTGGAACAATGATCTTCCTAGTGCTTTAACCATGTTTACTTCTGGAAATCTGGCTATGATGTTTGGTTATTCTTACCATATGCCAATAATAAAAACCACTGCTCCTAAATTAAATTTTATGATTGCTCCTTTACCGCAAATAGAGGGATCTAATGTTTCTACTAACTTTGCTAATTATTGGGTTGAAGTGGTATCTCAAAAGAGCGAGCACAAAAATGAGGCCTGGAATTTTATTCAGTTTATGACTAGCGCTGAACGGGTTCCTTCTTACCTAAATAAAACTAAGAAGCCAACCGCTCTCAGGTCTTTAGTTCCATCTCAAAGAGAAGATTTGGAAATTGGGGTTTTTGTAGATCAGGTTCTTACAGCTAAAAGTTGGTATAGAGGTAAGGGACCAGTCTTAATGGAGAACTTTTTTTCTGAAATGATAGAGGCTGCCCTACAAGATACTGAAAATAAAATAATGGAAATCATGAATTTGTACGCTAGCAGAATTCAGCAAACTATTAGGTAATTAATTTTTAAAAATATGTTAAAATTTTTTAAAATAGCAACAATAGTTATTGTTTTTTCACTTCTTAGTTTTAGTTTTGTTTCTGCCAGTAATTCAATAGTCCCTCAAGGGTCTAAATATGAAAGCGGTAATTATGAGTTAGAGGACTTAGTCGGAGTGGGAATAAATGTGTCTAGTTTGATTTTAGGAATAGTCGGGTCTTTAGCGCTTTTAATGTTTGTTATTGGTGGGTTTTTAATGCTAATTTCAGCTGGAAACTCTGAAAAAGTCTCTAAGGCTAAAAATATTTTAATAGCAGCCGTTATTGGCTTAGCTCTTGTTTTTACTAGCTATATAATTATTAACTTTGTGATGGAGGCCTTTAACCTCAGTTGGGATGGAGATACTTCTGGTGTTGAATTAAAATAAAATCCAGGCTCCTCTATAAAAAATAAATTTATTTTCCTATGTCAGACTTTGTTAAAAGATCAGTTTCCTTAGAGCAAGATTCTATCGGTAGTTATATTAAAAAAATTAGAGAGCGTCGAGGTATTGACATCAACGAGGTGTCAAAAAAAACAGGAGTAAATGTTAAGTATTTAATTGCTATCGAAAATGGAAATTATAAAGATTTGCCCAGAGGAATTTATGGTAAGATATTTTTTAAAAAATACATAGATTTTTTGGGAATAAGGTATAAAAATATAGTCAATGATTTTGTTAAAGAGCAGAGTCGTGGCCAAAACCTTGAAAGCAATATTTTTTTCAATAAAATTGTTAGTTGGAAGAACTTATTATCTTTTCCTAAGATTTTACGTAATTTTTTAATAGCCTTACTCATAATAATTTGTTTTTTGTATCTATTTTTTTATTTCAGAGGAATTTTTTCTCCTCCGTTCTTAGATGTTTCATACCCTCCGGACAATCAAATTATTTCAGAATATTATATAAATGTAACCGGGAGCACTGAGCCAGAAAGCGAGGTTAAGATAAATGGCCAATTAATATTAATTGCTAGTGATGGAAATTTTTCAGAAAATGTTCGCCTTGGGTCCGGGGTTAATAATATAATAATTGAAGCTAAAAAGAAGTATAGCCGGGAAAAAGTAATCAATCGACAAATATTAGTAGAATAAAAATTAAATTAAAAATATGTTAACTTCAAAAAATAATTTACTCGATGTTGATTTTTTAATAGATAAAGTAATCAGTGCCGACAATGAAAAAATAGCCGATCTAGGATGTGGTTCTTTTGGCTATTTCGTTTTTTCTCTGGCCAAGAGAATTTCTCAACACGGCAAAGTTTATGCGGTGGATATTTTAAAGGGGAATCTAGAATCAATCAAAAGTATTGCTAAAACAGAGAACTTAAAGCAAGTAGAGGCTGTTTGGAGTAATTTAGAAATATATAAGGGCACAAAAATAGGCGACGAATCCTTGGACGGGGCCTTGCTAATTAATACCCTGCATCAGTCTCAAAAATATCTTGACATTTTAAAGGAATCAGTTAGAATGTTGAAATTAGGTGGTCGGATGTTAATAGTTGAGTGGAATGAGGGGGATTTTTCTTTCGCCCGCAACAATGAATTAAGAATTAAAAAAGAAGACTTAAAAAAAGAGGCCGAAAAACTAGGGCTAGAAATAATCGAAGATTTTCCGGCTGGCCATCATCATTATGGCCTATTATTGATTAAAAAATAATTAATTTTATAGTATGACTAATTTATTTACATTAAGTTATTGGTTCGAATCTCGTCCAGAAGTTTTTGTTCCTTTAGCTCGAAATTTATTCATAGCTTTCTTGGCTTTGCTTTTTGTGGCTGGTATTGTCTTTATGATTTATCGCAAAAAAACAGGCAAGAATAAGATTCTATTTAATAAATTATATGATTTTTGTTTTATTAATTTAGTTTTAGGGGTTGTATTATTGTTTTTTAATGGTCAACAAATTCAATTTTTTTCATCTCGCTTTTGGCTGCTTATTTGGTTGGCGATTATAATTGTCTGGTTATTAAATATTAGTAAAAAAATAAAAAAAATAATTTTTCATCGAGAAGAGCGACGCAAAGAAGAAGAGTTTAAAAAATATTTACCTTAAAAGTGAATGAATAATAGAAAGAGAGTCGGCCAAACCGGAGAGGATTTGGCCGAAAATTATTTAAGGGCCAATAACTATGAAATCATCGAGCGTAATTTTAGATTGGGTCACTTAGAGGTTGATATTATTGCGCGAGACAAGAAGGCAGGTGAATTAGTTTTTTTTGAAGTTAAAACTAGGGTGCAGAAGTTTAAAAAAGAGGAGGATGATAATTTTAAAAGCAGTCAAATAGAAAAAATAAAAAAAGCTATGGTTTTGTACGCCTCTATTAGAAAGATGGATCTGGAAAAAATAAGATTGGATTATATTTATATTGTTCTCAACGAAAAAATAGGTAAAGCTAGTTTAAAACACTATAAAGACGCCTTAAATTGATATATGGACTATTTAGATTTCAAAAAAATTGGTCTTGAATCAAACTTTTTTTGGTATAGGGCTAGAAGACGGCTTATTAAGATTATTTTAGAAAAATATAAAATTAGGGATAAAAAAATTCTAGAAATTGGCTGTGGGGCTGGGGGACAACTTCAGGTTTTATCTTCTTCAGGTAACGAGGTTTTTGGCTCAGATGTTAATAAAGATGCTCTGGACGAAGCCTCTAAGCTTGGTTTTAAGGTTTTTTATCAGGATGCCGAAAAAGAGCTAGAAGAATCTGAAAAATATGATGTTATTTGTGCTTTTGATGTTTTGGAACATATAAAAGATGATAACTTAGCTTTAAAGAATATTTATCGAGTTTTAAAAAAGGATGGTCTGTTTATTTTTTCTGTCCCCGCTTTTCAATTTTTGTATAGTGGACATGATGTCTATATGAAACATCACAGAAGATACTCGATGAGAGGTTTGCGTCAGAGACTTGTGGATAACGATTTTCAAATTACAAAAATTTTTTATTGGAATTTTTTTCTTTTTCCTGTGGTTTTTATTAATAGAATTATTTTTAAAAAAAAGACCATCAATTCTGATGTTCAAAAAATTTCTAAAGCATTAAATTTTGTTTTTTTTAGTATTCTCTATTTGGAGAATTTTTTAATAAAAAAAGGTCTAAGGTTTCCTTGCGGGGTTAGTATTTTTGGGGTGGCGAAGAAGAAAAATCTTTGTTAACATCGGTGTGTTTAATTCTTTTTCTTAGTTGAATTAGTTTTTTTATAAAAACTAAAGAGTCTCTAACTAGTTTTACCTTGCTTTTTCTTTTTTCGTAACGATTTTCCGACCAATTAACCGGAATTTCTTTTATTTTAAGGCCCAGTAATTGTCCCCAGAGGAGTAGCTCGGTGTCAAAAAACCATCCACGATCTTCGATATGGGGGCTTATTTTTGTCCAATCTTCTTTTTTTATGCCTTTAAAGCCACACTGCAGGTCGGAAAATTTGTGTTTTATGATTATTTTGGATAAGGAAATATATGTTCTTGAGCTTAGCTCTCTAATAAATGACCTTTCAGTTTTGGATATTTTTAATAAACGAGAACCAATAACAACATCATAGTTCTCTGTTAAAAAAGGGTTAATTAAATCATTGGTGTTTTCTATTGATACCGCCATATCAATGTCCATATAAATTAAAAAGTCAGCCTGACTTTGGTCGAAATAAGTTTTAATAGCATTTCCTCTACCTTTTTCTTTTATTATAAAGGCCCTTATTTCTGGGTTTTTTTGTTCTAGATCTAAAGCAATTTTTTCAGAACTATCACTAGAGCCGTTTATTATCAATATTATTCGCCAATCAAAATGGTAATTTTGGTCTTTTAGGTATTGAAGAAATTTTAAACAATTTTTTTGTAACAATTGTTCCTCATTGTAGCAAGGAAAAGTAAACTCGATTAACATAGACTTATCTTAAAATTAAATAATTAATAATTCCATAAAAAGTTGCCCCAAATATTACCAGCAGAGAAAAACGCTCTTTTTTTGAGGTGCTAGAAAATATTATTGAGAACAAGGCTATTAATAACGGGAAATACCATGGCATTAGCCAGGGGATTGATGTGAGATAAAAAAGCAATAGAACTAGGCCAAAATACCAAAAGAAAGAAAGATTGTTTTGACTGTTTTTTAAAACCTTCCTTTTCTTGATTATATCAAACAAAATTATTAAATAACAGAAAACAAAGATAACCCCTGCTATTGGTATAACAGACTCTAGTGGTAGATAGTTTTTTGTGAGCATAGAAATTAGTATCAGCAAAATTATTAATGGAGACGCAGTTATGCTTAACATGCTTAGCTGAGGCAGCGGAGCCCCAACAATGTCTATTATTTTTTTTGAAAAAGGAATATATGACAATATTAAGGTAATAGAAAATATTAAAAGCAAGTAAAAAATTAATAGTGCTTTTTTATCTGTTTTAATAAACGCTTTCAGAGCGAATATTGGTAAAAAGATAACGGATATAAATTTTGTCAGAAATGACAGTGTTAATAAGAAAAAAGAGGTTAAGTAGTTTTTTAAGTCGTGCCCTTTTTTACCTAGAAAGAACATAGCCAATACTATAAAGAATATAAATAAGACATCGTTGTGCCCGTTTATAGCAAATTCAAATAATATTAGTGGGTTAAGTGTGTATAGATAAAAGGCTTTTTTGTTTTTAGTTATTTTATAAATTAAGTATCCATTTAAAATATTAATTATTATAAAGAAAAATTTCAGGATAAATAAATTTAATACAATATTGTTTTTAAATAAGAAGGTAAAAAAGCTATTGATTATTGTAAAAATTGGCCCATATCTCGAGGTGTATTCCGACCAAATGTTGTTTAGACTGTTGAAGAAAACATCATGTTGAAAGCTGTAATAGCTAGTTAAATAAGGGTTTTCTTTGAAAATCGCCCAGACTCTTCCTTGGTAAATATAACCAAAAACATCTGATGAAGCAATAGGCCAAACTAACCATAAAAATAAGTTTATTATTACACTTACTATAAAAAGTTTTTTGAAGGAAATTTTTTGTATTTTTTTAAAAAATAATAGGTGGGTTAAAAACAAAATAATAAGATTTAGAATCACGGCCCAAAAAACAACATTCTCTCCTAGGGTCTGAGAGCTTTCTTGAAATATTATTATTCTAACTGGCTCTACTAAATAGAATAGAGATAAAAAAGAGAAATATATTAGTCCCAGTAAAATTAGATTTTTATTTTTGATGATAAGTGATGATAATTTTGTTTTCATAAACTTTGGCAAAATTAAATTTTTATTCTCGGTTGCTATAGATGACGATTTGATTATCATAATAAGTTTTCTTAATTCTATAGTTTTTGCTAATGTATTCTTCTAATACATTATTTCCTTGATGTTGAAAGTGTTCGCTGGTATTTTGGCTATAATTTAGTATTATACAGGAAGGTTGGTTTATTTTAATTTCTTCTAACGCTTTTTCAAATTGTTCTGTGGTAGAATATCCTTCAATTAACAATCCATAGGAGCTGGCATTTATTTTTTTCGTTTCAAAATAAATACCAGGGCAGAACGGTCCAACATAAATATATTTATCAGGACATTCTTCTCTTATAAATTCAATAAAATCTTTTGGGAAAAAATAGAATGGCTTGAAGTTTGTTATCGCTTCCCCCAAAGAATAAATGGCCATCCAAAATAGAAATATAATAGGGATTATTTTAGTCCAATTTTTTGAAGCTATAAACAAAAAAGGTGTTAGAGTTAGTAGGGGAAAAACTACTAATGAAATATGATAGAGATCTGCTAATGGGATTACAGATAGTAGTAAAAAAAATTGAGTAAAAAGGAGATAGTCGGTAATCTTGGATTTATTTTTTAATCTTATTGCATAATACGAAAAGAAAAGAGTGGCTATTATTAATAATAAAAACGAGGTTTTGTTTGCTTCCCAGTAATTTAAAGAGGGAAACTTTATTAGATTATAATAAAGTAATTCTATAGGCCAATTTATAAGAACTAAGGTTATTGGCAAGAGAGAAAAGACTACATATATAGAAATATTTTTATAATTTTTAAATTTATTTCTTATCATGTCCATTAGTAAAAATAAAAAAGTTGAACCCAAAAACAATAATCCTTTTTGTTGTAAGAAAACAACAGCCAATCCTCCGAGAAAACCGCCCCAGACAAAATATTTGCTCTTATTTGTTTTAAGTCCCAGGGCCAAAAAATAGCAAGACCAAATTATAAAAAAAATATTATATAAATTATGATTGATAATCGGATCACCGATAAAAATAATTATAAATAAAATTGGAATTATAAAATTCAAGAAAATATCTTTTTTTATTAAATTTAGAAGTTTAAAAATTCCAATAGAGCCACCCCATAGAACCAATATGCTTATTATACTGGCAACATAATAATGAGGTCCAAATATTTTAAAACCCCAAAAAACAAGATAAAAGCTCCCTGGACCTATTATTTCAAAAAAGTCAAAGTATAATTGATAGCCGTTAAAAAGATGCCAAGCTCCATTTAAAATTACTCCCTCGTCAGCGTTTAAATAATTTCTATAATGAAAAAATAAACAAAATAATAATAGCAATAAGTAATAGAAGGCAATAAAAAGATATGTTTTGTTGTTTTTTTTATTTTTGGTAATAGATGACACTAATTTCGTCTTCATAGATTTTATTAAAATTGTTATTGTCTAAATATTTTATTAGCTGGTTCTCTGTCTCTAGATAGTCATTTTTAAAGCCAAATATTTTTTTATCTAACCAGCGTTTTTTTATTTTTATTGGTTTGTCTAGTAAAAATAATTTAATCTGATATTCTTCAATTTTTTTAGTAACGATTTCCTCTTCTTCTGAAAAAAACAAAGCATATTCTTCTACAAAGCTGTGATTATTAATTTCTTTTTGGGGAAGGCGTCCGTCAATAAATAATTTTTTTTCTGGATATTCATGAATCAGATATCCTCCCCAGGCATAGTGATTAAAAATATTAGCTGAAAAATATTTTTCATGATTTTCTTTTAGAAAGTTAGTGGCGTCTCGGGGGTAGCTTTGATTAAAGTAATCAAAGGGATTATAAACAAAATTAATATTTATAGCTATTAACAAGGTAGTACAAGTAAAAACACTAATTAAAAATATTTTTAAAAACCAGTCTATAGTATTATTTGTTTTTTTTATTCCTTTCAATAATGTCTCTTTAAACTCATGATAAAAGAAGCTGGAAATAAATGGAAGTGATACTATAAAGAACAGAGGAAAGTGCCTTTTCGATTTTATGGCTAAAATTATAAAAAAAAGATTTAAAGCCAGCATCCAGGGGCTTAGAAAAACCTTTCCATGTTGATTATTTTTATAATTTTTATAAAAAAACACAGTAATTATCCAACCAGTTAAAACTAGTCCGATGTATACTATCTGTTCATACATCAGAGGCCAATAATACTGAGGTAGCCACTCAGATATTATTTTTAAATAGGCGGTATTTTTATAGGAAGATAAAAAGTCAAACAATTTTAAGCCATAAGGAGTTAGGGTGGTACTGGCAACAGCCAAAATAGAGAAAACAAAAAATATCCTTAAGTTTTTGTTGCCAAGGCGGCTCTCTAGATTGAAGAAAGATTCCAGGGTTCTTCCTAATTTTCTGTCTTTAAAATTATAGACAATTTTTTCAATTATTTTTACTCCTAAGTAAAAGAGTAATGTAAATATTCCTAATAAAAATCCAGCGTGTAAATTGGCCCATAAATAAAAGAGGGGGATCAACCATATTAATACTAAAAAATAACGATTATTTTTATTTAAAGCCCCCTTTTCGAAATTAAAAACAATTATTAATAATAAGAGGAGAAATAAAACACTTATTTCTTGTACTCTAACGCCAAAATGAGGTAGCATCGCCCTGAGACCTAAAGCCTCTATTATTAATATAATATAAATAGACCTCTCATCTTTTATTATCTTTTTACTAACAAAGCCATTTAATATTACTAAGGTTAATATAATAAGCAGGGCGAAAAATATGTTTATAAAAGGATAGCCCCAATTATCATAAGCTAAAAACAATAAGTAGTCTGATAGCCATTCGTGATTTATCCAGAAATTTTCTTCGGCTGGAAAAACATAGTTGTAATAATTTTCGTAAGGAACGGCTTTATTTAAATGAGCCTCTTCCCCGGCTTTTAAGTGCCAACCCAAATCAGGATCCAAGTATGAGAAGGAACTCTTTAGCAATAATAGAAAGAATATTAAATAGAAAAAGATAATTATAATGTTCTTGAATTTTATTCTCTTCATGGTAATTATTTTTAAATTATGTATTTATTATAACAGTAATTGTACTTTTTTGAAATATATGTTAGAATTATTGTGTGTTAAATATTGAATTAAGACTAATTTCTAATAGCAGTTTTTTAAAAGTAAAATTTTAAAGTATGAAAAAAAAAATAATCTCTTTGTTGGTATTCTTTTTGTTCTTAACCCCATTTTTAATTGCTTTTCCAGCTGAGGCTACGCCGTCCGATCCTTTTGGATTAAGGTATGTAAATGGCAATGGGGTAGCCGGAGAAGGCATAGTTTTAGGACAAAAAGATCCTCGTACTATGGTAGCCCAGATTATCAACGTTGTTTTAACGTTGCTTGGTATTATTGCTGTTGTTATTGTCCTTTTGGGTGGATTTAAATGGATGACCGCCGGGGGCAATGAAGACAAGGTGTCTGAGGCTAAAAAATTATTAGGAGCTGGCGTTATCGGTTTGGTTATAATTCTAGCTGCTTGGGGAATAACCTCGTTTGTTCTGAACGAACTAATGAACGCAACCGGAAACTAGCTTTTTTGGTTTGTTTTTATTGTTGTTTACTTTTTTTGTGTTATAATTTTAATATTATAATTTATTAAATTTAAAACTAGAAAGGTGGTGAATTATGAGAAAAAAAATAATTTCGTTGTTTATAATTTCCTTATTTCTAACTCCATTTTTAATGGCTTTGCCAGCTGGAGCCACAAATGATGTTTTTGGTCTTGATTTTGTAAAAAGTGGTAATAACGGATTAGTATTAGGAGAAAAAGACCCTCGCACCATGATAGCTCAAATTATTAATGTAGTTCTAACTTTGTTAGGCATCATCGCTGTTATTATTGTTCTTTTAGGTGGATTTAAATGGATGACTGCCGGGGGTAATGAAGAAAAAGTGTCTGAAGCTAAAAAATTATTAGGAGCCGGTGTTATCGGTTTGGTTATAATTCTAGCCGCCTGGGGAATAACTTCGTTTGTCTTAAATGAATTAATGGACGCTACTGGAAACTAGTGCTCACTTTTTATTAATGTTTTTATTGTCGTTTCCGTTCTTTTGTGTTATAATTTTAATATTATAATTTATTAAATTTAAAACTAGAAAGGTGGTGAATTATGAGAAAAAAAATAATTTCTTTGTTTATAGTTTCTTTGTTTTTAACTCCGTTTTTGATGGTATTGCCTGCTGGAGTAGAGGCAGCCGGAGATAATTTCGGTTATAATTATATTAATGGGGCCGCAGGAGGAGAAGAGATTGTCTTGGGACAAAAAGATCCTCGCACCATGATAGCCCAAATTATTAACGTAGTTCTAACTTTATTGGGAATCATCGCCGTTATTATCGTTCTTTTGGGTGGATTTAAATGGATGACCGCTGGAGGCAATGAAGAGAAAGTGGCCGAGGCCAAAAAATTATTAGGAGCCGGTGTTATCGGTTTGGTTATAATTCTAGCCGCCTGGGGAATCGCTTCATTTGTTCTAAACGAATTAATGTCTGCAACCGGAAACTAGTTCTTTGTGTTATTTCTAAAGTCGATTTTGGAAGTACGGTGCTTATTTTTAGAAATAAGCACCATCGTTGTGAGCGTTTTATTATTAAAGTGCCTACAACAATGGACGTATATTTTGCTATTAAAATATAAAATATGTTTAAATTAAATAAATTTATCATTTTTTTATTAGTGGTTTTTTTATTTTTTTCTTTTTTTGCTGTAGTCCAGGCTTCTTATGGTCTGGGGGAAACAGTTCAGGTGGGGGACTTGGGGGAGGCTTTTAGTGTTGAAGATGTTGATAACTCCAAAGGCTCCGGTAATTTTATTTCTAGTCGACTAGGTATATTAATAGGGGCCATTCTGTCTTTCATCGGGGTTATTTTTATGGCCTTAATAATCTATGGAGGTCTTACATGGATGCTGTCTCAAGGCAACGAACAACAGGTGGCAAAGGCACGTGGTCTCATTGTTCAGGCAATTGTTGGTTTAATCATAGTTCTAGCTGCTTATGCAATTACCGCCTTTATTGGAGAACAGTTAACCAGCTCCGATCCGGCAGGAACTGATGGTGGTGGAACATCAAAAAATATTTTAGAAAATATTAGTTTATACTGTTAAAATTTAATTTTCTATGAGTTTAAAAAAGATTAAAAATTATATTCTTATATTACCTTTAATCTTTTTTTTATTTTTCTCTTTAAATATAGGGGTTGGTAATGCCTTTTCTTTTCTAGAGAGCACTGGCGTAGAAACCACAGCCAAGGGGACAGGACATACTAGTCAAAAAATTTTTAATAGTGCCGGATCTCTGGATTCTGGGGCTGGTGTGATTGTCAATATAGTTTTGTCTCTCGTAGGAGTTCTTTTTATGATCATGTTAATATTAGGAGGGATTTTATGGATGACTGCTGGGGGCAATGAACAAAAACTAGAGAGAGCCAAGTCTACTATTACTAGGGCCATTATTGGCTTAGCTGTAGTCTTGTTAGCTTATGCCATTAGTATTTTATTGGTTACAGCTTTTTCAGATTCTTTGCAATAATTGTTTATATTAGATTGTTTTTATGAAAAAAAATAATTATTTTAAAACCATTCATTTTTTATTAATAATATTTTTGTTTTGCTTTTTATTTATTTCCAGTACTAAGGCTGCTAATCTTTCAGATGCCTTTGGATCTGGTGAAGACAAGGCCTTGGGTGCCGCCGCTTCTCAAATGGGTTATGATATCAGTGGAACCACTACTCCGGAAACAGTTGTGGGAACAGCAGTCCAGGTTGTCCTCTCTATTCTAGGTGTTCTTTTCATTATTTTAATGATTTATGGAGGAATTCAGTGGATGACTGCTAGCGGAAATGAAGAAAAGATAAGCAAGGCTCAAAGTATTATTAGAAGGGCGATAATAGGGTTAGTAATAGTCTTAACAGCCTATGCCATTTCTATTTTTGTAATAGGGGCGTTTATTAATCAGGCCTCCGGGGTTTAATTATTAGGATTTAATTTAAATAAATAATTTTTCTATGGTTAAAAAAAATATAAACTCATTTCTTTCAGCAATTTTCTTAGTTTTTTTATTGTGTTTACCCTTTTTAGTTTTTGCTGATGAAAGTGATTCTTCTGGTATTTTGGGTCGTTTAGAAAAAGTTGGCGAAAGCGGTGGTTATTCTTCTGCTGATGAAACTTCCTTGGCTAGTGGTCTGGGTTTAGTGGCTAATGTGGTTCTTTCTATTTTGGGTGTTCTTTTTATAATCTTGATAATCTTTGGTGGTGTTCAATGGATGACCGCTGGTGGCAATGAGGAAAAAGTTAAAAAAGCTCAGGAGAGAATTAAAAGCGCTATTATTGGATTAATTATAACGTTATCAGCCTATGCTATTTGGAGTTTGATAGATAGATATTTTATAAATAGAATACAACAATAATTATATGAAAAAACTTTTTAAAAATAAATTTGTAATAATAATTCTGTTAGCTGTTTTTTTTAGTTTCGGTTTTTCGGTTAATAATGTTTTGGCAGGTAACCCTGCGGAGGAGGTAGCCTCTTCTGGAGAGAGACAAATGGGCGCCTTTATATCTTCAGCTGGATTTTCTCAATCTGTTCAAGCAGAGGGAATTATTAGTGTTATTATTCTTACTCTTCTATCTCTTTTAGCTGTTATTTTTGTTATTTTGATGATATTTAGCGGTTATCAGTGGATGACTGCCGGCGGTAATGAAGAACAAGTTAAAAAAGCTCAGAGTAGAATTAAGAATGCGGTTATAGGGTTGATTATTGTGGTTTTAGCTTATGCAATTACAGCTTTTGTTTTCAGAAATTTACCTGGAGGATCTCAAACCACAACAACCCCTAATGTTGGTGGAACTCCTTAGGGTTTATAAATTTAATTTCTGTATTTTTAAAAAATCATCGGTTTAATGCGATGATTTTTTTGTTGTTTTTTTGTAAAAAGAAAAAAGGCACCTTTTGAGGGGTGCCTTGTTGTGCCTTGAGAGGTGGGCTTACCAGGAGCTTCCTCCATATAGGCCCCAGAAAACATTCTTTCCGTGGAAAGAGTGGGTTCGCTGGGGGGCTACTGTGAAGTTATGGATCGCAGGAGATCCATGTCCAACAATTTTAATGGTAGCCCTGTAGTTTCCTGGGAGTAAGTAGTCCGTGATGGACTGTTCTTTTCCCAGGAGGAATGTTCTTTTATAAACATTGCCGGGATTTGTCCCAACAATTTCCACTTCCAATTCGCGGAAGCGATATTTGTTTATAATCATTCCTTCCAGACCAACCTGGTTTCCTGTGGCTGGGGCATTTACCGTGGCGCTAGCACCTTTAGCCATCTGGCGGACCAGATAGGCGTTGGCATCAGCTATGGCTACGGTAGCGTAAGCCTCCGAACCTCTTCTTACAGAGGTAGAGTTGCCGCTGAAAGCCCCCTGGTCTCCTTGATAGGTGACCGTTGAGCCAAAACAATTTCTGTCAGCCGGAGCTGGTATGGGGTTTGGTGGTGCCACCGGTGTTTCCGAAGAAACCTCGGTGGTTCCTGTCACCTTCCCATCGCTACCATACGTAATATGACTACCTGCCTTCTTCTGGACAGAAGAAGTGGTCGGTGTGGCAGAGGTAGTGGTACTTGCGGAAGACTCTCTTCCCATGGCCGCTAAGATTAGCGGCTGGTAAAAGGAGTCAACTTTTGCCACCAGCTTTTCCCGTTCATCTGGGTCGACTTGGGTGCCCCTGGTAGCAGATTTTCTCAGGCTCTTATCGATGGCCTGAATTTCCTGAGTCCTCTTTTCGAGGAGGTCACTGGAGGTAATCTGCCCAAAAACGGTGGTTGCTATTGCAACCAAAATTACAAATAATACAACAAGTTTTTTCATGATATTGGTTTTTTTGGTTTGTTTTGATTTAATTATTGGTTAATGTTTACAAAAGTTCTATTTATAATAAAACCCTTATAAACATTAACCAAAATTATTGTCAAAGAACCACTATTCACATCTCAAGTACACAAGTGTATTATAGCATATTTCTTTTAAAAAGTCAATCCCTGGGGCTAGTCTTTTAAAAAACAAACAAAAAAGCCCATTTTTAGGGCTATTTTGTATATTTCTAATAATTATTTGGAATTTGACTTTTTTGTCCTTAAATTTTATTAGTCTTAAATTTGTATGGGGAGAGATGGAAAAAGGAAGGTTCCTAAAAGACCTTTGTTAACATAAAATGCTTTTTATTTTTCTTTTCTTTAGCATTAACCACTATTGTGGTTTTAATAATAGAGTCCGGTATTAGGGATATGCTATCTATCCCACATTCTACTAAGAATTCAGCGAAATCTGGGAAATCACTTGGGGCTTGCCCACAAATTCCAACTTTGGTTTTAGTTTTTTTGGCGACACTTATCAAATTTTTTATTAAAATTTTAACCGCCTCATTTTTTTCATCAGATTGACCAGCCACCTCTAACGTTCCACCCGAGTCTCTGTCAATTCCTAGGGTTAATTGTGTTAGGTCATTAGAGCCGATAGAGAAGCCATCAAAAATTTTAGCGAATTGTTCAGCTAGAATTATATTGGCTGGAATTTCAGCCATAACATAAACCTCTAATCCATTTTTTCCGCGCTTCAAGCCATTTTCTTCCATTATTTTTAAAACTTTTTTACCCTCCTCTATTGTTCGACAGAAGGGAATCATAATTTTAACATTAGTTAAACCAAATTCATCACGTACTTTTTTTAAGGCTTGGCACTCCAGCTTAAAAGCTGGTAAAAATTCCTTAGAATAATAACGGCTAGCCCCTCGCCATCCTATCATTGGGTTAGACTCTAGCGGTTCATAATCCTTACCTCCTAATAAATTGGCGTATTCGTTAGTTTTGAAATCTGATAAACGAACAATAACATCCTTCGGATAAAATCCAGCCGCTAACATCGCCACTCCTTCGGCTAATTTATCTACAAAAAACTGACTTTTGTTTTTATAGCCTTCGGTGATTTTATCAATTTTATTTTTTAAGACCTTATCCGTTAAATTGTTATAGTTTATTAAAGCTAGAGGGTGGACTTTGGCGTAGTTGTTGATAATAAATTCTAGGCGGGCCAATCCGACACCGTCATTAGGAATAAAGGAGTGCAAAAGAGCGGTGTCAGGCTCGGCGATATTCATCATTATTTTTGTTTTAGGTCGAGCTAGTTTTCCGATGTCAGTAGTTTCTATTTTAAAGGGTATTTTACCTTGATAAACAAATCCAACTTCACCTTCAGCGCAACTAACTGTAACATTCTCGCCACTTTTAATTTTTTTGCTAGCGTCGTTGGTTCCAACTACGCAAGGAATCCCCATTTCTCGAGAAATAATCGCGGCGTGGCAAGTTCGTCCTCCTTTGTCGGTGACAATAGCTGATGCGATTTTCATGATTGGCTCCCAGTCTGGGTCGGTCATATCAGTTAACAGAACTTGGCCAGCTTTAAATTTTTTAATATCCTTAACGCTCATAATTCTGTTTACCTGGCCACTTCCGATTTTATTGCCCACACTTTGACCGGTGCTAATAACTTTTCCACGTTTTCCTAATTTATATCTTTCTAGAATGTTTTGATTCTTAGCGCTTTCTACAGTTTCAGGACGAGCCTGCACGATGTATAATTTTTTATCTTTTCCGTCATAAGCCCATTCAATATCCATGGGCTTTTTGTAGTGCTTCTCAATAGCCATACCCCACTTAGCCAGGGTTAATACCTGCTCGTCGGTTATGGATTGTTTAGCTTGGTCATCTTTTTTAACAGGAATATCTTTGACTGGTTTTTTATGGTCTTTATTGTAGATCATTTTAATCTCTTTTTTACCAATAGCTCGATAAATTATTTTTTTAGTTGGTTTGAAAATGAAAAATTGGTCGGGGTTAACTTTTCCTTGCACGATATTTTCTCCTAGGCCATAAATAGAGTGAACCAAAACTACATCTTTAAAACCAGATTCGGTATCAATGGTAAACATTACACCAGAAGAGCCAAGATCAGAGCGACACATTTTTTGTACACCTACTGATAGGGCAATATTGAAGTGGTCGAAGCCTTTGTCGGTGCGATAAGAGATGGCGCGATTAGTAAAAAGAGAGGCAATACATTTTCTAACAGCTAAAAGCAAATCTTTTTCTCCGGTGATGTTTAGATAGGTTTCTTGTTGGCCGGCGAAAGAGGCATCTGGTAGATCTTCGGCCGTAGCTGAGGATCGGACGGCGACATCAACATTTGTTTTTTTGTAAAATTTGGATAGTTTTTTATAGGCTGAAACAATTTCTGCTTCTAAGTCTTTTGGTAGGGGGGTTTTTAAAATTGTTTGTCGCACCTTCTCTCCTCGAGTCATGAGGTTCTGCACGTTGTGGGTGCTAAGGTCTTTTAAAATTTCTCTAATTTCTTTTTTTAAGCCACTTTTTTCCATGAAATAATTGTAAGCAGAGGAGGTGGTGGCAAAACCGAAGGGGACATTAATTCCTTCTGGAGAAAGTTTTTGATACATTTCTCCTAGGGAGGCATTTTTACCTCCAACCACAGGGACATCCTTAATCCGAAGTTCGTCAAAGAATTTGATAAATTTTTTAGAAGACATAGATTTAAAATTTAAGATTATTTTTTTTATTTATAGAAGTATTATAACATATTTTTAAATTAAATGAAAAAACAGCGCCCCCTTGCCCTATTAAATATTTTATATTATTATAATAATACTTTCGCGGGCGTGGCGAAATTGGTATACGCACTTGCCTTAGGAGCAAGCGGAGCAATCCATGAGAGTTCGAGTCTCTCCGCCCGCACAGAGAAATAGGATTATTAGGATTATTAAGATTATTAAGATCTTTGGGATTTGTTATCATCGAGTTAATTAATAACAAATGATAAATATATTACACAATTTTGAACCCAGTTCAGTATTGATTTCTTGGGGCTTTCTAAAAATCTATTGGTATGGATTTTTTATTGTTTTAGGGATATTTTTAGCCTTTTCCTTAACCTTATTTTTAGCTAAAAAATATAAAATAGAAAAAGATACTGTTATTGACCTAGCTTTTTATCTAATTATTTTTGGAATTATTGGAGCCCGAATTTATGATATTTTTTTGGAGTGGCGCTATTATATCGAAAATCCTGTAGACGTTTTTAAAATTTGGCAGGGAGGACTGGCTATCCATGGAGGAATATTGGCCGGATTAATTACTTTATGGGTTTTTGTTAAAAAGGTTAAAATAAAATCTTTTGAAAACCTTAGTCAGTGGTCTAGATTCTTTAAATTGACAGCTATGATTGCTCCGGGCTTGGTACTGGCTCAGGCCATAGGGCGCTGGGGAAATTATTTTAACCAAGAACTCTTTGGTCGACCCACTGATTTACCCTGGGGCGTTTATATTAGTCCAATTAATCGGCCTTTAGAACACTTGGGCACATCTTTTTTCCATCCCACTTTTTTATACGAATCTCTAGGCAGTTTGATTGTTTTTATAATTTTAATTTCTCTTCATTTTTATTTCATTAAAAAAAATAAGGTTAGTTTTAAAAATGATTTTTTAATTACCGCCTTATATCTGTCTTTGTATTCTATTTTAAGATTTAGTTTGGAATTTATTCGAATTGATTTTGCTCCTGAAATTTTTGGTTTGCGCTTTCCTCAATTTATTAGTATAATTATAGTTGTGGTGTTAATATTTTTAACTCCTAAATTTTATTTTAAAAGTAATTCCAAAAAAAATGTATAGATTTGATCTTTTTTTTAGTAAAATTTATAAAAGCAGAAAGAACAAAAGTTTGTTTATTTTATATATAGCTGGAATATTTTTAGCCATCTCTAGTGCTTTGCCAGCTTATATTAATTCTAGTTTAATAGAAAACTCAGTCGCGGTAGAATATGTCGGACTGTTTTTTGTTGTGGCCAACTTGTTGACCTTTGTTTCAATGTTGTTCTTTCCTCAGACTATAAAAAGATTTGGCAACCTAGCCTCGGCCAAGGCTATGATATTTATAAACTTAGTATCTTTGTTTTTTTTAGCGATGAATCCCTCGGCTTTTTGGTTGTTTATTTTTTTTGTTTCCATGTGGGTTAGTTCTAATTTGATCTGGGTGAATATGGACATATTTGTAGAAAGCTTTACTAAAAATACAAATACAGGTAAAACCAGAGCTATTTATTTTACCTTTATGAACCTGGGTTGGATAGTTTCTCCCTTTTTAGCTTCTAGATTGGTGGTGGCCGACGATAGGTACGGTCCAGTTTATTTAGCATCGGCCTCTATTTTATTGGTTTTTTATGCCATCATAGTTTTTAATAGAAAAAAAGTTCATAGAAAAGTTCGTTTTGAGGCTTTAAAAATAAGAGAGACTATAAAAATTTTTTGGAAAGATTTAAATTTAAGGGGGATTTATTTTGTTTCTTTTTTCTTAAATTTATTTTTTAATTCAGCTGTAGTTTTTATACCTATCTATTTGCATACTAATTTGGGATTTGAGTGGAGCACTCTAGGAATAATGTTTTCTATCATGTTGATACCTTTTATTTTGATAGAAATTCCGGCTGGTATTATCGCCGACAAGTATTTAGGAGAGAAAGAAATGATGTTTGCTGGCCTTTTTATATTAATGAGTGCCTTGTTGATGTTCTTCTTCGTGAAATCAACCAATCCCTTTGTTTGGGGAGCAATTTTATTTTTTAGTCGTATTGGAGCGGCCTTGGTTGAGGAGATGCGAGAAGCTAGTTTCTTTAAGATTGTTGATGTTAAGCATGTCAGTCAAATCAATTTTTTAAGAACCTCTTATCCTTTGGGGTATTTAGTTGGGTCAGGTTTGGGAGTTTTGGTTCTTAGTTTTTTTCCAGTGCAATATCTGTTTTTATTTTTAGCTATTATCTTCTTATATAGTTTTTATTTTGTTTATATTATCAAGGATAGTAAATAAAAAAACCCGGATAACAGCTTAGTGCTATTTTCCGGGGTCGAAATTCTTAGTCGGTGTGTCGCTGAGCAATCAGCGTTTTTTTGTTTCACCAGTTCATTCAGTTTTTTCCCTAGCCACCGGTAGCGCAACCATCCTGTTGTGACTGCTGCGGCAAGGATACATAGCGCCACAAAAATTCGGGCACCAGCTGCCTGGTTATCAGGGCCGGACAAAGCGTTCAGTATAAAACCAATGGTAATTCCGCTGGCGACAAAGAGTAAAATCACGAGGTTTTCCCTGGTGGAGATCACTCTTTGGGCTCTTCTGTTAATTTTTTTCATCTCTTTTTTGTTTTTGGGGGTTTGTAATTCAATTTATTACCTAAAGCAATGAATTATGGGGAATGCCCCATTAACTTAGGTAATGAATCAAATTTAACCATTTTCAACGAACCACGGTAATATTATAACATACTTTCATATTTATGTCAATAGATAGTTTTTTTGTTAGTGGAGAGCAGGCGATTCGAACTAAGTGGATCGCTCCGATACTTTATTTTGTTTCATATTAGCCAATAAAATTAATTTTAATTGCTAAAAACTGAGTTATATTTTGATTCACCCTTGCAATTTCCTATATAATCTTATATATAAACTATATAAGATTATGTATAATAAATTCGACAACAGAATAAATAATTTGCCTCAGAATATTGTTGAATTAATCGATAAAATAGATTTGCTTAAAAGTAAATGGATAAATGGTGCTAAACTAGATCAACAAACTTTGAGTAATTTGAAAAAATCTATTTTAATTACTTCAACCGGTGCTTCAACCCGCATTGAGGGTTCACAGTTATCTGATAAAGATGTGGAGAGATTGATGCGGGGGCTATCTCTTCAAAAATTTAAAGACCGCGACAAACAAGAAGTGTGCGGATATTTTGATTTATTAAAAAATGTGTTTGAATCATATCAATCAATTCCCTTCGCTGAGAGAACTATTAAGTTTTTTCACCGTGAACTGTTAAAGTATTCCGAAAAAGATGAACTACATCGTGGTGAACATAAAAAAGATGAAAACAAAGTGGCGATGGTGTCACCAACTGGTAAACCGATAGAAATATTATTTGACACGACTGCTCCTTGGTTAACACCAAAAGAAGTGCAGGAATTAGTGGAGCGCACTCAGACAGTTTTTTTAGAAAAATCAGCTCATCCTTTAATTATCATCGGAAATTTTCTGGTAGAATTTTTGCATATTCACCCCTTTGCTGACGGTAACGGTCGTCTTTCTCGTATCTTAAGTAATCTTCTGATGTTGCAACACGGCTATGAATATATGCCTTACGTTTCACAGGAAAAATTAATTGAAGATAATAAACCTGAGTATTATATTGCCCTAAGAGCTAGTCAAAAGACTTTAAGAACTAATAAGGAAGACATTAGCGCTTGGCTAACTTTTTTCTTAAAGATTGTTTTAGAACAATCAGAACGTGCAATTGATATTATTTCTCATAAAGAAGCGTCAAAATTATTATCACCTCAGCAAGATATTGTTTGGACATACATTGATAAGCAAGACAAGGTAGTGACACCACTAGAAATTTCCCAAGCAACCAAAATTCCTAGGCCGACTATTAATCAAATCTTGAATAAATTATTACAGCTAAAGTGGATTGAGCGGATTGGTGTTGGTCGAACGACTAGATATAAGAAAAGATAAAACAAACCGGCTTTCGAATCTCTCCTTCTTAGTTTCAACAAACAAAAAACCCGAAGTATTTCAGGTTTTTTGTTTGGCGGAAAGGGAGGGGTTCGGCCACGCGTCGAAGGCTAAATGGGTTTTAAGCGACGCTCGGCAACCTCTCTAATAGTTAATATTATATTTTATTTAATTTTTTAATCTCATCTTCACTCAAGCGCTCCCATTCACCCTCTCTTAATGATCCTAGTCCAACACCAGCAAAATTTATTCTCTGGAGCCTTTCTATTCTTAAATTAAAGACTCTAAACATTTCTCTAATTTGTCTTTTTTTGCCCTCAGTTAAAACAATCTTTATTTCATTCTCCGACAAAAAAACAATATCCTTGACTCTAGCCAAGGTTTTTTCTTTTATATCGACACCTTTTTTAAATTTACTTTTCAGTTCTTCTATAAAATTATTGTTTTTTAAGTGAAAATCTTTCCTTAAAGTTACCAAATATGTTTTTTGATGCTCAAATTTAGGATGAGTTAGTTTATAGGTCAAGTCGCCGTCGTTTGTTAGAATTATTAAACCACAACTATCCTTGTCTAGTCGTCCGATAGAGAATAGTTTTTCTTCACTATCGACTAAGGAAAAAATATTTTTCTCTCCCTTAAAAAGTCTATTACTACAAACATAGCCCACCGGTTTATTTAACTTTATATAAATCTTTTTAATGTCAGTGTTTATTTTTTCGCCATTAACCTCTACTTCATCTTGAAGTTTAATTTTTTGGCCTAGCTCGGCTGTTTTTCCGTTTATCTTTACAAGTCCTTTTCTAATTAAGTCTTCTGTCTGACGTCGGGAGTAAGAGCTGTTGTCGGCGATAAATTTATTTAAATTTATTTTTTCCATACCCCCATTGATTTATTAGATATTTTTAAGATGGCCAGGATAGCTATAATTATCCAAAAAAGAGCTGACAGGTCATTTTTGAAATAGGGGACATCAACTATTCCGTGAATAACTATAACCAGCATCGAAGAGAATAGTGCCAGCCCCAAAAATTTGTTTTTGCTATTTTTTTGTTGATAATAATATTTGAGAGAAAGAAATAAAAACTTTAGTATTATAAAAACAAATAATAGCATACCGATAAAACCTAGCTCGGTCCAAAAGTTTAAAATAATATTATGCGGGTATAAGTAGATTTCCACTGGCTGCCATCTTTCAACTCGATATTTGTCATTAAAAATTACAATTTTTCTGGAAAAATCTGGATCAGCGTCTTTATTAAAAAATATTCCTTCTTGGTGATAGGGTAGTATTTTTTCTTGGTAATTATTAAGGCCAGCTCCCCATAAAAAATTATCTTTCAGCATTTTATTGGTTTCCTGCCATTGGGCTTGTCGAATTTGCCAAGAAAGGCTGGTGGATAACTTAAAATTAATCCAATCTTTTTGATAATGGAGCAGCGCTGGAACAATTATTATTAATAAGGCCAGGATTATTAATTTAGCCTTCTTTCTTATAACTATAAAAATAGAAATAAGCAGGGATAGGGCGATGGCGATTAATGCTCCCTTGGATTTAGCAAAATAAATAGCTAACACGCCAGAAGTGATTGCCGTAAAAAGTAATAATTGATTAAGAAAATTTAATAAAGAGCTTCTTTCTTTTAGACGCCAAAAAAATGTCCCAATCAACAAGGGGATTATGGGACCAATAAAAAGGGCCACGGCGTTAGGATAGCCAAAAACTGAAACAACACGGCGGTTTTCGGGATTGGCCCAAAACTCATTAAAAATAAATTGGCCAGTTATTTTTTGCCAAATAGCAATTAGAGAAATAAAGATAGTGGATATAGCCAATACGCCTATAATTTGCTTGATTCCTTTTTCTCCCCTAATGGTATTTAGAATTAAAATAAATAAAAATAATGGCTCTAGAAAGTAGGCCCTAAATATTCCTAAGGCTGGGAGGCTTAACCCTCCAACAAAGGTTGAGGCTAGAGCAATAACTAAAAGCAAAATTATTTCCCAGCCAAAGGGATAGGGTTGCTTGCTCCGACGGTCAGACTTTCTAAGTCTTAATAATTGCTTGTAATTTTTTAAAATCCAATTAGCGAATGTTATCAATAGAGATATTTCTAATAGGGTTACTGGCATGTCTAAAATAGAAAACCTTATTAAATAACTAGGTAGGGTTAATATTAAAAGTAAGACCGCCAACCTTAGATTTAGTTGGCCGACAACAGCAAATAGAGCTAAATAAATAATTATAAGTGTAGTCATATTTTTTTATATTTTTTTCAATTTTATTATAGCACTTTTATTTTTATTTTTATAGTCATTTTCCCAGGGATTAATAATTGTCATTTTTTAAAAATATTGTTATAATAAAGATAATAAAAAATCTAACTTTTTTAATTTTTAAAATTATGGAAAAGAAAAGAATAAAAAAAGTGGTAACTAAAAAGGCAAAGATTTCTCCAAGAAAAAAAACGGGAGGAAAATCTGCGGCGGTTACCAGCACCTCTAAAGTTTCTTCAAAAATAAAGAGGTCTAAAAGCAGAAAAAATTCTTCACCTGTTAAAATAACAGATGATTATTTCGAAAAAAGAACAGTGCACTCTTCTTTTAACTTTTTAGGATTTTTAAATGACTTTGCGCAAGCCCTAATAATTGCCGCAGTCATTATCCTATTAACAATTAGCTTTATTGTCGTCGGAGGACAGAAAAAAACCGACGAGCTTAGACGTGTAAGTGGCCAAAGTTATTTTAACTATTTAGATGATGTCAAAATAGTTAAAAAAGATAAAGGATTTTTTGGATCACTTTTGTTTTCTTCTGATGTTCAATCTGAATCTTCTGAGGGTGATCAAGCAGAAAGAGTTTTAGGCATGGGTATAGGCAGTGCTTACCCGGAGGTTGGTTCTCCCATGGACCCTAAAAATGATTCCATGATTTTACCCAGAGAAATAATAGAGTATAACTATATTTATGTCGGCGATGATTTTAATTTGCTGCCAGAAGAGGTTAGTGTTTATAGAAGGAGTAACGTTGATTTAAGTCGTCAATTTGCTGACATGTTTTCCGGTAAAAAAATATCCTTCTTTGATCTAAGAAATTTTAGTGATATTTCTGTTAATAATCTAACAATAAACGAAGACAGAGACTATGGTTATTCTATTTACCTTGGTTTAAAGGACGGCAATTTTTCTCTTTATAAAAATTGGGATAAGTGGCCAAGCATTGATAAGCTTTGTCGAGGGTATGACCAGGATTGTTATCAAAGTTATCGCTTAACAATCAATGACTTTTTAAGTGATGAAGAGATTGTTAATTTGTCCGATAATTTTTTGAGAGAATATGATATTCCTTTAGATAATTATGGCCCAGGAGAGGTGCGAAAATATTGGATGAGGGATTATGTTTTAAGTGAAGATAAAGCTTCTTTCTACTTTCCAGACTCTATCTCAGTCATATACCCTTTAAAAGTAGAGGGGGTAGATGTTTATGACGACTCGGGAGAAAAAACCGGTCTTTCGGTTGAAATTGATATGAGAGAAAAAAGGGTTTCCGGAGTCTACAATCTTTTCTATCAGCATTACGAAAGCGCCTATTATTCAACTGAAAGAGACAAGGAAAACATATTAGAAGTGGTAAAAAATGGAGGTTCTTATTTCTTGTATGATAATTATAGAGAAGATGTTGATATTAAGACAGTTGACATCCAAGTAGGAACTCCTAGTATTGGAATGGTTAGGACCTGGAATTACGATGAAACAACCATGAGAGGTCATGAGATTTATGTTCCTGCTTATGTTTTCCCGGTAATCTCAGAATCTGAGCCATCTTATTTCTATCGAAAAAACATTGTTGTCCCTGCGGTTAAAGATTTTTTCAATAATAACAATAGAATTTATCCCACGCCTTTAATGGGTGATGGTTCAGCAGAAGGGGGAGGTGTCCCCGGATCAACTGGCTCTTTGGAAATTATTAAGTATCAAGACGATATATAAGTTCCTTGGAACTCTTACATAAAAAAACATCACTTTTTGGAAGTGATGTTTTTTTATTTTAAACTAGTTTAAGCTCTTTCGGCGTACTCTCCGGTTTCGGTGTTAACTTTGATTATATCACCTTCATTAATAAAGAGAGGGGCGGTTATTTTTGCGCCAGTTTCAATTTCTATTTGCTTAGTAACATTGCCAGAGGAATTTCCCTTTACTCCAGGTGGAGAGCTGGTCACTTTAAAGTCCATTTTTACTGGTAAGGTTATGGAGACTGGATTTTCATTGAAATATAGAACATCAACGTCCGTCCCATCTTTTAGAAAGAATTGTTTATCTCCAATATTTTCTAATGTTAAAGAAAACTGTTCGAAGGAAGTGTTGTCCATAAAGTAAGCTTCGTTTTGGTCTTTGTACATGAAGTTAGCTTTTTTAGTTTCAGTTCTGGCCTCTTCGGCCTTATCATTTCCTTGATATGTTTTTTCTAAAACATTATTGTTGATTAAATTTTTCAATTTAACTTTTAAAACAGCGCCACCTCGTCCCATTTTATGATGATCAGTTTTGATAACTAAAAATGGCTCTGAGTTTACTTGTAAAACTTTTCCAGTTTTTATTTCATTAAAACTTAACATATTTTTTAAGTAAAATTATTAAGTAAAAATATTATTTGTGGGTGAAGCCTATCAGGGCCATTTTTCTGGCTCTTTTAATGGCAGTTGTTAGCTTTCTTTGATGCCAAGAGCAAACCCCTGTTCTTTTTTTGCCAATTATTTTCATGTAATAATTAACAAAACTATATAAGGTTTTAGGATCTTTGTAGTCGGGGTTAGTATTTTCACTACAAAATTGGCATTCTTTTTTCTTGTTTAATTTGTTTTTCATATTTTTTAACTTGAAATCTAAAAATTGTTTAAATTCTTAGAAGTTTTAATTTTATAGTTTAATTTTTTAGAAAGGAATATCTTCGACTTTGATTTCGTCATCACTATTGTTCTCGGGGATGCTTATTTCTTCGTCGCTTTTATTATTGGGCCCTCCGCTAGAACCTTTAGGGGTTAAAATAATCATATTATCAGCGATGATTTCAGTTCTTTGTCTTTTGTTTCCATCAGGAGATGTCCACTCACTAGTTTGAAGTCGCCCTTCGATATAGACTTTTATTCCCTTACTTAGGTATTGACCACAGATTTCACCCAATTTTCTCCAAGCAATAATATTGTGAAATTCTGTCTTGCTTTGTTGTTGACCATTTTGATCGTTCCAAACCAAGTTAGTTGCTACTGAGAAGGAGGCAACTGTTTGGCCGTTGGGGGTATTTCTGACCTCAGGGTCCCTGGTTAGGTTTCCTATAACCATAGCTTTGTTTAAAGAATACATATTTTTCTTATTAATTATAAGATCTTCTAAAATTAATATTATAGAAGGTTGTCGATGTTTAAAACATCATCTAGTTTCTCATCTAGAGTTTTTAGATCTATTTTTTTATCAGCTTCTTTTTTGGAAGTTGATTTTTTAGTTGTTTTTTTAATTTCTTCTTCTTTTTCTTTTTCAACCTTGGCTTTTTTGTCTTCAATTTTAGCTTTTATTTTTTGGTCTTTTTTGACTTGTTCTTCATTTTTAACATCTTTTTTAATAATTAAAAATCTTAGAACGTCGTTGTCTAATCTTAGTTTATTATTAACCTCAGCGATCAATGTCCTTTCTAGATCAAATTCATAAAGACCATAGTAGCCATAATATTCATGGTTAATAGGGTAGGCAAACTTTTTCTTTCCCCAGTAATTTTCTAAGGTAATTTTACCTTCTAGAGATTTTAATAGTTGGCCAACTTTTTGAAAAACGCCCTTAGCTTCGTCATCGGTGAATTTATTAGGCATTATAAAAAGCATTTCATAATGAATTAGGCCTGATGGTTTTGTTTTTGACATAAAAACTTTAACATTTATTACTTAAAATTAACTATTATTAAAGTTAAAAATTAAATAATATTTTTTTAATTAATAATTAAATAAAAAAACCCAAAAGTATTCTAAGAAATTATGGGTTTCCGTTTAGAATACCTTTAATCCTATTCTTTGATAGGATTGCCTTTTAGCGCAAAAAGCGTGGGAAAGGTAATTTATTTATTTTTTATTATCCTAACATAATATTTTTAAAAAATCAAGGATTTTTTAGCTATTGACAGGGTGATTTAAATATGATAAGGCGTCCAACATAATGGCACCCGACCTCTGTCTAAAAAAAATGGAATTGGGTGTCGGGGCCCAGTTCTTTAAATCAAAAAAAAAGAAGATGATGACGACAAAAAAGTTGATCACGTCAGATGACCCCAAGGGTCGTCAGGCTACGGATTTATTCCGTGGTGTTTACAACAAAGCGCAGCTCACAGAAGAGCAAGCGCAACGCCTAAATGAAAACAGAGGCGGTGAGTTCACAACAGAACTTCTGCAACTGATTCAAAAGCATTCGACTTCAAACCAGTATGCCAATGAGGTGGTAAGCTCAAGCTATGCCTACCCAAAGGAATACAAGATGAAACCGATCGAAGAACAGGTAAAATTCATTGCCGAAAAGTTCGGACTTGATCCGACACAAGCATTGGAGTTTAGCAAAGTGTTACCCGCATTACCTGAAGGTGCTGAAGGATGGTTCGCTATTCCAAAAGTATCATCGGTTGCAAAGAAACATTTTCCTGAGATTACCGATTCTGCTGAGCAGTATTGCGAAGCAGTAAAACTGGTACAAACGAAGTTAGCCGAAAGTCGTAGTTTTATAAACTACTACAACGGTGAAATTGTGCCGAGCAAATTGCGCCAGCATATTCGTACTGTTGGCTTCCTGGAACATCTGGAAGCCGAACAACGGGGTGATATTCTGATTATCGCAGCACAACACGGCATGCGTCACCGTGGCAAATCCGTTCGCAGAGCAAGGGAAACCTTCGCAAGCAACGAATTCGGCTTAGGAACATTTGCTCTTGGCTGTATGTCATTGGTTCACCCCGATCGTTACGTTTGTTGGGAGGAACTTGATGTCGATTGTGCAGGTGACGAATTTGCTCCTGATGCTGATGGCGTGTTCTCGGAGGCTCCGCTCTTCTACTCCAGCGATGGCGAGCTTGAGTTCGACGCGTGCGATGTGTTCTTTGCCAGCGCTAACTTTGGTTCAGTTTCGGCGTTTGCTTCGCAAAACTGATACTGGAAATTTGAACGTTTGAATTTTTTGTTCTCTTGATCCTTGTGTTCGAATTTTTTTGGGGATACCACTTATGGTGTCCCTTTTCTTTTTTAGAAAAAGATATTGTGGCGCCTATTGATTAATTTTGTCTTGGGCTGTTATAATGTAAACATATAATAATCTTAATTTCATGAAAAAATACTTTTTTGTCTTAGGCTCAAATAACGACTTGTCTCTAGCTGAAATAAAAGCCCTTTTTCCTAATAATACTTGGTATAAATATGGAACAGTGGCAATTTCTGAATTTCAAGCAGAGCTAAATATAGCTAATTTAATAAACTCCTTAGGGGGAATTATTAAAATTGGTGAAATTGTGAGCGAATTTAGCTTAGCTAATCGTCGAGCTCTTTCCGATGGTGTTAAAAATGAAATAATTTTAAGTGCCAAAAAAAATGAAGCCGAAGGAAAATTTAATTTTGGCTTTTCTTTTTATGAAGATAATAGAGTTCCAGGAGATTTTTTTAAATTAGGCTTAGCTGTTAAAAAAGACTTAAAAAGCATTGGGATTTCTAGTCGAATGGTTACTTCTAGAGAAAAAATTCTTTCTAGTGTTGTGGTGGAACAAAATAATTTAATCTCTAAAGGAGTGGAATTATGTTTAATAACCGATAAAAAAGGAGTTTTTGTAGGAAAAACTTTAGCGGTTCAACCTTTTAAGGCCTTGTCGAGTCGAGACTTCGGTCGTCCTCAAAGAGATGATCATTCCGGCATGATTCCACCAAAATTAGCTCAAATAATGATAAATTTAGCCCGCCGAGATGATAAAGATTATGATAAAAAAATATTATTAGATCCTTTCTGTGGTTCAGGTACAATTTTAACCGAAGCTTACCTGATGAATTTTAAAAAAATTATTGGTTCAGATTTATCAGACAAAGCTGTTTCAGATAGTATTAAAAATATCGATTGGATTATTGATTGGGCTAATAAAGGAGAGGGACAAGAAAAAGAAAAAAATATTTTTGAAGTTTTTCAATCTGATGTTTTAAATCTTGATGATAAAATAGAAGAAAGTTCTGTTGATTATATTGTTTGTGAGCCGTATTTAGGTCCGCAGAGGGGTTACAAGAAATTTGATGAGGTTGTTAGTGAATTAAACGAATTATATTCAAAAGCGATAACTGTTTTTTATAAAATTTTGAAAGCCAAGGGGAGAGTAGTGATGATTTGGCCCCAATTTAGAGCCGAGGGAAAAGTTTGGAAAATGAATCCTGAGGTGGGAGGCTTTAAAATTTCTTCATCTGTGGTTTATGGCCGAGACGAGCAAAAGGTTTGGCGCGAAATAGTTGTTTTAGAAAAATAATAATAAGCGGAGTGTAGTATAATGGTAGTACGCGTGCATGGGGTGCATGTAGCCCCGGTTCGATTCCGGGCATTCCGACATCCTGTATGAAAAAACTAATCATCGTCAACGATAAAATGCAAAAAAATTATCGTTATTATTTAACCGAGCCAATTGGGAAAAATTTTTCTCCCGATTTTAAACCAGAACTCAGCCCTCAAGAAATGCTAGAACTGGGAGTTTTTGGTGGAAAATATATGACCGATTGTCAAAAAGAATTTCCGGCTTCTTGGTTCAAAAAGGCCAAATTATCACCGCAAAAGCACGATGTTAAGCTAAATTATTTCCAGGTTGGAGCTAGTCAGTCTCTAAAAATTTGGCGAGAAAAAGGCTGGATACACAAAGATGATCCACGTGGTTGGTTTCAGTGGTATTGTCGTTATTATATGGGTCGGAGATTAGAACTTGAAGATAAAAGACAAATAAAAAGATGGCGGGCCATCAAAAGACATATCAGTGCTATTATAAATAATTGTCGTCGCGGAGATTTAAATTGCCGTCCTCGTCAAAGACAGGCAGTTTTACACTGGGCCTACGATAGTCGTAAATTTTAAAATTAATATAAATAATATGTGTGGCATTGTTTCATATATTGGTCCTTCAGCTGCTTACCCTATTTTGATAAAAGGGCTAAAGCGCTTAGAATACCGTGGTTATGATAGTGCCGGGATAGCCATAATCTCTGACACTTTGAACACCTATAAAACCAAAGGCAAGGTTATTGATTTAGAAAATAAAATTGAGGCAGAAAAAATGGATGTTAGTGGTAATATTGGGATAGCTCATACTCGCTGGGCAACACACGGCGAGCCAAATGATGTTAATGCTCATCCTCACGTTTCTCAGTCTGGTGACTTGGCCATTATTCATAACGGGATTATTGAAAACTACAGCTCCTTGAAAGAGGAGTTAATCTCCAGGGGATATAATTTTATCTCTCAAACAGACACCGAGGTCTTGGTTTATCTAATCGAAGATATTAAAAAAAATGAAAAAACTTCTACTGAAGAAGCGGTGCGATTAGCCTTAAATAATGTTATTGGTGCTTACGCTATTGTAGTCCTTGATAAAAATGAAGCGCATAAGTTGATTGCTGCTAGAAAAGGCAGTCCCTTAGTTATTGGAGTAGGGCATGAAAAGGGAGAGTATTTTTTAGCTAGCGACGCCACCCCCATAGCTGAATATACTCAAGATGTTGTTTATTTAAAAGATGGAGAAATGGCGATTATTAAAAACAATGATTTGCAAATTAAAACAATTCAGAACGTTTTAAAAAGTACTTACGTTGAAAAATTAGAATTAAACTTGGAGCAAATTGAAAAAGGTGGTTTTCCTCATTTTATGATTAAAGAAATTAATGAGCAAGCTAAATCAGTTTTTGATTCTATTAGAGGCAGAATAAATTTGAAAGATGTTAGTGTAGAAATGCGTAGTCTGCAAGATTATGCTGAAAAATTAAAATCAATAAAAAGACTAATAATGATTGGTTGCGGAACTAGTTGGCACGCCGGTTTGGTTGGACGTTATCTTTTTGAAGAAATCGCTCGCTTGCCAGTGGACGTTGAGTATGCTTCTGAGTTTCGCTATCGTAATCCAATAATTTATCCCGATGATTTAGTTGTTGCTATTTCTCAAAGCGGTGAAACAGCTGACACCTTGGCTGCGATGGATCTTGCTAAAGAAAAGGGGGCTACTATTTTTGGCTTGTGTAATGTTGTGGGGTCTTCTATCCCTAGAAATAGTCATACTGGAGCCTATACTCATGCTGGGCCAGAGATTGGTGTGGCCTCTACAAAGTCTTTTACGGCTCAAGTTTCAGTATTAGCCTTAATGGCCTTGGCAGTGGCCCAGGTTAGAGGCAGTTTGAGCAAAGAAAAAATGAGCATTTGGCTCAGCGAACTTGAAAATATACCTAAGTTAATAGAGAAAACCCTAAAAACTAATGATGTCGCTTATAAAATTGCGCAGCAATACAAAGATGTAAGTAATTGCTTATTCTTGGGGCGCGGAGTTAGTTTTCCGGTAGCGTTGGAGGGAGCTTTGAAGCTAAAAGAAATATCATATATTCATGCCGAGGGTTATCCTGCTGCAGAAATGAAGCACGGACCCATTGCCTTAATCGACGAAAACATGCCAGTGATTGTTATTGCTCCACATGATAATATTTATGAAAAAGTTATTAGTAATATTTGCGAAATCAAAGCTCGTAAAGGCAAGGTGATAGCCATTGTTAGTGAAGGAGATATTAAGATTAAAGAATTAGCAGATCATGTTATCGAGGTTCCTAATGTTGATGAGATGTTTAGTCCACTGTTAACAATTATTCCCTTACAGCTTTTAGCTTATCACATCGCTGTACTTCGTGGTTGTAACGTTGACCAACCAAGAAATTTAGCTAAGTCAGTAACCGTAGAATAGTTTTTAGAAAATGACTTCTGTAGTGGCTACTTTATTTTTAATTTTCTGTTTATTTAAAAAAAACAAAGAAAGCCTGCTTGTTTTATCAAGATTTTGGCAAACTCAGTATAACGAGTCTCCATTTACATGGAGTCGAGTAAAAACTATTAAAATAGAAAATCCATTTCATATATTTCCAAACGAATTTGCCTCAGCTTTTAATATTTATGATCACGACCATAAACAGGTAAAAGCCTAAAATGATTGTTCCAAAACTTGATAAAAAGCAGGTCTTCCTTCTTTTTGATTATAGCATATTTATATCAGTTTGCCAAAACATATTTTTTAAATTATAATAGTATTAAGCCAATTTAATTGGAATTTTTATTGTTTAAATATGATTGATTTTAAGAAAAAAATGGAAGAAGAATTGATGCGAAACATACAGAAAAAAGCCCCTCGTAAAAAGAGATTGGGCTTAAAAATAACCGGTTTTTTACTGGCTTTTTTCATTTTATTCACTGCCACTGCCCTTATTTCCGGTGACGCCTCAGAATCCTGGGCTGGAAAAGTGCCAATTCTCGGAAAATTAATAGGACTAGTAGATAGCTCTGATAAAAAATTAAAAGGAGAGCCTCAAGATAGAATAAATGTTTTACTTCTAGGAATGGGAGGAAAAAATCATGATGGTGGGTATCTGACAGACACTATTATATTGGCTAGTTTAAAGCCCTCTACTAAGGAAGTAGCTATGATGTCCATACCTCGAGACATGATGATTATGGTCGAAGGAATGGGCTGGCAAAAAATAAATGCCATCAACGCCTTAGCGGAGAGAAAAAAAACAGGTAGCGGAGGAGAAGCTGTTTCCCAGGCTGTTAGTGATATTTTAGATATCCCTATTCACTATTATTTTAGAATTGATTTTAGCGGTTTTATTAATATTATTGATCACTTGGGTGGTGTTGAGGTTTATGTTGAAAATACTTTATCAGATTATCGTTATCCAATCTCCGGAAGAGAGGATTATGAAGATTATTATGCTCGTTATGAACATTTACACATTGAAAAAGGTTGGCAAAAAATGGACGGAAGTTTATCCTTAAAATATGCTCGATCTCGTCATGCCTTGGGTGTTGAAGGTTCTGATTTCGCTCGCGCCAAGAGACAGCAAAAAATCATCCAAGCTGTTAAAGACAAGTTATTATCGACTGAAAATCTATTGCGCCCGTCTATGGTAGCCTCTATTATTTCAGAATTAAACGACAACTTACTTTTTAATTTAAAAGTTTGGGAGGGGTTGAAACTTTGGCAAATGTTTAAAGATGTTACTAGTGATGATATTTCTAATTATGTTTTAGATGATGGCCCTAGTGGGCTTTTGGTGCCAGGTCGCAGCGAAGCCGGAGCTTACATCCTAACCCCTAGAGGGGGAGACTATAGCGAAATTAGATATTTAGTAAATACTTTTTTCCCTGAAAAAACAAGCAAGACATCTTCAACCAAATCTCCTTCAATTGACGAAGTTGTTTTGGAAAATGTTCAGTCAGCTAAGCTAGAAATAAAAAATGGAACTTGGATAAATGGTTTGGCTAATCAAACAGCAATAGATTTAGATAAAAATAATTTTGAAATTCTTAGAATAAGTAACTCTAGCCAAAGAGACCTTAAAGAATCAGTTATATATGACCTTACCTATGGTGGCAAAAAAGATGCTTTAAAATACTTAAAAGATTTTTTACAGGCTGATGTTCAATTGAATTTGCCCGCTTGGTTGGCCGAAGAAATTAAAAATGAATCTGGGCCAGAAGAGCGAGAGGTCCCCGATTTCCTTATTATATTAGGAGAAAATGCTAGTAAGAATAAATTTTAAACAGTTATGATAAAAGACAACCTACCTTTAATAGTAATAATTGGTCGAACCAATGTTGGGAAATCGACTCTTTTTAATCGTTTGATAGAAAAAAATCAAGCTATAGTTTCGCCCGTCGAAAATACCACCAGGGATTTTAATTATAATATTTTAAATTGGCGAACAATAGACTTTCAGTTAATAGATACGGCGGGAGTTATAAAAATTGAGGGGCTGAAAAAGAAGATGGATCAAGAACTTGTTGGACTAGAAAAAGTAGAGCAAAAATCACAAAAGCAAGTTTATGAACTTATAAATAGAGCGGACTTGCTTTTTTTTGTAGTCGATAATAAGACGGGGTTGTTACCGGAAGATAAAGAAATGGTTAAGTTTATTAAAAAGAGAGATTATCAGAAAAAAACAATTCTAGTTGTTAATAAAGTTGATAATTTCAAGCAAAGATTAGATGCCAGTAGCTTTAATAAATTATCTTTGGGTGAGCCCGTAATGGTTTCCGCCACAACTGGGTCTGGCTTGGGAGACCTCTTGGATCTAGCTGTTTCATTCTTTGAAAAAAATAAAATTAAAAAGAAAAAAGAAGAGGCTAAGAATGAATTAGATAAAATTAATTTATGTATAATTGGTAAACCAAATGTTGGGAAATCCTCTCTTTTAAATTCACTTCTGGGTTACGAGCGAGTTATTGTTAGTGATATGCCTCACACTACCAGAGAACCACAAAATACCGAAATTATTTATAAAAATAAGGAAATAAATATTATTGATACAGCCGGAATTAGCCGAAAAGGTCAAAAAACTAAAGGGCTTGAGAAATATGGAATAATAAAATCAATGCAAACCCTGAGAAAGGCTGATATCGTTTTGTTGGTAGTAGATATAAATGAAGAGATAACCAAACAGGACTCTAAAATAATAGAAGAAATTGTAGACTTAGGAAAAAGTTTTATCGTTATTGCTAATAAGTGGGACTTGATTAAAGAGCGTGATACAAAAAAATGGACCCATCATATTAATATGCATTTCCCGTTTATTTTATGGGCGCCAATTTTATTTGTTTCGTCTTTAACCGGAGAAAAAACTAATAAGATCTTCGATTTGGTTTTAAAAATAGATGAATCTAGAAAAATGGAAATAAATGAAAACACATTAGATCGCTTTCTCTCTAAGATGATAAAAATTCACAAACCCTCTAAGGGCAAAGGTATCAAACATCCTCGTGTTTATAGCTTAAAACAGTTCTGGGTTAATCCGCCAAAATTTGAAATAAAGATTGGTTCGAAGGAGGATTTACATAAATCTTATCTTCGATTTTTAGAAAATAGAATTAGAGAGCATTTTGGATTTTTTGGGACACCAGTAAAGGTTACAGTTCGAAAAAATAAAAAAATTCACGGGAAGAAAGAGTAGCCCAGTAAAAATTTGTTGTTTTTTTGGCTTTGTGATATAATTTTTTAGGAATTTTAAAAGTATTTATAATTAATTTTAAGCTCTTTAATTTTTTTAAGGAGTGAAATAACTTATGTTTAAAAAAAGAATGTTAAAGAAGTCTATTTTCTTGGTAGCAATTCTTTCTCTGGTTTTTTTATCAGCCTGTGGGCTGAAAAAAGAAAAAGAATTAACGCCAGAAGAGGCTCAGGTTAAAGCAGAGCAATTTATTAATACTAACTTCATGGACCCAGCTTATCCGGTAAGCATTCAGAAAATTGAAAAGGATGCCCAAACTGGTCTTTATAAATTTTATATTGACTTAGGGGACGGTGAATTAGTAGAATCTTATATTAGTAGCGATGGTGAAGTTTTATTTCCTCAGGCATATAATATAAGCGAGTTAGAAGAGACCTTAAATGATAGTGAGGGCGAGTCTTTAGGCGAGCAAGAATTTATTGAAGACGCTGATGCTATTAATAACGATGATAATTCGCAAGTGCTAGAAGGATCTTTAGGGGATGAAAAAGTTTTAGTTTATTTTTTCTGGGGAGATGGCTGTCCTTACTGTGAAAGACAGAAAGAGGCTATGGATTCTTGGCTTAGTAAATACCCCAATATTGAAATAAAAGATTTTGAAACTTGGAATAACCCAGAAAATAGAGATTCTTTGGAAAGCCTAGCAGCTTCTTATGGAACCTCAGTTCAAGGTGTTCCTATGACTTTTATCGGGGATAAATATTGGGTTGGCTTTTCAGATGCTCTTGGCGCAGAAATGGAGGCTAAATTAAAAGAATGTTCTGAAAATTCTTGTGAGGATCCAGGAGAAAGATTCTAGATTTTACTAAAAAGCATATTGTAAATTTAAAAAACAGTCCCTCAGGGACTGTTTTTTTAAAAGAATATTCAATTAGGTTATTTGTATAAAAATTTGCCCGAAGATAAATATTAGATACATAAAAAGAATAGCAAACCCTTCTCGGCGGCTTAGAAGTCTGTCGCTGCGGTAGAAAAAGTATAAAAAAGAAAAGAATATTAAAACAAAAATAACTAAAAACAAATAAGAAGGTCCTATTTTTATTTCTATGTTTTTAATAAAACTTAAAATTCCTAACATCAAGACATTGCCCATAGCTGAGCCAATTAGGTTGCTAAAAGATAGTTCCCCGATCTTTCTTTTAAATGACCTAACGGCAATAATTAATTCTGGTAAATTTGTCCCTACTGAATAAAAGATTAAGCCTATAATAAAGGCAGATATGTTATAGTCTTTTAATATAAAAAGAGTAGTTTTAACTATTAATTCTGAAGACACTACCAAGCCGATCATTCCTATTATTATAAAAAAAATGTGGCGGTTAATATCTTTTTTATTTACTATTTTTATTTCAGGAGAGGTGTTTTTATTATTTTTTTTATATAAGTAATAAATAAGTGCGATGTAACCAGATATTAATATTAGACCATCAAAAAAATTTAATTCTCCTTTTAAGCTTAGGATTAAAGGGAGAAACAAGAATGATAGAATAATTAAAAAGGGCCATGATTTTTTTTCAGTGTGTATTTTTCGATTTAATATTATACTAATAGATAAAATCAATCCAAATAAAACAATAATTCCGCCCATTAAATTTCCAAAAGATATAATAGCTATGTCATTGACTATGGAGTTTATTCCAATGGCCATTTCTGGTAGGCCAGTCATTATTCCGAGTATCATACCCAGCACAAATATTTTTATACCTAGTTTCTCTCCTATCTTTCTTATGTTTAAAACAATTAAGTCAGCAAACTTGCTTAGAGCTAAAAATAAAATAAGCAGGCTTATTATGGCTATTATTTTCATAGAATTGGTTTAAGTTTTATTTGTTAATTTTTATTATTCTTTCTAGAATTATTATAGCAAACTTTTAAAAATAAAAAAGAGCTCCCGTCGGAAGTCTTTCTTTTTTGTGGACCCTAAGGGACTCTGTCACGGTCGCTAAGCCTCGTTCTTTCGCTACGCTCAATCACTCGCTAAGCGCCCCGACCCGGCCTCGCCCGTGCACTTCGTGCACATGACTCCGGCTTTCTCGTCCCTACGCAAGCCAAGCAGTTGGCTTGCTTAGGCTCCAAAAAAAAACTGCTAACGCAGCTTTTTTGTGGACCTAAGTTTACCAATTTGGAACCAGTTTATTAACGAATTAAAACAGCTATATATTATTACTAATGCAAATAGTACTTAAAATTTCTAATGCTTATATTAACTTTAAATTAATACTTTACTTTATTACAACCATAAATATATGGAAAACATAACTCAGCAACAACTAGAAGCTAATCGTAAAAATGCTCAATTAGGAGGAGTAAAAACAGAAGAGGGTAAGGAGGTTAGCAAGATGAACGCAATAAAACACGGAATTTTATCCAAGAATATTATACTTGATGATGAGGATAAGGAGTGTTTTGAAAATTTACAGGATGAAATTTATGAAGCTTTATCTCCGCAAGGATTTCTAGAAAAACTATTAGTCGATAGAATTGTTTCAAACTACTGGAGATTAAAACGCATCATAAATATAGAAAAAAGCTTAATAAGCTTAAAAAAAGAGCCAAACCATTTTGATAATAGGGGTTTGGGGTATGATAATCCTGAAGAAATGGTAAAGCATCAAAATAATATAAACATCATTGATAGTAATCAGATAGATAAGTTGTTAAGGTATGAAGTCTCTATTGAAAAAAGTATATATAAAGCCTTTAATATGTTGATGACTATTCAATCTAAAAATGGGTTCGTTTCGTAAAAATGCTTTTTAAAATATGCTTTACTTGTAAAGAAAAGTAAAGTATAATATTAGTAAATAAATGATTAATAAAATAAAAATTTAGATTAAATATTTTTAAATATGAGCCTAGAATATATTAAAAAGGAATTATTGAAATTTAGGGAAGAAAGAGATTGGTCTAAGTTTCACGACCCAAAAAATTTAGCCGAAGCAATATCGATAGAGGCGAGTGAACTTTTGGAGTTGTTTTTATGGAAAAACAAACAGCAGATAGAAGAAGAAATCAAAAATGACGAAGAGTTTAGACAAAAAATATCAGATGAATTAGCTGATGTTTTAACTTATTGCATCCAAATGACAAATACGCTAGATTTAGATGTTCAAAAAATAATTTTTGACAAATTAGACAAGGTGAAGAAAAAATATCCAGTAGAAAAGTCAAAGGGTAACGCTATAAAATATAATAAACTATGAATATATTATTACAATCTTGCTCGGGTAAGAGACCGATGGAACACTTCGAGGATACCGTAGTAAATGGCTTGCCATTAAGTTATTTGGATGGAAAGATTGATGAAAAAGAGTTTAATAAACTTAAAGAACTTAAAACAAGCATTGTTAAAGCCTGGGGCTTTGTTCCAAACACAAAAGTAAAAGAATGGGAAAAACTTAAAGAGGGTGACCTTGTTTTATTTTATGCAAACAAAGGATTTTTCTATTTAGCAACTGTTTATACAAAAATACATAATAAAGATATTGCTAATAGCCTTTGGGGGACTGATGATAAGGAAAGGACTTGGGAGTATATGTTTTTTATAAAAGATGGCAAATCTGTTCAATTAAAATTTACTCCTGAGATATTAATAAAAAATGATTTAACAAATTACGCTTCAAACTACATAGTGCAAGGAGCCTTACTTCTTGTAGGTGAAAACGCCAATGCTATGAAAAAGTATATTGAAGAAAACGAGGGTTCCAACTTTAATGAAGATAGTATAGAGCCAACTGAAGAAGAAGAAGTTTCTTTTTATAAAAAAATTAAAGAGCCGAATAATGTAGAAGAGGCGACCGCAGAGATAGCTCGTATCTCACAAGAAATAAAAGATGTTCCTGTAAAAGAAAAAATAAAAACGGCAAGAATGTTGGTGAGAAATCCTAAATTTGCTCGTTTGGTTAAAGAGAAAGTAAAATATGTATGTGAGATTTGTGGAGAAAATCCTTTTATACAGAAAAATGGATTACCTTACGCAGAGGCTCATCATAAAAGTGAACTTTCTAAAACCAAGATTGATAATCCTAATGATATGATTTGCGTGTGTGCAAATTGTCATAAGGTCATTCATTTTGGAACAACAGAAGAGTTCCAAAAAAGAATGAATAAGAAATAATTATGTCTAAGAAATCTACAGACTTTCATATTAAATCAAATGATTATTTTGGAACATTAGCTACAATTTTGACTTTAATAAATGAAAAACCTGAATATTTTGATGGAAAGCCCAGAGAGCTTAATAATGGATGTTTTAAAAGAATAATAAAAGATTTATTATATCTACAAAAAAACTTTAAGATAATCAAAAAATAAATATGAGTGGAAATAAAAAACAGTTTTATACCGCCCAGGAACTAGCTATAATGCTCGACTTTAACATAATGACCATTTATAGATATATTAAATCTGGAAAATTAAAGGCTTATAAATTTGGTAAAGAGTTTCGAATTGATAATTCCGATTTTTTATCCTTTCTAAAAAAGATAAGTACAAAATGAAATATGACACCGATAAAAAAGAAAAATGATAAAAATAAAAAATTTACTTTTATAGACCTCTTCGCTGGCATAGGGGGATTTCATATTGCACTCCAAGAGCTTAACGGTAAATGTGTATTTTCATCTGAAATCGACGTAGAGTGTGCGAAAACTTATGAAGCAAACTTCGGGGAGTATCCAAAAGGAGATATAACTAAAATTAAGCCAAGTAGTATACCAAAACACGATATATTGTGTGGAGGTTTTCCTTGTCAGCCATTTAGCATATCAGGAAGAATGAAAGGGTTTGAAGATACAAGGGGAACTTTATTTTTTAATATACTTGAAATAATAAAAGCAAAAAGCCCAAGCGTTGTATTCCTTGAAAATGTAAAACATCTTAAAGACCATAACAGCGGTAAAACTTTAAAAACTATCATACGTCATCTTGAGGAATTAGGATATAAAACAGAGTGGCATATATTAAATGCAAAAGATTTTGGTTTATCACAGAACAGAGAAAGGGTTATTATTGTAGGAAATAAGAAAAAAAAGTTTGATTTTTCAAAAATAGAAAAAATTGAGAATAAGACTATTAAAGACATTATGCAGACAGGGGTTGATTTTGAATATTTAAAACCAAGCGAATATACAATAATTCCTAAAGATAAATGGAAAAAACAAATTTCTGGCTTAATTTTTTGTGGTTATAGAAATAAATCTATAAGAATTAATGGAGCTAGACCCAATACTGAGCATTTATCAAGGGTTCACAAGCAACCAAACAGAATATATTATATTAATGGAACGCATCCGACAATACCGTCACAAGAAACATCTGGCAGATTTTGGATTTATGACGGTAAAAAAGTTAGAAAATTAACATTGACAGAATGCTACAGATTACAAGGTTTTCCAGATAATTTTAAAAAAATAAGTAAAAATGGCTCTTGTTATAACCAAATTGGCAATGCTGTAGCAATTCCAATGATAAAAAAAGTTGGAGAGCAAATAATCTCACAACTATTATAATTATATGAACCACAAAGAGACGCTATTAGAAGTCTACAAAAAATCATTCGATATATCTGATATAGATAATATACCAAAAAAAACTATGATTTTTTTGCAAAAAATTATAGACAATATGGACAGAAATAAAGGCGTTTATACCGTTCTTGTAACACTGATGGTACATAAACTCTTAGAACCAAAACAGGATATCCGATACTTTCAAGGTAAAATGAAAAATGGTTTTTCTGCAAGAACTGTTGACACTAAGTACATTACGCCAACACTAAAAGAATTAGGGCTGTTGTCTATGGCGGAAAGTGGATGGCTTACTAGAAGCTTAGAACAGCCTTACCCGTATACAATGGACTATAAGGGTGAGATTTCTGGCGCAGGAATGAAAGAGGCATTTTTAAGAATTGTAGATGCAATTCAAAATAATAATGTATTAACAGAAAATCTTTTAAGATTGGTATTAAATAGTGCCATTTTATTTAAAAAGAAAAATCACGTTGAAATCAAAAAAATGGATAACGGTGATGAAGTTTTAATCTCAGTGGTAACTGTAATTTTAGAACAACATTTTACGCATAAATATGGCACTCACGGTGGGTCAAAGCTTCCGGTTTTAGCTTTTTATGCTATTTATAAGGCCCTAATTAAAGAAGTTGGAAGATATAAAGATTGTACCCTTGCCCCTCTCGGTAGCCATACTGCATCAGACAGAACCTCAAAAAGCTCTGGTGATATTGAAATAATTAAAGGCGATAGAATATTTGAAGCAGTTGAGGTAAAGCTGGATAAGATGATTGATATAAATATAGCTAGAATTGCTTATGAGAAAATTGCCAGGTTCAATCCAGAGAGATATTATATTCTTTCACATATTGGAACGCAGGAAAGCGACCGAGAGGCGATTGATGAGTTAATTTTTGAAATTAAAGAAAATCACGGATGTCAGTTAATTGTTAATGGATTGCTATATACATTAAAGTATTATCTTCGTTTAATCTCAAATCCTAAGGAATTCTTCAATGAATATATAGAGCTAGTTGAAAAAGATGCTGAATTAAAAACGATACATAAAACTAAACTAAATGATTTAATAAAAGAGTATGATTTATAAATTATTATTTATTAATAATTAGCTAAATTTACTCAATTTATACTATTTCGTCACTTGACTTTTATTGGGTTAATGTTATAATTAAATTATACATATGTGTATAATTTTTTTATGACTAAAAATATCACTAAAAAAGAAATATTGCCCTGGGTTCAAGAGTTGGATGATAATTTTATGTCCCAGAGGGGTACGCTAAAAGTTAAACAGGCAAGGGCTTTATTAAATAAAAGGATGTTTAGAGTTGCAGATACATTTTTAACGTATAGGCAAATTAATTTTCTTGATGCCGACGGCTTGTTAGAAGAAAATAGAAAAGAAAAAAATAATTGGAGAAAATTTAGTATAAAAGAACTTGTTTATTTATCGTTAATAAAAGAGTTAAGGTTTTATGGGGTTGCTAATAAACAGCTAAAGGATTTAAATACAATTTTCTTTTCGGAAGGACGAACTCAACGTACAGAGGAAAATTTATTATCGGCCCTGAGAGGTAAAAAAATAGTTTTAGTGCTTAAGAATAAATGTGGTTTCTTTTTTTACAATCTTCCAAACTATGTTATTTTCCATCAAAGGGTTAAATCTCACATTAATATTAATTTAAATGAAATTGTATTTGAAATTTTAGATAAAATAGGAAGAAAAGGTATTGATTATAAGGATGAATTATATTTTATGACAAAAAGGGCTGATGCGACTAAAAAAGAGGAGAGCATTCTAAATTTTATTCGTGATAAAGGTTATAAATCAATTACTATTAAAAATAATAAAGATGAGGAGTATTTGGTTAAGGGGGAGAAAATAAAAGCTGTTGACGAAAAAGAATTATTGAAAATGATAAAAGAAAAAAAGTTTGCTGATATTAATATAGTTAAGAGAGACGGAAATATTGTTAACATAAAAGTTGAGGAAATTTTTAAAATTTAAAAACTTATTATTGAGCGAGAAAAAATTGCAGATAATTAGTTTTACTTAATAACAATTTTTTTGGTATCAAGGAGTACTTGGGCTAAAAGATAATTTTATCTTTGGTCTATATGTTGGATAATGAGATACTAAAAAAGTCATTAAAAAATAAATTTAAAAAGTTAAACATTGACGAAAATGAAGAGGATAATTTAGTGGCTGAGCTTAATTATCTGTCTAACTTTTTAATCGATATTTATTTAGCTAATAAAAATGTTTAATCATTTTAAAAAAAACTTAAAGAAGAATATTTCTCACCCAGAAGAAGGAGATGTATTATCTGAACAATTTGAATTAATTTCGGAAGCTTTGGTAATAATAAAAAAACAAATGGATGATATAGACCTCATAGGGAATAATATTAAAGAAAAAGATTTGGCTAATGAATTAATGTGGGCTGAGTTGTTAATTACGAAAAAGAACAGTTTAGATTTTTTTTATCAAGTAGCTGATTTTCTATTAAGGAAAGTTAAGACAGAAAAAAAAGAAGATTTGAAATTTTATCTTCCAAGCGTCAGAACGCTGTTTGATATATATGTAAAGTTATTATACTTAGCCAATCATAGTTTAGATGAGCAAATGCTTAATTGTGTTTATGAAAGACTTTATTATCTTAAGAAGCGACTAGCTCGACAAGAATTTGAAAAACAATATTTAAACTACAAACCCTATCTTGATGACAGGGGATACTCTATTCCTGATTACGATACCTTTTCACAGAAAAAAGTGAGAGGGTATCTTTTCCCAAAAGTTAAACAGATTATAGAAAATCGTACTTATTTAGATAAGTTTAAACCAGTTGGTTTTAATCAAGAAATTGATGTTGCTGATAAATTTTATCTAATTTATGGTAGTTTTTCGGAATATTCGCACGGCAATATTCTCAATAAATATTCTTTTGGTAATGAAGGTTTCTGGATTGTTAGAAATATATTATTTATATTACTTTTAACTACTTATTTGATTGATTGCGATATTCTTAAAAAGAAAAATACGGATGACATTAATGATTGGATTATAAAATTCACAAGTAAAGAAAAAAAATTTGCACTATTTTATGATAAAAAAAGAATTAAAAAAGACTAGTAGAGCTGTTATTTATTGCCGAGTTTCCACTAAGGAGCAGGTCGATGAGGGTAATAGCTTAAATACCCAAGAAAGGGTTTGTCTAGACTATGCTAACAAAAATGACTATGAGATAGCTAGTATTTTTGTTGAAGAAGGTGAAAGCGCAAAAACCGCTCTAAGACCAGAATTACAGAAAATGATGAAATACTGTACGCTTAACCGTAAAAGCATAGATACTTTGATTATTTACAAGATAGACAGGTTGTCTAGAAATACAGATGACTATTCTCAGCTCAGGGTATTTTTTAATAGTTTGGGCATAAAAATAGTTTCAACATCGGAAAGGTTTGAAAACAATTCAGTTGGCCGTTTTGTTGAAAATATGTTAGCTAATGTAGCTCAACTTGATAATGATGTTAGAGCTGAGAGATGTAGAGGGGGGATGATTGATGGTGTTAGAGCGGGGAGATATGTTTTTATAGCTCCAGTCGGATACAAGAATGGTGTTTTAAATGGTGAAAAAAATATAATTATTGATAAAGAAAAATCTCCTTTCGTAAAACGTATTTATGAATTACTAGCTACAGGTCTTTATTTACCAGAAGAAGTTCGTAAAATTATAACTGCAGAAGGAGCAATGCTCGGTTCGAATAAAAGAATAAGTAAACAGTATTTTCATAGAATTATAAGAAATAAGGTATACAAAGGAATTATAGATATAAATGGTTTTGATTTGGGGGAGGTAAAAGGCTCTTTTGAGCCAATCATTAGTGAAGAGCTTTTTGATAAAGTTCAGTTTGTTTTATGTAAAAATGGTAAAACTAAAGCAGGATACAATACAAATAACCCAGACTTTCCATTAAAGGGCCTTATAAGAAGCGACAAGGGCCACAAATTGGACGGTAGTTGGTCTAAAGGTAATGGTAGACAAAGATTGCCATATTACCGCTTTAGAGGGCTTAATGGTTATAATACAAAGAGGGATGTACTAGAAGACAAGTTTAAGGTTTATCTTAAAGACTTTGAATTTAAAAAAGATTTTATTGAATTACTCAAAGAAAGTCTGGTTGTAAATTGGGAACATCGCAATCAGTCCAATAAACAATTAAAAAGGCTGACAGAAAAGAAAATTTCAGAGCTTAAATTAAGACAGGAGTTAATTATCAATAAAAATTTAAAAGATATTATTGACGATGATTTAGCAAGAGAGCAATTATCTAAAATAAAGAATGAGATTTCTGGTTTAATGATAAAAATACAAGATTATGAGGGAACTGAGAATATTCAGGATGTTTTAGATTGCAGTCTTAACTTTATGCAGAATTTATCTAAAGAAATTGAAACGTTAAAAATCAAACAAAGACAGGATTTGCAATGGTTCCTATTTCCCGAAGGAATTCTATTTGATGGAAATAAATTACGAACCCAAAGAACCGCGCTAATTTTAGATACAAAAATGACTTCTCTAAGTGAGAAGTCATCTATGGTGGACCCTAAGGGACTCGAACCCTTGACCCCCTGCTTGCAAAGCAGGTGCTCTAGCCAACTGAGCTAAGGGCCCCACATAATAATATTGTTTTGATATATTAGTTCAATATTTTTTTAAAGTCAAGAAGTCTAGCCTCGTCTGGTCAGCGGAGAGAGGATGGTCTTTATAAAACCATCAAATGTTCCGGTAGTTATAAGTAGCCCAAAGAATATCACAATTAAGCCAATTAATTTATAGCCCAACCTAGAACCACCTTCTGTTCCTAGGTTTTTTTCGAACCAGGCTATTCTTCCAAAGTTTCGAAATAAATCTTCAGACCTCATAACTATCAGAGTCCCAATAGCTATTAGAATTAAACCTCCTATTATTCTCATATTTTTTTATTTTTTAAAATATAAAATATTTATTTATCTATATCTATTATAATAAATTTTTTTAAAAAAGAAAATATTAACGCAGATAATTTAAGGGGTTTTGTTTTACTCCGTTAACTATAACTTCGAAGTGGATATGAGGTCCAGTTGACCAACCAGTCGATCCCATGTCGGCAATAATATCACCACGATTAACCTTGGTCCCAGCAACAACGCGAAGTTTCGAGGCATGAGCATATAATGTTTTCATTCCTCCGCCATGGTTTATTATTACATTATAACCATATCCATTACTCCAACCAGACCTTTCGACTGTTCCAGCCTCAGAAGCATAAAGAGGGGTGCCCGTTTTATTGGCGACATCTAATCCTCGATGGCTCCATGAGTAGTATTGTGTAATTCTATTTCCAACTGTCGGCCAAAGAAGCTTGCCTCCAGTATAAGTTGGTTGTTGAGTGTTTGTTGATGGAGTTGTTTGAGTTATTGTTGTGCCAGAATAAGATCTGCTTACCACGGTACTTGTCTCTACTATTTTTTTACCCCCAGGGATAAACAATGTTTGAGCTATTTTTATTGGGTCATTTATGGTTATCCCATTTTTTTCTAATATTTCGTCAATTTCAACTGAATATTTTTTAGCGATAGAGCCGATATTTTCATTTCTAGATACGGTATGAACAACACCATCTTCTGGTAGTATAACCAATTTACTCCCCGGCTTGATAATGCTTCGTGCGGTCAATTTATTCTCCCATAATATAGTGTTAACACTTATGCCAAAGTTATTAGAAATACTGCTGACAGTGTCTCCAATCTGAACTATATATTCTACAGGCTCATTTCTTTCTTTTATACTTTCTCCTTCGGTATTAATTATACCCGTCCCAGAAAGAGTGTCTCCGTGATCAGAGAAGATAAAAACATTACTTTCCTCCGTAGAACCTTGTCCCGTTTGTATTTTAGGGGTTAAAACTCCAGCCTGACCTAGATATTTAGGTGAGCTGATAATTCCAGAGTTTTGATCGTCAATCGTCTCCACTATTAACTCCTCTGGTTCAAAGTCTTCAAAATCTGATTCAATATTTTGGGCTAAGGTTGTTTTATATATCTGATTTGAAAGGCTTTGGGCCTCGGTTTTTCTAATTTTATTACCTAATATTATAGCGACTGATAAAAGGATGATTATAAATATAGAAATATTTTTTTTAAAAAGGTATAGCCTAGAATTGTTTTTTTTATTAATTTCTTTTATTTTTTTGTAAATTAGGATATAATTGTAGTATAGCTTTACTAGTATTTTGAAAAATAAAAAACTAAGCACAGAAACAACAATATTCTTTGCTATTTTTAAAATAAAAGTTACTACTTTTTTTAATAAAAGTAGTAGTTTTATTAATAATATTAGTATTTTAGTTGATATTCTTTTAAGCCAAATATGTTTAAAATTAACTCTAAAAGCTTAGCATTTCTAAGTTTTTTAGTCAATTTAAAAAAATATGTATAAAATTGTTTTAATCCGTCATGGAGAAAGTGAGTGGAATAAAAAAGGGCTGTTTACCGGGTGGACTGATGTAGACTTAACTCCACTAGGACTCAAGCAGGCCAAAGAAGCTGGCCAAACTTTAAAAAAGAATAAATTTTCTTTTGATTTATGCTATACATCCTTTTTGAAGAGAGCCATTAGAACGTCAGATATTATTTTAGAAGAAATGGATTTAATGTGGATCCCAGTTGTTAAGGACTGGAGACTAAATGAAAGACATTATGGAGACTTGCAGGGCTTGAATAAAAAAGATACAGCTAAAAAAGTCGGAGAGGAGCAGGTTTTGTTGTGGCGTCGATCTTATGATGTTAGGCCCCCAGAAATTAAAAAAAGTAATCGCTATAATCAAATAGATGATGCTAAATATAGTTTTATAAAAAAACCAATTTTAGGGGAGTCTTTAGAGGATGTTGTTGCTCGAACTATGTCTTTCTGGAATAAGATGATTATTCCTAGAATAAAGCTGGGAGAAAAAATATTAATTTCTGCTAGTGGAAATAGTTTGCGAGCTATTATAAAAAAATTAAATAATATTTCAGAAGAAGATATTGTTGATCTTAATATCCCCTATGCTATTCCTATGGTTTACGAACTAGATAAAAATTTCAAAGTTATAAGATGGTATTATTTAGGTGATCAAAAAAAAATTAAAAAAATAGTTGAAGAAGTGAAGGATCAGGGGACAATTAAGTAATTTTAAATTATTAAAGTATAAAGTTATGAAAAATATAATAAGTTTGGATCAGGGAGTTGTTAATGCACTAGAGTTTTTTAGCAAAAACAAATTACCTAAATTAAAGTTAAATAATTTCAATTTTCCTATTGTGGTTGGCAGCGGGAATGCTTACAACACCGGCCATATTTTATTTTCTGGACGTAAGGCTATTATTGCTGATGAAAGTACTTTTAAAAAAATAATAGAAAGTTATAAGGATTTGATTAATAAAAAAATAATAAAAGAAGTTGTGGTTATTTCAGCTTCGGGTGAAAAAGATTCTATTTGGGAAATTAAATTAGCTCAGAAGTATAAGTTAAAAACAACTTTATTGACCTGCTCACCTAACTCAAGCGCTAGTAAAATAGCCGATAAGGTTATTGTTTATCCTAAAATTTCCGAGCCCTATACTTATAACATCTCTACTTACTTAGGGATGATTTTATCTGCCACCGGAGAAAACCCCAAAAGCATTTTAAAGTTTATTAAAAGCTTAAAATTAAAAACAAATTTTAAGGATTATAACTCCTATTCCTTTGTCTTGCCTGATGATTTTATCGCCATAACCCCAATGATAGATATTAAAAAAAGCGAGTTATTTGGTCCTAAATTATCCTTAAGAGCCTTTAGCTTTGGCCATGCTCGGCATGCTAAGTTTGTTATTAGGGATAAAAAAGAGCTAGTAATTACTTTGGGAAATGAAAAAAATATGTATTTTGGGGACCCTCAGAGTCGTTGGCAAATAAAGTTAACATCTAAGGTTGATTTTGCTTTTGTTTTATGTTTAACTTATTGTCTGGTTGGCAAAATACAAAAAAATAAGCCGCCCTATTTTAAAAACAATATCAAAAAATATTGCCAAGATTATGGTCCTAAGGCCTATGGCAGTAAGGGGAAGTTTGATTTAATAGTCCCCGGAAATTAATTAAAAATTAGTCTTTATATAAAGCAATAGGAATAAGATTTTTAAGATCTTAAGGATCCCAATGATCCCAATAATCTCAATTTTATGTCTGGACATTCTAAATGGGCAACAATTAAAAGAGCGAAGGCTGTAACAGATTCAAAAAGAGGAGCAATCTTTACTAAGCTAGGAAATATTATTACCATAGCAGCTCGAGAAAAAGGTGGCGATCCTAACGCCAACCCTTCTTTGCGCATGGCTATGGATAAAGCCAGGGCCGTTAATATGCCTAAAGATAACATCGAGAGGGCAATTAAGCGAGGAACGGGAGAGCTAGCGGGTGATGCGGTAGAAGAACTTTATTATGAGGGAATTTTACCAAATAATATCCAGTTTATTATTAAATGTTTAACAGATAATAAAAATAGAAGCGCTTCTATGGTTCGACATGCCTTGTCAAAGAGCGGTGGAAGCTTGGGATCGGTAATGTGGAACTTTGAACAAAAAGGAGTAGTGGTGATCACCAAAGAAGAGCTAAAAAACAAAAATATCAACATAGATGATTTTCAATTAGAATTGATAGATGCGGGAATAGATGATTTTAAATCCGAAGAAGAGCTCGTTTTAATCTACACCAGGGTAGAGGATCTACAAAAAATAAAAAATAATATAGAATCTAAGGGCCTGAACATAGAATCAGCCGAAATTGAGTATTTGCCAAAGGAAAAACAAGAAATTTCAGCCGAGCAACAAGAAAAGATAGCTAAGTTTACTGAAGAGCTGGACGATTTAGAGGATGTTAGTGATTATTACAGTAATTTAGTCGGATAAAAGTAGTTTTAAAATTTAAATTTGTAAGATCAGCCTATTCGTTTTACGTTTTTTAAAAAGTTATCCACAGGATAATTTTTTTTATTTACCCTTTTCTTAATTTTAGTTTATATTTTATTTAATTTTAGCCAATTTTTGCTTATTTGGCAGAAATCCAAAATTTTGCTATAATTCATAATAACAACATATAGTGGTTAAATAATATTTTACTATACTATATATTGTGTTTAGACTAAGTTTAAAAATTATTAAAAAAGCCAATGAAATGCCCAGTTTGCAACTTTGAAGACACTAAGGTAGTTGACTCTAGAATGTCTGGGGACGGACTTTTAATTAGACGTCGTCGGGAGTGTTTAAAATGTGAGTTTCGCTTTTCTACTCACGAGGAGATGGAGCTTTTAGATTTAGTAATATTAAAAAGAGATGGTCGTCGAGAAAATTATAATAGAGACAAATTATCTAGCGGCCTTAAAAAGGCTTTAGAAAAAAGGGACGTTGACGAGGAAAAATTCAAGAAGCTTATTTATTGCATAGAAAGAGATTTGCAGGTTTTAAATAAAAATGAAATTGATTCTAAGGATGTAGGAGATATCGTTATGAAAAATTTAAAAAAAATAGACAAAGTTGCCTATATTAGATACGCCTCAGTTTATCAATCATTTGAATGTGTAGAAGAATTTGCTGAAGAGTTAGAAAAATTATTAAAAAACAAGAAAAACAAAAAATAATTAATAATTAAAATTTAAATCTATGTCAGAAAGCATAACTAAAATTTTGAAACGCTCCGGTGATATTGCCGATTTTAAAATTGAGAAAATATTTAAGGCTATATTGGGCGCCATGAAGGCAGTTGACGAAGAAAATGAAGAGTTAGCCAAAAAATTGAGCGATCAAGTTTTAGATAAGCTTAGCAAAAAATTCCATCATAAAACGATTCCCGCTGTGGAGGAGGTCCAGGATGTGGTGGAGGAAACTTTAATTGAAAACAAATTAATTAAAGTAGCGAAGACATATATTTTATACAGAGACCAAAGGAGACAGGTTAGGGAGATAAACCAAAGTAACGAGGAAAAGTTAATGGAAGATTATTTGGGTAAGGCTGACTGGAGACTAAAAGAAAATAGTAATATGAGTTTTTCAGTCCAAGGCTTAAATAATTATATTGCTTCAGCAATTTCAGCTAAGTACTGGTTAAACAAACTATATCCAGAAAATATCAGAAAAGCTCATGTCGAAGGAGATTTTCATATTCATGACCTAGGTTTATTAGCCCCTTATTGTTGTGGTTGGGATTTAAAGGACTTATTACTCAAAGGCTTCGGTGGCGTTGATACTAAAATTCAGAGCAAACCACCAAAGCATTTTAGAAGTGCTTTAGGGCAAATTGTAAATTTTTTCTACACCATGCAAGGAGAAGCAGCTGGAGCTCAGGCTTTTTCTAATTTTGACACCTATTTAGCTCCGTTTATTCGATACGATGACTTGTCTTACAAGGAAATTAAACAAGCTCTTCAAGAATTTGTTTTTAATGTAAATGTTCCAACTCGAGTTGGCTTTCAAACACCATTTACCAACGTTACCCTAGATGTTACCCCCTCAAAACTAATGTCTCAAGAAAATGTTATTATTGGGGGAAAAATTATGGATGAAAAATATGGCGATTTTCAGATGGAAATGGATTTGTTCAACAAGGCTTTTTCTGAGGTTATGATAGAGGGCGATGCTACTGGAAGGGTTTTTGCCTTCCCTATACCAACATATAATATCGACAAAGAATTTGATTGGGATAGAGAGAGTTTGAGGCCAATGTGGGAGATGACTTCTAAATATGGTATTCCTTATTTCTCTAACTTTGTAAATTCAGACATGGATAGGGATGATGCCAGAAGTATGTGTTGTCGCCTAAGACTAGATAACCGTGAATTGCGAAAAAGAGGTGGCGGTTTATTTGGTGCTAATCCTTTAACCGGTAGCCTGGGGGTAGTCACTATGAATTTGGCTAGACTGGGTTATTTATCTAAAGATGAAAAAGAATTTAAGGAAAGATTATTAAAATTAATGAATCTGGCTAAGGAGAGCTTAGAAATAAAAAGAAAAGTAGTAGAAAAATTTACTGAAGAAGGGCTTTATCCCTATTCTAAGTTTTATCTAGAGACAATAAAAGACCAGTTTGGTTCTTATTGGAAGAATCATTTTAATACCATTGGTTTAAACGGAATGAATGAAGCCGCTTTAAATCTATTAGGAGAGGATATCTCTAGCGCTCGAGGCTATAAGTTTGCTTTAGAAATAATGGATTTCATGAGGGACCATATTTCTGGATTTCAAGAAGAAACTGGAGATTTATATAATCTCGAAGCTACTCCAGCTGAAGGTTGCACCTATCGTTTCGCTAAAAAAGATAAAGAAACTTACCCAGAAATTATTTGCGCTAACGATAAATTAGTTAGAGAGGATGGTGCCAACCCTTATTATACTAATTCTACTCATTTACCAGTTGGCTTCACAGATGATATTTTTACAGCCCTAGATCTTCAGGATGAGTTACAAACAAAATACACCGGAGGAACAGTTTTGCATGGATTTTTAGGAGAAAGAATTAGCGACCCTGAAATTACTAAAAAATTAGTAAAAACTATTGTAGAAAATTATCATTTACCATACTTTACTATAACACCAACCTTCTCTGTTTGCCCTATTCATGGTTATTTGGCGGGCGAGCACAAATATTGCCCTAAATGCGACGAAGAAAGAGAGCATATGGTACTCTCAGCCAGAGAGGCTAACCAGGGTGTCAGCGATAGTTCTTTATAGTTTTTCAAATTGATTTTTATAAATTTATATATTATAATAATTAAAAAACAGGCGCTATATTTTTAAATATATCCTGACGAAAAGAATATGAGTCCAATACAAACTAACAAGAGAACAGAGTGCATTGTTTATAGCCGAGTGGTTGGCTGGCTTACCCCTACTAAATGCTACAACAAGGGAAAGGTAGCTGAGTACAATGACCGCAAAACTTATAAAATTAACACCGAAAAGATTAGCGAATAATACTAAATTTTTTATTTCCGTTAGTTTTTGGTTTTTAAAAATGGTAATAGGAGGATGGGAGAAAATTAGCATGATTGATTTTCCAGGTAATATTGCAACAATTATTTTTACTAAAGCTTGTAATTTCCGTTGCCATTTTTGTTACAACCCCATGCTTGTCTTGGCCAATGGTGAAGGCGAGGGTAAATATGAAGAAAGTCATCCTTTGATTCCAGAGGATGACCTTTTTCTTTTTTTAGAAAGTCGTCACGGCAAGATCGATGGAGTTGTTATTTCTGGGGGGGAGCCGACCCTACAGCCAGACCTAAAGGACTTTATAATAAAAGTTAAAGATCTTGGATTTAAGGTTAAATTAGACACCAACGGAACAAACCCAGAAATGGTTAAAGACTTGGTTGAAAATAAATTATTGGATTATATTGCTATGGATGTTAAGGGACCCCTGGATAAGTACGAGGAAATTGTTAGTGTTAAAACAGATATAAAAAAAATAAGAGAATCAATTGATTTTTTATTAGAAGATAGAGTTGATTACGAGTTGAGAACAACCTTAGTTCCGGGCTTACATGAGATAAGTGATATTTTTGTAATGGCGGAGGAATTAATGGGGGTTAAAAAATGGTTTTTACAAAAATTTAAATCAGATACGGATTTGGTTAATAATGATTTTAAAGATAAAAAACCATTTTTAGATTTAGAGATTAAAGAGGCGGTTCTTAGAGTTAATGAAAAAATTCCTGGCTGTAAATTTAGGGAGTAGCACTGTAATTCGCCAATCTACGGTATATAGTATAGGGAGCGCCCTGCTTATAGAATAGACTAAAACTATCACTTTTTAGCACTCTTGACATAAGAGTGCTAATTTTATATAATAAGGTTGTTTTTATAACAACTTAAATTTTATGGATATTAGCGCTAGACAAGAACATATTTTAATAACGTTAATTAAGGAACACATAAAAACGGCTCAGCCGGTTAGTTCTGGCTTTTTAGTTGAGAAATACAAGCTTGATATTTCTTCTGCTACTGCCAGAAATGAGATGGCTGAATTAGAGGATAGGGGCTATATTTATCAGCCCCACACCTCAGCTGGACGAGTTCCGACTTCTAAGGCCTATGATTATTACGTAAAAAACTACATTATTGATCAAAAAGAGAAAAAACATTCTTTTAGTGCTCTAGACAAGTCTTTCTCTCAATCAGAAGAAGGTTTTAAAAAATCTGCCAAAGCCATGGCCGAGATATCTAAAAATGCTGTTTTCTGGGCTTTCCATAAAAATGACCTATATTATACCGGTATTTCTAATCTATTTATTCAGCCGGAGTTTCGTTCTAGTGAAATAATTTTTGATGTATCTATTATAATAGATAGAATGGAGGAAATAATTGCTGAAATTTTTGATGACTTAGATTTTGGAGAAAGTATTTTTATCGGTGAAAATAATCCTTTTGGAAATTTTTTGAGTACAACTTTATTAAAATATAGTAATAAAAATCAGAGTTCAGTGGTAGGAATATTGGGGCCACTAAGAAGCGATTATGAAAAAAACTTAGGATTAATCAGATTTTTAAAAAATAAATTAGAGAATAATTAAAATTTATGAGTAAAGAAAAAAAAGATTTCAAAAAGACAAAAAAAGATGAAAACAACCATGGTGATAACCAGGAACTCATTGAGAATTTAAAACAAGAGATCTCAGAATTAGACGGTAAATATAAAAGAGCTTTAGCAGATTATCAAAATTTGTTGAAAAATAGTGTTAATGAAAAATCAGAATTCTTAAAATATTCTTTAAAAGGGTTTCTTCTAGAAATTTTACCAGTTTATGAAAATTTAAAAATGTCTATTAAGACATTAAATAAGGAGGAAGAAAAAAGCCCTTGGGTAGAGGGGGTCAGACATGTTATTAAACAGTTTCAGGATATTTTTACCGCTAATGGTTTAAGAGAAATAAAGACTGTTGGAGAAAAATTTGATTATAACACCATGGAAGCAGTAGAGGGTGATGGCAATGATGTTGTGTCAGAGATTCGAACCGGGTATATTTTAAATGATAAAGTAATTATTCCCGCCAAGGTAGCTTTATCTACAAAAAATAAAAATAAAGACGAGTAAATGTTTTATTAATTTTTAATCTTTTTTCATCTACAACTGAAAAGTTGTTTTGATAAAAGATATTTAAAGATATGTCACTTGTAAAATGGAGCCCATTTTTAGGGGACAATTATTTTGATGAAATGGACAAAATGATGTCCGAGTTTTTACCAGCTGTTCGTAGCAACAATGGTTTTATGCCAGCTATTGATATGTACGAAGATGACGATAACGTGATCGTGGAAACTCAATTAGCCGGTATAGATCCAGAAAAAATTGATATTTCTATTGAAAATGATGTTTTGTGTATTAAGGGTGAGGGTGAGAAAAAAACTGAGGTAGAAGAAAAAAATTATTATCGCAAAGAGATTCGCCGAGGTGGTTTTTATCGCTCTATTCCTCTTCCAGCCAGGGTTTTAGGAGACCATGCTTCGGCTTTAGCAGATGGAGGAATTTTAAAAATATCCATTCCTAAAGCACCAGAATCTAAACCAAAATCAATTAAAATTAAAACTAACAAAAAATAAGATTTTCTAAAACAGAAACACATTCACTGTGTTTCTGACTTGGACAATTTTATTAAAATTAATTATAAAAATATTGAAATTTTCTGTATTAATTAAATCTTAAAAATTTCGGAAAATTTCAAAAACAAAAGATATGGGAAAAATATTAGGAATCGACTTGGGAACAACTAATTCAGCCATGGCTATTATTGAGGGTGGTCAACCTAAGATTTTAGAAAATGCTGAAGGTAATCGCACAACCCCCTCTATAGTGGCTATTTCTAAGAGTGGTGAGCGTCTAGTTGGTCAGTCAGCTAAAAGGCAGGCTGTTACTAACCCAGAAAACACTATTCACTCAGTTAAGCGTTTGATCGGTCGTAAGTTTGAGGACGCTGAAGTTAAAAAAGATCTAGAGATGGTCTCTTATAAAATGATTCAGTCAGGCGAGGGTGTTAAAGTTAAAATGGGGGACAAAGAATACACTCCACAGGAAATTTCGGCTATGGTTTTGGCGAAATTAAAAGCTGATGCTGAAAATAAGATTGGAGAAAAAATAACTGAGGCTATTATCACTGTTCCAGCCTATTTTGATGATGCTCAAAGACAGGCGACTAAGGACGCTGGGAAAATCGCAGGATTGGATGTCAAAAGAATTATAAATGAACCAACTGCCGCTGCCCTAGCTTATGGCTTTGATAAGAAAAAAGGTCAGCAAGTAGCTGTCTATGATTTAGGAGGGGGAACTTTTGACGTCTCTATTTTGGATATTTCAGAAGACACAGTAGAGGTAAAGGCTACCAATGGTGATACTCATTTAGGAGGAGAAGATTTTGACCAGGTTATTATTTCCTGGATCATTAATGAATTTAAAAAAGACCAGGGGATAGATTTATCTAAAGATTCTTTAGCCTTGCAGAGAATTAAAGAATCAGCTGAAAAAGCAAAAATAGAATTATCCACTTCTATGGAAACAGAAATTAATCAGCCGTTTATTAGTACTGATGAAAATGGTCCTAAGCATTTAGTAATGAAATTAACTAGGTCAAAATTAGAGGAATTAATTTCCGACTTAGTTGACAGAACTATAGAGCCCTGTAAGAAAGCCCTATCAGATGCTGGTTTAAGCACCTCTGAGATCGAAGAAGTTATTTTAGTTGGTGGAATGACTAGAATGCCGTTGGTGCAAAAAAAGGTTAAGGAATTTTTTGGCAAAGAGCCAAACTTGAGTGTTAACCCAGATGAAGTAGTGGCTATTGGTGCTGCTGTCCAGGCTGGAGTTTTGCAGGGGGACGTTAAAGATGTGTTGCTTTTAGATGTTACCCCTTTAACTTTGGGTATAGAAACATTGGGTGGAGTTGCTACTCCTTTAATTGATAGAAATACTACCATACCTCATTCTAAATCACAAATTTTTTCAACAGCTGCTGATAATCAGCCCAGCGTGGAAATTCATGTTTTACAAGGAGAAAGACCTATGGCTTCTGACAACAAGACTTTAGGGCGCTTTATTTTGGACGGTATCCCGCCAGCTCCTCGAGGTGTCCCTCAGGTTGAGGTTATTTTCGACATTGATGCTAACGGTATTTTAAATGTTACCGCTAAGGATAAGGCTACTAATAAAGAGCAGAAAATTACCATCACATCTTCTTCTGGTTTAAGTAAAGAAGAGATTGAAAAAATGCAAAAAGAAGCTGAAATTCATGCTGAAGAGGATAAAAAGAAAAAAGAAAACATTGAAATTAAAAATCAAGCTGATGCCGTTGTTTTCACTACAGAAAAATTATTAAAAGAGTCTGGTGAAAAAATGAAGGAAGAGGATAAAAAAGAATTAGAAGCTAAATTAGAGGAATTAAAGAAAATAAAAGACGGTGATCAGTATGATGACATGAAGAAAAAAATGGAAGAACTAAATGATATTGCTCAAAAGATTGGCGCAGCGATGTATCAAAATCAGGGACCTACTCCGGGTGATACAACTCAGGCTGGTCCAGAAGCAAGTTCAGAAGAAGGGGCTTCGAGTAAATCCGATGACAAAGAGTCAAAAAACTCGGATGATAATGTTGTTGAGGGAGAGGTTGAGGAAAAGTAATACTTTAAGATTAATAAAAAACTAATGTCTAATAAAGATTATTATAGCATCTTAGGCGTATCTAAGGGTGCTAGTCAAGCTGAAATTAAAACTGCCTTTAGAAAATTAGCTCATAAGCATCATCCCGACAAAGGGGGTGATGCTAATGAGTTTAAGAAGATTAATGAGGCTTATCAGGTTTTAGGAAATGAGCAAAAAAGAAAACAATATGATCAGTTCGGCTCCGGTTTTGAAAATATGAATGGGGCTGGTTTTGATTTTTCTGGATTTCAGGGTGGGGGCTTTTCGGGCGCAAATGTCAATTTCGAAGATTTAGGTGACTTGTTTGGTGGCTTCGGCGATATGTTTGGCTTTTCTCAAAATTCTTCTAGAGGTAGAAGTGCTTCAATGAGAGGAGATGATTTAGAAGCTATTTTAATTATTGATTTTAAGGAAGCCGTTTTTGGAGTAGAGAAAGAAATACTTGTAGATAAAAATATAAAATGTGAAAAATGTAATGGTAACGGAGCAGAGCCGGGTAGTAAAATTGAAACATGTCCTACCTGTAAGGGACGAGGGCGAGTTCTTAAAGTTCAAAGAACTATTTTTGGTGCTATGCAGGCAGAATCAATCTGTTCTGATTGTCAGGGCGAGGGAAAGACTTATTCCAAAAAATGCTCTAAATGCAAGGGACATGGTATTTATGAGGGTCAAGAAAAAATGAAGATAAAAATTCCAGCCGGCATTAATGAAGGAGAGGCGATTCGATTATCAGGCAAGGGGCATAGTGGTTTAAAGGGCTCAGGTTCTGGCGATTTAATTTTACGAATTAGGGTTAAGCCTAGTATTGAATTTAACAGAGCTGGATATGATATTTATACTAAGGAGAAGATTAATGTTAAGCAAGCGATCTTGGGCGATAAAATAAATATTAATACTGTTCATGGAGAGGTTGTTTTAAAAATTCCTGAAGGAACTCAATCTGGGACCAAGTTCAAAATAAAAGGCAAGGGAGTGCCAAAACTTAGAGGGACTGGTCAGGGAGATCATTTGGTTGAAGTTATTGTTGATATTCCTAAAAGTATTTCTAGAAAAGATAAAAAAATATTAGAAGAAATTAATTTTTAGTTTTATGTATATAGATACTCATTGCCATTTAAATTTCAAGGATTTTCAAGACGATTTTTTAGAAGTGACTAACAGATCTCTAGAAAACAATGTCTATATGATAGTTATAGGTTCAGAATTCAAGACCTCTGAGAGAGCTGTTTTTTTATCTGAAAAATTTGATAAAGGAGTTTATTCGGCTGTTGGACTGCATCCTATTCATTTGCAAGATTTTTTAATAAAAAATGATAATGAGAACGGAAAATATGAATTTAAAAGTCGTGGTGAAAAATTTGATTCCCAGAAATACCAAGGGCTAATTGATAAGAATAAAAAAATAGTAGCAGTGGGGGAAATTGGTTTAGATTATTATCATATTAATACTTCCTTGGGTCAAACAGAAAAAGAAATTAAAGATTTGCAGAAAGAAGTTTTTTTAGAACAATTGAATTTGGCAAAAAATAATAATTTACCAGTAATTATTCATTGTCGAGAGGCCCATGATGATTTGTATAAGATCTTAAAAGATTTTTCTGATAGAAATAATTTTTCTCAAGACTGGGGGGTGGTTCATTGTTTCTCGGGAGATTACGAAATGGCTAAAAAATATTTTTCCTTAGGATTAAAAATTTCTTTCACTGGTCTTATCACTTTTGTTAATGATTGGGATGAAGTTATAAAGAAATCTCCTATTGAAAAATTAATGATAGAGACCGACTCACCTTATTTATCACCGGTTCCTTATCGAGGGCAAAGAAATGAGCCTCTTTATGTTAAAAAAGTAGCTGAAAAAATTGCTAAAATTAAAGATATTCCTTTAGGGGAGGTGGAAGACCTTCTTTTTGATAATTCTTTGGATTTTTTTAGTAAAATCAAGGCTTAGTCTTGGTTTGATTTTTCTGCCTGTATTTGCTATAATTTTCTTAGTATAATTTATTTAATTTTTATGGAAAATGTATTAGAAGAAAAGAAAATAGAGGACAATGAAAAGAAAATAGAAGATAATAATGAGATTTTGATTAATTTAATGCAAGAAAATCTAAAAACCAATCAAGAGGTTTTGAGATTGAGCCGATATATTAAAAAATATATAGTTTGGCAAAAAATATTTTTTTGGGTTAAATTAGTCTTTATTTTAGTCCCATTAATTTTAGCTATAGTTTATTTACCACCGTTTTTAAAAGGAGCTTTTAGTTCTTTCCAGGATTTAACTGGATCTTTTGGAATTATTAATGAAAATGCCGATTTAATTGATAGTTATAAGAAATAATTTTATGAATAATGATAATGTAATTTTTTTCGCTCAAACCAACTTTCGCAATCAAATGCGTCGTTTTGGTATTAAAGTAGATGACAGAAGAAGGCACATGTATTTGATTGGTAAAACCGGTATGGGCAAATCTACTGTCTTGGAAAATATGATAATAGAAGACATTAGAGCCGGAAGGGGTGTTGCTGTAGTTGATCCTCATGGAGATTTAGCAGAAAAAATTATTCAATATGTTCCCAATAATAGGATAAATGATGTGGTTTATTTTAATCCGTCTGATATTGATTATCCTATAGCTTTTAATTTAGTTGAACAGGTTGAGCCCCATCTTCGACATTTGGTGGCCTCTGGTTTAATTGGTGTTTTCCAAAAGTTATGGGCTGATTCTTGGGGACCTCGCTTGGAGTATATTTTAAGAAATTCAATATTAGCTATTTTAGATTTCCCAGGGTCAACTCTTTTAGGTGTGGTTCGGATGCTTTCGGATAAGGAGTATCGTAAAAAAGTTGTTGCCAATATTAAGGACCCGGTAGTAAAATCTTTTTGGGAAAAAGAGTTTGCTGGCTATGCTGATAAATTTGCTTCTGAAGCGGTTTCTCCTATCCAAAATAAGGTTGGTCAGTTTTTGTCTAGTTCTTTTATGAGAAATATTGTTGGTCAAGTAAAATCATCTATTGATATGAGAGAAATAATGGATGAGGGAAAAATCTTGATCATGAATCTTAGTAAGGGAAGAATAGGAGAGGATAATTCAGCCTTATTAGGTGCTATGATGATTACCAAAATTCAATTAGCAGCTATGAGTAGAGTTGATATTGCTGAGGAAAAAAGAAGAGATTTTTATTTATACATTGATGAGTTTCAAAATTTTTCAACTGAAAGTTTCGCCAACATTTTATCAGAAGCCAGAAAATATCGTTTAAATTTAATCATGGCTCATCAATATATCGAGCAGTTAGACGAGAGAGTTAAGCCGGCTGTTTTTGGAAATGTAGGCACAATTATAGTTTTCCGAGTTGGAGCATCTGATGCCGAGGAGTTGGTTAAAGAATTTACCCCTGTTTTTACAGAAGAAGATATTGTAAATTTACCAAAGTATGAGATGTATTTAAAATTAATGATAGACGGAATTTCCTCTGATCCGTTTTCGGCCATTGGTCTCCCTCCTTTACCCTCAGAAGAAAGAACTAATAATACTGAAAAAGTGATTGCTTATTCTAGAGAAAAATATGCCACCAAGAAAAATATAGTAGAGGAAAAAATTGTTCGTTGGCATCAAGATGAGAAGGAAACAGAAAAAAAAGACACAGGTCAGGGCTCAAGTATTAAAAAAAGTAGGGAAGATGAAAACAGGGGATTCCCAGGAAAATGTTCTTCTTGTGGAGTGGATGTTTTTACCCCTTTTAAACCAGATGGAATTCGTCCAGTTTATTGTAAAAAATGTTTAAGTATTAACCCGGCTGAAAGAAAAAAGAAGCCAGAGATAAAGACGACTGTGAAAAAACAAGTGTCTAGTGATAAATACATTAAGACTGAAAAAAATATTCCAGAAAAAAGTAAATTGGAAAAAAATGACAGAAAAGAGGATGTAAAAGACGATGTTTTATCTATAACACTAGAAGAATTAAAAAAAACTCAACCCGTTAGCTTTTATGGACAGAAAAACAAAGTTAATGATAGTGATAAAAATAAAAATATAGCAGAAAAAGATTTAGAAGAAGGAGAGAATGTTGTTATAGAAAGTTAATAATTTTATGAATTATTTAAAAGTATCTAAAGCTACCGATCTTTTTGGTAGGGATAAAAAAATATATCGAGCCCTGGAAATTCTTCCTGGCTTTTTGTCTTTAGGGACCCTTCTAGGACTAATTATTTTGTCTTACTTTCTTCCGATTTGGGCGGCTTATTTTATTATTGCCTTTAATGTTTATTATTTACTGCTAGTTATTTTTTTAGCAATTTACTTGATTAATTCTTTTCATAAGCTTAAACATAATAAGAAAATTGATTGGTTTAAAAAATGTCAGGAATTACCGACAGAAAAAAATAATCTGCCTCAGGATTCTTTAGCTAGAAATGATTGGGGCTGGGAAGATGTTATTCATCTGGTTGTTCTTCCTACTTACAACGAAAGCCTGGAGGTCGTTAGAACTAGTTTTGATGCTTTGATTAATAATGGATATCCTAGTAAAAAAATGATGGTTATTCTGGCCATAGAAGAAAGGGCTGGTGAGTCAGCCAAGGAGAAGGCCAGAATAATAGAGTCCGAGTATGGTAGTTATTTTAGAAAACTTTTTATTTCTTTTCATCCAGATAACATCGAAGGAGAACTAAAAGGAAAGGGAGCAAACCAGGCTTACGCTACAAAATTATTTAAGCGCGAAGTAATAGATCAAGAAGGGATTGATTATGATAAAATTTTAGTTAGTGTTTTTGATATTGATACTGTAGCCACTAATAACTATTTTTATTGTTTAACTTATAAATTTTTAACCGTAGAAAATCCTTATAGGGCTAGTTATCAGCCTATTCCAGTTTATCATAATAATGTCTGGCGGGTTCCTTTTTTTGCTAGAATTGCCTCTGCTTCTAATACTTTTTGGCAAATGATGCAACAAATTCGACCTGAAAAGCTCGCCACCTATTCGTCTCACTCGATGACTTTTAGGGCCCTGGTTGATATTGATTTTTGGTCGCCCAATATGGTCAGTGAAGACTCTCGTATTTTTTGGCATTGTTTCTTGCACTATAACGGCGACTATCGAGTAGAGCCTCTTTATTTTCCAGTATCCATGGATGCTACTTGTGATGAAAATTTTTGGAAGACAGTTAAAAGCCTATATAAACAACAAAGACGTTGGGCCTGGGGCAGTGAAAATGTCCCATATTTAATTTTCAATTTTTTAAAAAGAAGAAAACAAATGAGAAAGAGAAAATCTATCAGGCATATTTGGATTCAAATTTATGGTTTCCATTCTTGGGCTACTACGGCCCTAATAATAGCTGTTATTGGATGGATGCCAATGCTTCTGGGTGGTAATCGTTTTAATGAAAATGTTATGGCTTTAAATCTTCCTTTCATAACTCAAACACTAATGACTATAGCCATGATTGGATTAATTATTTCGGCTGTCATATCATCTTTGCTTTTACCAAAAAAACCAAAAAATTATGGATTTTTTAAGAGCATTAGATTGGTAATAGAGTGGATATTTGTTCCGGTTTCTATTATCATATTCGGAGCCATCCCTTGTTTGGATGCTCAAATTAGGCTAATGTTCGGTCGTTACATGGGTTTTTGGGTGACACCAAAATCTAGATAATTTTTTAAATAAAAAATACTTTCTAAATTTTTTAAAAACTGCTAATATGTTATTACTATGTCATCCAAATATAATCTTAGTCCAACTGAAAAATTGAACTACGTTGAAAAAGGAAAGATCAAGGGTCAAGGAAGAAAATTTTTTAAACAAATTTTGTTCTCTTTTTTAATTTTAGGAATAATAATATTGTTAGCCATACCTTATTTTAAAAATTACAAGAAAAGAAAGGACCTAGAAAAAGAAATAAGCATGATTCAGGAAGAAATACACCAATATGAAAAAACCAACGAAGAGCTAAAAGAGTTTTTGTCTTATCTAGAGTCAGATCAGGCTATCGTTGAAAAAGCTAGGGTCAATTTAGGATTGCAAAGAGAGGGAGAAAGCGTTGTTGTTATTAAGGATAAAAAAACAGAAGTTAATACCATAGATAATGTCGATCAGAATATTGAAAATAATGTCCCTAATTTTAAGAAATGGATAAATTATTTTTTTAATAATTAATTTTTATATATACATGAAAAAATTTTTTTATTTTTTCCTTTTTTTTATTTTAATTTCTTTTTTTGGGATAAAAAATTCCACAGCTCAGGAAAATGAAAGACAAAATAGGAACGCGGATATCTATTTAGATCAATCTACTATTGCTCGAGGATATACAGTTTCTTCAGCTGATGAGCATTTAAAGCTATCTCTAGTCCCGGGAATTTTATCAGCCGATACTAGGGTTTTAATTGAGGAAATCCCCGATGAATTAATGTTTAATCCTTGGAACCTAAAAAAGGAAAGTGCAATTTTCCAATTTGAATTTTTGAATAAGCGAGCCTATGATGATCATAAACCTTTTTATATCCAATTTTCTTATGATGATAATAGTAATAATTTAAAGCAGGTATTTTTTTATGATAAAAATTATGATTCTTGGAGGCCTTTACCAACCCAAGACTTTCCTAAAGAAAAATTTGTCCGCTCTCTTATTCATCTCCCTTATGCTCGTATTGCTGTTTTTTCTTATCCAGAAATATTATCTTTTGGGCAGGCTAGCTGGTATAAGCATAAAGGGGGTAATTTCACTGCCTCTACCGATTTTCCAGCAGGATCTACTCTGAGGGTGCATAATTTGGCTAATAATAAATTTGTTGATGTTACTGTGAATGATTTTGGCCCAGATAGAAGTCGTTTTCCTAATAGGGTTTTAGATTTAGATTATGAAGCCTTTAAAAAAATATCATTCGGAAGCGAAGGACTGGTCGATGTTTTAATAGAGCCATTAAATGTTTTACCGGATACTTCGGGTAGAAAGCTAGGAATAGAGAGTCGGGGTTCTTCTGCTAGTCCAGAAGTAAAATCGATAAGCAGTATTTTAATAAGAGAGTCTGATGGTAAAATAATTTTAGAAAAAAATGCTGATCAGGTTTTGCCGATGGCTAGTTTAACTAAAATATTTTCCGTGTATACTTTTTTAAATCAAAATAATAATTTTAATAGAGTAGATGAAATAGTCGCTTATAGCACTAAAGACGAAGAACATAATTTGAAATATTTCAAAATCTGGGAGATAGCTCGGGTAAATTTTAAGGACGGGGACTTAGTTTCTGTTAAAGATTTAATTTATTCCTCGTTGGTTCGTTCAGCTAATAACGCTGTAGAAACCCTAGTTAGAATAAGTGGATTAAATCGCGAAATTTTTATTGAAAAAATAAATTCCTGGGCCAAAGAAAATGGAGCTTCAACAATAAAAATTTATGAACCGACTGGTCTAGACGAAAACAATGTTGGATCAGCCAAAGACATTGCTTTTTTAGCTGCTAAAATTTTTAAAAACCAATTATTATCTGACGCTACTATTGCTAAGAGTTATAGTTTTGTTACCAGAAATGACAATTCTTTAAAATTACGTTATAATAGTAGTGATTTGGTTCTAAGAAATAATTACAAAAATTTTAAAATAACAGGCTCCAAAACTGGATACCTAGATGCGGCTGGTTATTGCTTAATAACTAAAGCCGAAATTGATGGGGAGAGCTATTTAGCTGTAGTATTAAATTCTTCCTCTCGTGCTCGAAGTTTTTCAGAAACTATAGATTTGTTAAATTATGCTTATTATAAAAATAAATAAATATTTTCTATGATAAAATTGGTAAATGTCGACAAGGCCTATAAAAACAAAATAAAAGTTTTAGATGGAGTTAACTTGCGCATAAGAGCGGGAGAGTTTGTTTCTATTGTCGGCCAATCAGGAAGTGGAAAAACTACTTTAGTTAAAGTTTTAATTGGGGAAGAGTTAATCAGCTCCGGCAAGGTCTTTGTTGGTGACTGGGATATAAGTAAAATAGGTAAATCCGAGGTTCCATATTTGAGACGACAAATTGGAGTAATTTTTCAAGATTTTAAATTATTGCCTAAAAAAACTTTAAAAGAAAACGTGTCCTTTGCTTTAGAGGTTTGTGGAAAAAATCAATCCAAAATAAATAAGATTGTTGAAAGTGTTATGAAGATAGTTGGGCTTCATCATAAAATGAATAGTTATCCAAATGAAATTTCTGGAGGAGAACAACAAAGAGTCGCCATAGCTAGGGCCTTGGTTCATCAACCTAAAATATTATTAGCTGATGAGCCCACTGGAAATTTGGATGCAATTAATGCTAATGATGTTATTGATTTATTATTAAAAATAAATAATTTTGGCACAACGGTTATTTTAGTTACGCATAATAGAGAAATAGTTAATAGGCTAGGAAAAAGGGTGATTAGTATTGATGAGGGGAAAATAGTCAGTGATCAAAAAAATGGAAAGTATATTATTTAATTTTTTAAAA